>R20__coassemble_374_pt1 | contig 34200 bp, 30 predicted proteins | sample R20__metabat2_high_PE_002 | metagenome-assembled genome bin R20 | reverse complement strand
CGTTCGTTCATTGTTTAATTTACAAGGTACACGTCCCACAACCGCGGAACAGTTGCTATACTACCATACCGTTTCTCCAAAGTCAACACCTTTTTTACAATTTTCGTCAATATTTTTTTAGGGAACTCTTGACAATACTGTTATAATAATTACACCTTATTTTATAATGCGCTTTATGCGAGGTTTGTTATGTTGGATACCCTTTTACAATTATTGCAAAACGTTTGGCAGAGGCTTCTGACGATGGCGCTGTCCGGCGTTCTGTATATCGGCAGGATCCTGATCGCGCTGGTCGCCATCTGGATCCTCGTCCGCTGTATTCGCTCACTTTTCCGCAAACCGGAGGACGAGGTCTGGGGTTCTCTGCGGCTGCAAAACGGAGCCGAGTATGTTCTGACCCATTGGGAGAATACCATCGGGCGCGCCAAAAACTGCGACGTACGGCTGAACTTTCCCTCCGTCTCCCGCAGCCACGCCAACCTATGCCGAGACGACCGCGGTACCTGGCGGGTCTATCCCATCAATTCTAAAAGCGGCGTGCTGATAAACGACAGCCGCACCTTTGAACCTGCCGAGGTCAGGCTTGGCGATACGATTTCCGCCGGCGGCATCACCATGTACTTCTTCCCTGCCGACACCGCAAAGGAAATTGAGCTCAATCGCAAACGTACCGAGCCGGGGCGTCTGGTCTCCCGAGCCGGTACCTTGTGGCTGGTGACCATATTCCAGGCATTGATCCTTTTGCAGCTTGTACCGACATTCACCGAGGAGAACTTTTTCCCCATCTGCGTCAGTTTCGGGGTCCTGTGCCTTTTGATGTGGCTATTATTTATATTGTATCGCATTTGCAGCCGCACCGCTTTTGAGGCGGAAACGCTGGCATTCTTCCTGATCACGGTAGGGTTTGCCATTTTGGCTGCCTACTCCCCCGTTGGTCTGTTCAAGCAACTGGCAGCGGTGGTCATCGGTATCATGCTGTTCCTCTTCATGAGCCTTGTGCTGCGCAATCTGCCGCTTTCCATGAAGCTGCGCTGGCCGGTAGCCGCGCTGGCGGCGGGGCTGCTGGCGTTCAACGTGGTATTCGGCCAGCGGATCTTCGGCGCGAAAAACTGGGTCTCTCTGGGGCCATTGAGCTTTCAGCCGTCCGAATTTGTCAAGCTGGCATTCGTGCTGGTGGGCAGCGCCACTCTTGACCGACTGTTTGCCAAGCGAAATCTGATTTTCACCGCCATTTTCAGCGCCTACTGCGTGGGCTGTCTGGCACTGATGAGCGACTTCGGCACGGCGCTGATCTTCTTTGTGGCGTTTCTCTGCATTGCCTTTTTGCGCAGCGGTGATTTGCCATCCATCGTCATGATCACCGTTGCCGCCGGTGTGGCGGGCGGCATCGTGTTACACTTCAAGCCTTATATCGCCGAGCGTTTTGCCGCATGGCGCCACGTGTGGGAATATTCGTTCTCCACCGGCTATCAGCAGACCCGCACCATGTCCGCGCTGGCATCCGGCGGTTTCTTCGGTGTCGGGCCGGAAAAAGGCTGGCTCAAGTTCTTGGGCGCCGCCAACACCGATCTGGTGTTCGGTGTGGTGGGCGAGGAATTCGGGCTGATCCTGTCCCTTTGCTGTGTAGCAGCGATCATCGTGCTGGCGCTGTTCACGCTGCGCTGCGCAGCGACATCCCGCTCCGCGTTTTATACCATAGCCTCCTGTGCATCCGTCGCCATGTTCGTCATGCAGGCAATTCTGAACGTACTGGGCGCGGTGGATATTCTGCCGCTGACCGGTGTCACGTTTCCCTTTGTCTCCGCAGGAGGCTCCAGCGCCATCTCCTGCTGGGGATTGCTGGCCTTTCTGAAAGCCGCCGATACACGGCCTGCCGCCAGCTTTACCGTGCGTCTGCCCAAGGGATGGCGAAAAGCCATGGCCCGGCAGGAAGAGGACGAGTCGGAAGAAGTGATTTCCGAGGAGGCTGCCGAGGAACCGCCTGCCGGTTACGGCGAGGGCTTCTTTGCAGACCGTCCCGATATCCCGGTAGACGACATCTTCGGAAAGGCGGGTGAGGACGAATGAAACAGGTCAAACGCCGCACACTTCTGGTGCTGCTTCTGGTACTGGCGCTCACCGCCGGAGTCGTTTTCTTCTGTGGGGAATACGCGACAAAAGGCGGCGCGTGGGCATCGTTTATCGCCAACGACAACACCCATACCGACGGCCGGCTGAACATGGGGCAGATCCTTGACCGCAACGGCAAAGTCCTTTATGACGCCCGGACCGGCGAATACGCCGAGGACTGGATCACCCGCATCTCCACCCTCCACGCAGTAGGTGACAGCAGCGGCTTTATCGGTACATCCGCCCGCAGCGCCTTTGCCGACCGGCTGGTGGGGTTCGACCCGATATTCGGCACCACCGGCGGCGGGAACAAGCTCTATCTCACCATTGACGCCGATCTCAACGAGACCGCCTATGGTCTGCTCTCCGGCAGCAAGGGCGTGGTGGCGGTGTACAATTATCAGACCGGTGAGGTGCTGTGTATGGTATCCGCGCCCTCTTACGATCCCCTCTATCCCCCCACCAATACAGACAGTGATCCGGTCTATGACGGAGTCTATATGAATCGCCTGTTAAGCTCCGCTTTTACTCCCGGATCGGTGTTCAAGGTAGTGACCACCGCCGCCGCTCTGGAGAAGCTGAACGGCATCCTGGACCGCACCTTCGTCTGCGAGGGGGAATACCGCATCGGCGACGACGTGATCACCTGCCCCCACGTCCACGGGGAGATGGATCTCTACGGTGCCTTTGCCAACTCCTGCAACTGCGTCTACGCGCAGCTTGCCATGGAGCTGGGCGGTAAAACCTTGAAAAAGTATGCTGCAGATGCCGGCCTGCTGGACACCATCGCCGTCAGCGGTCTTGTCACCGCAAGCGGCAGCTTCACCGTAGGCGAGAGCTATGAGCTGGGCTGGTCCGGTGTGGGGCAGTATGAGGACATGGTCAACCCCTGTACCATGCTGACGCTGATGGGCTCCATCGCCAGAGAGGGCGCACCGACTCTGCCGCGGCTCATCTATAAAGAGCGCTCCGAAAACGGTATCCCCCATCCCGTTCCCGGACGTAAGACGGGTAACGCCACCTTTGACAAGTCCACCTGCCGGACGCTCAAGGAGATGATGGCAAACAACGTGGCTGTCACCTACGGGCAGAGCAATTTCGGAGACCTGAAGATCTGCGCCAAGTCCGGCACGGCGGAGGTGGAGGCCGGCGCACAGCCTCACGCCTGGTTTGTCGGTTTTCTGGATGATGCCGAGCATCCGCTGGCATTCGTGGTGCTGGTGGAAAACGGCGGCAGCGGCGCAAGTGTTGCCGGCAATATCGCCTCCCGGGTCCTGCAGCAGGCGGTAAGCAAAATGGACGAATAAAAAATACGCCTTGGCATAATGTCCAAGGCGTATTTTTAACTTTACATGGTTTCCACCGCCAGCGTATAGGTGGCGCCATCCACGCTTTCTGTCATATCCACGCCGGCGAGGGCGTACTCTCCATTGACGTAGAAGGCCCAGTAGGTACCGTCCTTGTCATAATCCGCGGTGATGCCGTTGACGGACTTGATATACAGACCATACTCTCCCTGTTCACCGCCCAGCAGCTTTGCCTGCTGCAATACCTCACCCACGGTGTCCAGATCGGTCTTTACCGTCACCGTGGTCTTGTTCTGCTCCTTGTCCAAAATCTCCACGGTAAAGGTCTTGGTGGGTTCTCCTTTGTGGATGGAGATCACCGCGCCGTCGGCATAGGCCGTGCTCTCGGTGTAGGCCTTTCTCCCGCAGGCACACAGGCTCAACGTCAGCACCAACGCCAACAGCAGCGCTATATACTTTCTCATTTTCTTTTCCTCCTTTGATCGATCAGGGCAAACCGCCCCAACAGAATATCATATAAAAGAAATACCGCAGCGCCCAGTCCCACGGTGGTCCACAGCATCCACGAGGTCGTGGCGGCAAATTCCTCCACCAGGTCGGCAAGGCCGATCACGTACAGCAAGATGGCATACATAGCACCGATGGCGAAGGTGGCGATCCCCAGCTTGCACACAAGGCGCAGCGCCTGATTTCCTATCGTGTCCAGTTTCGGCTTGATGAGGGGATAATACCCCAGAAACAGGAACAGCGACGCCGCCTCCTTGTCCGGGCTCAGCAGGAGTCCCAATACGGCAATGGCTGCATAGCAGCACCATGCGTAGCTTCTCCGGCAATTCTCCCGCACCGGCAGCAGTACCGCGCTGGCTAAAATCGGGCAGGCATAGAGGGCGACGGGGATGATACCGCCCAGGCACAAGATCACCACGCCCAGCGCCGCCATCATACCGGCCAGCGCCAGCTCCCGCGTGTTCTGTTTCACTCCATCGCCTCCTTATTTTCAGTATAGCACGCTCCGGCGTAAAAGGCAATTTACTTTTCCCGCCTGCTGTGCTATGCTATTGGCAAATAACAGAAAACGAGGTCGAAAAATGAACAAATTCGATATGCTGCTCAAAGGCAAACAGGCCTGGGAGAGCTTCTGTGAGAATCATCCCCAGTTTCCCGCATTTTTGCAGGACGTAAAGGCGAAGGGCGTTGTGGAGGGAACAGACGTCACCATCGCCGTCACCTATCCCGACGGGCAGACGAAGAAGGCGGGACTGCACATCAAGCCCTCCGATCTGGAGCTGCTCCGGATGCTGCAGGAGCTGAATTGAAAAGGGGTGCTGCTATGAGTTGGCTGATCCTGATCCTGGCGGGTCTTGCCGAGATCACCTGGGCTGTCGCCCTGAAATATGCCGATGGCTTTCATAACCTTGTTCCCAGTATCATCACCGTAGTGGGTTATATCGCAAGTCTTCTGCTGCTTTCGGCGGCGCTGAACAAGCTGCCCCTGGGTACCGCCTATGCGGTGTGGACGGGCATCGGCATCCTCGGTACCACCGTGCTGGGTGTCTTTCTCTTCCGCGAGCAGATCACGCTGCTGCAGGGCATTTTCATTCTGCTGATCGTGGTCGGCATCGTGGGGCTGAAGCTCACCGGCTCCAATAGCTAAAGGACGGCTGCGCCGTCCTTTTTTATTTCGCATCCTCCACCAGCAGTTCAACTTTTATCGTATCTTCTACCAGTTCGCAAAACCGCTTGGCGTCTTTTTTGCTGCCCACGATGCTGCCGTAGTGGGTGGGCAGCGCCAGCTTCGGGTCGATGGCCTTTGCCAGCTCCGCCGCCTGCAGGGCGTCCATGGTATAGGTACCGCCAACGGGCAGCGCCAGGACGTCGCACTTTACCGCTTTTGCCTCCGGTGTTGCGTCGGTATCGCCGCAGACGTACAGGGTCTCGGCGTCCATGGTCACGCAGTAGCCCAGCCAGCCGTTGTCCCGGGAATGGAACGGCTTTCCCTCGTTATATGCGGCAACTGCCGTGATCGTAATCCCCTGTATCGCAAGAGAATCCCCGGCACACAGCACTTTCCCGTCGGGGACTTTCTCCGCCAAAGACCGGGGCACCACAAACACGGTATCCCTCTTCGCCGCTTTTTCGATGTCCTCCGGAGAAAAGTGGTCATAGTGATCGTGGGTAATGCAGATGATATCCGCATCGTGGGGTGCATTTTTCAGTTGGAACGGATCGAACCACAGGACACGCCGACCCTCGGCACGGATACTGCTGTGGGAGTTGATGGTAATCTTCATACGGCTTCCCTTTCACGCAAAAAATCCCGAAATCACCTTAACCGCCAGCAACACCAGCACCACGATGACGGTGGGCCTGACCACCTTGGAGCCGTTCTTGATGGCAAGCCCCGAGCCGATATAGTGCCCCAGAAACGCCGCCGCCGCGGCGATGAGCCCCAGCTTGACAAACACCTGTCCGCTCACCAGACTGGTCACCATGGCGCCGATATTGGACGCAAAATTCACCAGCTTTACGTTGCCGCCGGCGGTACGAACGTCCATCCCGGCCAGGTTGCAGAAAATCAAAAGCAGAAACGTCCCCGTTCCCGGTCCGTAAAATCCGTCATAGGCGCCCACGATCAGCGCCGCGGCGCAGACGATGACCATCTGCCGCTTCGGCTCAACGGACCCGGCCTCCTCCGGCAGTTCCCGCCGGCGCAGAACGATAAACGCCACCGCGGGCAAAACGAGGAGCAGCAGATACTGCAGGTACTTTTCATCGATCATCAGCTGGAGCTTTGTTCCGAAATGGGACCCGATCAGCGCCAGCACGACGGCGGGTGCCGCCAGCCTCCAGTTCACATAGCCGCTTTTGATAAACCTTGCCGTAGACGCCACCGTACCCAGTCCCGCGGAGAGCTTGTTCGTTCCCAGCGCCAGGTGGGCCGGCAGCCCTGCCAGAAGGTAAGTCGGCACGGTAATGATCCCGCCGCCACCGGCGATCGCGTCCATGAACGAGCCCAAAAATACGCCGATGATCACGATGATCAGCATTTTTGCCGTCATCACCATTTCTCCACCTCCTGTCTTTTTCCCTATCATACCGCAAGGGCACGCCGATTGCAACGCGCAACTTGTTTTTTTCCCGCTATCGGTGTAAAATAAAAACATCTAAGGAACGAGGTAACTGCCATGACAGCGATTTTTACCCGATTGCTCGAGGAGATGAAACAAGGACATGACACCGTGCTGGCCACCATTATCCGCCGGAGCGGCTCCACTCCCCGGGGCACAGGCGCCCAGATGCTGGCAGGCGCAGGCGGTCTGCTCTGCGGCACCATCGGCGGCGGCAGCGTAGAGGGAAGCTCCATCGTTCTCGCCCAAGCCCTGCTGCAGGAAAAGCGCAGTGCCGTTCAAGACTACCACCTGCGCTATGATGCGCCCGAAACCGTCGGCATGGTCTGCGGCGGTGACGTCACCGTTCACCTGCAATATATTGCCGCCCGGGACGACAGATGGAACATCCTCGCCCGCCGGGTCCTGCAGTCTATTGCCGACCGGCAAAACGCAAAACTGCTGCTGGATCTGAATGGCGGTGCGCCGGATCTGGTACCCCCGGATGCGGCAGTCCCCGAAGGGAAGTTTGCTCTCCCCCTCCCTATCGGCGAGCGCGCTGTCATCTTCGGCGCCGGGCATTGCTCCGTAGCGCTCAGTCCCATTTTGCAGACCATCGGTTTTCGCGTCACGGTGATGGACGACCGCAAAGAACTGGCGGACCCCATCCGTTTCCCCGGTGCAGACGCCGTCCTCTGCGGCGACTACGCCCATCTGTCCGACTCTCTCACCGTCACCGAGGACGACTACGTGGTGGTGATGACCAATGGCCACATCCACGACTTTACGGTGGAGGAGCAGCTCCTACGGGGCAAGGTCGCCTATCTGGGGGTCATCGGTTCTCACAGCAAGACCGCCGCCGTCAACAAGCTGCTGCGTGAAGCGGGCATTTCCGAAAGCGCCATCGCCTCTGTCCACACTCCCATCGGTATTCCCATTCAGGCGGTGACACCGGAGGAGATCGCCATCTCCATCGCCGGCGAGATGATACAGGTCCGCGCCGAACACCGCAAAGAACCTCTCCCCCACAGTTGTCCCATGCACGAGTGAAAAAAAGCTGACGCTTATGCGTCAGCTTTTCTATTGCAGCTTGTATGGCAGGCGGCGCAGTCGCCGCAGCAGCCTTTCCCGGCCTTTCGACTGCGGCGAATGGATATAACCGCTCCGGCCGCCCCGGAGATCACCGCCAGTAAGATCACAATATCGGCAGTATTCACAGCAGCAGACCTCCGATCCCGTAGGCTGCCCAGCTCACCAGCCATGCCACACCGCATTGGAGCAGCACCACGCCGCAGCTGGCCCAGAACGAGTCAAACTCCCGCCGTACCGTGGCGATGGCCGCTATGCAGGGGGTATAGAGCAGGGTGAACACCAGATAGCTCACCGCCGTGCGGAAGGTCAGGATCGTGGTAATGGCGGCGCCGCCCAGCAATACCTGCAGGGTGCTGACCACGGATTCCTTGGCAACGAAGCCGGAGAGCAGCGCCGTCACCGCACGCCAATCCCCAAATCCCAGGGGCCGAAAGAGAACGGCAAGCCACTGTCCGATCATCGCCAGGATGCTCTCGGCGCTGTCGGTCACCACGTTCAACCTGGCGTCAAAGCTCTGCAGGAACCAAATGATGATGGTGGCGAGAAAGATCACCGTAAAGGCGCGCTGCAAAAAGTCCTTCGCCTTTTCCCACAGCAGCAGTCCCACACTCCTGGCGCCGGGCATCCGGTAGTTGGGCAGCTCCATTACGAACGGCACAGGTTTGCCCCGAAATGCCGTGGATTTCATCACCAGAGCCGCCAGGATCCCCACCAGGATCCCCAGCACGTACAGCGAGATCATCACCAGCGCCTTGTACCGGGGGAAGAACGCCGCGGTAAAGAAGGCGTAGATGGGGATCTTCGCCGAACAGGACATATAGGGCACCAGCAGGATCGTCATCTTCCGGTCACGGTCAGACGACACCGTGCGGCTGGCCATGATGGCGGGCACGGAGCAGCCAAAGCCGATGAGCATGGGCACGATACTGCGTCCGGACAGGCCGATCTTACGCAGGAGCTTGTCCATCACGAACGCTACCCGGGCCATATAGCCCGTATCCTCCAGAATGGACAGAAAGAAGAACAGGGTCACGATGATGGGCAAAAAGCCCAGTACGCCGCCCACACCGGCAAAGATGCCGTCGATGATCAGACTATGTACCACAGGGTTGATGCCGTAGGCGGTCAGGGCATTGTCCACCAGGTCCGTCACGGCGTCAATGCCCAGACACAGCCAGTCGGAAAGGGTTTGTCCGATCACGTCAAAGGTCATCCAGAAGATAAAGAACATCACGCCGAGGAATACAGGGATCGCCGTATATTTTCCTGTCAGGACCTTGTCCATCTTCATGGAGCGCCGATGCTCCCGGCTCTCCTGACACTTCACCACCGCGCCGGACACCACGCCCTCAATGAACGTATAGCGCATATCAGCAAGGCAGGCGTTGCGGTCCAGTCCGCTCTCCGTCTCCATCTGCACGATGCAGTGCTCCAACAGCTCCCGCTCGTTCTGATCCAATTCCAGCCGATCACTCATCGCCGGATCATCCCCTTCGATGAGCTTCGTGGCGCAGAAACGGGCCGGCAGGCCCACCATGTCGGCATGGTCGGCGATCAGGTGGACCACCGCGTGGATACAGCGGTGTACGGCCGAGTCATCCGCGCAGAAGTCGTAGACCCGGGGCAGCGTCTTATGCCGTGCCGCGTGGATCGCCTGGTCGATCAGTTCGCTGACGCCCTCGCCCTTGTTGGCGGAAATGGGTACCACGGGGATCCCCAACGCCTTACTCAGCCGCTGCACGTCAATGGTGCCGCCGTTGGCACGCACCTCGTCCATCATATTCAGCGCCAGCACCATAGGCACTCGCAGCTCCAGAAGCTGCAAGGTCAGGTACAGATTGCGCTCGATATTGGTGGCGTCCACGATATTGATGATGGCGTCGGGTCTTTCATTGATGATAAAGTCGCGGCTGACGATCTCCTCCTGGGTATAGGGCCGCAGAGAGTAGATACCGGGCAGGTCCACCACCGAGCAGTTCTTCTGCTCCCGGATCTGGCCCATCTTCTGGTCCACCGTCACGCCGGGGAAATTTCCCACGTGCTGATTGGAGCCGGTCATGGCATTGAAAAGCGTGGTCTTGCCGCAGTTCTGGTTTCCCACCAGGGCGAAGATCATACCTCCACCTCCCCAATCTCGATGAGCTTTGCATCCTCACGGCGCAGGGTCAGCTCATAGCCCCGCACACGGATCTCCACAGGGTCCCCCATAGGCGCTACCTTTTGCAGCGTCACCTTGGTGTGGGGGATCAGTCCCATATCAAGAAAGCGGTTGCGCAAAGAACCCTCACCGCCTACGTCGGTAATGACTGCGCTGTCGCCGATCTTCAAGTCGTTTAAGGTCATGTTCCTCTCCTCCGTATACTTCTTATCATCTCCTATGTTAGCATATGCTAACTCCTTTGTCAACAAGAAGTTAGCATATGCTAACTTGACTTTTTTAGGACTTGTGGTAAACTGATACTAAATCATACTATATTCATAAAAGAGGGGGAAAAGTCCATGCAATTACAGGAATCCGGCGAAATGTATCTGGAGACGATACTGGTTTTGTCCAAAAGATCCGACACCGTGCGTGCCGTGGATATCTGTAACGAGATGGGATTTTCCAAGCCCAGTGTCAGCCGTGCCATGGGGCTTCTGAACCGCGGCGGCTTTATCGACATAGCGGCAAACGGCGCCATTACGCTGACCGCCGACGGTCTTGCCACGGCCCGGAAAATCTACGAGCGGCACACCATTTTGACGGAGGTCCTCCGCTCTCTGGGTGTAGATGAGGAGCACGCCGCCGAGGACGCCTGCCGCATCGAGCACGTCATCTCCGACGCCACCTTTGAAGCCATTAAGAATCATATGCAAAAGTAAAAACCGTGGTACAAACCACGGTTTTTATTTTACTTCTTCTCGCAGTCCGGGGCGGTATTCCTCCCCTTTTCGTATAAGGGTAATGCCGCCCGCGGAAAGCTCCGTCAAACGGTTTTGCAGGGTGTCCGCCTGCTCTTTCAAAAGGGAGACCGACACGGTGACGTCCGCACCGTACTGCACGTCATCTATCCTGCCGCCTGCAGTTTCGACCTCCAGCTTCACCCGTTCCAGAAGCGGATAGGTACAGGGGATCTCACACCGGAGCCAAAGTCCCATGGTTGCCGCACCGGACGCGATCAAGGCGTCCTTGGCGCCCTTGGCATAGGCACGGGTCAAGCCGCCGGCACCCAATAAAATACCGCCGAAGTACCGCGTCACCACGCACACCGCGTTGGTGACGTTTTCCCGTTCCAGCACCTTGAGCATAGGCTGCCCCGCGGTACCCTGTGGCTCCCCGTCGTCGCTGTACCGCATCAGCGTTTCCCCGATGCGGTAGCACCAGCAGTTGTGGCGGGCGTCGTAGTATTTCGTTTTCATCTCCCGGATAAACGCCTGGGCCTCCTCCTCAGTCTCCACCGGACGGATGTGGCTGATGAAACGGGAACGCTTCTCCGTGAACTCGCTCTCGGCACTTTCAAAGGGGACACGGAATACTTTTTCGCTCACTCCCAGTCCTCCTTGGGTTCTACCCAGCCCTCGATATATTCTTTCATCATACCCAGCTGTCTGGGGTTGCACACCGCCACCACCTCCACGGTCTCGCTGTACGCAACCTTTTCCACCTTGGCCTCCCGGTACAGTACGTCCAGAAGCCCTGTCTTGTCATAGGGCAGGTGGATGGTGACCCGCCGGGTCCCCTTGTCCAGCTTGCGGTCAATGGCGGCAAGCAGCTCGTCGATGCCCTCCCCGGTCAGAGCGGAGATGGACACGCTGTCCGCTTCCTTCTCCCGCTCGCCGGAGAATGCCAGATCGGACTTGTTATACACACGGATGCAGGGGATCTGATCCGCTTTCAGCTCGTGGATCAGCTCCTCCACGATCTGCGCCTGCTGCCGCCACCCGGCGTGGCTGGCATCAATGACGTGAAGCAGCAAGTCCGCGTATTCCAACTCCTCCAGCGTGGCCTTGAACGCCTCCACCAGTTGGTGCGGCAGCTTACGGATAAAGCCCACGGTGTCGGAGATCACCACGTCCAGCGTATCGCTGACGGTGAGCAGGCGCGTGGTGGTATCCAGCGTGTCGAAAAGCCGGTTGTTGGCGGGAATGCCCGCGCCGGTGATGGCGTTTAAGAGCGTGGATTTTCCCGCGTTGGTGTAGCCGACAATGGCCACCACGGGGATCTCGTTCTTCATGCGGCGCTGACGCTGGGTGGCACGGACCCGCCGCACCTCCTCCAGCTCCTCTTTCAGCTTGTCGATCTTCCGGTGGATATGACGCCGGTCTGTCTCCAGCTGGGTCTCACCGGGACCTTTGGAGCCGATAGGACCCTTGCCGGAGGTACCCGCCTGGCGCTCCAGGTGGGTCCACATACCCACCAGTCGCGGCAGCAGATACTGGTACTGCGCCAGTTCCACCTGCAAGCAGCCCTCTTTCGTCTTGGCCCGCTGGGCAAAGATATCCAGAATCAGGCCGCTGCGGTCAATGACCTGCACGCCCAGCAACTCCGTCAGCACACGGATCTGGGACGGACTCAGGTCGTTGTCGAAGATGACCATGGTGGCGTGCTCCGCCTCCACCATGCGCTTGACTTCCTCCACCTTGCCCTCGCCGATAAAGCTGTGGGGGTCGGGTTTCTCCCGGCTCTGCAAAATGGTCCCCACCGCTTCGCCGCCGGCGGTCTCCACCAGGGCGGCAAGCTCGGACAGGCTCTCCTCGTCGGCGTTGTCCTCCCGCAGAACAGGGCTGCGCAGGCCCACCAGCACCGCATAGTCCCGGATATTCTCTTTTCCCTCGATGGTCTTTCGCTCCATATCGTTCCTCAAATCACAGATTTTTACTTATTATAAACGATATTGTATGGCTTGTAAACAAAAAAGAGACACCCGAAAGGGTGTCTCTTTCAGAGACTGTCAAAAAAGCGTCGCAGACTTTACCGACCGCGGTCGGCAAACCGTTTTTATCATATTTTGCCGCGGCGTGTACGCGGCAAAATATACTTCTCGCGGAGTGACGTGTCGAAATTGTCTGCCAACGGCAGACAATGAGGCGCCAAAACGCAGCGCAAACCTTTTTGTCAAAGAACCGAAAGGTTCTTTGACAAGCTGAAAAAGAGACACCCGAAAGGGTGTCTCTTTCATTTGTGTCATTAGCCCTCCAGGCCGAAGCGCTTGTTGAACTTGGCAACACGTCCGCCGGTATCGACCAGCTTCTGCTTGCCCGTGAAGAACGGGTGACACTTAGAGCAGACTTCCACGCGAATATCCTTCTTCGTAGAACCTGTCTCAATCACATTACCGCAGGCGCATTTAATAGTAGTCTGCTGATAATTGGGATGGATTCCTTCCTTCATTGCTCTTGTTCACCCCTTTCCGGTTCACTCGTCATTTATGGTAAACCCACAAACGCAACTGTGATCATACCACACCTCATCGTAAAATGCAAGCACTTTTTTACAAATTCACCGCAGATTTTGTGTGGAAGAAATACAGTATTTTTTCCCGCACCGGCTTTTGCAAAACACGCCCCAACGCCGTGGCATACGCCTCTAACTGGGGACGGTAGTGCTCGGCACGTGCCGCCGTCTCCTGCGGTGTGACCCGGTCCGTTTTGAAGTCCACGATAACAAGCCCCTCGGGCGTTTCAAAAGCGCAGTCCACCACGCCCTGAAGCATGATCTCCTCCCCTGCTGCGTCCCTGTCGCAGATCGCGGCGTCCACCAGCAGGTCAAAGCGGTACTCCCGGTAGATCCTCTCCGCATCGCACAGCCGCCGGCAAAGGGGTGACGCCAAAAAGTCCGCGATGAGCCGGGGCTCCACCGCCTGTGACTGCTCCGGGGTCATCAGGTGCCGCGATACCAATCCCGCGATCACCTGCTCCACCGCCTCGTTCTCCGGCGGAGTCCGGAAGTCCAGATACTGCATCACCAGATGTACCGCCGTACCCCGTTCCGCGGGGCTCAGGCCGTCCGCCTTCCAAATGAATTTCGGCTGCCGGAACGCGGGCGCCGCAGGCGTTACCGCAGTATCGCCCCGGACCTCCTCGTCCAGTTCTCTGCCCTTGAGTGCCGTCGCCGTCACCTTGCTGGGGACGGCAATCGCTTCTTGGTGGGCATAGCGCCAGTTCAGCGGTGCGGTATCGAGATCCTCCCGGGCGGCAAGCTCATGCACCACACCGTCGGTCTCCCGCGCCTCACACGCCGGATTTTCCTCCGCGAACACCTGCCAGCCGCCGTCAGAAGGTATCGTATCCACCGTCTCAATGCCCGCATATCGCCGCAGGCATTCCGCCTCCGGGGTCTGCAGCAGAGGCAGAAGCACCCAGTCGCCCATACACCTGGCATCGCTCACCGCCTCCGGTGAAATGGGGCAGGAGCTCACCGCCGCCAGATCCTGCAGGTGTTTTTGTGCTTTCTTCATGCACTGTACCAGAATGAGCTTTTCCTTGGCACGGGTCATGGCCACGTAGAGAAGCCGCAGCTCCTCTGCCTTGGTCTCACGCTCCAGCTGACGGGCAAGCGCCAGCTTGGAGACGGTATCGTAGCGGATATGCCGCTCCGGCTCCACCCGCTCTGTACCCAGTCCCAGCTTGCTATGCACCAAAACGGGGCATTTCAGGTCCTCCCGGTTGAACGCCTTGTGCAGGTCGCACAGGATCACGATGGGATATTCCAGTCCCTTGGATCTGTGAATGGACAAGATCTGTACGCCGCCGCTGCCGGGCTGTGTGCTCAGATCGGGTGCATGGCCCTCCTCCAGCAGGCGGCGCAGATGCCCCGTAAATTCAAACAGACTCTTTTTCTCATTGGCACCCATCTGCCGGGCATAGGCATAAAACGCCAGCAGATTGTTCCGGCGCTCCTCCCCGTCCTGCATGGCGCCGAATACCGCCATCGCCCGGGTCAGGTCATACAGGTGCCACAAAACCGACTCGGCACTCTCCTCTTTTGCCGCCTGCCGCAGCTGCCGCAAAACAGCAAGGAACCGCGCCGTCTCCTCGCACTCGTCCAGCAGCAGCGCCTCGTAAAAGTCGCCGTCTTTTTGCAGCGAACGGATCTCGGCCAATTTGTCGGCGGTATATCCGAACAGCGGAGAGCGCAGCACCGAGATCAGAGGCACATCCTGCCGCGGGTTATCGATGATCTGCAAAAAGCTCCAGATCACGGCGATCTCCACCGTGTCGAAAAAGCCGCCGCTCTCTGCGGTACTGCACGGGATATCCAGCCGCCGCAGCGCCGCCGTAAAGGCTTTCAGCCGCGATTTGGGAGAGCGCATCAGAATGGCAAAATCCTCCGGTCTGCATGGGCGCAGGGTATCGCCGTCCTGCACGGGATAGCCCTCGCGCAGCATTTTTTGAATGCGCTGCGCCACGAACTGCGCCTCCGTCTTAGTACGGTCAAACCGCTCCTCGTCGGTATCCACCACGCTGACCAGATGGAATTCCGTGGCCGTATCGGCACGGGGCAGGTAGTATTCCGCGCCGAAATAGAGCTGCTCGTCCTCGCCGTAGTCCAGTTCTCCCATCTCCCGGGACATGACGCTGCGGAACACGAAGTTAGTGGCGTCCAGCACCTCACGGCGGGAGCGGAAATTCTGACTCAACAGCACCCGTCTGGCCTCTCCGTCCCCCGCCTGTGCCGCGTCACGGTAGGTCAGATACTTCTCCAGGAAAATGCCGGGATCGGCAAGACGGAAGCGATAAATACTCTGCTTCACGTCGCCCACGGTAAAGAGGTTGCGTCCCTGCCGGGAAACGGCGGCAAAGATACTCTCCTGCACCGCATTGCTGTCCTGGTACTCGTCCACCATGATCTCCCGGTACTTCTCGGCGATCTGCTGTGCCGCCTCACCGGGACTGCCGTCCTCTTTTGTCAGCAGCGCGATGGCGTAGTGCTCCTCGTCGGAAAAATCCATCACGTTACGGCGGGCTTTCTCCAACTGATACGTCCGGGAGAATTCCCCCGTCAGACGGAGCAGCGCCCTCATCGCCGGCGCCATCGCCGCCAGGTCTTCGCCGTATTCCGCCTCGGAAACGGCAAACAGCGCCGTCACCTTCTTCATGGCATCCTTGCAGTTGGTCCAGATGCGCTTCACCTGTTCTTTCCGCGCGTCGTCCCCCTTGACCGGCTTGAGCCGGGGAAATTCCACGGAAAGGGTCGTCATGGCTGACCAATCCTCACATACTGCAAAGCGCTCCAACTGCTCCGCCACCGCCAAAAAAGCCTCTCCGTAGGCGGTGTATAGTTTTTCATCCTCTGCCATCCGGGCAATCGTCTTTCGCAGCAGCATCGCCCAGAAGACCGTTTTCCGTTTCACACCCTCCAGCAGTACCGAAAGGTACGGTTTGGTCTCCACGATCTGCCACTGCTTCTCCACCTCGTCCAGCCACTTTTGCGGATAGGGGTGGCTCTGCACCTTTTCGTGCAGTTCCAGTACCAGCTCCTCCAGCGTCCGGTCTTCCCGGCCTGCGCCCAGGGTCTCCGCCAGCAGTTCATCCTGCTCGTCCATGTGCCGATAGAACTCCTCCAGCACACGCTGGAGCACACGCTGCTTCAACAGCTCCGCTTCCTGCTCGTCCAGAATGCGGAAATCCGGCGTATAGCTATATTCCTTTATGGGCTGCAGCAAATGGGCATTCTGCCGCAGTACGGCGGTGCAAAAGCCGTCTACCGTGCGGATATCCGCCTGATAGACCCGGAACATCTGCCGCCGCAGATGGACGTTGTCCGGCTGGGCCGCCACCCGCTTGGCGATCTCCGCGGCGATCTTGCCCCGCAGCTCCGCCGCCGCTGCCTTCGTATAGGTAATGATCAGGAATTCATCAATGTTGGCACCCTGCTCCATGTGGGCAAACAGGCGCTCCACCAGCACCTTGGTCTTGCCGCTGCCTGCCGCCGCAGAGACCAGCAGACTGCCGCCACGATTTTCCACAGCGGTGCGCTGGGCATCGGTCAAACGTATCTCAGCCATGGCGCACCTCCCTGTCGATCATCCGCCAGAACTCCTCCGGCTCTGTTTTCTCCAAATACCGCCGCTTGTCCCGACTCTCGTCAAAGCAGCACGCCGCCAGAAACGGGCAGGTATCGCACGCCGACTGCCGGGGACCGCGGGAGCAGGGATCCGCCTCGATGTTGCCGCTGCCGATCTCCCTTGCGATCTCACGGAGCAGCTTCTCCACGTATCTGCCCAGCTTGCCCAGCCGGACAGCGTCGGCAAGTCCGCCGGACAGCGTTTTGTCCTTTGTCACGCTGATGGGCAGATAGCAGGGGGCTTCCAAGGCGCTGTGCTCCATGGCTCGCAGAACCTCCGGCTCCGAAAGCACCATGCCGCTGCGCCGCAGTTCTTTTTGCAGGGCGCGTTCCAGCTTCTCCGGCTCCACGTCACGGCCCATGCGCAGGATCACGTCCCGGGCCGGGTGATACAGCACACCACAGGGCACCACCGGATAGCCGAAGTGGCTCTGGCCATTGTTCTCCAGCGTAAACAGGTACAGCAGCATCTGGATGCCCAGCCCGTACCGCACGTCGCTCAAATCGAACGCCTTTTTGCCGGTCTTGTAATCCACCACACGAAGATACAGTTTCCCGTCGTGGAGCCAGCCGTCCACCCGGTCCACCTTCCCCGTCACCGACAACGTGGTATCGCCCTCCGTGATGGTGATGGCGGGCAGTTTACCGTCCCTGCCGCCGAAGCCCAGCTCAAACGCCACCGGCCGGAAGTCCGACTGCCGCATCTCCGCGGCGATGTTCTCCACGATGGTGTACGCCGTTTTCCGCAGGCGGGTAAAGAGGTAGCGGAAGCGGGCGCTCTTGGCATCAAAATCGTCGATCTCCTCCCGGGCATAGCGCTCCACATACTGCTCTACCAGACGCTTCAGTTCCTCAGAGCTCACCGCGGCATAGCCGCCCTGGTCCATGACTTCCCGGTTCACGTTCTCCAGCAGATAGTGGATGAACGTACCGATCTCCGGTGCTTCAAAGCCCGCGGCTTTCCTCTCCCTTGCCCGCAGGCCGTACTGCATGAAGTAGGCAAAGTGGCAGGACTTCACCTGATCCATCCGGCTGGCGGACATGGGTACGCTCTTGCCGTACAGGGAGCGCACCGCCTCGGCGGACAGGTGTCCCCTCTGCATCTGACGCGCCCGTTCCATGGCGTACAGCGTCTCACAGCAGGCGGGATCCGATCCGAAATAGCGCCACAGCACACCGTCCGGCTCTTTTCCCGCCAGGCCCAGCGCTGTCGCCGGCAGCTCGGCACGGTAGGCGCCGTCCTCCCGCCGCAGCTTCACCTGCGGAAACAGCCGTATCACCCGCTCCACCACGAAGCTGGGGCGCAAAACCGCACCGCTCACGTCCGTGGTGGGATAGCTGATCTGTAAAAACTCCGTGGCCTGGGCAAGGCATGCATAAATATTCTGCAATTCGTTGTCCAGCTCGTCAAAGGAGGCATCGGAAAGGCGGATCTCCCGCTGCTGCAGCACCTCCCGGTCCGCGCTGTCCAGAATGCCCCGCCGGTTATTCACCGTGGGCAGGACGTGGTCGTTTGCACCCAGCAGGAACAGCACCTTCACGCTGTGTCGGTCGTTGCGGGTGATCTCGCTGACCTTCACCTGATCCAGCGTCGCGGGAATGGTACCCACGCTGTACTGGGTCAGCACCAGACGTAAAAGCCGTGCGAATTCCTCGCCGCTCAGTTGGGTGTTCCCCAAAATCTCCACGAGCTGATCCAGCACACCGCAGAAAACGTCCCAAAGCTGCCGGTATTCCTCTGCCAGCTGTACCTGTCCGCTCTCCAAAAGTGCTTCCGTTTTCTTCCGCAAAGTCTCCGGCACACCGGAGCGCTCCGCAAATCTATAAAGCGCTCTTGCTTTATCTTCCGCAGAAGTGAGGGCTTTCATCTCCTCTGCAAGGGGCAACAGCGGTTTGCGCACCTCGTCGCGGATCCGGTTGATCTCCGCCAGCTGTGCCGTTTGCCGTTCGTTCAGCTCCATGCCGTAGCCGTCGGGATTGGCGGTCCACGGTGTCTCCCGCAGCCACATATTGCCCCGGATCTGCCAGCGTATGGCGTAGTTTTCCAGCAGGTCGCACTCCTCATCGGTGATCCCCGCCAGTCCCGTCTTGAGATAGCGGAACATCTCCTCGTATTCCATGCCGCCGGTAACCGCATCCACCGCCCCCAGCAGCAAAGTCAGAACGGGCTTTTCCAGAATGTCGCTGCGCCGGCTCAGGTAGGCAGGGATCCCGTCCCGCTCAAACACCCGCTCCAGGATCGGCCCGTAGCTCTCCATATTCCGGGCTGCAACGGCGATGTCCCGATAACGATACCCCTGCCGCGCCAGTTTTCGGATTTGAGCAGAGACGTACTCCACCTCGGCAAACGCCGTCCCCGCCTCATAGAGTGCGATCTGCTCCGTCTTTTCCTCCCAGACCGCATCTGTACCGAAGAAATGGCGCTCCAGATGTCCCAATGCGCCCTCACGCTGCTCCTGCACGCAGACGATCTCGCACTTCACGCCCTGCCGCTGTGCCATACGCGCCAAGCGGTCCCGGCAAACGGCAGCATTGCGGAACAGCTCCCCGTCCTGCTTCTCGCCCAAGAGCGTCACCGTCACGTTTTCGCACTGCAAAAGCGCCCGCTCCAGCACCCGCTCCTCCAGACGGTTGAAGAAGGAAAAGCCGTCCACGTACAGGTCTTTCCCCAGGAAATAGTCGGAGCGCTCTATGGCATCCGCCAGCTTCTGCATCCGGCTCCGCGCATCAAATCCACCGCTATGTAATCCGGCATCGTAGGCGGCAAAGAGCATGGCCACGTCCCGCAGCTTGTCGCCCCGGCTGTCCGTCAGCTCTCCAATACGTTCATACAGCACCTCCGGCGCCACGTCGTATGCATAGAACTCATCGAAAAGGAGCATCATCTGCTCCAAAAAGCTCACCCGCTGAGAGGGCTTTCCAAACACCTTCAGCATAGGCGCCGACTCCTGCAGGCACCGCCGCAGGGTCAGGATCTTGCCGCCGTTGTCCAGCGTAAAGTCGGCAAGTCCCCCCACCTCGGTCAGCACCCGGGTAGCAAGGGAGCGGAAGCTCAACACCTCCGCATCACGGCTGGCGGTATCGCCGCAGACACGGCACAGGTCTACCTCCGCCTCGTGGGAGGTATGCTCCGGCACCAGCAGGATCTGACCGCGCAGCGTGCGGTTTTTCTCAATAGTCTCCAGTACACGCCGGGACTTGCCGCTGCCGGCACGTCCTGTCAAAATCGTCAGCATATCGCTCCCTCCTTTCTTTTTCTTTTATTATACTCCCTTTCCCTGTCCCTGAAAAGGGACAATATAAAAAAACAGGGTGCCTTTGCACCCTATTTCTTCATTTTTTCATCCATTGGCGAAACTGCTCCCACAGCTCCACCGAACGAAATTTCAGCACATACCCCTCATTTTCTTCGGTGATGAGCGAAATGTCGTCCTCCCCCAATCCCGCCGCAATGGCAGTCCGGTGCAGATCCGTCGCCGCGGTGGTACACAGCGGCGGAAACACCACGCACCACCAGTTCTGCCCCTTTCCCTCGCCGATCATAAGCCGCAGCGCGGTATATTCCCCCGCCGGCAGGGCAAAGCCGTCGTACTCCTTGTGGGGAAACTCCGCCCGTTCCAATCGCGCGGTCACGCCATAGTCATACCCCTGTGCGTCGATTTCCTCCGCCGCCAGACGCCGGATCTCCGGCAGGGCGGTATGCAGCCGTTCCTGCGCCTCCTCCATGTTCTCCGACTGCTCCAACACACCGGTCGTAAAGTCCAATATTTTATCGCGCACTTGCAATTTCAGCGCCTGGTCCGCTTCGCTGTCCGAGTTGGCGATCACATGCAGACGGATCATCTTCCGTGCCAGCTCCTCCTGTCTCTCTGCACTCCAGACACCCCACAGCAGTGTCACCGCCAGGGCAAGCAGCGCCGCGATCTCCCAATTTTTCCATTTTGTCATAAAAACACCGTCCACGATGAGATTTCCTCCATCATGGACGGTATTTCTGTCTTTTATACACTTTCACACAGAAAAACCTGCCGGTCGTTCCCCTGCATCTCCTCACAGGCACGCCGCGCTTCCTGCTCCGTTTTGAAGATGCCGAACACCGCGCTGCCGCTGCCGGACATCATGGCGTTCCGCGCACCGCATCTCAACAGGGTGGTCCGGATGGTGAATACGTCGCTCTCCGCCGGCACCACCTCCAAAAAGGTATTGCTCATGTTTGCGGCGATCTCCGCCAGATCACCCCGCTCCAATTCCCCGATCAAAAGATCGGTAGTGGGTACACTCCCGGCGTTCTGTTCGTCGATGGCGCCGTACATCTTCCCGGTGGAAAACGTCTCCCGGGGTTTTACGATGACATACCAACACTTGGGCATCTCCGGCAGGGTGGTGAGCCTCTCCCCCCTGCCCTCGCACAGCACCGTACCGCCCCGGACGCAGTATGGCACATCGCTGCCCACTTTTGCGCCGATGCTCTCCAGTTCCTCCAAAGGCATCTCCGGCACGTATAGCGTCCGCAGGGCACGGAGCACCGCGGCGGCATCGCTGCTGCCGCCGCCCAGACCCGCCTCGCTGGGAATACGCTTTTCCAGGTGGATATGACAGCCGCCGGCGATGCCGGTTTCTGCAAAGAACGTCTCCGCCGCCTTCACCGCCAGATTGCGCCCGTCGGCGGGCAGGTCGGTGCGGTCACAGGTAAGGGTGATCGCCGCCGCCTTTTCCACCGTCAGCACATCGCACAGCGACGCCGAGGTCATCACCGACCGCAGCTCATGATAGCCGTCGGGGCGCTTTTCGCCCACATCAAGCGTTAAATTCAGTTTGGCATAGGCGTATTCTCTCATCTGTAACCCTCACAAAAACAGAGCCGTTGCGTTCCCTGCAACGGCTCTATTATAAACTATTCTTTTCTGTCTTGCAATCACTTTACGATCTTGCGGGCCTCCACATAGTAACGCTTATCTTGGGCATGACCCATGGAGAAGGTCTTGCGGGGCAGAACACCGTCCGCCATCACGGTCTTGAACAGCTGATCCTTGCCCATGGCAGGCAGCAAAAAGCCCATATTGCCCGGCTTGCTGCCCAGCTCACGGGTGACCTCGTCGCCGTGGATATAGTCCACCTCCACTTCGGGATGCGCCTTCAGATAGCCGTCCATGAACACCTGCAAGGTGGCCACGGCCAGCTGCTTGGTGGGATGGGGTACGGTGTACATGGCGTCCTTGCCGTTCCAGCAGATCTCAATGTTGTGACCCTCGCCCTTACCCTCATAGAGGTCGGGATATTCTGCCTTAAATGCCGCCATAAAGTCCGCGGCATCCACGCCGAACAGCACCCGGTGGATGGGCTCAAACTGCAGGGCGTCATCGTGGTTGTTCACCACCTCCACGAGAGCGTAGCGGGCGGGCAGCCGGAGATACTCTTCGGGGGTCTTGCCCTTCTTCTGCTCCTCATAGCAGGCCTTGGCGGTAGCCAGAGAGTGGTTGCCGTCGCCCACGGCGAAGAGAAGCGGTGCCGCGCCGGACAGGTTGTACTTGGCCATCTGTGCCTCATCGGCGCACAGACCCTCCAGCGCATCGGCCACGGCGTCGATCTGCTTTTCGCTGAGCTTGTAGCCCTTGATGTGGCCGCCGCCCTGCATCAGATCAAAGTCGTACACCTTCTCCATGCTGCCGGCGGCAGCGGTCAAAGGCTCGATGACGGTCTTTTCGGGGTTATCGATCAGCAGCATCACGTGGGGCAGCTCAATGGGCGCGTTGCGGCGCACACGGGCACGGGGCGGGATGCGCTCCTGCACGGTGGCCTCGGTGGCACGGATCAGCGCACCGCTGCCGGGGGTAAAGTCATAGGCGTCCAGGTCCACCATACCCACCAGACCGTGGCGGATCTTGCCGTCAGACTGCTCCCGCTCGATATACAGCAGGCTGTCTTTCAGCGTTTCAAAGATACCCTGCTCCATATACTTCTTCATGGAGGCATTGATGTTTTCGATAAACTCGTCCACATTGGGTGCCTTGAGGTTGGCCTCCGGCAGGATCAGCCGCAGGGTCGAGGGATCGCCGCCCACCTTCTTCTCCACCGCCTCCCAGTATTCCGGCTCAGAGGTGAACTGGTCGCAGGCGACAACTGCCCACTTGTTCATGTCCTGATCCTTGGGCAACAGGATATCAGCGGGAGTAAAGCCGAGTTTTTCAAACTTTTTATTCATAATGCTCCTCCTAAAATCAAGGTATTCTATGCCGATTTGTTCCTGTTTTGATGATACCACAACCAAAGCAATAAATGCAATCCCCGTTCACAAAATTTTTTAGGCAATCTTACAATTTTTTGTAGTATAAGTTTTGACTCGTGCGGCAAACTAAACCTGCTCGCTGAAAAAAGTTAGGAGGTAACACTTTGAAATTCATCGATAAACTTGCGCTGATCCTGGTGATCATCGGCGCGTTGAACTGGGGCAGCGTTGGCCTCTTCGGTTTTGACTGCGTCGCATTTCTCTTCGGCGGCCAGACCGGTGCCATAGCTCGCATCGTCTACTCTCTGGTCGGCATTGCGGGTCTGTGGTGCATCTCTCTGTTGTTCCGCGATTGGGACCGCCACGACTGATAAAAAAGAAGCACCTCAGGTGCTTCTTTTTTTATCGCTTATCAAATACCGGATCAGAAAAACAATTACACCGCCGCAGATCGCACCGCCGAAATCCAGCCACACGTCCCGTATCATGGGGCCTCGGCCGCTGAAGATTTGAATGGTTTCATCCAAAAGTGCCGCGATCAGGTCCCCCATAGCGCAGTAGCCTATGCGCCAGACCGTCTTGACCGGCAGCGACAGCACCCAAAGCGCGCTCACACATCCCAGCGCAGCGTATTCCGTGAAATGTGCCAGCTTCCGCACGAAATGCTCCGTTATCCTGCCTTCTCCGAACAGCGCCTCAAGGAGCGGGCGGAGCATTTCTGTCACCCGACCGCTCTCCTGCGAGGAGATCTGTTTTGGTAAGCAGGAGTTTCCCCAGATAAAAAGCAGGAGCAGGATTATCAAAACCGTAAACACTCTCTTTCCCATACTTCTCCTGCCTTTCTGTGCCCATTTTACCCGGCAAGACCGTTTCTTATGCCGCAAAGCTCATCCACGGGAACGATCTTTCAGAAAATCATATGCGCGGCGCGCCAGGGACTCACAGTATCCTGTTCCCATCCGCTTTTCCATATATGCCATCGCCGCATCCATACGGGGCGCCCGGGTATTCAGATTATGGGTATCCGTTCCCAACACGTGGATCCGATCCTGCTGCAGCATCCGGATGGCGCAGCGCCGCAAAACCGGTGTCAGGAAAAACTCGGCATTGCTCTGCATATATATGCCATTCTCTGCCAGCCGAACCCAAACCGTTTTGGTCTGAAACGCCAGATATCGCTCGATATGTGCCAGCAAAACGGTCACCTCACCGCTTGCCGCCATCTCGCAGACCTCGCGGATCTCGTGCTCGTTCCAGCGGGAAAACGGCATCTCCAAAAGCAGGATGTTCGTTCCCTCCAGGCACAGCTCAGACAGCCTCTCCAAGTGGCTGATACCGGGAAAATACAGCACTTCAGCGCCCAACAGCAGCTGCGGCGCGTCATCCGGCAGCGCCTTATGCAGACAGGCAAACGCCGCCTGCCTTTTCTGCAAAAACTGCTCCACCGAGGCGTGATCTGCATAGAAATGCGGTGTCAGCGCTACAATATCCACTCTCTGTTTCCGCAAACGCCGCAGCATCTCCAGACTATCCCGCACACACTGACTGCCATCGTCCATTCCCGGCAGGATGTGGCTGTGAAAATCAATCATCGGTGCTCACTCTCATCTCTATCGAAATCGGTATTGAAAATTATTATACCGAATTTCCTCTGAATTGCAAGCAGCTTTGTCTCTCCGCAAAAAAAGAGATGACCGCAAAAGCGGTCATCTCTTTTTTGTCTTATCAGATACGCATACACACGTCCCAGGCACCCCAGATCACGTCACGCAGATTGCCCCACTTCTCGCAGGTACCCACGCGGCGCACCTTCTTGTCGTCGGGTGCGATGGGAGCGGGCATGAAGCCCACGCCGTTGACCACCGCGTCGCAGTCGATGCGGAAGCTCTCGCCGTCCTTGCCCTTGACCATCACGAAATCGTCACCGATCTCGGTAATGGTGGACTCCAGATACACGGGCACCTTCTTGAATGCCAGCATCTCGCGCAGGAAGGAACTGTTGGCAAGGCACGTGCCGGGGGTCACGATCAGGTCGTCCGCCATCTCCACAATGACGGGATGCTTGCCCCGCAGCACCATCTCATAGGCCGCCTCGCAGGAGGACTGACCGCCGCCGAAGAACACGATCCTGTCGCCCACGTTGTCGCCCAGCAGCAGCTCGGTAAAGCCGATGGTCTTGTCAAAGCCCTTCACCGGCAGGGTCTTGGGAACGGCGCCGGTGCAGACGATGATCTCCTGGAACTCGCGGCGCAGGGTGTTGGGCGCATTGATCTCCATGTTGTAGCGCACCTCGATACCCGCCTTGACCAGCTCCCGCTCATACCACTTCAGCAGAGCCTTGTCAGCCTCCTTGAAGGACATGGCGGCGGCGGTCACGTAGATACCGCCCAGGTGATCGCTCTTTTCGAAGATGACAGGCTCATGGCCGCGTTTCTTCAAAACCAGGGCGCACTCCATGCCGCCGATACCGCCGCCGATGATGGCAACCTTCTTGGGGTGACGGGTGGGCACGATCTTGTACTTGTTGTGCTGCATGGTGGGGGGATTCAGGGCGCAGCGCGCCAGATGCAGAGAGTCGTCCAGGCTCTGGGTATTGGCCGTGCTCTTGCTCTTGCTGAAGCTGAAGCAGGCATTGTGGCAGTTGATGCAGGGCTTGATGTCCTCCACACGGTCCTCCATCAGCTTGGTGACCCACTCGGGATCCACCAGATGCTGACGGGCCACGCCCATACCGTCGATACGGCCGGCGGCGATCTCCTGGGCCGCCACCTCCGGGGTCATCTTACCGGCGCAGACCACGGGCTTGGTGGTGAACTTCTTGATGTGCTCCACCTCGGCCAGGTTGCAGTTCTGGGGCATATACACCGGGGGATGTGCCCAGTACCAGGCGTCGTAGGTACCGTTGTCGCAGTTGAACATATCGTATCCGGCTTCCTCCAGATACTTGATGGCCCGCTCGGACTCCTCCATGTCGCGTCCGAACTCCTCAAATTCCTCGCCGGGCACAGCGCCCTGGCCGAAGCCCTTGGTCTTGGAGACCACGGAGTAACGCAGGGATACGGGGAAATCCTTGCCGCAGGCGGCCTTGATGGCCTGCACGATCTCCACGGGGAAGCGGTAACGGTTTTCAAAAGAGCCGCCGTACTCATCGGTGCGGTCGTTCATATTGGCAATGGTGAACTGATCCAGCAGATAGCCCTCATGCACGGCATGGATCTCCACGCCGTCCACGCCGGCGTCCTTGCACATCTTGGCGGTCTTGGCGAAGGCGTCCACCATCTCGTGGATCTCCTCCACGGTCAGCTGGCGGGACTTCAGCTCGGGATACCAGCGGTTGGGGGTCTCAGAGGCGGAAGCGCAGGCGTATTCCACGTCCAGAACAGGCTTTGCCACGGCGCCGAAGGGCTTGTTCTTCAGCATATCCACCATCATCTGGTTGATGGCCATGGACCGGCCGAAGCCGCCGGCCAGCTGGATGAACAGCTTGGAGCCGGTCTTGTGGAATTCGGGCATCCACTCGGCCAGTTCTTTGAACATCTTCTTGTTCTGATACAGCCAGTGACGGCCGGGAATCCCCATGGTATCGCGGACGCACTGCATACCGGGCAGCACCAGGCCCACGTTGTTCTGGGCGCGGTTCAGGATATGGTGAGCAGCCTCCTTATCAAAATGGCAGGGCTCCAGCCAGCCGAACAGGGATGTACCGCCCATCGAGCACTGCACGATACGGTTGGGGATCTCGCAATTACCGATCTTCCACGGGGTAAAAAGGGCCTCGTATTTCTTATCCATACTTTTCTCCTAACCTTTCCGTATTTTCTGTTTCATAGTAAATGCCATTGTAGCAATTTTACCATATTCTTTCCCCTTAGGCAAGTAAATTCTATACAAAATCCTCACACGCTCCCCGGTGTTCCTTTTATCATTCTCTGTTTTTCCCTTTTCAACGAAAAGATCGCACCCGAGAGGGTGCGATCTTTTCTTCTCAAAACGCCCAGTTTCCGCTGCGGAAGATGGGCACGGTCTTGCCGCCTTTGCACACGGCGTCGATGTTCATATCCTCCGAGCCGATCATGAAATCCTCGTGGATCATGGAGTCGTTCACACCCAGCGCCCGGCACTCCTCCAGGGAGCGCTTGTCAAAGTCGTCGATGGTATCGGCAAAGCCCATACCCAGCGCCAGATGGCAGGCGGCGTTTTCATCAAAGAGCGTGTTGTAAAAGAGGAGCTCGCTCTTGCGGATGGGGCTGTCATAGGGCACCAGCGCGCACTCGCCCAGATAAGCGCTTCCCTCGTCCATGTTGATGAGCTTGGTCAAAAGGTCGTTGTTCACCTCGGCCTTCCACTCCACCGCCTTGCCCTCTTTGAAGCGGATCCAGAACTTGTCGATGAGCTGTCCCTGATAGGAAAGGGGCTTGGTAGCGTACACGATACCCTCTGCCTGCCCGCGTTTTGGGGAGATGAAGCACTCCTCCGTGGGCATATTGGGGTTAAACACGATACCCTGTAAGCTCCGTTCGCTGCCGCCGGAAAAATGTGCCTCGGGGATCATGCCCACGGTAAGATCCGTACCGTTTTTGCTCTTGTACTGCAGCTTTTCAATGTTCAGACTGTTGAGATAGTCGCAGCGTGCGTGCAGGTCGCGGTTGTGCTCCTCCCACGCCTTGATGGGATCACCGTCCATGGCCCGGGCCGTGGTCAGGATCGCCTCCCACAGCTTTTCCTCTGCCCGGCTGACACGCAGCTTGGGAAACAGCTTTTTCGCCCACGCCTTGCCCGGCACAGCGGCGATACACCACTGGTACTTGTTCTCTATGGCGTCGCGATAGGGCTTGATCACGGGAAAGCGCTTCTGCTGTGACTTTGCCATCTTCTCCTGGTTGATGCCTTTCAATCCGTTTGGATCCTCGCTGTCCAGATAGATACGGCAGGGCAGCTTGTCCACGTAGTGCTGCCAGCGGGCGACCTCATACTCTTCCACCGTGCCCAGGGTCTTGCCGGTACGGTAGCGATAGTGGAGCTTCTGCAGGGGCTGATAGCTCCAGTCCACCACCACTTTTTTTGCCTTGCAGCGGTAGCACTCCTCTACCAGCATCGCAACAAACTCCGGCTGATCCAACTCAGCGGCGATGAACACCTCCTGCCCCGGCTGCACGTTTGCACCGACACGGGCGATAAGTTTCGCGTAATTGCGTAATACGGTTTTCTTCATAAACAGTTCTCCTTTTTACGTCTTTTCACGGGTAGTATACCACCGTAAGTCGGTTTTGAAAAGCAGCTTTCCATTTTTCCCTTTCTTTTTCCCTTTTTGTACTTTTCTGCTTCCTTTTTGTCACTTTTTATCCGACTTTTTCCCCTGTTTGCATTGACGGAAAGCTGTTTTTCCGATACAATAACAGGTAAAAGAATACCCCCTATTACGAAAAAGCAGGAGGAAAAAACGATGGGTTACGATATCAACGGAAGCAAGCCCACCGCGTGGAAATTGGACGAGGAAAAACTCCCCTTCCAGATCAAGCACGGCGGTGCGCCCCGGGAGAACCTGGTCAAACTGGTCAGCCGCATCACCGACCGGATCGGTGTCAAAATTACTACCGACGACCCGGAATACTGGGGGTTAGACGGCCTTTTAAGTGACGAAATGGTAGACCTGGCTCTGTGCATGAAGGTCCGCAAGCCCATGACTTTCGCCCAGATGAAGGCCGCCTCCGGTCTGGACGATGCCAAGCTGCAGTCCCTGCTGGACGAGATGTCTCTTGTGGGTATCATCGAGTACAACTGGGAGAATCTGGACGGAAAGAACCCCGACCACGAAAAGCGTTGGGTGCTGCCCCAGTTCGTCCCCGGCAGCGCCGAATTCACCAATATGAATCCCCGAAATTTTATCGACCATCCCGAGGTCGCCCCGTTCTTTGAGCGCATGACCTTCCTGCCCCTGGAGAAGATCACCCCCATGGTGCCTCCCGGAGGAGCCGGCATCGGTATGCACGTCATTCCCGTAGAAAAGGCCATTGAGATGGAGAACACCTCCGCCGACATTGAAAAGATCTCCTACTGGCTGAAAAAATACAACAAATTTGCCGCCTCTCCCTGCTCCTGCCGCCCCGGCCGGAAGCTGATGGGCGAGGGCTGCGGCGATAACATTGATGACTGGTGCATCGCCATCGGCGACATGGCTGACTACGTGGTGGAGACCCAGAAGGGCGGCCGCTACATCACCTATGACGAGGTCATGGAGATCCTCCAGCGGGCGGAGGACAACGGCTTCGTCCACCAGATCACCAACATCGACGGCGAGGAAAAGATCTTCGCCATCTGCAACTGCAACGTCAACGTCTGCTACGCTCTGCGCACTTCTCAGCTTTTCAACACCCCCAACATGAGCCGCAGCGCCTATGTGGCACGGGTGGAGACCGACAACTGTGTGGCCTGCGGACGCTGTGTAGAACACTGTCCCGCCGGCGCGGTGAAACTGGGTCAGAAGCTTTGCACCAAGGACGGCCCCATCGACTATCCCCGCCACGAGCTGCCCGACGCCGCCAAGTGGGGACCCGACAAGTGGGACATCGACTACCGGGACACCAACCGCATCAACTGCTATGAGACCGGCACCTCCCCCTGCAAGACCGCCTGCCCGGCTCACATCGCCGTACAGGGTTATCTGAAGCTGGCATCCCAGGGCAAGTATCGGGAAGCACTCCAGCTCATCAAACGGGAAAATCCCTTCCCCGCCGTGTGCGGTGCCGTCTGCAACCGCCGCTGTGAGGATGCCTGCACCCGCGGCACCGTGGATCAGGCCGTTGCCATCGACGAGGTCAAGAAGTTTATCGCCGCCCAGGATCTCAGCGCGGAGACCCGCTTCATTCCCCCTGTCGTCGCTCCCACCAACCACGGCGGGTTTGACGAGAAGATCGCCATCATCGGTGCCGGTCCCGCCGGTATGTCCTGCGCCTACTATCTGGCGGAAAAGGGCTACAAGCCCACCGTTTTTGATAAAGCTCCCGTTCCCGGCGGTATGCTGGTGGCCGGTATCCCCAGCTTCCGTCTGGAAAAGAGCATCGTCAACGCCGAGATCGACATCCTGCGTGAAATGGGTGTGGAATTCAAGTGCGGCGTGGAAGTGGGTAAGGACGTGACCATCCAGCAGCTCCGCGACCAGGGCTACAAGGGTTTTTACGTGGCCGTGGGTCTCCAGTCCGGCGGCAGGCTGGGCGTCCCCGGTGACGACGCAGAGGGCGTCATCTCCGGCATCGACTTCAGCAAGCGGGTCAATCTGGAGGGCAGCGTTTCCCTCAGCGGCAAGGTGGTCGTCATCGGCGGCGGCAACATCGCCGCGGACGTGGCCCGTACCGCCGTGCGCTGTGGCGCGGAAAAGGTCTCCCTCTACTGCCTGGAGGGCTACGACGAGATGCCCATGGGCGAGGAAGACCGCAGCGAGTGCGAACGGGATGGCATCGTCATCAACGCCGGCTGGGGTGTGGTCTCTGTGGAGAGCACCGACGGCAAGGCCAACTCCGTCACCTTCAAGAAATGCACCGCCGTCAAGGACGCCCAGGGCCGCTTTGCCCCGTCCTTTGACGAGACCATTATTGATAACACCGACTGCACCACCGTGCTGTACTGCATCGGTCAACGGGTGGACTGGCAGGATCTGCTGAAGGGCACCCGAGTGGAGTTCCGTCCCAACGGCACCGCCGCTGCCGATCCCCTCACCTACCAGACCGCCGAGCCCGACATCTTCGTAGGCGGCGATGCCTACACCGGTCAGAAGTTCTGCATTGACGCCATTGCCGCCGGCAAGGAGGGCGCCATCAGTCTGCACCGCTACGTACAGGGCGGCACGCTGACCATCGGCCGCAACCGCCGGGAGTTCATCGAGCTGGACAAGAAGAACGTGGCGCTTGGTCTGGACAGCTTCGACAATACGCCCCGTCAGCGTCCCGGCTACAACGAGGCTCTGCGCAGGACCTTCTCCGACGGACGTCTGGCCCTTACCCCCGAGCAGGTCAAAATCGAGACCAGCCGCTGCCTGAGCTGCGGTGCCAGCATCGTGGACCCCAACAAGTGCATCGGCTGCGGCATCTGCACCACCAAGTGCGGCTTTGACGCCATCAAGCTCCACCGGGAGCGTCCCGAGTGCAGCACCATGGTCAGGAGTGAGGATAAGCTCAAGCACATCCTGCCCTACATGGCCAAGCGCGGCGTGAAGATCTTGAAAAACAAGAACAAGTAATGCACGAGTTAGGAGTGGTATTCCACATCATCAGGCGTGTGGAGGAATTGGGCGCGGAAAACGGACTGCAAAAGGTCTCCCGCGTTACCGTGGAGGTGGGGGAGGTATCCGCCATTATCCCCTCCTATCTCACCGACTGCTGGAACTGGGCGGTGAAGAAATCGGAGCTGCTCACCGGCGCGGAGCTGGCGGTAGAGACCCTGCCCGCCGTTACCTGGTGCAACGGCTGCAAGAGCACCTATCCCACCGTGGCCCACGGCAAGATCTGTCCCAACTGCGGCAGCGGGGAGACCTGGCTGCAGCAGGGCAACGAGTTCAATCTCAAGCAGATCGAAGCGACATAGCAAAGAACCCAAACACAGGGCATTCGGGTCCTTCTTTACAAATTCCACCTGTTCTTTTATAATGGGGCAAAGTGAGGTGCAGGCTATGAAGCTCTCTCAAACGGCGCAGGCCAGGGCAAAGCTGATCTTTTCCATGTTCATCTACGGCACCATCGGGCTTTTCGTCCGCTGGATCCCCCTGCCCTCCTCGGTCATCGCCAATGTGCGGGGTGTGGTGGGTACGCTGTTTTTGCTGCTGGTCATCGCCTGCAAGCGCGACCATCTGCATTGGGACGCCATCCGGAAAAATCTAAAATTTCTGCTGCCCTGCGGTATCATGCTGGGTTTTAACTGGATGCTGCTGTTCGAGGCGTACAACTATACCTCTGTGGCAGTTGCCACCGTGTGCTACTACCTGGCGCCGGTGTTCGTGCTGCTGGTCTCTCCCCTGCTGCTGAAGGAAAAGCTGACGCCCTCCCGGTGTTTCTTTGCGCTTATCGCCCTTATCGGCATGGTGCTGACCTCCGGCATCGTGCAAAACGGCTTTTCCGGCAGCTTTACCGGTATTTTTCTCGCCGTCGGCTCGGCTGTGATGTATGCCGCCATCGTGCTGCTGTCCAAGCTGCTGAAGGACATTCCCTCTTACGATATCACCATTATGGAGCTGGGCATCTCCGCTATCGTCTTGCTGCCCTATAACCTCATCACCGTGGAGCGCAGCGCTCTGAACTGCTCCGCCGGACAGTTGGGGCTTTTGCTGGTGGTGGGCATCGTCCACACCGGCATCGCCTATGCCCTGTATTTCAGCGCCATCCCCTATCTGCGGGCGCAGACCGCCGCTATCTTCAGCTACATCGACCCCATTGTGGCGATTTTGCTCTCAGCTCTCCTCCTGCGGGAACCCATGGACATTCTGTCCGCCATCGGGGCGATATTGGTGCTGGGCAGTACCCTCGTCAGCGAGCTGTGGGAGGGACGAAAAAAGAAGTAAAAAAAGAAGACCCGATCGGGTCTTCTTTTTTTATTCCATTACCGGGCGCGCATCGCCCATAAAGAACACGGCTACCGTACCGGGGCCGGAATGGCTGGCGATGATCGTGCCAATATCACAAATCTGTATCTTACCTTTCAGTCGGGGGAAACGCTCCTCCACCGCGCCGCGCAGCAGCTCCGCGTCGGCAAGGCATTGGGAGTGGCAGATATAGCACTTCTGATCGTACTCTCTGCCGCCCCGGGCACACTGCTCCATGGTATCCACGGTGACCTCCACCGCTTTTTTCTTGCCGCGCACTTTATCGTAGGCTTTGATGGCACCGGCAGCATCCAAGCGCATGATGGGGCAGATATTCAGCACCGTGGCGATCGCCGCGGTGGCACCGCTGACGCGGCCGGTACGGCGGAACTGGGTCATGTTGCTGGAGAAAAACTGGTGGTGCAGCCTGTTGCGGTTGTCCAGCACCCACGCTTTGCACTCCTCCAAAGACTTTCCGGCATCTCGCAGATCCGCCGCCATGTCCACCAGCATACCGTAACCGGTACTGGAGCACAGCGAGTCCAGCACTTCGATCTTGCGGTCAGGATATTTTGCCCGTAATTCCTCTGCCGCGAGATAGGCGTTCTTCACGCTGCCGGACTGGCCGGATGTAAAGGCAATATGCAGCACATCGCCTTTTTGAAGGAGCTTCTCGAAAAACTCCATATAGCCCGCCACGTTGATCTGACTGGTAGTGGGCAGCTTGCCCTGCTCCAGGAACTGATAGAAACGGGGCAGAGCTTCGGCGTCACGCCCCATATCGTCCACATACTCCACGCCGTCGATCACATAGGTGTAGAACAGGACGGAAATATCCCGATCCTCCAAATAGCTGTAGGGCAGATCCACGGTTGAACAGCAGCTGAGAATAAATTGTCGCTCCATCAGGCGTCACCTTCTCTGATGATGATACATAATTATATCACAAAATTTTCAGATTGCAAATCCGCAGCGCTTTCTGTATACTATTTTTACAGAAAATAAATCAATTCATTCACAAAAGAGGTGTTTTTATGAAAAAATGGTTCCCCGTTTGTCTGTGCCTGCTCCTGCTTCTGGTCGGTTGCGGCAAGTCCCCCAATCCGATCAGTGAACTTGGACCCGAAGAAGTCAATCCACCCATCGCCGGCGTCGCCAATCCCTGGACGGAGCACGGCACGTTGGAAGCAGCGGAGAAAGCCGTGGGCTTTGAGTTGTCCGCTCCCGACAGCATTGGGGGCTACGACACCCCCATCTATCGCACTCTCAGTGGGGTCATGCTGGAGATCTTATATCCCGGCGAAAGCGGCGAGGTCCGCATCCGCAAGCAGGCGGCCACCGATGCGGTAGGCAACGACATCAGCGGCGACTATAATGAATACGACGAATACACCGCCATCACCACAGCAGGCGAGGATGCCGCTATCACGCTCGCCGGCAGCGGCGGCACCGTTTCCCGGGCAACCTGGACGGTGGGCGGCTACGCCTACTCCATCACCGTTGATCCGGCAGTGGACGTGATCAGGATGGCCGACCTGACCGCGCAGGTCAACTGAAACCGCATAAAAAAAGAACCGCTTTCGCGGTTCTTTTTTTATGCGGCAGATTAGAAGCAGCCCTGCTCCATCATAGCCTCGGCGACCTTCTTGAAGCCGGCAATGTTAGCACCGGCAACCAGATCGTAGCCCAGGCCGTACTCGGCAGCAGCCTCAGCGGACATGGCATGGATGGTCTTCATCATCTTA
>R20__coassemble_369_pt1 | contig 34460 bp, 30 predicted proteins | sample R20__metabat2_high_PE_002 | metagenome-assembled genome bin R20 | reverse complement strand
GAAGCTGTATCAGCAGGCACCCCAGGGCGGCGCACAGGGCTGCGACCCCAACTGTGCCGGTGACTGCGGCAACGCAGGCGGCGCACAGGGCGGCGAGTACTACGACGCCGACTACAAGGTCGTGGACGAGGACGACAAGGGCGAAAACAAGTAAGAAACCATTACACAAATAAGGGAGAGGAACGCCTCTCCCTGTTTGTGGTGTTATAAACCAGTTGTAAAACTTCGTTTTACAACTGAAAACTCACACTGATCACACTCGCGTTTCTCGTTTGGTCGGTGTGAGCTCGCTTTGCTTGCTTACAAGGTGTTTTTGCGGTGGCAAAGCTACCGCAAAAACATATTTGAATTGCTTCGTAAAAAATATCAACCAATTTCATCACCTATATGATGTTTGGAAAAGTAGGAAAATGATTGTAGGGGCGGACGACTCTGTCCGCCTGCGGGCGACCGCAAGGGTCGCCCCTACGGTTTTATATCGTGGGAGCGTTATATGGCACAGGAGAAAAGAGATTATTACGAAGTCCTCGGTGTTTCCAAAGGGGCATCGGAGGACGAGATCAAAAAGGCCTATAAAAAGCTGGCGCGGAAATACCACCCCGACATGAACCCCGGCAACAAAGAGGCTGAGGAGAAGTTCAAAGAGGTCAACGAGGCTAACGAGGTACTGTCCGATCCCCAGAAGAAAGCGCGATACGACCAGTTCGGTTTTGCCGGCGTGGATCCCAGCTACGGCGGAGGCGGCCCCGGCTGGGGCGACGGCGCTGCGGGCTTTGACTTCGGCGATCTGGGCGACATTTTCGGCAGCTTTTTCGGCGGCGGCTTCGGCGGCGGTGCAAGACGCAACGGCCCCCAACGGGGCGAGAGCATCCGCTTGAGCGTAACGGTGGACTTTATCGAGGCGGCCTTCGGCTGCGAGAAAGAGGTCGCGCTGGAGCGCAGCGAGATGTGCGACACCTGTAAGGGAAACGGCTGCGCCCCCGGCAGTACGCCGGAGGTGTGTCCCGACTGCCGGGGTACCGGGGTGGTCAACCAGGCGCAGCGCACGCCTTTCGGCGTCATGCAGTCCCAGGCGCCCTGCTCAAAATGCCGCGGCAAGGGCAAGATCATCCATCAGCCTTGCCCCGACTGTCACGGCAGCGGTCAGATGCGTAAGCGCAAGACCATCAAGGTCAACATCCCCGCCGGTATCGACGACGGGCAGACCATCTCCCTGCGGGGACAGGGGCATGCCGGAAAGAACGGCGGGCCCAAGGGTGATCTGCTCATCACCGTGCTGGTGCGGCCTCACGAGCTGTTCCGCCGGGAGGGAACGGCGGTGTTCTGCGAGGCACCCATCACGTTTTCCCAGGCGGTACTGGGCGCGGAGCTGGAGATCCCTACCATTGACGGCAAGGTGAAGTATTCCATTCCCGAGGGGACCCAGAGCGGCACGGTGTTCCGTCTGCGGGGCAAGGGTATCCCCGTTCTCAACGGCCGGGGCCGCGGCGATCAGTACGTAACGGTGTCCATCGAGACCCCAAAGGGACTCACCAAGGAGCAAAAGGACGCCCTTCGCAAGTTCAGCGAAACGTTGGGCGAGAACAACTACGAAAAGCGCAAGAGCTTTTTCGGAAAGAAGAAGTGAGACCATGTATTTAGCCGATTATCATACCCATTCCAACTGTTCCCCCGATGGAACCATTCCCATGGCAGAGATGGTGAAGGCCGCCGTGGACAAGGGGTTGCAGGAGATTTGTATCACCGACCATGTGGACACCTACTATTGGAAAGACCTGTCTCTGCGCAGTGATTTCGACTGGGACAAGGTCAAGGCGCAGTACGACGAGGCCTGCGGGCTTTACGGCGACAAAATCGGCATCAAGCTGGGCTGTGAGTTGGGCGATGCCCAGCTGTCCTTTGCCGGCGCGGAGCATCTGCTCTCTATCGCGCCGGAGCTGGACTTTGTCATCGGCTCGGTGCATCTGTCCGGCGACAAAAACGGCAACAACAAGGACCTGTACTACATAGAGCAGGGCGACGCCGACTTCTACCGTGGGGTCATCGACGACTATCTGGACGAGATCGAGGCGGTGGCAAAGTGGGGCAAATGCAGCGTGCTGGGCCATATCACGCTGCCCCTGCGCTATATCAACGAGAACTATCACGCGGGATTGACCTATGCCGGGCACATGGATCGTGTGGCGGAGATCTTCAAGATCATCATCCCCAAGGGCGTGGGCATTGAGTGCAACACCAACCGGGGAGGAGAACCCCTGCCCTACGGGGAGATCCTGAAGCTCTATCACGACCTGGGCGGCGAGATCATCACCCTGGGCAGCGACGCCCACAGCGCGGAATTCGTGGGCCACGTGATCCGTGAGCGGCAGGAGCTGCTGCGGCAATGCGGATTTCGGTATTTTACCACATTTACCGGGCGGAAACCCGAATGGAGAAAGCTGTAAGGAGAAAGAGACATGAAAATTGCAATCGGTTGTGATCACGGCGGATATCTGCTGAAGCAGGATATCCTGATATGGATGGAAGAAAATGACATCGACTACGAGGATTTCGGCTGCTATAATACCGACAGCGTGGACTATCCCATTTACGGGGAAAAGGTGGCGCGCGCCGTGGCAAGCGGGGACTGTGACAAGGGTATCGTGATCTGCACCACGGGCATCGGTATTTCCATCGCCGCCAACAAGGTCAAGGGCATCCGCTGTGCCCATTGTGCCGATGTACTCAGTGCGGAGATGACCCGTCGCCACAATGACGCCAATGTGCTGGCCATGGGCGCCGGCATGATCGGTCCCAATGTGGCAAAGAAGATGGCAGAGGTATTCCTGAACACCGAATTTGAGGGTGGGCGCCATGCCCGCCGTGTGGCACAGCTGGACGCTATCGAGCCCTGAATTCTGACGTAAGGAGCAGCTTTTTATGGTAACAAAAGGCTATAACAATTACCGTGGGCGCGCTAATGTAAAAAAGACGGTCGGCATTCTCGCATTGGTTTTGGTCATTTTGGGCGCCGTGGGCTATCTGGTGGCGCAGAACTATATCGTGTATGACGATGCGGGACAGGCTCATTTGGAGCTGCCCAAGTGGGAGAAGCCCCAGAAGCCGGAGCCGGCTCTGCCGGAGGACGACGTGAATATCGAGTATGTGGAGCCGCCTGAGAAGTGGCTGCCGGTGGAAGAGCTCCACGCGGTGCAGCTGGTGCAGGGCGCACTGAAGCTGGACCCGGCGGCGGTTTTGGATTCGGCTGACGAGGCCATGGTCATCGACACGAAGCTGATCAACGGAGCCATCACCTATACCACCGGCGTGGAGATGCCGTCTCAGATCCGCGTAGAGAAGTATGACACCATGGAGCACCTCAAGGCTCTGCTGGCAGGTGACCGCTATACCGTGGCGAAGATGTCGGTGCTGTGCGACAGCTATTTCGTCCGCGCTCACCGTGAAGCGGCGCTGCACCTGGAAAGCGGTTCATTCTGGTACGACGCCGACGGCTGGGCGTGGGTGGACCCCACCAACGCCGATGTGCTGGGGCACAACACCGCCTTGTGCAAAGAGTATGCCGAGCTGGGCTTTGACGAGATCCTGCTGGACTATTTCTGCTATCCCATCAGCGGCAGAACGGACAGCATCGCGCTGGACGAAAGCACGGACAAGGTGGCGATCCTGCAAAGCTTTGCCGAGAGTCTGCGCAATTCTCTGCCGGAGGACATGGTGCTGAGTATCGTGATCCGCAGCGACGCGACAGCGGAATACGGCCTGTCGCCGGAGATGATCGCGGCATGCTTTGACCGGGTCTACATTGCTCCCGACGTGGATGCCACGGCACTTTTGAGCGCCCTGCCGACGGACTATGACCGCAATATCCGGGTGGTGCAAATGGGATATCAGAGGCCCCGGAGCGGCAGCTACGTCCTGCTGACGCAGTAAAAGAGAATAAAAAAATTCCCGTCCGAAAGGACGGGAATTTTTTTCAGTTGTCTTAATAGACCTGCAGCTCCTCTTCCCCGTTGAGAACACGCAGGGCGCCCTGGCTCAGGGACAGCAGCTCGTCCTCACCGGGGTAGACGGTGATGGGCGCGATCCAGCCGATCATCTGGGTCAGCGCATCTACGGTCTCCTTGCCGTAGGCAATACCGCCGGTGAGGATGATCTGATCGACCTTACCGTTCATGGCGGCTGCCATGGAGCCGATCTCCTTACCGATCTGGTAGTGGAAGGCGTCAATGACCTCGGCGGCCTTGGGATCGGTCTCGGCTTGCTTCAGAATATCGCGCATATCGGTGGAGCCCACATAGGCCACCAGACCGCCGCGGCCGGTGAGCATCTTGCGGATCTCAGCCTCGGTGTATTCGCCGCCGAAGCACAGATTCACCAGATCGCCGGAGGGCAAAGAGCCGGCGCGCTCGGGAGAGAAGGGACCTTCGCCGTCCAGGGCGTTCTCGGTATCGATGACGTTGCCCTGCACGTGGGCGCCCACGGAGATGCCGCCGCCCATGTGGCAGACGATAAGGTTCAGCTCCTCATATTTCTTGCCGTTTTCCTTGGCATAGCGCTTGGCAACGGCCTTCTGGTTCAGCGCATGGAATTTGCTGCGGCGGACCAGAGCGGGATGGCCGGAATAGCGGGCCACAGCGCACAGCTCGTCAACAGCGGGGGGATCCACCACGAAAGAGGGAATGCCCAGCTCGTCACCGATCTCACGAGCGATCAGAGCGCCCAGGTTGCAGGCGTGCTGACCCTGTACGCCCTTAATGCAGTCCGCCAGCATCTTGTCAGAGGTAGCATAGGTGCCGCCGTGCAAAGGGGCAACCAGACCGCCGCGGCCGGAAACAGCGGTGAGCTGCTTGGCGTCAAAGTTATTTTCGGCCAGAGCGTCCATGACCAGCTGCTTACGCCACTCCTTTTGGGAGGGGATATTCTCAAACTTGGCGATCTCCTCGGCAGGGTGACGCAGGGTCTTGTCGAAGAGCAGCTTTTCGTCTTCATAGACACCGATCTTGGTGGAAGTGGAACCGGGATTGATGACAAGGATCTTGTGGGACATAATGGGTTTCCTCCTCATAAAATAACATTTATACAGCATTTTGCTTTTTTACCAAATAACATTATACAAAAAGCGGACATGGATAGCAAGTCCCATTTTCACCGACGGATTCGGTAAAAACAGGGAAAATCAACCGTTTTTCAGCTTCCGCAGCTTGGCTCGGAATTCCTCCGGCAGGTCGCAGGTCAGAGAAATTTTCTCCCCGGTGCGGGGGTGGAGAAAGGTAAGCCCTGTGGCATGGAGACACTGTCCGGTGAGACCCGGGACCGCCTTTTTGCTGCCGTACACCGTGTCGCCTAAAATCGGGTGGTTGATGTGTGCCATGTGGACGCGGATCTGATGGGTGCGTCCGGTCTCCAGACGGCAGCGGACATGGGTGACGCCGTTATACCGCGCAATGACCTCCCAATGGGTGACGGCACGGCGTCCGTCGGGGCGCACGGCCATCTTCTTGCGGTCGATGGGGTGCCGGTCGATGGGGGCATCTACCGTGCCCCGGTTCTCCCGGAGGTTTCCGACCACCAGACATTCATAGGTGCGGGCCAGGGTGTGGTCGGCAAGCTGGGCGGAAAGCCCCAGATGGGCCGCGTCGTTTTTGGCGGCGATGATGAGTCCGCTGGTGTCCCGGTCAATACGGTGGACGATGCCGGGGCGCTTTTCTCCGCCTACGCCGGAGAGGCTGTCGCCGCAGTGGTGCAGCAGGGCGTTGACCAGCGTACCGTCCGGGTGACCGGGTGCCGGGTGCACCACCAAGCCCACCGGTTTATTCACCACGATCACGTCCTCATCCTCATACACCACGTCCAAAGGGATATCCTGGGCAGTCACTTCCGTTTCCACTGCCTCGGGCTGTTCCACCAAAACGGTTTCGTCTCCCCGCAGACGGTAGTTTTTGGCGAGGGCTTTGCCGCCGACGGTGACGTTCCCCTGCTCCAGCAGACGCGCCGCAGCGCTGCGGGTCAGACCCGCGATTTCGGCGGCGAGGAAGCTGTCGATCCGCTGTCCCGCCTGTTCAGTTGTCGCCGTCAGCGTCGTTTGCATGGGGCTTCTCCCTCTTGTCATATTTTTCGTACAGCCACAGGTAGTAGATGGCGCCCAGGATGGCACCCACCACCACGAAGCAGTCCGCCAGGTTGAAGATGGGGTAGGTCATGAACTGGAGGTCGAACATATCCACCACATAGCCCAGAGCGATACGGTCGATGTAGTTGCCGATGCCGCCGCCCAGGATGAACAGCCCTGCGATCACACCCAGGGGGTGCCGGACGATCTTCTTCACCAGAAGCACCACCACCGCCACCATCAGCACCGTGGTGATGACCAGCAGTGCGGCGGTCTTGCCGGAGAAGCTGGACCAGGCCGCGCCGTAGTTGTGCAGCCGGGTGAGTTGGACGATACCGGGCAGAAACGGGGCGCTCTCGCCCAGGGCAAGGTGGGCGGTGACCCAGTGCTTCAAAAGCTGGTCACCGCCGATGAGCGCCGCCAAAATCAAAAGATACCAAAACATAGCATACCTCATTGAAAACGGTTTTGCCTATCATACCCCAAAACAGGAAATTTTGCAAGGCGGTTTCTTGACGGAAGAGCAAGGCAGAAAAAAGCATCAAAGGCCCCTCTTCTTTCTTGTCATTTGTCGAAACCTGTGCTATACTACATTAGTTAAAATAGGCTTATTATCGGGAGGAAATCCTGTGGAACGAAACAAGGTCGTGCTGTCGGAGAGTGACGTTGCCCGCCAGCGGGAATTTGAGAAAAAAATAGCGGAAATCCATACGCAGCGGGGGCAGCACCCCAAAGCCATGGTGGACACCTTCGGCTGTCAGCAGAACGTGGCGGACAGCCAGCACATCATGGGTATGCTGGAAGCCATGGGCTGTATGTTTACGGACAAGGCGGAAGAGGCCGACATCGTGGTGCTGAATACCTGTGCCATCCGGGATCACGCGGAAAAGAGGGTGTACGGCAATCTGGGGGCGCTGACCCATACGAAAAAAGCAAACCCCGAACAGATCATCTGCCTGTGCGGGTGTATGGCACAGCGGCCCGAGGTGGCGGAGAAGGTGCGCAGGTCCTACCGCCACGTGGACCTGGTGTTCGGCCCCCAGGCGCTGTGGAAGTTTCCGGAGCTTTTGTATCAGGTCTATACCCGCCGGGGGCGTGTGTTCTCCGTGGAGGACGAACACGGCACCATTGCCGAGGGGATGCCGGTGGTGCGGGAGGGCCGTACCAGGGCATGGGTCAGTATCATGTACGGCTGCAACAACTTCTGCTCCTACTGCATCGTGCCCTACGTCCGGGGCCGGGAACGCTCCCGGGAGCCGGAGAAAATTTTGGCGGAGGTGCGGGAGCTGGCGCAGGCCGGTTACAAGGAGATCACCCTGCTGGGTCAGAACGTGAACTCCTACGGAAAAGATCTGGGAACGGGCTGCGATTTTGCCGACCTGCTTTCCGCCATCGATGAGATCGAGGGGGATTACCTCATCCGCTTCATGTCGTCCCAGCCTAAGGACGCCACAAACAAACTGTTCGATACTATGGCACGGTGCCGTCATGTGGCCAAGCAGCTCCATCTGCCGGTGCAGTCCGGCTGCGACCGGGTGCTGAAGGCTATGAATCGCCCCTATGACAGGGCGAAGTATCTGGAGCTCATCACCTATGCCCGCAAGGTCATGCCGGAGCTGGTGCTGACCTCGGACGTGATCATCGGTTTCCCCGGGGAGACCGAACAGGAGGCCATGGAAACGGTGGAACTGGTGCGTCAAGTGGAGTTTGACGCGCTGTTCACGTTTATTTTCTCCCCCCGTCCGGGGACACCGGCGGCAAAGATGCCGGACCCCATCTCCCGGGAGGAAAAGCAGGTGTGGTTTGACCGGCTGTGTCAGGTGCAGAATGAGATCTCCGCCCGGCACCACGAGAAGTATATCGGTAAGACGCTCCGCTGCCTGGTGGACGGCGAGACCGACGATGCCCGCTATCCCCTGTCCGCCAGAACGGCAGGCGGGCGTCTGGTGCATCTGGTGGGCGACAAGTCCGCCGTGGGCAGCTACCGGGATGTAAAGATCACCGACAGCAACACCTGGGCGCTGTTTGGGGAAATGCAGAATGCAGAATGCTAAATGTGGCAAAAACCGGTAGGCATCTGCGTCTATTGGAAATAGGATAAAAAGACGACCTGCATTTTCGTGTTTTCGCTGCGCTGTTTTTTCCAAAAGCGCAAACTTCATTTAGCATTTTGCATTTAGAATTTACAAGAAAGGGAGGTGCTCGCCATGGCAGAGCTGACCCCCATGATGCAGCAATATATGGAGATCAAGGAGCAGAATCCGGATTCCATCCTGTTCTTCCGACTGGGCGACTTCTACGAGATGTTCGGCGCCGACGCGAAAACCGCGTCGAGAGAGTTGGATCTGGCCCTGACCTCCCGGGATAAGGACAAGACCAAGACGCCGGAGGAGAAGATCCCCATGTGCGGCATCCCCTACCACGCGTCGGACGCCTATATCGCACGGCTCATCGGCAAGGGCTACAAGGTGGCAATCTGCGAGCAGGTGGAGGATCCCGCTCTTGCCAAGGGCCTGGTGAAGCGGGACATTATCCGGGTGGTGACCCCCGGGACGGTGATCGACAGCGCGTGCCTGGAGGAGGGGCGGAGCAACTTCTGCGCCGGCGTGTATCTGGATGAAGACAATGCGGCGTTCTGCGCCTGCGACATCTCCACCGGACGCACCCACGCCACCGCCTTTTCAGGAAAAGAGCGACTGATGCACCTCATCAACGAGCTGGGCCGTTTTGCCCCTGCCGAAGCAGTGGTGAACGAGACGGCGTTCTTCGACGAGAGCCTGCATACCTTTTTGACCGAGCGCTTACAGTGCCATGTGGAGAAGAGGAGCGCCGCCAGCTTCAGGTTTGAAAGCTGTGAAAAGCTGATTCGCCAACAGTTCGGCGAGGACGCCACGGACCGTCTGCCCAAGGAAAATCCTGCGGCAATTCTGGCGCTGGGTGCATTGATCGAGTATCTCCATGAGACCCAGAAGACCGATCTGAGCCACGTGGATGACCTGGAATACTACCGCGAGGGACAGTTTATGGAGCTGGACCTGGCCACCCGCCGCAATCTGGAGCTGACGGAGACCCTCCGGGGCAAGGAGAAGCGGGGCAGCCTGCTGTGGGTGCTGGACAAGACAAAAACCGCCATGGGCGGGCGTCTGATGCGCTCGTGGTTAGAGCGTCCGCTCCTTTCCTGCAGCGCCATCAACCGCCGCTTGAATGCGGTGAGCGCACTGGTGGACAGCAGCGTGGCACAGCAGGAGCTGACTCTGGCGCTGGGCGGCATCGCGGATATGGAGCGTCTTATCGGGCGTATCGTCTACGGCAGCGCCGGCGGACGGGACTTGGTCTCTCTGCGTACCGCCATGGAAAAGCTGCCGGCGGTGAAGGCCCTGCTCAGCGGCTTTCCGAAAGGCAGATTACAGGAGCTCAACGAACAGTTGGACGATTTGAACGATCTGGCCGCGCTTATCGGCGAAACGCTGGTGGATGAGCCGCCGTTCTCCGTCCGCGAGGGTGAATTCGTCCGGGAGGGCTACGATGCCGAGGTGGACCGTCTGCGGGGCATTTTACACGGCGGCAAGGACATCATCGCCAGGATGGAGACCGAAGAAAAAGAGCGCACAGGCATCCGTACGCTGAAGATCGGCTACAACAAAGTGTTCGGCTACTACATCGAGGTGTCCAACTCCTTCAAGGGGCTGGTGCCCGAGACCTATATCCGTAAGCAGACCCTGGTGAACGGCGAGCGCTATATCACCCAGGAGCTGAAGAATCTGGAGGGCGATATTCTCACCGCCGCCGAGCGGGTATCGGCTCTCGAGTATCAGATTTTTGAGAATTTGCGCAAGACCGTGGCATCCCATGCCGCAAGGATCCAATCTACCGCCGCCGCTGTGGCGGAGGTGGATGCCCTGTGCTCCTTTGCCGCTGTGGCGGTGAAGAACAACTACTGCTGCCCCGTGGTGGACGACAGCGGTGTTATTGAGATCCACGACGGCCGCCATGCCGTGGTGGAGCAGATGCAGAAGAATGCCCTGTTCGTGCCCAACGACACCTATATGGGACAAAAAGAGGACCGGGTGTCCATCATCACCGGTCCCAACATGGCGGGTAAATCCACCTATATGCGCCAGGTAGCGCTGATCGTGCTGATGGCGCAGGTGGGATCGTTTGTCCCCGCCAGAGCGGCGCACTTGGGCGTGGTGGACCGTATTTTCACCCGTATCGGCGCATCGGACGATCTGTCCGCCGGTCAGTCCACGTTTATGGTGGAGATGACCGAGGTCAGCGATATTTTACACAACGCCACATCGGACAGTTTGCTGATTTTGGACGAGATCGGTCGGGGAACAAGCACCTTTGACGGAATGTCCATCGCCCGGGCGGTGCTGGAATACTGCGCCGAGCCCAGGAAGCTGGGCGCTAAGACCCTGTTTGCCACCCACTATCACGAGCTGACCGCGTTGGAGGATACTCTCCCCGGTGTGAAGAACTATAATATTGCCGTCAAGACCCGTGGCGAGGACATCATCTTCCTGCGCAAGATCATCCCCGGCGGTGCCGACCGCAGCTACGGCATCGAGGTGGCGAAGCTGGCGGGACTGCCCAAAGAGGTGGTGGCCCACGCCCGCACCATTCTGCAAGAGCTGGAAGCCGAATCCGGCAAACCCCGTACCGTGGCGGCAGAGGAGGATCAGGTGTCCCTGGAAGCCGTGGCGGAGGCGGAGGTCATCGACGTTTTGCGCCGGGCACAGGTGGATACGCTGAGTCCGTTGGAGGCGCTGAACCTGCTGTACGAAGTGAAAAAAATGCTGAATTCTAAATGCTGAATGCAAAATGAAGCTTACGTTTTCAAAAGAACAAAGCAGATAAAACGCGGAAGCGAATGCGTTTACTGCGGTTAGACGAAGATGGCGGCAAGTTTGCACCACATTTAGCATTTTCCATTATTTCCGACCGGAAGGAGGAAAACATCATGCCCGAAATCAGACAACTGGACAAGCACGTCTCGGAGCTGATCGCTGCCGGTGAGGTGGTGGAACGGCCTGCCAGCGTTGCCAAAGAATTATTGGAAAATGCCATTGACGCCGGTGCATCCGCCATCGTGGCAGAGGTGGAAAACGGCGGATTGACCTATCTGCGTATCACCGACAACGGCTGCGGTATCGCACCGCAGCAGATCCCCGTTGCCTTTTTGCGCCATGCCACCAGCAAGCTCCGCAAGGCGGAGGACTTGAGCGCTATCGGCACCTTGGGCTTCCGGGGCGAGGCGCTGGCGGCCATTTCCGCCGTGAGCCATGTGGACATCTTCTCCCGGGAAAGGGGTGCCACCGAGGGCGCCATGCTCCATCTGGACGGTGGCGTACCCGGTGAAGTGATCCCCACCGGCTGCCCGGAGGGCACCACCATCTGCGTCCGGGATCTGTTCTACAACACCCCCGCCCGCATGAAGTTTATGAAAAAGGACAGCGCTGAGGCCGCCGCCGTGGCGGGGATCGTCACTCACCTGGCGCTGAGCCATCCCGATATCTCTTTCAAGCTGCTCCGTGACGGACAGGAAACGCTCCACACCCCCGGCGACGGGAAGCTGCTCAGCGCGATTTATGCCGCCATGGGGCGGGATTTTGCGCTGTCCCTTGTGCCGGTTTCCGGCTGCGGCGGTGAGGTGAGAGCCGAGGGCTTCGTCACCAAGCCCCTGGCCGGCCACGGCAGCCGGGGCAAGCAGGTATTCTTTGTCAACGGCCGATTTGTCAAGTCCCAGCTGCTGACCGCGGCGTTGGAGGAGGCGTATCGCAACCGTCTGCTCAAGGGCAAGTTCCCCGGCTGTGTGCTGCATATCACCCTGCCCGTGGGCGGGGTGGACGTGAACGTACACCCCGCCAAGACGGTGGTGAAATTCGTGTCCGACAAGCAGGTGTTCGACGCGGTGTATTATACCGTGCTGGACGCTTTGGACGCAGAGAACAAGCCTGCCCCCGGGAAAGAGGAAAAGCCGTTCTACCAGACCATGACGGCACAGGAATATAAGGCAAAAGCGCCTGTGGAGCAGCCGAAGAAGCCCGTTGGCAGCTATACGGTGAAAACCGTGGTACCCAGCGCCCAACCGATCCATGTGCACGACGTGGCACCCCAGCCGAAACAAACCTTTACTGCTCCCGCGCCGGATGCAAAAAAGAACTACGTGATTACCCCGCCGGAGCCGGTGGCGGAGAAGCCGGTGCAGGTGGAACTCCCCGTCCCCGTGCAGGAGACCATCGAGCCGAAACGGGAGATTCCCTGGCGTATCGCCGGCGAGGTGCTGAAGACCTACATCATCTGCGAGGATGAAAACGACACCGTATGGCTTATCGACAAGCACGCCGCCCATGAGCGCATCCGTTTCGACAAACTGAAAGCAAGCCGTGAAGTGCTGATGGCGCAGACTCTGCTGACCCCCGTGGCGGTGGACCTGGACGCGGACGAATATGACGCGGTGCTGGGCAATCTGCCCCTTTTACAGGAATTTGCCTTTGCCTGTGAAGACTTCGGCGGCGGGACCGTGCTGGTGCGCCAGGTACCGGCGGATATCCGCGCCGAGGATACGGCGGCGACGCTGGAGGAGCTGGCCCACAAGCTGGTGTTGGGCCGTGCCGATCCGGAAGCAGCCCGGGACGAACTGCTGCACACCATGGCGTGCAAAAGCGCCATCAAGGCGGGCATGATCAGCGACGTATCGGAACTTGCCGCCCTGGTGGAAAAGGTACAGTCCGGCGAGATCCAGTACTGCCCACATGGCCGTCCCGTCAAGTATAAACTGACCAAGTACGAGATCGAAAAGTTCTTCAAAAGAGCGTAAGGAGCAAGCTATGCCGCAAGTGTTGTGCGTCGTGGGCCCTACGGCCACGGGAAAAACGAAAATGGGTGTGGCACTTTGCAAACGCTTCGGCGGTGAGGTGGTGTCCGTGGACTCCATGCAGATCTACCGCGGCATGGCTATCGGCACCGCCGCACCGACGATCGAGGAGATGGAGGGCGTTCCCCACCACATGATCGGTGTGGCAGATCCCAAAGAGAGTTGGTCTGTGGCAAAATACGTGGAGCAGGCGGACGCTTGCGTGCAGGACATCTTACGGCGCGGCAAACTGCCCGTCCTGGTAGGCGGCACGGGACTGTGGCTGGACGCTCTGGTGCAGGGCAGCGACTTTGCCCCCGGCGCACAAGGAGAGGAAACGCGGCTCGTGTTCCAAAAACGCCTGAAGACCGAGGGAGCAGAGGTCCTGCTGGAGGAACTGCGCCAAATCGATCCTGATGCCGCTGCCAAGCTGCATTTGAAGGACGAAAAGCGTATTTTGCGGGCACTGGAGGTCTATGCCGAAACCGGCGAGACCATCACTGCCCACAATGCAAAGACCCGGGAGAAACCACCCAGATACGATGCCCTCTATATCGGCCTGGACTTTACCGATCGGCAGGATCTGCGTGACCGCATCGACCGCCGGGTGGACGCCATGGTGCAGCAGGGACTTTTGCAGGAGGTACGTGGCCTGCTGGCATCGGGACTGCCCCGGGATGCCACGGCTTTGCAGGCCATCGGCTACAAGCAGTTTCTGGGTGTCAGCCAGGGCCTGCTCACCGAAGAGCAGGCGGTGGAGGAGGTCAAGCTCCGCTCCCGCCAGTACGCCAAACGCCAGCTCACCTGGTTCAGGCGCAATCAGGACATTCATTGGATATATTGGGAAAAAGAGCCGGATTTTTCCGTCGGACTACAAAATGCGACAGAATATTTCACCGCCTGTGGATTACGATAACCACGGCGGGTGCACAGCATCCGCACAAAGAGAAAAGGAGCAGATGCTATGCAAAAGAACAATTTACAGGACATTTTTCTGACCCGTGCCCGCAAGGAGAACCTGCCGGTGACCTTGTTTCTGGTCAACGGTTTTCAACTCCGCGGGACCATTAGCGGCTTTGACTGCTTTGTCGTCGTGCTGGACTCGGAGGGCAAGCAGCAGATCATCTACAAGCACGCTATTTCCACCATCGTACCTCTGCGGAGCATTTCCCTGATGGAGGAGGCGGCGGCAGCAACCTAAAAAGGAGAACCCATGAAATCTTCCACGCCCATTTTCAAAATACTGTCCGTTGCGATTTTGGTGGCGGTGGTGCTGTACTTCGGTGTACAGCTTCGGAACTATCTCTCCGACCCGCTGACCACTACGCTGACCTATTCGGCTGTCGCAGAGGATTCCATTTCCGCCAACGGCTATCTGGTGCGGGACGAGGAAACGTTTTTCTCATCGGCCCAGACACTCAGCCATGAGCAGACGGAGGGGGCTAAGGTCGGTATCGGGCAGACGATTGCCGTGGCATATAACAACAACGCTGCCTTGGATACGGTGACGCAAATCGAGGCGCTGGAGCTGCGGCTGCAGCAGCTGCAGTTTGCATTGGAGTCCTATCTGGACCCGGATGCCGCGCTAAAGCTGGACGGTACCATCAGCGAAGAATTGCTGGCGGTCCGCCGCAGCATATCCGGCGGTGATTATACAGATGTGGACGAGCTGTCGGAGCTGAAAGCGGGCGTGATGAAACGGGACTATACCTATACGGACAAAGAGGGCATTGAAGCGGATATTGCCGAAACGCAGCGCCAGATCGAGGCGAACAAGGCGACACTTTCCGTCGAGGATCGCATCTGTGCGCCCCGGTCCGGTACATACTCTGCCGTGTGTGATGGTTACGAAACCGTACTGACGCCGGATCTGCTCTCTGACCTGACGGTCAAAAAGCTGGAAGAGGTACAGCCCGCCCGGAGCGATGCCAACGTGGGCAAGCTGATCTACGGCGACCGCTGGTACTATGCTGTGGCTATCAGCGAAGAAGAGGCGGCACAGCTTGCCAAACGCTCCCAGGTGACGCTGCGTTTCGCCAAGGGTCTGCAATTCGACCTGAAGATGAACATCAAAAGCATCGGTGAGCCGGAAAACGGCAAATGCCTCCTGGTGCTGTACAGCGACAAGTATCTGTCCCAGACCACGACTCTGCGCCACCAGGCGGCAGAGCTGATCCTGCGCCGATATGAGGGCCTGCATGTACCGTCTAACGCCCTGCGCGTGAATGAAGAGGGGATCTCCGGTGTTTACTGCGTGGTGGGTGTCACGGCGCGCTTCAAACCGGTGGAAGTGGTCTACCGAGGCGCCGGCTACGTACTGGTCAAAGCAGCAGACAATGCGGAGGGCACTGCCGTGCTGCGTATCGGCGATGAAGTCATCTCCACCAGCGGGGAACTGTATGACGGAAAAGTTGTGGGATAAAGAGAGAAAGGAAACGTCACATATGTCTATTGGTGAAAACATTGCTGCCATTCGCGCAAGAATAGATGCTGCCGCCCGGGAAAGCGGACGCAGCGGTGCCGATATTTCCCTGGTGGGCGCCAGCAAGATGAATGACGCTGCGGCGTGCCGGGAGGCGATCCGCGCCGGTATCGATGTGCTGGGCGAAAACCGGGTCCAGGAGATGACCGAGAAGCTGTCTCAAAACGCCTATGACGGTGCGCCGCTGCATTTTATCGGCCACCTGCAGCGCAACAAAGTGAAGCAGGTGGTGGGCAAGGTGGCGCTGATCCAGTCGGTGGGCTCCCTGGAGCTGCTGGATGAGATCGAAAAGCAGGCCGCCAAGCTGGACCTGGTGCAGGACATCTTGCTGGAGGTCAACATCGGCGGCGAAGAGGCCAAATCCGGCTTTGCCCCCGACGGGCTGCCGGACGCTGCCGCTCATGCTGCCGCGCATCCGCATATCAGAGTGCGGGGCCTGATGACCATACCACCTGTTGCGGTGGAAAATCATGGAAGCATACCATATTTTGAGAAAATGCGTCGTCTTTTTGTTGACATCAACGAAAAATTGTATGATAATAGATTAGAGTATCTTTCCATGGGTATGTCCGGCGATTTTGAAGATGCGATCCGCTGCGGCAGCAACATGGTGCGCGTGGGAACGGCGATTTTCGGCACACGCAACTATAACATATAAAACTTGGGAGGCTTTCTTATGGGTTTCATGGACGAGATCAAGAAGATCATTCACCCCTATGACGATGAGGATTACGATTATGAAGAGGAGCTGGAAGAGGAGGAAAAGGCAAACCCCGCCCTCTTTGATGACCGCAAAGAAGCCCGCAAGCCGGAGGACCGCCACAATAAAGTGGTGAATATCCATGCCACCGCTGCATTGAAGGTGGTGTTGGTCAAGCCCGAGCGTTTTGAAAATGCCAGCGAGATCGCCGACCATCTGCGGGAAAAGCGCACGGTAGTGCTGAATCTGGAGTCTACCAATAAGGACGTGGCCCGTCGTCTGATCGATTTCCTTTCCGGTGTTGCCTATGCCGGTGAGGGCAAGATCAAGAAGGTCGCCGCCAACACCTATATCATCACGCCGTACAGCGTAGATATCATGGGCGATCTGATCGACGAGCTGGAAAACAGCGGACTTTACCTGTAAGAAATATGAAGTTCGGAGGGATATAAGATATGTTCACACCGCAGGAAGTTTCCGAAAAGACGTTCCCCAAGTCTGCACGATTCAGCGAAGGCTATCAGATGGCCTCCGTGGATGAATTTCTGGACAGCCTGACGAATGACTATACGGCACTCTACAAGGATAACGTAGCGCTGAAGGCGAAGCTGAAAGTCCTGGCAGAGAAAATTGAAGAATACCGCAGCACCGAGGACTCCATGCGCGCCACGTTGGTTACTGCCCAGAAGATGGCGGCCAAGCTGGTACAGGAAGCCCAGACGGAAAAGGATACCATGATCGCCGAGGCTCGCCGTAATGCTGCGGCGGAAATCGACGAACTGGAAGCCCAGACGGAGCAGGCACGCCGCAAGCTGTTGCTGGCGCAGCAGAGTTTGGCGGATTTCATCGACCGCTCCAATGAACTGATGGCGAAGCAGCAGGCGTTTTTGGCCGGCCTGCCGGAGGCTGATATGCCGCAGCCCCGGGAGGAAAAGATCACGGATACCGTCGGCGACATCGGTGCGGAAATTTTGAAGGCGTTTGACGAGGAGCCCCAACCGGCGGAGGAAGAACTACCGGAAGAGCGGGAGGAAGCCGAGGCCACGCCCGTTATGGGCAGCGCGATCCCCAGCGACTTTACCCTGAGCCTGGACGAGTTGAAGTTCGGCAGAAACTATTCCGGCAGCAGTGAAGAATGATAACAAAAACAGCGGCTCACGGAGAGCCGCTGTTTTTCCCGAGGGAGGACAACACGATGACAGGAAAGCCGATCGTCGCGTTATTGTACGATTTTGATAAGACCCTTTGCACCACGGATATGGAGGACTATACCTTCATTCCCTCACTGGGCATGATGCCCCGGGAGTTCTGGGGGATCGCCAACCGTTTCGGCCAGGAAAACCACATGGACGCCCTTTTGGCATATATGTACACCATGATCGCCGAGTGTAAAAAGCGCGGCATCCGTATGGATCGGGACTATCTGGTGCGCTGCGGCAAGGACATGGAGCTATTTCCCGGCGTACGGGACTGGTTTTCCCGTATCAACGCTTTCGGGGAAAGCCTGGATGTAGAGGTGGAGCACTATGTGCTCTCCTCTGGCTTGAAGGAGATCATTGAGGGCAGCGGCATCAGCCACGAGTTTCGGGAGATCTACGCCTGCGAGTTCTTTTATAATGAGGACGGCCTGGCCACCTGGCCCAAGCTGGACGTCAACTTCACCAACAAGACCCAGTTCGTTTACCGCATCAATAAGGGCGTGCTGGACGTGGCGGAGGATCGGAAGCTGAACGACTCCATGCCGGATGACAGCAAGCGGGTCCCCTTTACCAATATGATCTACCTGGGCGACGGACTTTCTGATGTGCCGTGTATGAAGATGATGCAGGCATACGGCGGGCAGGCCATCGCCGTGTATCAGGAGGCCAACCGTGCCGGTGTAGAGGAACTGCTGCGCAGAGGGCGGGTGGATTTCATCTTCCCTGCTGATTACAGCGCCGGTACTGCGCTGGAGCACACGGTATGCAACATCATTCGGAAGATGGCGATCGCCGATGAGCTGGGGGCAGAGCGGGGCGTGCAGATGCGCTCTATCGGGCAGAACGATCTGCCCTACCAGGAATCCCTGTTTTGAGAGCAAAAAAAATAAGACCGCGTCTGCGGTCTTATTTTTTTACTTATCTTTGTTCTTTTTCAGCAGGATCATTACGCCGATCAGCACGATCACCGCTACGACCATCAGCACGATCCAGGTGCCGATGCCGTTATCTCCGGTCAGAGGACTGGCATAGGCAAAGGTAGTAAGCAGCATCGCCAGGATCAGGCAGAGCATAACCGAAAAAATACGTTTCATAAAATACCCCCACGGTGGTTTTTATTCTATTGCCATTATAGCACGATCGTGTTGAAATGCAAGAAAATTACAAATAATTCAGCGGATTGCGGAATGTGCCGTTGAGCTTGATCCGGAAGTCGCAGTGACTGCCGCTGCTCACACCGGTGGAGCCCATCTTGGCGATCAGCTGCCCCTTGTATACGTGTTCGCCGACAGAGACCTTCAGCGAGCTGTTATGGCCGTAGTAGGTCTGATAGCCGTTGCCGTGGTCGATGATGACCAGATAGCCGTAGCCGCCCTGCCAGCCGGAATAGGTCACCGTACCGCCGTCGGAAGCATAGATGGGTGTTCCGTAGCCGTTGGCAATGTCGATGCCCTCGTGGTAGGTGCTGGCGCCGCGGATACCGGTGTTGCGGTAGCCGAAGCGGGAGGTGATCACGCCGCTGCAGGGCCAGCCGAAGCTGCCTGTGGGGAACCAGGAGGGACGCTCCTTGGTGCCGCGTTCCTGCAGCTCGGTGACCGGCGAAGTAAGCGTAACAGAGGATACCACCTCGCGCATGGTCTCCATACCGTTGATATAGGACACGTTGGCGCAGATGTCTGCTTTGCCGAACACGCCCTTGGAGACGACCTTATATTCGCCCTGATACATGGAATCGTTGTCCTGATATTCCACATCATAGGGGACATCCTGCAAATAGTTTTGCCGCTCCACGTTCACCACGGTCAGATAGGGGACTGCGTTGGAGATCGTCAGCACGTCACCCACGTGCAAAACAGACCAGTCGTAGCCGGGGTTGGCCTTTTTCAGATCCTCCAGGCTCATATCGAACTTTTCGGCGATCGTGCCGGGCACATCGCCGCTTACCACGGTGTAGCTGACCTCGCCGCTCTTGGTCTCGTTCAGGATCTCGGCGATATAGCCCAGGTTCATCACGAAGGACGAGTCGATATACTCCTGGCGGATCTCCACGTTCTCTACGAAATAGCACTCCACCGTATTGGTGGTAATATAGCCGATCTTCAGCTGCTCCAGCAGCTCCTCCAGCGCACCGTCATAGGTAGTGGCCACCACGGGAGAGCCGTCGATATAGAGCACGTGAGCATACTGCACCAGCCCCAGCTGGTCCGTCAGCTGCTGCTCCAGCTCCTGCTGAGTCTCCATGGCGCGGCGGGGTACGATCTGGGTGGCCAGATCCAAAGAAGAGGTATCCACCGTATAGCTCAAATCGTCCAGCGTATCGCGGGTAATGCTCTCTATATCGGAAAGCGCCACGTTGACGGCATGTCGTCCGGACACGGTGCCCAGCCGGTAGCCGTTGTAGTTCACGTGAACGCCGATGGTAAAGACCGACAGCAGTGCGCAGATTGCCGCTGCCGCCAGAGCGCCGCCTAAAAAGACGGCGGGGTGCAGGCGCATACTCTCAAAGATGGCGCGCATAGAGGAGCGGAGATGGATCCGGCGTTTGCGGCGGAAATGGAGTTTTTCCCGCAGCCGTCCTGTCAGATACGGCATGCTGTTGCCCACAAACAGCAAAAACTGAATGAGAGGGCGCTCAGATTCCGGAAACTGCCGGTGATGTCCGCCCTTGCCCGTGTGGGACGTATCGTGCCGCAGAGCGTGAATACCTTGAAGAATGGTTGGCTCCGCGTGTTTTTCCGGCGCCTGACGATCGCTCTTTTTCCGCACTTTTAAATTGTCAGTAAGCGAATTCAACAAGCGGGAAAAAGCCGAGCTTTTCTCGCAGGATACTCGCTTGGATTGTTTTTGTGCGTTTTGTTTCATAAATCGTCTCACTTAACTGATGTAAAAACTATCGTCCATCATATCGTGTTTTGCCGTTCCCGTCAAGTAAAAAAACTGTGAACGGGGGGTCAAAAAAACTGCAAAGAATGGCTTTAATACAGCGCATCCAGGACTTCGAGCATAGCGGCAAGCGTGTTCTCGCGGCAGTCTGGCAGAAGGTGGATGCCCGGCAGAGACCGTACACTTTCAATGGCATTGGCGGGTGCGAAAGGGATCGCCGAAAGCCGCAGCATCGGGATGTCATTGGCGTGATCACCGATACAGTATGTGTTGCTGAGATCCTTGCCCAGCAGAGCGGCGAGCTGCCGCACCATGCCGCCCTTGTTGGCGCCCTTTATGGTCAGCTCCAGCAGCGTGGAGGCGGAGCGCACCACCTCGTAGTCGCTGATCCACGGCTGACGCAAAAGCAGCGCATAGAGCTGTTCCAACCGTGTGGGCTCTTCCTCAAAGAGCAGCTTGCTGATGGGGGACGGGGCCTGGTCGATATCGTCGAGCACCACCGTGGGAGAATGGGTCAGATGTAGATGATGCTCGGTGATCTCGTTGGGATTTACGGCAAAGATCGAGTTGTCGTCGTGATAGATCTCATAAGTGATATGGGGCATCTGCACCTCCAGCCGGTGGATATGTTCCCGGATCCGGTCGGGCAGAAATGCCGTGGAGAGATATTTCTCCTCAAAGAAGTCATAGATGGCAGCGCCGTTGAAAAGAACGGTGGGCCCGTTCATGGGGATGCCTGCGACCAAAGGCCGGAATGCCGGCAAAGCGCGTCCTGTGGACATACAGAACGTACCGCCCTGTGCCATAAACGATTCAATAGCGCGTCGATTTTCTGCTGAAACAGGCGGGATCTCTCCGCCGCTGTGAAGCGCATCTTCCGTATAGACCAGGGTGTTGTCAAAATCGCAGGCGATCAATACGCGGTCAAATTTCCCCATCTGCTTTATGCCTCCGGCTTCTTCTTACCGGATCCGGAGCTGCTGTGCCGTCTGCCGCCCCTGTGGCGGCTCTTTTTCTTCCCTTCGGTGGGTGGGGTGCCGGGTGCCTTCGGCGTTTTGGGCGCGATCTCGGCCTTGGGCCCGCCCTTTCCGCCTCTGCGGCGGCGGCGGGAAGAAGCCGGCTTTTCGGCTGCATCAGTCTCTTTTTTAGCGGGAGCCGCTACAAGGGCAGCGGACTTACCGCCTCTGCTGTGATGACCGCGGTGGGAACGCCCCTCGATTTCGTGAGAACTCTCCGCCGACAAGACCTCCTCGGTCTCTCTGGGTGCCACGTAGCGCTCCGGCAGCTTGCCGGGGATCTCAATGCCGTCGCGGCTGCCCTTGCCGCTGCGCAGGACGCAGACCTCGCAGTTGTGGTAGCAGGCGGGACTGTCCGGACGGCTGTCCAGACGGACCGTAACAGTTTCCTTCAGCAGATTGACGTCAGAAACGTTGCCGGGGCCGTCCGGGGTCAGAACAAAGGACTCCGCTTTGGGCAGCCTTGCCGTCGCATCTTCATACGCCGCCTGCTCATAGTTCAGGCAGCACATGAGTCTGCCGCAGGTACCGCTGATCTTGGTGGGATTGAGACTGAGATTCTGGGTCTTTGCCATCTTGATGGAAACGGGCAGAAAATCGTCCAGATAGTCACTGCAGCAAAACGGTCTGCCGCAGATACCCAGACCACCCAGCATCTTTGCCTCGTCCCGGACGCCGATCTGGCGCAGCTCGATGCGGCTGCGAAACACGCCGGCCAGGTCCTTGACCAGCTCCCGGAAATCCACGCGGCCGTCGGCGGTAAAGAAGAACAGCAGCTTGCTGCCGTCAAAGCTGCATTCTGCCCGGACAAGCTTCATCTCCAGACCGTGCTGGGCGATCTTTTTCTGGCAGATGTCAAAGGCCTCTTTTTCCCGACTGCGGTTATAGGCGGCGGTATGACGGTCGTTGTCGGTGGCAATGCGCACCACGGCGCGCAGGGGCTCCACCACGGCGTCGTCCGCCACCTCGTGGTTCCCCTCCACGCAGGTTACGAATTCCGGCCCTTGGGAAGTTTCCACGATCACCTCCGTGCCGGGCGTGATCGTCAGATCCCGGGGATCGAAATAGTAGGTTTTACAGCCGTTGCGAAAACGGACGGAAATTACGGTTGTCATAGGATACCCTCCTCGGATAGTGTAGACAGCAGAGCGCCCAGTACGTGCCCAACGCCCACGTTATAGTTGCACTGTCCGGCGTATTGCGCCAGAAGTTCGGTGATTTTTTGTAACCGGCGGTCGCTGAGGGAGTGCAGCGCGGCGATCTCCGCGGGATCACCGGGCTGGGCCGGCTTTCCGGCCCGCCGCAGAAGCGCCTCGGCACAGACCTCCCACGCCCCGCGCAAAAGTGCCTGCAGATCTTCCCGTTTGAGCTTCCGGTTTTCCAGAGCGACCATGTGCCGCGTCAGCGCCTGGGGATCGTTCTCCCCGATCACCCGGCACAGCGCCAGAGCGTCCTTGTTTTCTGCGCCGTGTTCCTCCTCCCGCAGATCCATGGCGGTGCAGCGGGAACGGATGGTGGGCAGCAGAGCGCGAGCGGATTCGGTGCAGAACACGAAAGAGGCGTATACGGGCCCCTCCTCCACCACCTTTAAGAGCACGTTCTGATCTTTTTCGTTCAGCTGCTCACAGTCGGGAAACAGGTAGACCTTGCGCAGCCCCTCGTTGGGACGGATGTATACGTCCTGCTTCAACCGGCGCATCGTATCGACGGTGAGCTCCTTGTGCTCCTGGTCCTGTACGGTGATCACGTCGGGATGGATCCCCTCCAGAATTTTGCGGCAGACGTTGCAGGAAAGGCATGGCTTTTCCGGCCCCTGACACAGCTGTGCCGCGGCAAGGTACCGCGCCGCACCCAGACGGTCACCGGTGCCGGAAAGGATCACGGCGTGGCTGATGGCGCCGCATTTGGCGGCGGATCTGACACGCTGGGCAAATGTGCTGTTTTCCGCGTTGAAAATTGCCATAGCTCTCTCCTGCATCAATGGACATACCACACCAGCATACAATTCATAATATTTTATCACAAAATGCGAAAGGCGTAAAGACTTTTTCTGTGAACACCAAATAAAAATATTCCGGAAAAGAGCGGTGTTCCGGCGAATTTTGGCGATATCGAAAACAAAAAGCAGGCAGAATGTTCCAAAATTCAAATTTAGTTCTGAAAAATGCAAAAAAACGGAAAAACAGCTTGCTTTTTAAGAAAAATATGTCTATAATAAATTGTTCTTACTATTCAACCAATTTTTTATTATACGGAGGCAAAATCAATGAGCAAAAAGTACTGCTACCTGTTTACCGAGGGCAACGCAAACATGCGCGAGCTGTTGGGCGGCAAGGGTGCCAACCTGGCGGAGATGACCAACATCGGTTTGCCGGTTCCTCAGGGCTTTACCATTACCACGGAAGCCTGCACCCAGTACTATGAAGACGGCCGCAAGATCAATGATGAGATCATGGCGGAGATCATGCAGTATGTGGAGCAGATGGAAAAGATCAACGGCAAGAAGTTCGGCGATCTGCAGAATCCTCTGCTGGTTTCCGTCCGCTCCGGCGCACGCGCATCCATGCCCGGTATGATGGATACCATTTTGAACCTGGGCCTGAACGACGACGTGGTGGCTGCCATGATCAAGGGCAACCCCGATCCCAAGTTCGAGCGTTTCGTCTACGACTCCTATCGCCGCTTCATCCAGATGTTCTCCGACGTGGTCATGGAAGTGGGTAAGAAGTATTTTGAGCAGCTCATCGACGAGATGAAGGCCGCCAAGGGCGTGACCTATGACGTAGAGCTGACTGCCGCCGATCTGAAAGAGCTGGCGAAGCAGTTCAAGGCGGAGTACAAGTCCAAGATCGGTGAGGAGTTCCCCTCCGATCCCAAGGTCCAGCTCTATGAGGCCATTCGTGCCGTGTTCCGCTCCTGGGACAATCCCCGCGCCAACGTATATCGCCGGGACAACGACATCCCCTACTCCTGGGGTACTGCCGTCAACGTGATGCCCATGGTGTTCGGCAACCTGAACAACGAGTCCGGCACCGGCGTTGCCTTTACCCGCAACCCCGCCACCGGCGAGAAGAAGCTGATGGGCGAGTTCCTGGTGAACGCCCAGGGCGAGGACGTGGTGGCCGGTGTCCGTACCCCCATGCCCATCTCCCAGATGGCCGAGCAGTTCCCCCAGGCCTATGCCGACTTCGTCAAGGTCTGCGACCTGCTGGAGGATCACTACCGGGATATGCAGGACATGGAGTTCACCGTGGAGAACGGCAAGCTCTATATGCTCCAGTGCCGTAACGGCAAGCGCACCGCTCCCGCCGCGCTGAAGATCGCCTGCGACCTGGTGGACGAGGGCATGATCGACGAGAAGAAGGCCGTGGCCATGATCGATCCCCGCAATCTGGACACCTTGCTCCATCCCCAGTTCGATCCCGAAGCACTGAAGAAGGCCGCCGCAGTGGGCAAGGCGCTGCCCGCCTCTCCCGGTGCCGCCTGCGGCAAGATCGTGTTCACCGCCGAAGAGGCCAAGGATTGGGCTGCCCGGGGTGAAAAGGTGGTGCTGGTCCGTCTGGAGACCTCTCCCGAGGACATCGAGGGCATGAAGGCCGCCCAGGGTATCCTGACCGTCCGCGGCGGTATGACCTCTCATGCCGCTGTTGTGGCCCGCGGCATGGGCAAGTGCTGCGTGTCCGGCTGCTCCGCCATCAATATGAACGAGGAGAAGAAGGAATTTACCCTGTCCGGCAAGACCTATCACGAGGGTGACTGGCTGAGCCTGGACGGCTCCACCGGTAATATCTACGACGGCGCCATGCCCACCGTGGACGCCTCTGTGGGCGGCGACTTCGGCCGCATCATGGCGTGGGCGGATAAGTATCGCCGCCTGAAGGTCCGCACCAATGCCGACACGCCCGCTGACGCCAAACGTGCCCGCTCTCTGGGTGCCCAGGGCATCGGTTTGTGCCGCACCGAGCATATGTTCTTTGAGGGCGACCGTATCGCCGCCATCCGTCAGATGATCTGCTCCGACACCAAGGCCGAGCGTGAGGCCGCTCTTGCCAAGCTGCTGCCCATGCAGCAGGGCGACTTTGAGGGCATCTATGAGGCCATGGAGGGCTGCCCTGTCACCATCCGTTTCCTGGATCCCCCTCTGCATGAGTTCGTTCCCACCGAGGAGGCCGATATCGCTCTGCTGGCGAAGAACCAGGGCAAGAGCGTGGAGGAGATCAAGGCCATCATCGCCGGTCTCCACGAGTTCAACCCCATGATGGGTCACCGCGGCTGCCGTCTGGCTGTCACCTATCCCGAGATCGCCGTGATGCAGACCCGTGCCGTCATCCGCGCCGCCATCAACGTGCAGGCCAAGCACCCCGAGTGGAACATGGTGCCCGAGATCATGATCCCCCTGGTGGGCGAGACCAAGGAGCTGAAGTTCGTCAAGGACGTGGTGGTGGCCACCGCTGATGAGGAGCTGGCCAAGGCCGGCAGCAAGATGCAGTACCTGGTGGGCACCATGATCGAGATCCCCCGTGCTGCGCTCACCGCTGACGAGATCGCCAAGGAGGCTGAGTTCTTCTCCTTCGGCACCAACGACCTGACTCAGATGACCTTCGGCTTCAGCCGTGACGATGCCGGCAAGTTCCTGCCCGCCTACTACGATACCAAGATCTACGAGAACGATCCCTTTGCCCGCCTGGACCAGACCGGTGTGGGCAAGCTGGTGGCTATGGCCTGCAAGCTGGGCCGCGCCACCCGTCCCGAGCTGCACCTGGGTATCTGCGGCGAACACGGCGGCGACCCCAGCTCCGTGGAGTTCTGCCACAAGGTAGGTCTGGACTACGTGTCCTGCTCTCCCTTCCGTGTACCCATCGCACGCCTTGCCGCCGCACAGGCCGCTATCAAAGAGATGTAATCACAAACCAAAAAGAGAATTGCTCCGGCAGCTTCCAATAAGGCGGTAATAAACCGTTGCTGACATAGGGCAGCTGCCGGATGGGGCGCAAGCTAACAGCAGGCACATCTGATTATTTGGATGTGCCTGCTGTTTACTTATACCATGCGATAGTAAGTATATTTTTGTCGATATAACACGAGAAAAGAGGCGGTGAGAGCTTTCGCCTTCACCGCCAGAAAATTGCGCACTGCGCAGTAACTTCTGCACCATCGTATTTTATATACCGCAGCACACAGAACCTCATAGCGCTTGCCGGCTTTCCGATTCAATTACAGAGGAAATAGTTGAGAGCTGTGCTGCTTCGACATATAGAAACAGGTTTGAGACTGCAGCACCTTCTGAATTACAATTTAATTTCGATGATCTCTTTATACGAAGAAAACAATGCCATCGTTTCCTCGTGGCTGATCTGTTCCTTCAGGCGGAGAACATAGTGCAGTACCAATATTCCGTCCTGCCGTTTGATCTCGCTTTGCTCTATGCTTGCCCGATGGCTTTCGATCAACCTGTCCACGTGCGCCTTCACCACCGGATCATCTGCCATACGCACGGTGAACTCCTGGGTGGAAAGCGCGTCGCCGGCAATGGGGAAGCGGTGCAGGATCATCTGACTGAACACGATGGCCGCGGTCTCAAAAACACCCAACCAGTACAGACCTGCACCGATGGACATGCCCACGGCCGCCGTTGCCCACATGCCTGCCGCGGTGGTCAGCCCTTTGATGGAGGAATTCTTATCCTTGAAGATCACGCCGGCGCCCAGGAAGGAAATACCGCTGACCACCTGCGCCGCCAAACGGGCGGGATCGGCTGCCCGACCGCCCAGTACGCCGTTCACGTCTAAAAACGCATACTTGGACAGGATCATGAACGCAGCGGAAGTCACGGCGATAATGCAATGGGTGCGGATCCCTGCATCCTTCTGCCGCTTGGTACGCTCCAGCCCGATAAAAATACCAAACACGGCGGAAATTACGATACGGATCAGAAATTCCAGATTGTCATATACGCTCAGCGCAGCTTCCGGCAGGAAGTTTGTCAAACCGTGCAGCATAGGCCGCCCCTCCGATCAATAGAATTCTTTGATGTAGTTCAGCACGTCCTGACGAGTCCCCCGGAACGGGCCGGGTGTCTCCATTTTCAGAGAGACCAGCGCCGTGCAGTACAGCAGCGCCTCCTCGATGCCGGCGTGCTGACGCTCGGTGATATAGCCGGCAAAGGTGGTATCACCTCGTCCGGTACGGCCGGAGAGATTACGGGCCTTGATGGGGCAGGTATAGATCTGCTTGCCGTCGTAGGCCAGCACCTCGGTATTGTGTGTGATCAGCACTTCCCCGGCGCCCCAGGAATATAGCAGCCTGGCAGCCTCGGCGCGATCCGTCAGGCCGGTGAGGATCTCCGCCTCGGCGGCGTCGGTTTTCAGATAGTCGATGCAGGGCAGATACTCTTTTTTCTCCGCCCAGTCGTGGAATGCCATGGTCTTGTCTGCCTCTACATGGCGCAGAAGGCACTGGACGTCTACCGCCACCTTGCCGTGCCCGGCAGCCTGGGCAAACAGCTTGCCGTCAAAATCACCGTACACCAGGCCGGCAAAGTGATAGATTTTCGTGTCGATGTCGGGCAGTTCGTCGAAGGTAAAAGGATCGCATACCCCCATGGACGTGCAGGCTCTCTTTTCCTTGTCGGCGGTAAAATACTGGTTGCGGATAGAGCAGGTCGCCTTGGACGCCTTCCAGTACAGGTCGGCACCGGAGGCGGCAAAGCGCTCCTCCACGTCGGCGTCAGCCGGATTCAGCTTGGTGAAAAGAGCCGTCTTGCTGCCGGATCTCGCGGCGGCATAACCGGACGCCACCACAGCACCGCCCAGCTCCTTGCGCTCGTTGCCCAGATGGTCAATGTTATGATCCAGCGATACCGGCCCGATCACCAGTACATCATATTGCTTCTTCATAAGAGTATACCCTTTCAAAGAAATTCTTAAAGTGTTCTGTAAAAAGTGCAGTGGGATATGATAGTCCCGCTGCACTTTTTTGCGATTCACACAATAACCAAATTGGTATTATTCTTTCTCGCTTTCGGAAACGACTGCAGCGGCTGCTGCCTGATTGGCTTTTGCCAATTTACGGCTGCGATTGTTGCGAATGGCAAAAACTGTCACCGACACGACCGCTACCACAATAAAAGCGCAGGCGATGGGGCGGGTAAAGAAAATGCTCCAACTGCCCTCGGAAATTACCATGGCTCGGCGGAAGTTTTTCTCCGCCAGGGGGCCAAGAACGATGCCCAACAGAATAGGAACCATCTGAAAATCCAGACGCCGCAGGATATAGGCCACGATACCGAACAGAAGGATGATGTAAATATCATAGATGCGGTTGTTTGTGGAATACGAACCTGCTATGCAGAATGTAAGTACGATGGGGGAAAGGATTTCAAAGGGGATTCTGGTGATATGCGCATACCAACGGGTAAAGAATTTACCCACCAGCCACATGAAAATGTTGACGATGATAAGACCGATCATGATGGCATACAAGATGTCACCCTGCTCCACAAACAGAGAGGGACCCGGCACCATACCGTGCAGCATAAATGCGCCCATCAGGATCGCTGTTGAGCCGTCGCCGGGAACGCCCAGGGTCAGCATGGGGATCATGGTAGCACCGCAGGCACCGTTATTGGCAGATTCGGAGGCTGCCACGCCCTCAATTTCACCCTGGCCAAAGGTTTCCGGGTGCTTGGACATCTGCTTTGTTTGGTTATAGGCAATAAATGCGGCCAAACCGCCGCCGGTGCCGGGAGTGGCACCGATAATAACGCCGATCAGGGAGCCGATTCCAATGGGCTTCCAACAGCGACGATACTCTTCCTTTGTAATTTTATCCTTGGTGATCTCAGAGGCTTTTACCGTCTTGTGATCCTTTTTCGGGTCATATTTTGATTTCATCAGGATTTCGGAGATGGCAAACAGACCGATCAATGCGATGATCAGATCTACGCCCGCCATCAGCTTTTTCTGGCCGAAAATAAATCGCGTTGTACCGCTGATAGTATCCATACCGATGCAGGAAACAAACAGACCGATACAGGCGCCGATCAGGCCTTTCCAGATACTGCTGCCGGATACGCCGGCAATGACCGACAGGCCGAACATGGCCAGCGCAAAATATTCCGCCGGGCCAAACAGAAGCGTGATCTTTGCGATGAGCGGTGCCAGAAACAGCAGAGACAGTGCGCTGATCAAGCCGCCGATAGTAGAGGCGAACAGTGCCATTTGCAGCGCCTTGAATGCCTGTCCACGCTTTGTCATGGGATAGCCGTCAAGCAGCGTAGCGGCGTTGGCGGAGGTGCCGGGCGTATTGATCAGAATGGCAGTGATCGAACCGCCGTAAGTACCGCCGGCATAAATAGCCAGCAATAAAAGAATGGCAGGGGTGGGTTCCATACCATAGGTCATGGGAATGCAGAGGATCAACCCCAGATCAGAAGTCAGACCCGGAATCGCACCAACAACAATGCCGATAATCAGGCCCAGCGGGATTACCAGAAAATTTTGCCACTGTGCCAGGATTTGCAGACCGCCTAATGCAAGTTCCATATTCTTTCTCCTTTCCGATCAGGGTAGTGACACATGGAGCAGCACCTTGAATACAACGTACACAATGCCGACCATGGCCAGAGGGATCGCATAAAAGTACCACTTTCTGGCACCGTAAAACAGCATGATGGCAACGGCCAGGATCGCGGTGGAAATCAGGAACCCCAAGGGTTTGACCATGAAGCAGAATGCGATCAGAAACAGGCAAAATATGGCGGATTTCACAGATTTCTTGAATTCTTCGGAATGGAAAATTTCCTTGGTGATCACAGTTTCCTTTTTCTCGCGGGCAAAGATACCTTCCAGTAAAAGTCCAATGCCGAAAATGCACATACCGCCAATAGCAATGCTGGGGATCGTCTGCGCTGTAATACTGCCGGTTTCTCTGGTGGGGATCTGTGAGGGGATCAGAAGCCACAGGACGGCACCCACGATGGCAAACAAGGTACCGCCGATGATTTCCGAGTTATATTTGATTTTCAATATGGCTCACCTCAATTCCAAGTAGGAGAGAACGGGCATCCCATGCCGGGCATGGGATGCCCATCAAAATCAACCGACCATGGGGATGTACTTGGTCATAGCTTCGCTCTGAGAAGCCACCATGCCGAGGATTTCATCAGCATCGGCGTCCCAGGCTGCCATGCCCATACCGGCCATGAATTCCTGGAAATCAGGATCTGCATAGACCTTCAGCATGAACTCACGCAGCTTCTCCTGGATACGGGTATCCACGGTGGAACGGACAGCGATGTAGTCCATACCGGTGAACTCGATGTCATAGCCCTGGCTGGTGAAGGAATCAATGTGGCCGATACCCTCTACATCCAGACCCTCGGGGATAAAGGTGCCCAGGCAATTCAGCTCGCCATTGATTACATAGTCACGATAAACAGGGGGAGAACCGGCCGCCACGTCAACATGGCCGCCCACCAGAGCGTTGATGGCTTCCTGACCGCCGTCATAAGGAACAGCCTCGCAGGGGATGTCCAGCATCTTGAACAGGGCGGAGATCATGGTATAGTTATCGTTGCCGGGACCACCGGTGGTTGCATACTTAATAGTATGGCCTTCCTTGGCATAGGCGACCAGCTCATCCAGATTGGTGATGCCGCTGCTGGCCTGGGTCAGGATCACGAACTCGGTGATGCGGATACCGCAGACAGGACTGATATCATCGATGGTGTAGTCCACATCAATGAAGCTGGGGGTCAGAGAGAACAGAGGACCGTTGCAGCAGAAAATGGTGTAGCCATCGTCCGCAGCTTCCAGGAAATCATTCATACCGATCGTGCCGGAACCGCCGGTGTGGTTCTCAACGATCATGGGAACGCCCAGATATTCCTCGGAATAAGATGCGATCTGACGGGTGATCACGTCAGGACCGCCGCCCAGGCTCCAGGGCTGGATGAGAAGGATTTCCTTCTCGGGCCAGTTCAGCTCTTCCACAGTCTCGCCCTCGGCTGCATCTTCAGCAGGCGCGGATTCCTGACCGCAGGCGGCAAGACTCAGCAGCATGACCAAAGCAAAAACCAGGGACAAGATTCTTTTCAGGTTCTTTTTCATCTTTGTTTTCTCCTTTTTTAGATTTTTAATAAATTCCGGGGATCCGCCGGAAAATATTACGAAATAAGGTAAAATTTGAAAATATTCTGCATTGAGAACGTTTACATTTTTTGGCAAAATGTAATTTTCGTCGTCCTTACCCGGAAAATTTAGCTGTTAGAACGCCACTTTCCTTTTCCAGAATAATGGCATGAAATCCGTCCGGCTGGGAAAAGTACGGCGGATACTCCCTCTCATCCGTAAACAAGAATCGCGGTGGCTGATCATTGGTGCAGATAGCACACAGGGCCTCATAAACAGCCGCATTTGCGCTATTATATCGGCGGTCAGATGATGCTGTGGTAACCACATATTGCAGCGGCATATTTGCCATAAGCTCCCTGTCGATCGAATCGATCTGCCCGTGATGCGGTAATTTGAGAACGTTCACATTTTTCAGCAAAGAAACAGGTACCTCATCCCACTCTCTGGGACAATAGTCTGCTGCCATTAAAAAAGCCGTGTCGCCCGCCTCTATTTTCAACAACATACTGGTCGCATTTGATGTTGCATCCAATTGAGCCAGCAGTGATGTAACCTCTTCCTTGTCTTGGCAGTCATATGCACGCTGTACCAATTTCATATATTTTTCGATATTCTGTGACTTCGGTCCTAATACCCGGACCGTCAATCCCTCGGTCAGCTGAATGACGTCTCCGGGTTTTACTACAAAAACGGGCTTATCTGCCGCCGTTGCCTTTATCAGAATGCGGCGATAATCATTCAGCGCGTTGGTATAAAGGGGCACGCTTCTTGCTGCATTTGCCTCCGGCTGCAAATCATGTCCGGCAAGAAACGGCTCCACCGGGTAAGGCACATAAAATGCATCCACTGCAATTCGCTCCAAAACGGGAACCAGACCACATACATGATCTTCGTGGATATGTGAGATCATTACCGCGTCAATATGACGGATTCCCAATTGCTGCAAATAATCTGCGCTTCGAATGCGGAATGCATCACCTGCAAATTCCTGGGGCAGATTGCTTCCGCCGTCAAGCAGCATGGTATATCCATTGTCAGCTTGAAAAAGAATTGCATCACCATAACCGACATCGATCCATGTGACTCGCATGGCACATTCCTCCTTCCCTTTATTCTCATAAAATAATGAAATGATCAGGTCGTTTTACGCACCACTAAGCTCGTAGGGATTTTAATGTGCGTCATCTGTAATTCTTCCTTATTGATCAAAGCAAAGAGCTGTTGCGCAGCGATCTTTCCCATTACCGCTGCGTCGATCCGAATGGTCGTCAGCTCCGGCTCTATGGTCCGGCTGACGATGCTGTCATCGAAACCGACGATCGCTATATCTGCCGGTACCCGCAGACCTGCCCGAAGTGCTGCCTTTACAGCGCCCGCGGCAATCGTATCGTTGGTGCAGAAAAAGGCCGTAGGCCGATCCGGTAATTGCAGTATTTTTGCAAAAACCGTTTCAGCTTCTTCCATAGTCGGTTCAATATCTACAATAAAACGGGGATCCACCGGCAGATCATGCGTTGCTAAAACGCTCATATAGCCGTTCAATCTCGCTTCGCAGACCTGGTCGGAAAAGCGTCCGGCCAATAAGCCGATCTTCTTATGGCCGCATTCATACAGATGGGTCGTTGCCTGTACAGCGCCTTGAAAATGCTCTACGGTCACAGAAACCAGGTTTTTCAAGTCCAGCTCATGGTTCAGCATGACCACAGGAATATTCTGTCTGCGCAATTCCTCGACCGCATTTACATCGGTCTGGCCGGCAAAAATGACGCCGTCCATGTGCTTTTTAATATAGACATCACCGTTTGGCAGCTGCACATCGTTGCTGGTAGCAATAAAGACGCTGTAATTCCGCTTTGCCGCCTCCTGCATCACCGCCTCCAGCACCGGCGCATAAAAGGGATTCAGCAAGGTAGGATATTGCTTTTCGTGAATAATAAATGCAATATTCTCCGTGTGCTGACGCACCAACGCCCGGGCGATCGTGTTTGGCGTATAGTTCAATTCCTTTGCCGCCGCATATACCCGCTCCTTTGCCGCTTCGCTGACCGTTTCCGGCGAAATAAATGCGCGGGATACAGTAGCTTTGGAATAACCGCATTTATTGGCAACATCGATGATTGTGGCACCCATAAAAAACTCCTAAAGTTAAATGAGAACGTTCTCAATCTGGTACGAAAAAATACTTGCCTCTCGCAAGCCGTGTTCTTATTGTTTACTATACCGCGTTCTGAAAGACCAGTCAATACAATTTCCTGTCAGACGCTTTTTTTCTACAAAAAATATATGGATCTGCGATTATGTTTGTGTAATTTGAACAGCTGTCTCAGTTCACTGAATATAGAAACCGGCAAAGCGGGAGGGAATTTGGGAAAATGTAAAAGCAGAAAGCTGTTTTGCACGAAAATAATAGTAATTGACTACTTACAAATTATGGTATAAAATAAACAGTTAATGTGGAATAGAGAGACAAGGAAAAATATAGACTATCCCATAGAGCACAGATGACGGTAAATGCAGCGGATTTTCACCGATTCTGCGCAATGAAAAAGCAAGGAGAGGTTCGACTTTGGGTCAAAAGGCTTTCTGATAAAAGAGAAGCGCCGAAGTATGTATCAATACTTCGGCGCTTATTTGGTGAATTTAGAATTTTCAGTTCAGAATTAACACATAAAAAAATAATAAATAGCGTTGCATTGATAGCAAAAAACACTGCCATCTTGCTACCACCGACTTGGACCGATTTTCTCCGATTCTTTGTTTGAATTATGATCTTTCTTGCCAAGGATAGGATCGGTAATATCTTTGATCGGATCATACCAGTCCGCTTTTGCCTTGGCACGTTCTACTTCGCTTTCATTTTTGCCAGCTTTTCTTCTGCCTCCTGAAGCATATCACGAAACACATCAACATACGCCAAATAGCTGGCAAATTCCGGGTCGTCGGCTTTTGGGCATTTCCCGCCTACTTCATCCAAGATACTTCGGAGTTCAAAAACCGTTTCCTCTAAAGACTCTTCCAACGGATGGGGCTCGAGATGCGCTTCCTGCTGTGATTCCCTGTAAAACCGCTCCTTAAACTGTCC
>R20__coassemble_350_pt1 | contig 35358 bp, 34 predicted proteins | sample R20__metabat2_high_PE_002 | metagenome-assembled genome bin R20 | reverse complement strand
GTCGCCACCTTCTTCAAAGACGACGGCGAGCCCACCGTGATCTCCCCCGCCATGAAAGCCGGCAGCGGCGGCGCACCCTGCGATAACACCGGCCGCGGCGGCGTCACCTGCCTGCTGGACATTGACAGCGGCACGGTCATCTCCAACGGTCACAGCGAGGATATGGAGGAGTTCACCGCCCATCCCACCACCGGCATCACCCTGAAGGGGTTTCAGATCCCCATGGCGGCGGAATGCAAGGCGCTGGCGCTGAAAGCCGCCGGGCGTTTCCCCGGTTTCCGCTACGTGGGCTGGGACATCTGCATTACGCCGGGCGGTCCCGTTCTCATTGAGGGCAACGACTATCCCGGCTACGATCTGGCCCAGATGCCGGATAAGGACGCGCCCCATCCCCGGCAGGGCCTTATTCCCCGCTTTACCGAACAGGGGATAACTGTAATGGAAAATTAAAAGTGGAAAATGAAAATATTGCGGGAGCGCGCTCCCGCAATATTTTTTGGGCATACTACTTTTATCCTGCGGGCGGACAGAGTCGTCCGCCCCTGCGAATTGCGGGCGACCGCAAGGGTCGCCCCTACAAACAACAAAAAGGAGCGTATGTCCATGAAAGCCTACGTCAACCAAAAGGCCTGCATTCGCTGCGGGTTGTGTCCCACGATTTGTCCCGAAGTTTTTTCTCTTGATGAGGCCGGCTCGCCTGCCCAGGCCATTACCGATGACGTGCCGCAGGATTATCAAATCGCCGCACAGGAGGCGGCAGATTCCTGTCCTACCCAGGCGATCCGCATCAATAATTGAAAAAATCTCCTGATTTTTGAAAATTTTGCTTTACAACTACCTCCCGGTGTGTTATCTTATTTAAGCACGTTATCGTGCAGAAATATCGCCCCTCGACTTCGTTTGGCGGACCGTTCACCTGTCCCCCTACGCGGCGTGCGGGTAAAATTTGAGAAAGGTGGAAATACACTATGATGCTGAAAGACCAGAAGACTGCTATTATCGAGAGCAATCGCACCCATGAGACCGACACCGGTTCCCCCGAGGTCCAGGTCGCTATCCTGACCGAGCGTATCAACCAGCTTACCGCTCACCTGAAGGTGCATCCCCACGACTTCCACAGCCGCCGCGGTATGCAGATGATGATCGGTAAGCGCCGTCGTCTGCTGGACTACCTGGCAAAGAAGGACATCGAGCGTTATCGTGCCCTGATCGCCAAGCTGGGTCTGCGTAAGTAATCGTGAAATCAGGGTGGTGTGTAACGCACCACCCTATTTTCAATAATATCTTCCATACGGCGGCGAGCCAAACACAGCATTTAGAACTTGAAAATGGCGCGGAACCCCGTCCGTTCGTAGGGGGCGACGACCTCGGCGCCCCATGACATGGCGAAGCACCATGTTATTGCCTGCACCGCGGGCATCGGCGTGCCCGGTGGTCACGCCCTACGAAAAGACCCTTTCCCCTCTGTTTTCAAGTGCTAAATGGTTCGGCTCTCCGCAAAAATCAAGTGAAAAGGAGTCAAAACCATGTCAACTATTATCACCAAGCGCCAGTTCCCCGGTTACCGCAAGTATTCCATGGATCTGGCAGGCCGTCCCCTGACTCTGGAGGTCGGCAAGCTGGCCGAGCTCGCCAACGCCGCCGTGATGGTGGGCTACGGCGACACCCGCGTCCTGTGCACCGTCACCGCCGCTCCCCGTCCCCGCGACGGCGTGGACTTCTTCCCCCTGAGCGTGGACTTTGAGGAGAAGATGTACTCCGTGGGCCGTATCCCCGGCAGCTTCAACCGCCGCGAGGGCCGTCCCGGCGAAAAGGGCATCCTGACCAGCCGCGTCATCGACCGCCCCATCCGCCCCCTGTTCCCCTACGATTTCCGCAACGACGTGGCGGTGATGTGCACCGTCATGTCCGTTGACCACGACTGCTCCCCCGAGGTGGCCGCTCTCATCGGCGTTTCCGCCGCTCTGGCGATCTCCGACATCCCCTGGAACGGCCCTGTGGGCGCCGTGAAGATGGGTCTGGTGGACGGTCAGCTGGTCATCACCCCCGATGCTGAGCAGCGCAAGGTCTCCGATCTGGACGTGACCGTGGTCTCCACCGGCAAGAAGGTGGTCATGATCGAGGCCGGCGCCAACGAAGTGCCCAACGATATGATGTTCGCCGCTATCAAGATGGCCCACGAGGAGAACCAGAAGCAGGTCGCCCTGATCAATCAGATGGTCTCCGAAATCGGCAAGGCCAAGTTTGAATATCCCCACGCCGACTTCGATCAGGTGCTGTTCGACACCATCGTGGCCGACTTCATGGACGAGGCCAAGGCCGCCATGGATACCGACGACAAGAACGTCCGCGAGGCACGCTGGAACGAGATGATCGAGCACTGGCACGAGAAGTACCTCGAGCAGTTCCCCAACATGGACCAGTATCTGGACGAGATCACCTACAAGTTCCAGAAGAAGATCGTCAAGGCGTGGCTGCTGCAGGGTCACCGCGTGGACGGCCGCCAGAAAAACGAGATCCGTCCCCTGGACGCCGAAGTGAGCGTTCTGCCCCGGGTACACGGCAGCGGTCTGTTCACCCGCGGTCAGACCCAGGTGCTGTCCGCCTGCACCCTGGACACCCTGTCCGCCAACCAGAAGCTGGACACCATCTGGGAAGAGACCGAAAAGCGCTATATGCACCACTACAACTTCCCCGGCTACTCCGTGGGTGAGGCCAAGGCTGCCCGCAGCCCCGGCCGCCGCGAGATCGGCCACGGCGCTCTGGCAGAGCGTGCTCTGCTGCCCGTGATCCCCTCTGTCGAAGAATTCCCCTACGCCATCCGCGTGGTGTCCGAGGTGGTCTCTTCCAACGGCTCCACCTCTCAGGGCTCTATCTGCGGCTCTACTCTGGCACTGATGGACGCCGGTGTGCCCATCAAGGCACCCGTTGCCGGTATCTCCTGCGGACTCATTCAGGACGATGACGGCAGCTTTACCACCTTCATCGACATTCAGGGCGTAGAGGACTTCCACGGTGAGATGGACTTCAAGGTCGCCGGTACCAAGAAGGGCATTACCGCCATCCAGATGGATCTGAAGAACGACGGTCTGACCATGGAGATCATCGAGAATGCGCTGGACATCACCTACGATGCCCGTATTCAGATTTTGGATCAGGTCATGCTGCCTGTCATTGACCAGCCGCGTCCCGAGGTCAGCAAGTATGCCCCCAAGATGATCACCATGCACATCGACCCCGACCGGATCCGTGAGGTCATCGGCAAGGGCGGCAGCGTGATCCAGAAGATCGTTGCCGAGTCCGGCGCCAAGGTGGACATCGACGACGACGGCACCATCCACATTGCCTCCCCCGATGCCGCCAGCTGCGATCTGGCCAAGAAGTTCATCGACGATATCGTGTTCGTTCCCGAGGTAGGCAAGCTGTACTACGGCCGGGTCAAGTCCATTCTGAACTTCGGCGCCTTCGTGGAGATCGCCCCGGGCAAGGACGGTCTGGTGCATATCTCCAAGCTGGCAGAAAAGCGCATTGAGAAGGTAGAGGACGCCTGCAAGGTGGGCGACATGATGTGGGTCAAGTTCATGGAGATCGACGAGAAGGGCCGCTGGAACCTCTCTCACAAGGACGCTCTGAGAGAGATCGCCGAAAAAGAAGCCAACGGCGAAGTGATCGGCTGAGAATTGATGATAAAAAATCCACCCCGGGCGGGGTGGATTTTTTTGCGTCGCCATGTTACAATATCCTCAAACCACCGAAAGGAGCCCGCCTATGGATACTATCGCCGCCATTGCCACACCGCAGATCCCCAGTGCCATCGGCATTCTGCGCCTCAGCGGAGGCGATACCTTTGCCATTCTGGACAGGGTATTCCGCCCCAGGGGGCGTATCGAGCCGCGGAAAATGGTGTACGGCGAGCTGCTGAATCAAGACGGGCAGGTCATCGACCATGTTTTGTGCGTCCGTTTCCCCGCTCCCCACAGCTACACCGGGGAGGACTGCGCCGAGATCCATTGCCACGGCTCCCCCATCGTATTAAACGAGGGACTTGCGGCTCTCTTTGCCAATGGCGCAAGGCAGGCAAGCGGCGGTGAATTCACCAAGCGCGCCTTTTTGAACGGGCAGATGGACCTCATTCAAGCGGAGTCCGTCATCGACCTCATCGACGCGGAGACCGCCGAAGCGGCGAAAAATGCGGTAGGACAACTGGGCGGCACTTTAAGCCGCAGCGCAGACGAGATCTACGACGGTATCATGGCCATCGTCAGTCGGTTTTACGCCGTGGTGGACTACCCCGACGAGGATATTGAGGACGTACAGCGCAAGGAGATGCTGGACACCCTGCGCCGCAGCCAAAACAAACTGGAGGAGCTGCTTGCCACGTTCAGCCGGGGCGCACTTCTCAAAAACGGTGTGCCCACGGTACTTCTGGGCAAGCCCAACGCGGGCAAGTCCAGCCTTTTGAACGCCCTGGTGGGCTATGACCGCGCCATCGTCACCGATATTCCCGGCACCACACGGGATACGGTGGAGGAGCGCGTGCGGGTGGGACACGTTTTGCTGCGGCTCACCGACACCGCCGGTATCCGAAATGCCGCCGATACGGTGGAGGCCATGGGCGTGGACCGCGCCAAGGCCGCCGCGGCGAAAGCCAGTCTGTGCCTTCTGGTGCTGGACGGCTCCGCTCCCCTGACCGACGAGGACGAGGAGGCTATCGCCGTCGCCAAAACCGTGCAGCACTTGCAGGTGGTGGTGAACAAGTCCGACCTGCCCCGCTGCTTGGACATCGGCGTTCTTGCCGACCGTTTTGACAACGTTCTCTCCGTCAGCGCACGCACCGGCGAGGGAATTGCCGCGTTGAGCGATGCCATAGAAGCGTTCTATCCCATGGGCGAGACCGCCCACGGAGAGCTTTTGACCAACGCACGGCAGGCGGACGCCGTCAGCCGCGCCTTGACCGCCGTGAAAGCGGCAAGAGCAAGTCTTCGCATCGGCATGACCCCCGACGTGGTGTTAACCGACGCAGAAAATGCCCTGCAAGCCCTGGGCGAGCTGAACGGTAAGTCCGTCCGGGAGGATCTGGTGGCCACCATCTTCTCCCGCTTCTGCGTGGGCAAATAACAAGGAGGAAACCGCTATGGAATGGCTGGAGCTGACAATAGATACCACTCCCCAGGGCATCGAGCCCGTGACGGAGCTGCTGGAGAAGCAGGGCGTCACCGGCGTCATCATCGACGACGAGGGAGAATTCCACGACTTTCTGGAGAACAACCACCAGTACTGGGACTACGTGGACGACGCGCTGATGCAGGAGAAAAAGGGCGTGTGCCGGGTGACGTTCTATCTGGAGAACACACCCGACGGCTACAACACTCTGGCCAAGGTGCGTATCGCCCTTGCCGCGCTGAAAGCCGCCCACGACGAGTACGCGCCGCTGCTATTGATGATGAACAACGTGGCGGACGCGGACTGGGAGAACAACTGGAAGGCGTTTTATAAGCCCATGGAGATCGGCGAGCGCCTGCTGGTGATCCCGGAGTGGGAAACGGCATCTGATCCCACCCGCGTTCCCCTCATCTTAAACCCCGGACTGACCTTCGGCACCGGCAGCCATGCCACCACCCGCTTGTGCCTGACCGCCCTGGACGCCCATATCCACGGCGGCGAAAAAGTGCTGGACCTGGGCTGCGGCAGCGGGATTCTGTCCATCGCCGCCTTGCGTCTTGGCGCAAAGGAGGCTTTTGCCTGCGACATCGACGACAAGTGCGTGGACGTGGCATATGAAAACGCCGCCCTCAACGGCATCGGCAAGGATCACTACACCGTGCGCTGGGGCGACGTGACCCGGGACAAGCAGCTGCAGGCCGAGTTCGGCACCGGGTACGACATTATCTGCGCCAACATCGTGGCAGATGTGATCATCAGCCTTGCCCCGCAGGTACGTCCGTTTCTGAAAGAGGGCGGTCTTTTCCTGACCTCCGGCATCATCGACGACCGCGCCGCCGAAGTGCAGGACGCGCTGACCGCCGCCGGATGGGAAATTCTTGAGATCAACGACAGCGAGGGCTGGTTCAGCTTCTTGTGCCGATAATTGTTTTTTTGGAATGCCTCGCCCCTGTTTCATTAAAACTCGCAGGGGAAGCCCTATGTGGCCTCCCAAGGGCGACCGCAAGGGTCGCCCCTACGGGAAAGTGCAGAAAAGGATCGACCCGCCCCTACGGAGGACACAGAGCATAAAAAAAGAGAGCCTTGCGGCTCTCTTTTTTTATGCGGCGGGATCTGCATATTCCCAGTTGAACATCATTTGATCATAGGTCTGGCGATCCACCTGATAGACCCGGTTCCGGCTCTCGTAGTCGCTGCTGGCTTCAAAGGTGCTGGAGAGCAGCGTCCCGTCGCCGGCATAGACGTTGCGGTAGGTCTTGACCAGGTAGCCGGTATAGGGCGTCTGTACCTCCACGGGGGCAGAGCCCGGCGCCAGCTCGTCGTTGACCTCGTACACCGTCTGCCACGGGGTGGAGGACAGCACCGCGTTGGTCATCTCCACATAGGTGTCGTCCACCTTGGTGCCGAGAATGGTCACGGTCAGCTCGTTGTCCTTCCAGTCGGTGACGATCTGGATGGGGTAATCGCTGTTGTTGCGGAAGGCGAAGTCGCAGCCGCCCCAGCTCACCGTGGCGTCACAGCCCCAGGTAATGTAGCCGGGTGCAAACTGGTGGCAGTAGCGCAGCACGATCTTCATGTTGGCCAGAAGCGCCGCATAGTACAAGGTGGAGGACACCTGGCAGACACCGCCGCCGATACTGTCGATAGTTTTGCCGCCGGAGTAGGCCGGTGCAGGACCGAAGCCTCTTGCCTCGGTACGCTCCCCCACGGTGGCGTTATACCAGAACTCCTCGCCGGAATTGTAGATACGTCCGTTGATCTGCTGCGACGCCAGATACACGTTGCGGATACGGCTGGACGTACCGGTGACCTTGGTGGTATAGGTACCCAGAACGTCCCGGAACAGGCCCTCTTCCAGCATTTCGGTGGTCACCGTCGGGAAAACCACCTCCGCGTCAGCCAGTATCGTTTCGCCCCCGCCGGCGGCATTCATCTGTGCCTTTACCGTTTCCACGTCAAACTTTACGCCCACGCGGGACGGCGTAATGGTATCCGTTTTGCGGTCATAGCGAGCTTCCGCCCTCTCGCCCTGCAATTCGTTATAGATGGCGTCAATATCCAGCGGCTGCGGCGTCACGTCCTCAAAGCAGCATACCACGGCGTCCTGGCCGCCTTTCAGCGCGCCATCAAGCCCCGACAGCAGTTTTTCGCCGTCGATCCGCTGCCCCGCCTTCGGTCGGGTCAGGTACAGACCCCCACCCTGAGCACCCTCCGGCAACAGCTCATATTTGCCCTCAACCACGGTGTTTTCCACGGTGGCAACGATATTTGCCACCGCGCCTTCCAGCGCCTTACTGTCTATCGATACCTGCGGATATACCGCCGCAGGGGTAAACCAACTGCGCGCGAAGAAATATCCGTTGGTCACGAAATTTCCCTGCCGGCCCACGGCATAGGCGGCACGGGCTGTCTCTTCCGCCGATACAGTCGCGCCCAGTTCGGAAAGGCTGAGGGCCGTCAGCTCTCTGCCGTCCTCTGTCACCAGCGCGATCCTCGCCGCCTCACAGCTCGCCGCGCTCTCTTTTTCCCACTTTTCCGCCGCTTCCGACCCGGTGAGTCCGCTCATGTCCACGCCCAGGACCGTGGTGTTGGGATATACGGTATGGCGCAGTGCCGCCACGGTACAGATCGCCGCGGCGCACAGGATCAGCGCTCCTGCCGCGATACCGACGACGGCAAGGGCAGGCAGCTTTTTATGCCTGCGCTTTTCCGGAGCTGTCGGTTCCGTCATCACTTTTTCTTCCAAGGGCAGTCGTTTTCCTTCCTGCATCTCTGCCCCCTCCTTTTTACCGGTAATCGGAGAGGTCCCTCTCCAGTTACACAGTATACAACGGTTTGCCAAAAATGTCACCACTATTTTGAGGCCGCGGCCTTCGGGATTTGAATGGTCAGAACAATGCTCTCCTCCGTGTCTTCCCGCCCCATTTTCGCCGCCACTCCCGCCTGCCGCATGACCTGCAGCGATCGGTCGATACTGTTGAGGAAGATCCGCACGTCCTTGATAATGTAGTTGACCCGCTTTTGCGGCGGTGTCACCTGTTTTTCACGCAGAAGTCTCTCCACCAGCTCCTCGCTTTGGGCCACGTTCAGCCGACGCTGTACTATCAGACGAAGGGCCTCCCGCTGACTCTCCCCGTCACTCAGGCGCAGAAGCACCCGTCCGTGGCGTTCCGTCAGATCGTTTTCCAGGATCGCTGCTCTCACGTCCTCCGGCAGGCGCAGCAGCCGCAGCTTGTTGGCCACCGCACTTTGGGATTTGCCCAGTTTTCGGGCCGCCTGCTCCTGGGAAAGACCGTATCGCCGCAGCAGACTGGCGATGGCCTCTGCCTCCTCAAAGCAGTTCAGATCCCGCCGCTGGAGGTTTTCGATCAGCGCCAGAAGTCCCGCGTCCCGTTCCTCCACCTGGGCGATCAGGCACGGCACCTGCTTCAGCCCCGCCAGCTTTGCCGCCCGCAGCCGGCGTTCTCCCGCCACCAGCTGATATTCGTTTTCCTTTTTCCGCACGGTCAGCGGCTGTAAAATGCCGTAAACGGCGATGCTCTGCGCCAACTCCTGCAAGCCCTCGGACGAAAACTCCCGCCGGGGCTGCTGGGGATTGGGCGTGATGCGCTCCACGGGCAGGTACTGGACCCGATTGGAGAAAAATTCCGACTTTTTTATCAATTTCGTCCCCTCCTTTTGCCCTCAGCTTACGCCATTTCCCGCGCAAAATTTGCCAAAGGACGTCGGGAAATCGAAAAAAGCTGGCAGGTCGGGTCCGTTTCTGTTAAAATAACACAAAACCGCTTCTCGGAGGTGCTTTATGCCGCAGTGTACCATGCGAAGTCCCGTGGGACTCCTCACCGTTACCGAAGAAAACGGTGCCCTTACCTCCCTGCGCTTTGGCGGCGAGGAGGAAACGCCGCCGTCGACGCCCCTTTTACAGGAAACGCAGCGCCAGCTTACCGCCTTTTTCGACGGCACGCTGAACACTTTTGACCTGCCCCTTGCCCCGAAAGGCACGGCGTTCCAACAGGCGGTGTGGCAGGCACTTCTTACCGTCCCCTACGGCCAGACCCGCTCCTACGGAGAAATCGCTGCCGCTATCGGAAATCCCGGGGCCTGCCGCGCCGTGGGCATGGCCAATCATCAAAATCCCATCGCCATCATCATTCCCTGCCACCGGGTGATTGGCAAAAACGGCCGTCTGGCCGGCTACGCCGGCGGCCCGGCCGTCAAACAGGCGCTTTTGGAGCTGGAGCAAAAAAAGTGACACCCGTTCGGGTGTCACTTTTTCCAGCTTGTCAAAGAACCTTTCGGTTCTTTGACAAAAAGATTTGCGCTGCGTTTTGGCGCCTCATTGTCTGCCGTTGGCAGACAATTTCGACACGTCACTCCGCGAGAAGTATATTTTGCCGCGTACACGCCGCGGCAAAATATGATAAAAAAGGTTTGCCGACTGCGCACCGACAAAGTCTGCGACGCTTTTTCGTTCTTTACAGGCCTCTCTGCCGTTTCAGCTTGCGGATATCCTCGCCGAAGAAGGGCAAAATACGGTATTCCCCCTCCAGCCGCGACCGGAGCGCTCTGCCATAGCGGCTGCCAAGCTCATCGGGGTTGAGGTTGGTGGAGATCACCGTCTTTTTCCCCCGCAGCAGCCGCCCGTTCACCAGTTGATACAGGGCGCTCTGGACAAATGCAGTGGTCATCTCGGTCCCCAGATCGTCGATAATGAGCAGATCGCAGTTTGCATAGCGTGCCGCGTCATCATCGCTTTCCGTGTCCTCGCGATTGAACTTCACCGCCTCCAGCCGGGAGAAAATATGTCCCGCCGTGTCGTACACCACGCTGTATCCGCTCTGGCTCACCACCCGGGCGATACACGCCGACAAAAAGGTCTTGCCAAGTCCCGGGTCACCGCTGAGCAGCAGATTATCGCTCTTTGCGCCGAACTGATGGGCGTAGTCCTGGCAGGTGTCAAAGTTCTCCTCCATCTGCTCCCGGCTGGAAATGCCAATCTCGGAGCTGATGGCACCGCTGTACCAGTTGAAATCAAAGGTCTCAAAGCTCTGGGTGCCCAGATCCAGCATCTTGCTCAATTCCCGGATCTGCTCCGAAGCACAGTAGCGGCTCAGGCATTCGCAGACCCCGTCTTTGGTAAAGCCGGTGTCGCCGCATTTATCGCATAGGGGCCTGTCCTCCAGATAGTCCATGGGATAGCCGTTGGCCGCCAGAAGCTCCGCCCGCTGGCGCTGCAAGTCCATGTTCTCATCCCGCAGCACACGGATGGCAGGCAGCGGATCGCTGCCGTCGGAGAGCGCACCGGCGATGAGCCGGGACATGGTGGTGCTCAGCTCCGCCTCGATCTGCCGCAGACGGGGCTCTTTTGCATAAAGCACCCGCTTGCGCTGCTGTATTTCGTCTGCGTGACGCTGCTTTTCCTGCTGCCAGCGCGCCATCGCGCGCCGCATGATCTTGCCGTCTACTGCCATGGCCCGTCACCTCTTTGTATAGGATCGCATCCAACTGTTGTCGGTTCTCGCCGCCGGCTTTGCACTCGCCGGTTTTTTCTTTTCCCCCTGCTCCACGTCGCTCGCCGTGTGCCAGCCCGCCTCGTGCCAGCGGCGCAGGATGCCGTTTAAGTACCGCCAGTCCAGCGTCTGTTTGCGCAAAACGGTGCGGTCATAGGCAAGGGCCACCGTTTCCGGTGTGAAGCCCTTTTCCATCCAGTCCAATATGTAGCGCTGTTCGCTCTCCACCGGCGGGCGATCCCCCAGCTGCAGGATCCGCATATAGGCGCCCACGCCCTCGATCTTGCGGGCATAGTCCTTGAGATACCGCGCCGCACTCTCCTGGTCGCAGATGCCCAGGCTCTGCCAGTAGTAGCCCTCTTTTTCGATCTGCCGCATGGTGGGACGGCGCATGGCCCCGTACCGCCGCTCGGCACGCTCCACGCAATGGCTCACCAGCAGATAGATCACGTCCGCCGGAAACCCTACGTCGTGATAGAGTCCTGCCAAGATCTGATCGTCGTTCAGACTGAGGTGCTTGCCCAGTTTCTCTGCCACGGACTGCCGCAGCATGGCGTACTCCCGGTCCTCCAGCATCTCCGCCAGCTCCTCGGCGGCATAGGCGATGCGCTCGGAATTCACGCTATGGACCGGTTTTGCCTCACCTGCCAGGAGCCCCAACTCCCGCAGGGCGTTTTCCGCCCCGTTCAGACGGAGCTCCGAAAGGTGCAGCTTCTCCGCCAGTTCCCGCTCCGAGATGCCGCCGTCGGTGCGCATCAGCGCCAGATACAGGAGCGCCGCATCGCCGTTGCCGCTTTTCAGGAGCTTTTCCACGTCGGACCCTTTGAGTACAACGCTTTTTTCCTCGCCCCGGAGAATATATCCCGCCATCTGCACACCTCCTTTTTATCGTATCCCTCATTCTACACGAAAACCCCTCTTTCGTAAAGTAGAGAATTTGCTTTTTCAAAAAACTCCCTTGAAAAATGCATACCGAAACCCTTTACGACGTTTCCCCTTTGTGCTATAATAAATGCTGTATAAGTATCGAGTTGTCTCGTTTATTACCGATAGGAGGAAATTCAAATGGCAAATCGTGTTACCGTGAACATCTGCGGCGAGGACTACACGCTGGTGGCAGAGGAAACCTCCGCCTATATGGAGAAGATCGGCTCCATGGTGGACGGGAAAATGCGCGGACTGATGGACGAGGCCCATGTCAGCCGCAACGACGCCGCCGTTCTGGCCGCCGTCAACCTGGCGGACGAGCTGTGCAAGGCACAGGAGAGCACGGAAAATCTGCGCCGTCAGCTCAAGAGCTATCTGGACGAGGCAAGCGCCGCCAAGAACGAGGTCAGCGAGCTGAAGCGCCAGCTGTTCAAGTATCAGCAGAATAGTGGCCGCCGCTGATGACCGAGCTTTTAAGTCCTGCCGGCTCCTGGGATGCGCTTGTTGCCGCGGTCCAGTCCGGTGCCGACGCGGTCTATATGGGCTTCGGGGCGTTCAACGCCCGGCAGAGCGCCCGCAATTTCACCGATGACGAGTTTGCATCGGCCGTCTCTTATTGCCATTTGCGCCGCGTCAAGGTCTATCTGACCCTGAACACGCTGGTGACGGATCGGGAACTGCCCGCCGCCATCGACGCCCTGCAAAAAGCCAACGACATGGGTGTAGATGCCGTCTTATTGCAGGATTGGGGACTTCTGGCCCTGGCGAGGGCGATCGTCCCCGACCTGCCGCTCCACGCCAGTACCCAGATGAGCCTGCACACCCTGGGCGGTGCCAAAACCGCCGCAGCATTGGGCATGGAGCGCATCGTGCTGGCCCGGGAGCTGTCCGGGCAGGATATTGAAGTCATCTGCCGGGGCTGCGCTGCCGAGATCGAGACGTTCGTCCATGGCGCTCTTTGTATGTGTTACTCCGGTCAATGCGAGATGTCCGCCCTCATCGGGCGCAGAAGCGGCAACCGGGGACGATGTGCCCAACCCTGCCGCCTGCCCTACGGGGTCAACGCCCCCTGCCGGGGCGACTATCCCCTGAGCCTGAAGGACGCCAACCTCTCCGCTCATCTGGCCAAACTGGACGAGATGGGCGTTGCCTGCCTGAAGATCGAGGGCCGCATGAAGCGCCCGGAATACGTGGCCGCCATCACCGGCATCTATCGCCGGCTGCTGGACGAAAAACGCCCCCCTACTCCGGAGGAGCAGCGCCTTCTGGCGCTGGCATTCAGCCGCGGCGGTTTCACCGAAGGGTATTGGAACGGCAGACCCGGCGCCGATATGTTCGGCACCCGCCCCGCCGACGCCCGCTGGCCGGAGGACTGGTTCGCAGAGCTGCGCCGGGAGTACGAAAGCGGTGAACACCGCACCACTCCCGTCACCATGCACCTGAGCATTCGTCGTGACAAGCCCGCTGTGCTGACCGCACAGACGGCGGATCTTGCCGTTACCGTCAGCGGGGCTGTCCCCGAAGCTGCACGGAACCGTGCGCTGACCGCCGCGGAGCTCCGCGATCGCCTTTCCAAGACCGGCGGCACGGTGTTTACCGCCGAAACCGTCACCGTGGAGTTGGACGAGGGGCTGATGCTCCCGGCCAGCGCCGTCAACGCCCTGCGCCGGGAAGCTCTGGGGCAGTTGGAAGCGCAGATGACGGCTCCGCCCCATCGCCGCAGTTTGCCCGTGCCGGCTCTGCCATCGGCGGAAAGCGCTCCGGTCGCGCCGCTTTTTACCGTTTCTATCGAGCGCGCCGATCAACTCACCGACGAGTTGGTGGCCTGCGCCCCCGAAATCGTGTATATTCCCCTTCCCCTGCTGGATAAACTGGACTTGACCCGCTATCCCCGGCAAACGTTCTGCGCGGTATTGCCCCGCATTTTCCGCACCGAGGACGAGGAGAAGTTCCGCGCCCTTTTACAGACCACCCCCAACCTTGCCGCCGTGACCATCGGCAATCTGGGCCACCTCCCCATTGTGGAGGGACTCCCTCTTCAAAAGCGCGGTGATTTCTCCCTGAACGTCACCAATTCCCGGGCACTGTACTTCCTGCGTCAGCAGGGCCTCTGCAGCGCCACGGTCTCCTTTGAGCTGCGTCATCAGCAGATCGGTGATCTGCAAAAGCTCCTGCCCTGCGAGGCTATCGTCTATGGCAGACTGCCGCTGATGATCACCGAAAACTGCGTCACAAAGAACACCGTCGGCTGTTCCCATGGCGATGGCAGCGTTCTGACCGACCGCACCGGTGCCCGGTTTCCGGTACTGTGCGCCTACGGCTGCCGCAGCGAGATCGAAAACGCCAAGCCGCTGTTTCTGGCCGACAAGCCGGAGTACCGCACCGTCGGTCTCACCTATGCCCGCCTGCGCTTTACCACCGAAACGCCGCAAGAGTGCGTTTCCATCCTCCGCCGCTACCAAAACGGCGGCGATCAGACCCCAGACGATTTTACCCGCGGGCTCTTCTACCGCGGCGCAGAATGACAACAAATTGTAATATTTTTGTTTTATTATACAGATTGGAGTTATTATGGAGTTGAAAATCAAAGCCCTTTCCCCGAAAATCGGCAGGGAACTGCCCCTGCCCGCCTTTGCCACCGACGGTGCCGCCGCCATGGATCTGTGCGCCTGTATCGACGCCCCCGTGGTGATCCCCGCCGGGACGCGTACCGTGATCCCCAGCGGCATCGCCATCGCCCTGCCCTCTTCCGACTACGTTGCCCTGCTCTTTTCCCGCAGCGGCATGGGCATCAAGAGCGGCATCTCCCTTTCCAACAGCGTGGGCGTCATTGACAGCGACTACCGGGGCGAGATCGGGGTCGGGCTCCATAACACTTCTGACGCGGACTACACCGTCAACCCCGGTGACCGTATCGCTCAGCTGATGATCACGCCGGTGATCCGCCCTACCGTCATTCCGGTAGACGAGCTCCCCTCTTCGGAGCGGGGTGCCGGCGGCTTCGGCTCCACCGGGAGGTAAGACCATGTCCCATATCCTTCTGGCCTCCGGCTCTCCCCGACGGCAGGAGCTGCTGCGCCGCATCGGCATCACCGACTTCACCGTCACCGCGCCGGACGTAGACGAAAGCTATCCCGACGGCCTGACGCCGCAGTCGATCGTGCAGTACATCTCCCGCAAAAAATCTCTGGCCGTCCCGTCAGAGCCCGATGATATCGTTATTACCGCCGATACGATGGTGTTTCTGGACGAGGAGAAGCTGGGCAAACCCCGTGACGAACAACATGCCCTCCAGATGCTTACCGTTCTGCAAGGCCGCAGGCATACGGTCTGCACCGGTATCACGGTACGGCAGGGTGAAAAAATGCTGACCTGCGCCCAGTCCACCGACGTCTATTTCCGTCCTGCCGACCGCGCCGAGCTGCTCGCCTATATCCGCAGCGGTGAGCCCATGGATAAGGCCGGCGCTTACGGTGTGCAGGGACAGGGGGCGCTGCTGGTAGAACGCATCGACGGCGATTTTTTCAACGTTATGGGGCTCCCCGTCATGCTGCTGTCCCAAATGCTTCGTGAATTCGGCGTGAACGTATTGAAATAAGGACGTATCTATGAAACGATTTTTTTCCAAAACCGGAATCTGGCTTTTGGCGGCGATCGCCGTTGTGGTGGTGGTGCTGTGCGTGATGTCCGCCATCGGCAGCGGCTATCTGCGCAACGCTTTCGGCATTATCGCCAAACCCTTCCGCTCTGCCGAAACCGCCATCACCGAATGGATCGACGGCATCGGCGCTCACTTTGAAACGGTAGCGGACCTACAGGAGGAAAACGAGTCCCTGCGACAGCAAATCGCAGATCTGGAGCAGCAGGTGCGTGACCAGCAGGCTGCCGCCTCGGAGAACGCCCGCCTGCGCAGTCTGCTCAACCTCCGCGAACAGCGAAACGATCTGCGTCTGCAGGACGCGGTCATCATCGAAAGCGCCGCCTCCAACTGGTTCTCCGCCTTTACCCTGAATAAGGGCACACAGCACGGTATCGAAGACGGCGACTGCGTCATTGACGCCTACGGCAACCTGGTGGGCGTGATCACGGAAGCCGGCTCCAACTGGTGTACCGTCACCACGCTGCTGGACACCTCCTCCCAGATCGGTGCGCTGGTGTTCCGCACCCAAACCCCCGCTATCGCCAAGGGAAGCCTGTCCGATATGAACAAAGGCCGCCTGATCCTGACCTATCTGGACGGCAGCGACACCCTGCTCAACGGTGATCTGGTCACCACGTCGGGTCTGGGCGGCTATTATCCCTCCGGTCTGCCCATCGGCACGGTGGAGGCGCTCCGCACGGACGACAGCGGCATGAGCCGCTACGCAGTCCTGCGCCCCGGCACGGATTTTGATTCGCTGACCCAAGTCTTTGTCGTCACCGATTTTACTGTAGAGGACTGAGCCATGACGCGACAGAAACTGATATTTTACTGGGCGCTGTACACCCTTCTGGCCCTTCTTCTGGTGCTTGCGCAATCGCTGCTGTCCCATCTGGAGATCAGTGGCGTCCACCCCTTTCTGCTGCCCTGTGTGGCGGTACTGACCGCCGTTTACACTTCCCGAAAAGGCGGCTGCGTTTTTGCCTTCTTCTTCGGCTTTCTCTGTGATATGCTGTTTACCGGCGCCATTCCCTGCTTTTATTTGCTTGTTTTCACTCTTTGCGCCTTTGGTGCCGGCCTTTTGTCCCATCGCTTTCTCTCCTCGGGATTTCTCTGCTCGCTGCTGGTCTGTGCCGTTTCGGTGTTTATCACCTCCCTTTTCCAGATGTTTTTCCTTTCTTTCCGCAGCGACATCCCCTTTCTCGCGGGCATGAACCTGCTGGCTCTGGAGCTGGCTCTGACCGTTCCCTTCGTACTAATCCTGCACCCCATCTATTCCCGAATAAATCGTTTCCTTGCCGACGTGTAAGAAAAAAGGAGTCCCCATGCAGCAAACCGATACTTCGCAAAGACGTTTATATGTTTTTCTCGGCTTCCCGGTTCTGATCCTGGCGGCTTTTGTTGTTGTGCTCTATTTCACGCAGGTGGTCCACGGCAGCGAGTATCGCGCCCGCTCCATCTCCTCCAATGCCACCACCGAGACGGTGGAGGCAAGCCGCGGCATCATTACCGACCGCAACGGTAAGGTGTTGGTCTCCAACCAGCTCACCTACACCATGACCTTCAGCCGCGAAGACTTTACCGATGATGCCTCCCTCAACGAGGCGATCCGGCGCGTCATCGAGCTGTGCCGCGAGAATGATACCGACTGGACGGATACCCTTCCCCTGAGCAAAGACGCTCCCTGGTCCTATCTCCCCGCCGCCGGGGACGAGGACTTTACCGCCTTTTGTAAAAAGGCCAAGCTGGATCCCTCTCTCAGCGCCGAAGAAATGCTTCACGCCCTCCGAAAGCTCTTTTCCATCGACACCTCGTACAGCGACGCCGCTGCCCGGGCAATTGTCGGTGTGCGCTATGAGCTGTACAGCCGCACGTCCTACGTTTTTGCCGAGGACGTCTCCGTGGAGCTCTTGTCCCAGGCGGCAGACGGCCGCTTTGCCGGGATCAAGGGCGGGACCTCCTCCAAGCGCGTGTACAACACCCCCTATGCCGCCCACATCCTGGGCCGTATCTCCCGTATTTACGCCGAGGATTGGGATCAATATGCCGATTTGGGGTATTCCATGGATTCCCTGGTGGGCTCCAGCGGCGTAGAAAAGGCATTCGAGCAGTATCTCCACGGCACTGACGGCTCCCGCCTCATCACCACTGATGCAAACGGCAAGATCACCGGTGAGCTCTTTACCAAGCAGCCTCAGCCCGGTGCCACCGTTTCCCTCACGCTGGACATCGACCTGCAGGCAGCGGCGGAAAACGCCCTTGCCGCCACCATCGAGAGTATGATCGATAAGGACAGCTATCAGCGGGGCGGTGCCGCCGTTGTTACCAAGGTCGGTACCGGAGAAGTCCTGGCGCTGGCGTCCTATCCCACCTTTGATCTGGCCGCATTCAACGAGACCTACTCGGACCTGCTGAAAGATGAGCGTCTGCCCATGTTCAACCGCGCCGTGGACGGCATCTATGCCCCCGGCTCCACCTTCAAGATGTGTACAGCGGTCGCCGCATTGGAAAGCGGCACCATCACCCCCTTTACAACGGTGTACGACAAGGGCCGCTACACCTATTACGCCTGGCCCCAGCCCTCCTGCTGGGTCTTTGCCAACGGCTACACCCACGGCTCCCAGAACGTCTCCCAGGCTATTACCAATTCCTGCAACTACTTTTTCTATGAGGTGGGACGCCTGACCGGTATCCAGACCATCGACAGCTACGCCGACCAGTTCGGTCTGGGCCGCACCACCGGCATTGAGATCGGCGACAACAGCGGCGCTCTGGCTTCTCCGGAATACGCCGAAGCCCACGGTCTGGACTGGACCGACGGCCAGACCATTACCGCCGCCATCGGTCAGTCCTATAACCTGTTCACCCCCCTGCAGCTGAGCAACTATGTCGCCACGTTGGTGGGCGGCGGCGACCACTATAACGCCCACCTCCTCAAAAGCGTAAAAACCTACGACAACTCCAAATTTATCTACGTTTACGACGAGCCTTCGGACAATACCGTAAGCATCTCCCCCACCACACTCAACGCCGTTACCAAGGGTATGCACGACCTGACAAAAGGCTCCCTTGCCGGTGCTTTCAGCAAATGCGTCGTTTCCGCCGGCGCCAAGACCGGCTCGGCACAGGTAGGTACCGAGATCGCCAACGGCGTGTTCGTGGCCTACGCTCCCTTTGATGATCCCGAAATTGCCGTTTCCATCGTCATCGAAAAGGGCGGCAGCGGTGCCGCCCTGGCCTCCACCGCCGTGGAGATCATCAACGCTTATTTCTCCACCGCGGATGCCGCCTCTACCCAGCAGGAGCTGACCTTGCTGCCGTAAAGAAGCGCTCTTACTTCGTGCGGAACTCCGTACCTCCGCCGGAACTACACCCCCTCCCGATAAAATCCGTAGGGGCGGCCCTTGCGCTCGCCCGCCTTCTATCTGTCAGCAAATTCCGTTTTACCGACAGCTTTCCTTTTCACTTTCTTGAGGTGTTTCTATGGTTTTTTCGTCCCGTGATGAAAACTGTAAATCTCCCTACGGCGCAGTCCTCTGCGGCACCGCCGTACGTTTTACCCTCCGTCCCGATCCGGCGGAGGGCTTTGCCTCCTGTTCTCTGCTGACCTATGATGAATTTGCCGATGCCCGCGGCGAAACGGCCCTTTCCCCCTGCGCCGACGGCTTTACCGGCACCTTTCCCGCGCCGGAAACCGCCACGCTGATCTGGTACACCTTCCGCTTTTCCCGACCTGACGGCTCCTGCGTCACCTGGGGCAAGGGCGGATACGGCGACGAAACCCCGTATCAACTCACCGTCTGTCGTGACGCCCACACCCCCGACTGGTTCGGCAGAGGTGTGACGTATCAGATTTTTCCGGATCGTTTCTGCCGCCTGTCTGTTCCCGATCCCACCGGTATTTTCGGCGGGCGCTGGGTCCACCGCAGCTGGGACGACACCCCCGTTTACCGGCCCGACGGGGACGGCGAGATCCGCAACTGCGATTTCTTCGGCGGCAGTCTGGACGGCATCACGTCCAAGCTGGACTATTTGGCCTCTCTTTCGGTCACGACTCTATATCTGAACCCCATCTTTGCCGCCGCCAGCAACCACCGCTACGATACCGCAGACTATCTTTCCGTCGATCCCCTGCTGGGTACGGAGGACGATTTTCGCCGGCTCTGTACCGAGGCGGAAAAGCGCGGCATCCGCGTCATGCTGGACGGCGTGTTCAATCACACCGGCTCTGACAGCCGCTACTTCAACGCCTACGGCACTTTTCCCGGACCGGGCGCCGCCCAAAGTCCCGAAAGCCCTTACTATGACTGGTACAGCTTCCGGCACTATCCCGACAGCTACGAGGCCTGGTGGGGCGTCCGCACCCTGCCCGCCGTCAACGAAAATACGGCATCTTACCGCCGGTTTATCATTTCCGATCCCGACAGCGTGGTGCGGCATTGGCTGCGTGCCGGCGCGGCCGCATGGCGCCTTGACGTGGCGGACGAACTGCCGGACGATTTTATCGCCGAAATTCGCCGGGCCATGACAGAGGAAAAAGCCGACAGCTTTCTGCTGGGTGAAGTCTGGGAGGACGCCAGCAATAAAATTGCGTATTCCCGGCGCCGCCGGTATCTGCTGGGCGATGAGCTGGGCGGCGTAATGAACTACCCCTTCCGCACCGCAGCGCTGAACTACCTGCGGGGCGGGGATGCTGCCGCGTTCCGCGAGACTATGGAGGAGCTTCGGGAGAATTATCCCCGCAGCGCCTACTACTCCGCTCTCAATCTCCTGGGCACCCACGATACGCCCCGTATTCTGACCGCTCTCGGCGCGGATACCGTTCCCGACAGCAAGGACGAGCGCGCAAATTATCGCCTGTCCTCCGAGGAATTGCAGCGCGGCCTTTCCCGTCTGCGGCTGGGCGCCATGCTCCTGTACTGCTTCCCCGGCTCCCCCACCGTTTTTTACGGCGACGAGGTCGGTATGCAGGGCTTTGAGGATCCGCTCAACCGCGGCACCTACCCCTGGGGGCACGAGGATCTCTCCCTTTTGGACTTTTTCCGCACCCTCGGCAAGCTGCGGAAGGAACGCCCCTCTCTGCAAAACGGCGAGATCCGCTATCTGGCAGCAGAGGCCGGCTTGCTGGTTTTGGAGCGCCGGCTTGGCGGCGAGATCACCGTCTGTGCCCTTAACGCCGGCGATACACCGCAGCAGATCGATCTGCCCCGGGACGGCGACATTGCCACCGACGCCGTCAGCCGCCAGCGGTTTCTCCTGTCGGATCACACGCTGCACCTGACTCTGCCGCCGCGCTGCGGCGCTATATTGATTTGAATGTTTCACGTGAAACAGCCGAAAGGCCGGGTGTTTCACGTGAAACTTTTGCTTATTTCTGCAATTTTCTATTGAAACCGCCGCTGAATGGCGCTATACTAACTAAGATATAAAACCCGTGAAAGACAGAGGAAAGTGCTGTGGGAAAAATTATTGCGATCGTCAATCAAAAGGGCGGCGTGGGAAAGACGACCACCTGCGTAAATCTGGCCGCCGCCGTACAGGCCTGCGGCAAAAAGGTGCTTCTGTGCGACTTTGATCCCCAGGCAAACGCCACCTCCGGCATGGGAGTGGACAAGTCCACCTCCAACGGTGTTTACGATGTGCTGATCAACGGCGTGGAGCCCGAAAAGGCCATCGTTTCCACCCGTTACGGCGATGTGCTGCCCAGCAGCAAGGCCCTTGCCGGCGCAGGCGTTGAGATGATCGAGCTGGAAGACCGCCAGTTTTTGCTGAAAAAGGCTTTGGCGCAGGTGGCGGACCGCTACGACTTCATCTTTATCGACTGTCCACCGTCTTTGGAGCTGCTGACGCTGAACGCTCTGTGTGCCGCCAATTCTCTGCTGGTACCCTTACAGGGTGAATACTATGCGCTGGAAGGCCTTTCCGACCTGATGAATACGGTGCGTATCGTGCGGCGCAGCATGAATCCCGACCTCAGCATAGAGGGCGTCCTTCTGACCATGTTTGACGGCCGCACCAACCTGAGCATTCAGGTGGCGCAGGAGGTCAAGCGCTTTTTCCCCGGCAAGGTCTATTCCACCGTGATCCCCCGCAACATCCGGCTTTCCGAGGCGCCCAGTCACGGTAAGCCCATTACCGCGTACGACCGTACCTGCCGAGGCGCCGAGGCGTACACCGCACTGGCAAATGAATTTCTGAAGAAAAACTCCTGAAAGGGGCGATACCATGGCAAACAATTCCAAGGGCCTGGGCAAAGGTCTGGGCGCTCTGCTGGGCGACGACTTTATGGACGAGCGCATCGAGAGCAAGTCCAGTCTGTTTCTGCCTATTTCGCAGGTAGAGAGCTGTTCTTCTCAGCCCCGCAAGCAGTTTGATCCCGAGGCGCTCAGCGATCTGGCGGACTCTATCCGGCAGCACGGCATCATCCAGCCGCTGACCGTCCGCAAGCTCCAGTCCGGCTACTATCAGATCATCGCCGGCGAGCGCCGCTGGCGCGCCGCCCGTATGGCGGGTCTCAAGCAGGTCCCCGCCGTGGTCATCGAAGCCGACGACCGCAAGGCCATGGAACTGGCGATGATCGAAAACCTCCAGCGCGAGGACTTGAATCCCATGGAGGAGGCCGAGGGCTACCGGGTGCTGATGGAGCAGTACAACCTGACCCAGGAGGAGACCGCGGAGCGGGTGGGCAAGAGCCGCAGCGCCGTCGCCAACGCTCTGCGGCTGCTGAACCTGAACGACGGCGTGAAAGAGCTGGTGGAAAAGGGCGCTCTTTCGGCGGGACACGCCAGAACGATCCTGTCCCTGCCGGAGAGTATGCAGGGCGCAGCGGCACAGGCCGTCCAAAAAGGCGACCTGTCCGTGCGGCAGACCGAGCTCCTGTGCAAAAAGCTGCAGCAGCAGGCAGCCAAAAAGACCGCAAGACCCGCATTGACCGTGGACTATACAGAGGAGGCTTCCCGGGAGCTGACGGCAAGACTCGGACGCCCTGTGAAGATCGTCAGCGGGCGGAAAAAGGGCCGCATCGAATTGGAGTATTACGGCGTTGACGATCTGAACGGCCTGATCGACGCCCTGTATACCATGAAAAAGTAAGTTTCACGTGAAACAACACCGCAAAAGAAATCCGAAAAACAACATTGTAAGATACGAGGTAACGTTGTATGCTTGACATCAAATTTGTCCGGGAAAATCCCGAGATCGTGAAGGAGAATATCCGCAAGAAGTTCCAGAACGCCAAGCTGCCCCTGGTGGACGAAGCCATCGCCCTGGACGCAGAAAAGCGTCGGTGCCAGCAGGAGGCGGAGGCCCTCAAGGCCGAGCGCAACAGGCTCTCCAAGGCAAACGGCCCCCTGTTCGGCCAGTTGAAGAAGTGTGAGGACGAGGCGAAGAAGGCCGAACTGCAGGCGCAGATCGACGCCAACAACGCCGCCGTCAAGGCAAACGCCGACAAGATGGAAAAGCTGGAGACTCGCCAGGCGCAGGCCACCGAGCAGCTTTACAAGATCATGCTGACGATCCCCCAGATCATCGACGACACCGTGCCCATCGGTCCGGACGACAGCGCCAACGTGGAGGTGCAGCGTTTTGGCGAAGCCACCGTGCCCGCATTCGATATCCCCTACCACACCGACATCATGGAGAGCTTTGACGGCATCGATATGGACGCAGCGGGCAGGGTGTCCGGCAGCGGCTTCTACTATCTGCTGGGCGACATCGCCAGACTGCACGAGGCAGTTCTGGCCTACGGCCGGGACTTCATGATCGACAAGGGCTTTACCTACTGCATTCCCCCGTTCATGATCCACGGCAACGTGGTGGAGGGCGTCATGTCCCAGACCGATATGGACGCCATGATGTATAAGATCGAGGGCGAGGACCTGTATCTGATCGGCACCTCCGAGCACAGCATGATCGGCCGCTTCATCGACCAGATCGTTCCTCAGGACAAGCTGCCCCAGACGCTGACCTCCTACTCCCCCTGTTTCCGCAAGGAGAAGGGCTCCCACGGCATTGAGGAGCGGGGTGTGTACCGCATCCATCAGTTTGAAAAGCAGGAGATGATCGTGGTCTGCAAGCCCGAGGACAGCAAGGCATGGTACGAAAAGCTGTGGCAGTACAGCGTGGAGCTGTTCCGTTCTCTGGACATTCCCGTGCGGCAGTTGGAGTGCTGCTCCGGTGACCTGGCTGATCTGAAGTGCAAGAGCTGCGATATCGAGGCCTGGTCGCCCCGCCAGCAGAAGTTCTTTGAGGTCTGCTCCTGCTCCAATCTGGGCGATGCCCAGGCGCGCCGTCTGCACATTCGCTACAAAGACGACGAAGGCAAGATGCAGCTGTGCCATACGCTGAACAACACCTGCGTGGCACCGCCCCGTATGCTGATCGCCCTGCTGGAGAACAACCTGCAGCCGGACGGCACCGTAAAGGTCCCCAAGGTCCTGCAGCCCTATATGGGCGGCAAGGAAGTACTGGTGCCGAAGAAGTGATTTGGCGGGCGGACAGAGTCGTCCGCCCCTACAAAAAACGGAGCGGCGTGTTATAACAACAAATCGTAATATTTTGACTAAAATATACAAATAGTAGTTGCAGAGGAAAGAGAACTATGAAAAAGTTTCTGAAAGAATTCAAAGAATTCGCCATGCGCGGCAACGTGCTGGATATGGCGATCGGCGTTGTCATCGGCGGTGCGTTCGGAAAAATCACCACCTCCCTGGTCAACGATGTGTTCATGCCTCTGGTCGGTCTGCTGATCGGCGGCATTGATCTGAGCAAGCTGAACGTGATGCTCAAGCCCGCCGTGGTGGACGCCGCCGGAGAGGTAACGAAGGAGGCCGTTACGCTGGGCGTCGGCACGTTCCTGGTGACCATCCTTGATTTTATCCTGGTGGCTTTCTGCATCTTCCTGATGATCAAGGCCATAAATACCTTCCGCGCGAAGCTGGCCAAAAAGGAAGAGGCGGCACCCGCGCCCGAAGAGCCTGCCGGTCCTACCAGCGAGGAGCTGCTGACCGAGATCCGCGATCTGCTGAAGAACAAGTAAGTGGAAGATATTTTACATTCGGGGCTCACGGCGTTGGGGCTTTCCACCGATGCCATCCCCCCCCTGCTGGAGTTTTCCCGCCGCCTGCTGGAGAAAAACAGGGTCATGAACCTGACCGCCATCACCGAGCCGGCAGACTTTGCCCGACTGCACCTGTTGGACTGCGCCGCGCTGCTGCGTCACTATGACCTGCAGGGCAAGACCGGCGTAGACGTGGGGACCGGCGCGGGATTTCCCGGCATGGTACTGCGTCTGCTGGAGCCTACCTACCGTCTGACCCTGCTGGACAGCTTGGGCAAGCGGGTGGACTGGCTGGCGGAAACCTGCGGCGAAATGGGGCTCGGGGACGTGGAATGCGTCCATGCCCGTGCCGAAGAATTCGCCGGGGAAAGGCGGGAGCAATTTGACGTGGCCACCAGCCGCGCCGTGGCGCAGCTGGACATCCTGTGTGAACTGGCACTGCCGCTTATTAAAGTGGGCGGGGTGTTCCTCGCCATGAAGTCCGCGGACTCCGACGAGGAGCTGTCCGCCGCAAAAGGCGCCATCGGACAGTTGGGCGGTAAGGTAGAGGAGGTCTGGGACTACACCATTCCCACCACAGACGTCAAGCACCGCGTCATCGCCATTCGCAAGGTGCGTCCGACACCGGCACAGTTTCCCAGAGCCTTTGCCAAGATCAAAAAACGACCGCTGAAGTGAACTGCTGAATGCAAAATGCGGTGAAAATTTGCCGCCGTGTGCCCCAAACCGCACATAGGCAAGAAACACGGGCCGTCGGGGACGCCGGCCCCTACTACCCCTCTGAAGGAGGGCGGGCAGAGTCGTCCGCCCCTACGAAAGCTTTACCCGTCACTTAGGAAAGGAAACAATGCTATGAGCAACATCATCGCCGTGGTCTCCGGCAAAGGAGGCACGGGCAAGACCTCCTTTACCGCCAACGTGGGCTTGGCTCTGTCGATGCTGGGGTATCGGACCCTGTGTCTCGACTGCGACTTTACCCTGCGCAACTTAGACCTGGCGCTGGGGCTTTCCGACCGCGCTGTGATGGATTTTTCCGACGTGGCAAAAGGCCGGTGCTCCTTACAGGAGGCTGTGGTGCACAGCGAAAAATACCCCAACCTGGACCTGTTGAGCGCCCCTCTGTACGACGGTAACCCCGACGTAACGACGGCACAGATGCAGGCACTTGCCGCAGAAATCCGGGACACGTATTCCTATTGCCTCATCGATTCCCCCGCCGGTCTGGGCGTCGGATTCCGACTGGCCCTGGCTATGGCGGACAGCGCCGTGGTGGTTACCACCACCGACGCATCGGCGCTGCGGGATGCGCAGCGCACCGTGATGGAGCTCAAGGACTTCCCCACCGATCACGTGCATCTGGTGGTCAACCGGGTGGACAAAAAGCTGATGCGCTCTATGCGAATGACCATCGACGACGCCATCGATACCGCCGGGCTCCCGCTTTTAGGCGTGGTACCGGAGGACAAGGATGTCTCCTATGCGCTCAACCGAGGCATTCCCCTGCGGGAATGCAACTATTTCGCCCAGCGCGCCTACGAAAACATTGCCAAGCGCCTGGTGGGACGCCGCATCCCCCTGCTGAAGATATAAGGAGAACAGTTATGAACATCGCAATCATCGCACACGACAACCGAAAAGAGCTGATGACCCAGTTCTGCACCGCCTACTGCGGCATTCTGGCCCACCATACCCTGTGCGCTACCGCCCGTACCGGTGCGCAGATCACCGAGGCCACCGGTCTGCCCATCCACCGCTTTTTGCCCTTTGCAAACGGCGGCGGTCAGCAGATCGCAGCCCGTATCGCCTACAACGAGATCGATCTGGTCCTGTGCTTCGGCGATCCCAACGAAAAAGACCCCCCCGAGGATCTGCTGTATATCTCCCGCCTGTGCGATCAGAACAATATCCCCTTTGCCAGCAACGTGGCGACCGCCGAAATGCTGATCCTGGGTCTTGATCGGGGCGATCTGGACTGGCGCGACATCGTCAATCCCAAAACCACACCGTTCACATCTTAAAGAAGGAGAACTCTTATGCTGCAAACCGTTTACAATGCGATTTACAACAATTTACATAGCTTTATGATACCCGTGTGTATGCTGTGCGTGCTGCGGATCGCCATGTGCTTTATCGAACTGGCCCGTATCAAGCAGCTGCGGGAGAAGAAAAGCCGTTTCCTGTCCTGCAAGATCCAGTATACCGAGATCCCCGGCGAGGTGGGTATGTTCATCGGCAGCGTGCTGGCGTGTCTGATGCCCAAATTGTGGCCGCTGTGGATCCCCGTGGCCATCGTGCTGTGCGTCATCGGGTGCAGGCTGGGCAGGAAAAAGGCTGCTGAGGTCGACGCCTACTGGCGGGAGGTCGGGTTGGAGTTGAAACGGCTCAATCAAAACGCCATGGAGACCGAGGAGCCGCTGGCGATCAGCGGGACTGCGGCGGTGATACAGGCCGTGGAGGATTACGGCGAGGACGAAAAGGAGACAAGCGACTGATGGAAAAGATGAAACCCCGCACGTTATCGGGATTTATGGAATTGCTGCCGGCTCCTCAGCAGCAGATGGAGCGCATGATGGAGATTTTGCGCAAGACCTACAGCCTGTACGGTTTTACGCCCCTGGATACACCGGCCATTGAGGCCAGCGAGGTGCTGCTGGCCAAGGGCGGCGGCGACACGGAAAAGCAGATCTACCGTTTTCAGAAGGGTGACGCGGATCTTTCGCTGCGCTTTGATCTGACCGTCCCCCTGGCCAAGTACGTGGCGCTGCACTACAACGAGCTGGCGTTCCCCTTCCGCCGCTACCAGATCGGCAAGGTCTACCGGGGGGAACGGGCTCAGCGGGGACGGTTCCGGGAGTTCTATCAGGCGGACATCGACGTCATCGGCGACGGCAAGCTGGATATCGTGAACGAGGCGGAAATTCCCGCCATCATCTTTCAGACCTTTACCGCCCTGGGGCTGAAGCGCTTCCAGATCCGCGTCAACAACCGCAAGATCCTGAACGGCTTTTACGCCATGAACGGACTGACCGAGAAGTCCGGCGACATTATGCGTACCGTGGACAAGCTGGACAAGATCGGTTCGGACAAGGTACGCACCTGTTTGATCGACGAGGGCGGCTTGAGCGATGCCCAGGCGGATGAAATTCTGAAATTTATCGCCATCGGCGGCACCAACGCAGAGGTGCTGGCGGCGCTGTCCGGCTATCAGGGGAAAAACGAGGTGTTCGACGAAGGTCTTGACGAGCTGAACACCGTGGTAAAGTATCTGGGCAGCTTTGGTGTGCCGGAGGAAAACTTTGCCGTGGATCTGACCATCGCACGAGGTCTGGACTACTACACCGGCACGGTGTACGAGACCACGCTCCTGGACCACCCGGAGATCGGCTCGGTCTGCTCCGGCGGTCGGTACGACAATCTGGCGGAGTACTATACCGACCGGCAGCTGCCCGGCGTGGGGATCTCTATCGGATTGACCCGGTTGTTCTACGTGCTGGGGGAGCAGAAGATGCTGAACCCCGCCCTGCCCACCGCACCGGCGGACGTGCTGGTACTGCCCATGACCGACGACCTGGCACCGGCTGTGGCGACCGCAACGGCACTTCGCGCGCAGGGTATCCGCACCCAGCTCTACACCGAGCCCAGGAAGTTCAAGCAGAAGATGGCCTACGCCGACAAGCTGGCCATTCCTTACGTGCTGTTCTTGGGCGAGGATGAGATCGCCCAGGGCGTCATCTCCTGCAAGGACATGACCTCCGGAGAGCAGGTGAAGCTGCCCTTTGACGACGTGCTGGCTCTCATGCAAAAGGGGCTGGCGGAGAGAAATCAGGGGAAGGTCATTGTGGAGAAGTAACAGCGGGCGACCGCAAGGGTCGCCCCTACAACAGCTCGTAATAAATAGATCAAATTATACAATACATAATCAACATTCACACAAGGAGAGCGATTTTATGATGCAGATGCGTACGCATACCTGCAACGAGCTGCGCCTCAGCGACGCAGGCAAACAGGTGAAGATCGTGGGCTGGATGGAGAACGTCCGTGCCGTGGGCAATAACTTTGCCTTTGTGGTGCTGCGGGACTTCTACGGCACCACCCAGGTGGTCATCGAGGACGAGGCCATGATGGCGACCGTCAACGGTCTGAACAAGGAGAGCACCATCTCCGTGGAGGGCGTTGTCCGGGAGCGCGCCAGCAAGAACCCCAAGCAGGCCACCGGCGACATCGAGGTGGTACCCACCCGGATCGAAGTGCTGGGGCGCTGCCGCTACAACAGCCTGCCCTTTGAGATCAATCGCAGCCGGGAGGCCGACGAGACCCAGCGTCTGAAGTACCGCTATCTGGATCTGCGCAACCCCGCGGTGAAGAGCAATATCATTCTGCGCTGTCAGGTGGTGGCGGCTCTGCGCGCGGCGATGATAGAGCACGGCTTTTTGGAGATCACCACTCCCATTCTGACTGCGTCCTCCCCCGAGGGCGCCCGGGACTATCTGGTACCCGCCCGCAAGCACCCCGGCAAGTTCTACGCCCTGCCCCAGGCGCCCCAGCAGTTCAAGCAGCTGCTGATGACCTCCGGCTTCGACCGCTATTTCCAGATCGCCCCCTGTTTCCGCGATGAAGATGCCCGCGGCGACCGCTCCCCCGGCGAGTTCTATCAGCTGGATATGGAGATGGCCTTTGCCACCCAGGAGGACGTGTTCGCTGTCCTCGAGGACGTGCTGCCCCCCATCTTCGCCAAGTTCGGTACATACAACGTGGCGTCCGCCGCACCCTTCCGCCGTATCGCTTACAACGATGCCATCGCCACCTACGGCTCAGACAAGCCCGATCTCCGTATCGACCTGAAGTGCAAGGACGTGACGGCTCTGTTTGTCGAGAGCGAATTTGAGGCGCTCAAAGGCAAGACCGTCAAGATGGTGGACATCAGCGACTGCGCCCTGACCCGCAAGCAGATCGAAAAGCTGCTGACCGACTGCGAGGTGCAGTCCGGCAGCAAGGCCTACTGGTTCAAGGTGGACGAAAACGGCGAGATCGCCGGCGGTATCGGCAAGTTCGTCGTCCCCGTCAAGGCAGAGCTTGAAAAGGTGCTGAACCTTGCGCCCAACACCCTGGTGGTGGTGGCGGCCGGCGAGTACGCTACCAAGAGTGCGGGCGTACTGATCAAGACCTTCGGCGCCGCCTGCGAAAACCACTTTGACAAGGAGCGCTACGAGTTCTGCTGGATCGTGGACTTTCCCATGTACGAGATCGGCGACGAGTCCGGCGAGCTGGAGTTCTGCCACAACCCGTTCTCCATGCCCAGCGGGGGTATGGATGTTCTGTTGAAGGCAGAGCGGGGTGAGATCGACCCGCTGGAGATCACGGCCGACCAGTACGACCTGGTGTGCAACGGCGTGGAGCTTTCCTCCGGCGCGGTGCGTAACCACGACCCCGAGATCATGATCAAGGCGTTCGAGCTGGTACGTCTGGGCGAGGAGGACGTGAAAAAGAAGTTCCCCGCCATGTACAACGCTTTCTGCTACGGCGCACCGCCCCATGCCGGTATCGCACCGGGCGTGGACCGCATGGTGATGCTGCTGGCGGGCGAGAGCTCCATCCGGGAGATCATTCCGTTCCCCATGAACAAAAACGCCCAGGATATTATGATGAACGCGCCCTCCGAGGTCACCGAGGCGCAGCTCAAGGAGCTGCACATCGCCGTGACCGGGGCGGAGGAAGAATAAGTATCGAAGAAGAGAGCCGCAAGGCTCTCTTTCTTGTGAGAAAAGAAAATTGAAACGAATTTGCGGCGGGGTCAGGGGACCCCGCCCTACGGTTCTGCCGGAAATGTGCCCTCATTTGTAGGGGACGGCGTCCTCGACGTCCCGTTTTGCGGGTCGATGGAGCATCGAGCCATATGGACGATCCTCCCGTCACGGCTTACGCCGTGCCATCCTCCCTTTACACAGGGAGGGTTTTGGCGGGCGGACAGAGTCGTCCGCCCCTACTTGTTTTTCGGTTCGTTTTATGCTACCATGACAACAAAGGAAGTGAAGCGTATGCAGACAAAAAAGCTCTACTATGACGACGCGTTTTTGCGGGAATTTGACGCAACCGTCTTGTCCTGCGAGGCGGAGAAGAAGAATTTTGCCGTGGTGCTGTCGGCGACCGCATTCTACCCCGAGGGCGGCGGTCAGCCCGCCGATTTCGGGACATTGGACGGTGCAAAGGTGCTGGACGTCCACGAAAAGAACGGCGTCATCGTCCACACCTGCGACAAACCCCTGACGGTGGGCGAAACCGCTCACGGCGTGCTGGACTGGGCACGGCGGTTTGACCATATGCAGCAGCACTCCGGCGAGCATATCGTGTCCGGTATGCTGTGCTCTGCCTATCACTGCGACAACGTGGGCTTCCACCTGGGGGCGGAGAGCGTCATCATCGACTACAACGCGGAGATCCCCTGGGAGGGTGTGCTGGAAATTGAGGCTCGTGCCAACCGATACATCTGGGAAAATCACCCCTTTGTGGCGTTGTATCCCACCGCCGAGGAGCTGAAAACCATGGAATACCGCAGCAAAAAGGAGCTGCAGGGGCAGGTGCGTATCACCTCGTTCCCCGGTGCAGACTGCTGTGCCTGCTGCGGCACCCACGTGAGCTTGAGCGGGCAGGTGGGCTTGGTCAAATTCATTGGATGGCAGAAATTCAAGGACGGCGTACGTCTGGAGCTTCTGTGCGGCCAGCGGGCGCTCCGGTATCTGGCCACAAGCTGGGAGCAGAACCGGGCCGTGGGGCAGTTTTTGTCCGTGAAGCCGGACAAGACCTTTGCGGCGGTGGAGCGCTTGAATAAGGAACTGCTGGAGACGAAGGAAAAAGCCGCTGCGCTGGAGAGTGCGTCCTTTGCCGCGATTGCCGAGGAATACGCAGGCAAGGGCAGCGTGGTGCTGGTGCAGGGCGGCTTACAAGGCGACGGCGCGCGCCGGCTGTGCAATATGGTGGCGGCAAAATGCGGCGGCAGGTGCGCCGTGTTTTCCGGTTCGGACGGGGCGTATAAGTACGCCGTCATCCACGCCGGACAGGATATTGCCCCTCTCATCAAGTCCATGAACGCCGCGCTGAATGGCCGCGGCGGCGGCCGAGACGGCTTTGCCCAGGGCAGCGTTGCGGCGAGTGAGAGAGAGATCCGGGCCTTTTTTGAACAGGTGAAATAAGAGCGCAGCGGGCGGACAGAGTCGTCCGCCCCTACAAAACGAATTGCGGCAGCATGGGGTCATGCCGCCCTACGAAATATTGGCAGCTCTTGGCGGAAATAGGGGTTTTCTTTTCCAGAAAATTGTGCTATACTGTTTTATTGTACTATTCGATAAAAAGCGAGTGAATTTCCCATGCAGACAGAAAACAAACTGGGCGTCATGCCCATCTCCAAGCTGATCTGGAATATGTCCCTGCCCATTATCGCGTCCATGCTGGTGCAGGCTCTCTATAATATCGTGGACAGTATGTTTGTCGCCCGTATCTGCGAGCAGGCGCTGACTGCCGTTTCGCTGGCGTTTCCCGCCCAGAACCTGATGATCGGTCTCGCCACCGGCACCGCCGTGGGTATGAACGCCCTGTTCGGGCGGTCTCTGGGCGCCCGGGAATACCACCACGCCAACAAGGTGGCCATCAACGGTGTGTTTCTGGCGTTTATGGGCTTCGTCCTCTCCGCCATCGCCGCTTTGTGCTTTGCCCGGGTCTTCTTCGCCGCACAGACCGACATCGACTACATCGTGGAGCAGGGCACCGTGTACCTGCACATCTGCTGCGGCTGCTCCATCGGTATCTTCGGCGAGGTCATGTTCGAGCGCATCCTGCAGGGGACCGGACGGTCCATTCTGTCCATGTGCTCCCAGGGTCTGGGCGCTATCACCAATATCATCCTGGACCCCATCTTCATCTTTGACGAGTTCAAGGTCCTGGGGCTCACCGTCCACGGCTTCGGCAAAGGGGTAGCCGGCGCCGCCATCGCTACCGTCATCGGGCAGTGCGTGGCGTGTACCTTCGCCATCATCCTGAACCTGACCAAGAATCCGGACGTACAGCTCAGACTCAAGGGCTTCCGCCCCAATCTGCGGGTCATCGGCAATATTTACGCCATCGGGCTGCCCAGCGTCATTATGATCGCCGTGGGCTCGGTGATGACCTTCCTGATGAACAAGATCCTCATCACCTACCATGCGGCAAAAGAGACCGCCGCTACCGCGTTCGGCATCTACTTCAAGCTCAACAGCTTTATCTTCATGCCCGTGTTCGGCATGAACAACGGCATCGTGCCCATCGTGGCTTACAACTACGGCGCACAGAACCGGGCGCGTCTGATGGAGACCATCAAGCGCGGCGTCACCTACGTGGCCATCATCATGCTGTTCGGCATGGGCCTGTTCGAGGCATTCCCCACCATGCTGCTGCGGCTGTTCGACGCTACCGATACGCTGATCGCCGTGGGGACTCCCGCCCTGCGCATCATCGCGCTGAGCTTTTCCTTTGCCGGCATCTGTATCGGCTTCGGCAGCTCGTTCCAGGCGCTGGGCAAGTCGCTGTACTCCATGATCACCTCTATTATCCGCCAGCTGGTGGTGCTGATCCCCGCGGCCTTTTTGCTGGCGCGGTACGGCGTTACCGTGGGCAACAGCGATCTGGTGTGGTGGTCCTACCCCATCGCCGAGGTGTTCTCGCTGGCGCTGACGCTGCTGTTCTTCAGCCGCGTCTACCGCACCGTGATCCGTGATCTCCCCCTGAACGGGGTTTCAAAACAGGCGATACAAGAACAAATGGAGGAGGAACCTTAATATGAAAATCATGGTTGAAACTTCTGCCCGTCACATCCACGTCACCCAGGAAGCCCTGGAGGTGCTGTTCGGCAAGGGCTACCAGATGACCGTCCGCAAGATGCTGTCCCAGCCCGGTCAGTTCGCCACCAACGAGCGCGTCACCGTCGTCGGTCCCAAGCGCAGCTTTGAAAACGTGTCCATTCTGGGTCCCGCCCGCAAGGCCTGCCAGGTGGAGCTGAGCCTGACCGACGCCCGCAGCATCGGCGTGGACGCTCCCGTCCGGGAAAGCGGCAAGATCGAGGGCAGCGCCGGCTGCAAGCTGGTGGGCCCCGCCGGTGAGCTGGAGCTCAAAGAGGGCGTTATCGTTGCCAAGCGCCACATCCATATGTCCCCCGAGGCCGCCGAGGAGATGGGTCTCAAGAGCGGCGACATCGTGAAGGTCGCCATGGGCGCCGAGGGACGCAAGGTCATCTTCGACGACGTGGTGATCCGCACCGGCGAGGGCTGGAACGTGGGGATGCACATCGATACCGACGAAGCCAACGCCTGCGGCGGCGCCAGCGAGGGCGAGATCATTAAATAAGCAAAAAAGAAAAGCCCGATGGGCTTTTCTTTTTTGCTTGTTGAAAAACCTCTTTTTGTCATTCCGCTCCGTAGGGATCGATGCCCACATCGGCCCGTTATGCGGCGGGCGACCGCAAGGGTCGCCCCTACGGGGGACTTTTTTTAGCGAAAAATGGAAAATTATTTCCCGATTTCACCGTGTTTTTCTTCGTATGACTCGATTGCCTGACGGATCAGAATCAGCACCTCGCTGTTGACGCTTCTGCCCTCGTAATCCGCTACCACATGAAGCTTATCCAAGATTTCGCTGTCAATCCGAATGGACACACTTTTGATTGCCATAAAATCACCCCAAATAAACATATTATGTGTTTATTTTAGATATGTTTTGTGTTAGAATGTGGCAGGTGGACATATATTATGTTCATAATATATCTAAATTGAGGTGTTTCCGTGGAAACTTATAAGGTCATGTACCTTCAACTTTTCAACGCTGTCACAGACAGCATTGAAGCGCTGACGGCACAAAATTTCGGACAGGCAAAAGAAATTCTCATGAAGGCGCAGCAGGACACAGAGGAATACTACATAGAGCACGGAGAGTAATTCAACATTTAGCATTTAGCATTCTGCATTTATCCCAGCAGTCCCGTTACGTCGTCCATCGTCAGACTGGGCTGAAGCGCCAGCGTCACGCCGTAGCCCACCAGGCGGCTCAACTCCCGCACCCGGCTGTCGATGTCCCGGGGCGTCACAAATAACGGCTCGCCGTTATCCGTATCCCCCAAATCGGATGCGTCAATGACCGTGGGAACGCCCACGGCGATCACGGGAATGCCCAGCGTCTCCTCGTTCAGGGCCCGGCGGTGATTGCCCACCCCGCTGCCGGGGATCAATCCCGTGTCGGATAGTTGTACCGTGGCGCAGAGTCGGTCACGGCTGCGGGCGGCAAGAGCGTCCACCGCGATCACCGCTGCAGGGCAGGTCTCCCGCACCACCGCGCGCACCAGCTCCAGCGTCTCCATGCCGGTGGACGCCAGCACTCCCGGCGTCAGCGCTTCCACCGCCGTAAACTGCATAAACTGCCGGGGCAGGTCACGCACCATGTGGCGGGTGACCAGCAGGCTCTCCAGCGCCATGGGGCCGATGGCGTCGGCGGTCAGGGCGCGGTTGCCCAGTCCCACCACCAGAATGCTGCGGCTTTTTTCACAGAGCGGCAGCAGAGTCGTCAGCTCCGATCGCAAGCACTCCACGCCCCGGGCAAAAAAGCCGTTTTCCCGCCGGAAATACGGCCGCAGATCCAACGTCACGTAGCGCCCGACGGGCTTGCCCAGCGCATCGGCGGCCTCCGGTGTCGTGACGTGCATGGCCGTCACGTCATAGCCGCTGCGGCGGCTTTTCAACGTGCGGACGCCCTCCCAGTCCGCGCCTTTTTTGCCGTCTGCGGATAAATTTTCTGCGACTTCCAAAATCAGATCACTGCGGCGAATGCCCATTTTTGTGGTCGCTCCTTTCAGAAAAACACAAAATGTTGTGGCTTTTTGATAGCTTGACCTGCCGGGCGCAAAATATACAAAAAAGTCCTTTGAAAATTGGAAAAAACCCTTGCATTTTCAACGGAATAATGCTAAAATACCATTCTGCGTGGAGTATCTGCGTAAATCTTTACGGGGAGGTGTATGGTTTGCCGAATATCAAGTCTGCTAAGAA
>R20__coassemble_321_pt1 | contig 37468 bp, 29 predicted proteins | sample R20__metabat2_high_PE_002 | metagenome-assembled genome bin R20 | reverse complement strand
GTCGAAATTGTCTGCCAACGGCAGACAATGAGGCGCCAAAACGCAGCGCAAATCTATTTGTCAAAGAACCGAAAGGTTCTTTGACAAATAGAAAAAATCGCACCCTCGCGGGTGCGATTTTTGATAGATCATTATGCCTCAATGCCGCGGCTGATCAGGTATTTCTTCACCATCAGCGCCACCTTAAAGGTGATGGCATCGTCAAACTCCCGCAGGTCCAGGCCTGTCAGCTTTTTGATCTTCTCCAGGCGGTAGACCAGCGTATTGCGGTGGACAAACAGCTTACGTGCCGTCTCGGACACGTTCAGGTTGTTCTCAAAGAACTTGTAGATGGTGAACAGGGTCTCCTGATCCAACGCATCAATGGGGTTCTTCTTAAACACTTCCTGCAAAAACATCTCGCACAGGGTGGTGGGCAGTTGATAGATCAAACGGCCGATCCCCAGATTTTCATAGTTGATGACATAGCGCTCCGTGTCAAATACCTTACCCACTTCAATGGCGATCTGCGCTTCCTTAAAGGAGCGCGCCAGATCACGCAGATGCAGCGCCATGGCACCGATACCTACGAACACACGGCTCTCGCCGTCAAGGCGGAGTGCTTCTTCCAGATCGGCGGCAACCTTTTCCATCTCACTGGTGGTATCGCTCTCCTCCAGCTGGTGGATCAGTACAATGTCCTGCTCCCCCACAGACAGCACAAAGTCATTCTGCCGATCCGGGAACAGCGATTGCACCATCTCCAGCGGTACCGCCTCCATCCGCTCATCGATGGTGCGGATCACAAACACCGCTCGCTTGACCTCGGCAGCAACGTGCAGCTCCTTGGCGCGGATATAGATATCGCTGATCAGAATATTGTCAGAAATAATATTTTTGATGAAGGATCCCTTGTCGTGCTTTTCCTCGTAGTAGCTTTTGGCACCGTTCAGCGCGACCGCCGCCATGGCGCAGACCGTACGGCCGATGGCATCATCACCGCTGGTGAACACCGCATAGTCGAAATGGCTTCCCCAGCCGGGCAAGGCCTTAAAGGTCTTCCCTTCCAGCGCGATACATTCCCCTTCTGCGGCAGCAATGGCATCTATGTATTTGCTCCACTTTTTTCCGATCCCCGTCAGCTCGCTGCACGCGATCACCGTACCTTCCGCGTCGATCACGCCGATGGTCCGATCCGTGGTATCCTTAAATTGCAATACGACATTCTGGAAAAATCTTCCCGACATAATCCTGTATCCTCCCGCTTTTTGATTGCGTAGGTATTTGTGCAATTTGTCAAATTGTTTTCTCCATTATATCGTCATAATCACGGATTTGCAAGTATTTTTTTATATTTTTCACAAAAAACCGCCGGCCTTTTTGGTACTATATGAATAAAATTACAGCCCAACATTCTCCCGCAGAGAAACAAGTTCTTGTGGTGTAATGGCACGGTATGTCCCGACGGATAGTGTTTTTTCTAATTTTAACGGTCCCATGGAAAGGCGCTTCAGATAAACTACCGGTTTCCCGCACGCGCCCAACATTCGCTTGACCTGATGGAATTTTCCCTCTTGCACGGTGACCAGGCAAGTCCTCTCCGTCAGGATCTCCAGCTTTGCCGGCAGACAGGTAAACTCCGACAGATCGATCCCCTCTGCAAAACGCGCTGCATCGGACGCCTCCAGAGCTCCATCCACCTCTGCATAGTAGACCTTATCCACGTGATACTTCGGGCTGGTCAGCCGGTGGTTCAGTTCTCCGTCATTGGTCAGCAGCAGCAATCCTTCCGTATCCTTGTCCAGTCGTCCCACCGGTGCAAGGTCGCGTTTTCGCAGCTCCGGTGGCAGCAGATCCAAAACCGTCTTTTCCCTGCGATCCTCCGTAGCACTCACCACTCCCGCCGGCTTGTGGAGAATGAGATAGGTCTTTTCCTCATAGTTCAGCTCTGCGCCGTCGATAACGATGCGGGCTGCAGCGGGATCGATCTTCTGTTCCGGGGAAACGGCAGCGACACCATCCACAAAAACACGCCCCTGCCTCACCATCTCTTTCATCTCGCGGCGGGAGACCTGCCCCATATTGGCGATCACTTTATCCAAACGTTCCATTTTTCCACTCCTTTGTTGCAAAAATTGTATCATAAATCCCCCGAAAAGGAAATAGGATTTGGCAAAGGAGTGGATCAAAATGCGTGTTTTTCATCTGTCACGACGTCGAATATTTTTGAGTGCTTTGTCCCTTGTGCTGGTGGTCTGCCTGAGCTTCGTGCTGGTGGGGTGTCTCAAGAAAGCGCCTGATGAAACACCTCCCGGGATCTTTGCCGCCACCGACGCCGACCGGATCTCCTACCTCAACTCGCTGGGATGGGAGGCGGAAGCCGAGCCGATCGAGACCCTGGATCTCAAGCTGCCGGAGGATCTCCTCACCTCCTGGGCCGATTACGTCGCTCTGCAGGACTCTCAAGGCCTGCCGTTCGGCGGCTACGCCGGCCAGACGGTACAGCGCTATACCTACCGCATTTCCAACTATCCCGACGTGCCCAACGGGGTGCAGGCAAATCTCTATCTATGCGGTGATGAAGTCATCGGCGGAGACATTATCGCCACCGGGAAAAAGGGATTTCAGACCGGTTTGACCTTCCCAAAGTAATAAAAACGAAAAAAAGGAGCATAAATCGTCCAAAAAGACCTGCAAAAAGTCCAAAAAGGAGCCGTAAAAAGTACAAAAAGGAACAGCAAAAAGTACAAATCGCAAGAAAAAAAGAGAGAGCCGAAGCTCTCTCTTTTTATTGTATCGGGGAATTACTCCTTGATGTCGATAACAACGCCGGAACCCACGGTACGGCCACCTTCACGGATAGCGAAACGCAGACCGTTCTCGATAGCGATGGGGGTGATCAGCTCAACGCTCATGTCGACGTTATCGCCGGGCATGCACATCTCGGTGCCCTCGGGCAGGTTGATGACGCCGGTCACGTCGGTGGTGCGGAAATAGAACTGAGGACGATAGTTATTGAAGAAGGGGGTATGACGGCCACCCTCGTCCTTGGTCAGAACGTAGACCTGGCCAACGAACTTGGTGTGGGGATGAATGCTGCCGGGCTTGGACAGGACCTGACCACGCTCGATCTCGGTCTTGGCAACACCACGCAGCAGAGCGCCGATGTTATCGCCGGCTTCCGCGTAGTCCAGCAGCTTGTGGAACATTTCGATACCGGTAACGACGGTCTCGCGCTTCTCCTCGGTCAGGCCGACGATCTCGACCTTCTCGTTCAGGTTCAGCTTACCACGCTCCACACGGCCGGTAGCAACGGTACCACGACCGGAGATGGTGAACACGTCCTCAACGGGCATCAGGAAGGGCATATCTTCCTTACGATCGGGGGTGGGGATCCAGCTGTCAACAGCGTCCATCAGGTTCTTGATGCACTCGAACTCAGGAGCGTTGGGATCGTTGGACTCGGAAACCAGAGCGTTCAGAGCGCTGCCGCGGACAATGGGGGTATCGTCGCCGGGGAAGCCATAGAAGTCCAGCAGCTCGCGAACTTCCATTTCAACCAGCTCCAGCAGTTCCTCATCATCGACCTGGTCGCACTTGTTCAGGAACACCAGCACGGAAGGCACGTTCACCTGACGGGCCAGCAGCAGATGCTCGCGGGTCTGCGCCATAGGACCATCGGAAGCAGCAATGACCAGGATAGCGCCGTCCATCTGAGCAGCGCCGGTGATCATGTTCTTGATGTAGTCGGCGTGGCCCGGGCAGTCAACGTGGGCATAGTGGCGGGCAGTGGTCTCATACTCGACGTGAGCGGTGTTGATGGTGATACCACGCTCGCGCTCTTCGGGAGCCTTATCGATGGAAGCGTAGTCCATCATCTCGGCGCCGCCGACCATAGCCAGATACTTGGTGATAGCAGCGGTCAGAGTGGTCTTACCATGGTCGATGTGGCCGATGGTGCCGATGTTAACATGGGGTTTGTTTCTCTCAAATTTCTGCTTAGCCATTTGGGAAATCCTCCTTAACAGTTTTTATCGTTTTGTTGTTGATATCATTGAGTTTGCAATGTTTTTAGCCTAACATTGCTATTTTACCGTATTGTGCAGGAAAAATCAATCCTTATTTGACGGATTTGAACAATTCACCTGCCGGTACGCTGATCGATCAGCTTTTCCTGCAGACCCTTGGGCAGCTCCACATAGTGGCTGGGCTCCATGGTGTACTGACCACGGCCCTGGGTGCGGGAGCGCAGGTCGGTGGCATAGCCGAACATCTCGCTTAAGGGTACAAACGCGTCGATCTGCTGGGCGCCGGAACGCATCTCGTAGCCCTGGATCTGACCGCGGCGGCTGTTGAGATCGCCGATGACATCGCCCATATACTCGTCGGGGACGATGGCGCACACCTTCATGATGGGCTCCAGCAGCACGGGGTCCGCCTCGTTCATAGCCTCCTTGAACGCCATGGAACCGGCGATCTTGAATGCCATTTCAGAGGAGTCCACCTCGTGATAGGAACCGTCATACAGCGTGACCTTCACATCCACCACGGGATAGCCTGCCAGCACACCGGAGAGCATGGCGCCCTGAATACCGGCATCGACAGCGGGGATATACTCCTTGGGAATGGAGCCGCCCACGGTGGCATTGATGAACTCGTAGCCCTTGCCGGACTCGTTGGGTTCGACAGTAATCTTCACATGGCCGTACTGGCCGGAACCACCGGTCTGACGCTTGTACTTGGTTTCGTGGTTGACCTTCCTGCGGATGGTCTCCTTGTAGGCGACCTGGGGCTTGCCCACGTTCGCCTCTACCTTGAACTCCCGCAGCAGGCGGTCCACGATGATCTCCAGATGCAGCTCACCCATGCCGGCGATAATGGTCTGACCGGTCTCCTCGTCGGTGTAGGTACGGAAGGTGGGATCCTCCTCGGCCAGCTTGGCCAAAGCGACCGTCATCTTCTCCTCACCGGCCTTGGTCTTGGGCTCGATAGCCACGCGGATCACGGGCTCGGGGAACTCCATAGACTCCAGGATAATGGGGGCCTTTTCGTCGCACAGGGTATCACCGGTGGTGGTATTCTTCAGACCTACCACGGCGGCGATGTCGCCGGAGTAGACAGTTTCGATATCCTCGCGGTGATTGGCGTGCATCTGCAGGATACGACCCATACGCTCACGCTTGCCCTTGGTAGCATTCAGCACGGAAGAACCGGCCGTCAGCATGCCAGAGTAAACGCGGAAGAAGCTCAGGCGGCCCACATAGGGGTCGGTCATGATTTTGAAGGCGAGAGCCGAAAACGGCTCATCGTCCGAGGAATGACGCTCTTCTTCCTTGTCGTTCTTGGGATTGACGCCCGTGATAGCGGGCACGTCAGTGGGTGCGGGCATATAGTCCACGATGGCGTCCAGCAGCTTCTGGACACCCTTGTTGCGGTAAGAACTGCCGCAGACAACGGGCACCATCTCCACGGAGACGGTAGCGGCACGGATAGCCTTGCGGATCTTCTCCGCAGGGATCTCCTTGCCCTCCAGATAGAGCTCCATGATCTCCTCGTCGAACATGGTGATGGCATCCAGCAGCTTTTCGCGGTACTCGTTTGCCAGATCCGTCATATCTTCGGGGATGGGCTCCAGACGCATATCGTTGCCCAACTGATCGTAATAAACTTCAGCATTCATCTCCACCAGGTCGACGATACCCTTGAAGGTATCCTCTTTGCCGATGGGGAGCTGAATGGGTACGGCATTGGCCTTGAGCCGCTCATGCACCATATCCAGCACGTGGAAGAAATCCGCGCCGGTGATGTCCATCTTATTGACGTAGATCATACGGGGGACATGGTAGTGATCGGCCTGACGCCACACAGTCTCGGACTGAGGCTCGACGCCGCCCTTGGCGCACATGACGGTCACAGAGCCGTCCAGCACGCGCAGAGAACGTTCCACCTCAACGGTAAAGTCCACGTGACCCGGGGTGTCAATGATGTTGATGCGCGTCTGGGGGAACTGTTCCTTGGTACCCTTCCAGTAGCAGGTGGTAGCGGCGGAGGTGATGGTAATACCGCGCTCCTGCTCCTGCTCCATCCAGTCCATAGTGGCAGTACCCTCATGGGTCTCGCCCAACTTGTAGTTGACGCCGGTGTAGTACAGAATACGCTCTGTGGTCGTGGTCTTGCCTGCATCGATATGGGCCATGATGCCGATATTTCTGGTATTTTCGAGAGTAACTTTTCTCGGCATAACGTTCTCCTTCTTAACTCCGAATTACCAACGGAAGTGGGCGAATGCCTTGTTGGAATCGGCCATCTTGTGGGTATCTTCGCGTTTCTTCACGGCTGCGCCGGTGTTGTTGGCGGCATCCATGATCTCACCTGCCAGGCGCTCAGCCATGGTACGCTCACCGCGGGCGCGGGAGTAAGCAGTCAGCCAGCGCAGACCCAGGGTCTGACGGCGGGCAGGACGAACTTCCATGGGGACCTGATAGGTTGCGCCGCCGACACGGCGGGCCTTGACTTCCAGGCTGGGCATGATATTTTCCATAGCCTGATTAAAAACTTCCAGAGGCTCTTTCTCGGTCTTTTCCTTGATGATATCAAAGGCACCGTAGACAACCTTCTGTGCCACGCCCTTTTTACCGTCCAGCATGATGCTGTTGACCAGCTTGGTCACCAGGACGGAGTTATACATAGGATCGGGCAAGATCTCTCTCTTGGGAACATTACCTCTTCTGGGCACTATGCTTCCCTCCTTCATAAGAATATGATTTCATAGGTACTCAGCAGCTTGCATAGGCTGCTGTACGGCCTGCCAAAGAGGGTATTCTATTCAATAGAACCTTTTCGGCAAAGCACATTTTTAATTGCTGGGGCCTTTCGCTTACTTGTTCTTGGGACGCTTGGCACCGTACTTGGAACGGGCCTGCATACGACCCTGAACACCCTGGGTATCCAACGTACCGCGAATGATATGGTAACGGACACCGGGCAGATCCTTGACACGGCCGCCGCGGATCATGACCACGGAGTGCTCCTGCAGGGAGTGGCCCACGCCGGGGATGTAAGCGGTAACCTCGTAACCGTTGGTCAAACGGACACGGGCGATCTTGCGGAGTGCGGAGTTGGGCTTCTTGGGAGTTGCAGTTCTGACGGCGGTGCAGACGCCACGCTTCTGAGGGGAGCTGAGGTCAGTCTCCTTGTTCTTCAGCGTATTCAGGCCCTTCTGCATAGCGGGAGAATTGGACTTGTAAGTAGCCTGTTTCCGACCCTGCTTGACCAGCTGATTAAAAGTAGGCATGCAATAGGTTCTCCTTTCTTCAAGATTTGGTGGGGTAGGAACCCCTTTATTTTCCACGGAACAAAGGAATTTTATTCCGACGTGGAACTTATTTTGTCAGCACCGCGCAGGCGGCGGTACCGACGGCGATGCCGCAGCTCTTCCCCAGGTCCAGCATGGTGCGGTCATTGATCACCTCAATATCCGAAAACCGGCACATGGCACGCAGCGGCTCCGTCAGCTTGGGATCGGCATCGTTTGCCAGGTAGACCACCGCGGTTTTGCCCGCCGCGATCGCCTTCTTCGTCTGCTTGAGACCTACCACTTTTTCCTTTGCAGTCAGTTCAGCAGACACGGGTTTTCCTCCTGCGGTCATGCACGCCCTGCGCATGAAAAGTTTCGCGGAGCAATTCCCGCGCAAGTTGAAATTATAGCATAGCCTTACGCAAGCGTCAAGGTATTTTCCGCCAAAAATTTGTGATTTCTCCCGAATTTTCCGCGGCAAACTGAGCAAAAGTGCCAAAGGCATAAAAAAGAACCGCCCCTGCGGGCGGTTCTTTTTGTTTTTGCTTATTCCATGGTGGAAGCAGCTACCTGATTGGTATAGATGGTCTCCATGGGACGGCTGACTTCCTCCTTCTCCGGCTCGGGAACCAGCTCCTCGGCAAGATCCCGGTAGGCGGTCAGACCGGCGCCGGCGGGGATCAGCTTACCGATGATGACGTTCTCCTTCAGACCCACCAGATGGTCGATCTTGCCCTTGATGGCGGCCTCGGTCAGCACCTTGGTGGTCTCCTGGAAGGACGCGGCGGACATCCAGCTGTCGGTGGCCAGGGACGCCTTGGTGATACCCATCAGGATCTGGGTGTAGGTGGCCTCCTTCAACGGCTCACCGTTTTCGTTCGTCTCGCCGTTTTCATTACGCTGACGGATGATGGCATTGGCGTCCTCCACCTCCAGCACATCGCACATGGCGCCGCTGAGCAGCTCGGTATCGCCGGACTCCTCCACGCGGACCTTGCGCATCATCTGGCGGACGATGACTTCGATATGCTTATCGTTGATGTCAACGCCCTGCTGACGGTAGACCTTCAAGACCTCCTGAATGAGGTAGTTGTGGACAGCGGAGGCGCCGCGGATCCGCAGTACGTCATGGGGGTTCAGCGCACCGTCCTGCAGCTGCCTGCCCTTTTCAATGACGTCGCCGTCTTGCACCTGCAGGCCGGTATGGGGCACCGCATAGGTGCGGGTGTCGCCGTCGTCAGCGGTGACGATGATGTTCAGCAGGCTGCCCTTGGTGGCCTCCTCGAAGCGGACCTTGCCGCCGATCTCGGCGATGGTGGCCATCTTCTTGGGCTTGCGGGCCTCGAACAGTTCCTCCACACGGGGAAGACCCTGGGTGATGTCGCCGCCGGCAACGCCGCCGGTATGGAACGTACGCATGGTCAGCTGGGTACCGGGCTCACCGATGGACTGGGCGGCGATGATGCCGACAGCCTCGCCGGGGCCAACAGGTTTGGAGGTGGCCAGGTTCATGCCGTAGCACTTGGCGCAGATGCCGCTGTGCGCGCGGCAGGTCAGCACCGTGCGGATCTCCACCTCGTGGATATCGAACTTCTCCAGCAGGGCGGCATCGCTGTCCAGCATCATCTTATCCTTGGAGATCAGCACCTCGTCGGTGCCGGGCTTCATGATATCCCGGACGGGGAAACGGCCGCGGATACGCTCGGAGAACTTCTCGATGATCTGACCGCTTTCGGCGATCTCACCCACCAGAATGCCGTGATCCACACCGCAGTCATCCTCACGGATGATGACATCCTGGCAGACATCCACCATGCGGCGGGTCAGATAACCGGAGTCTGCGGTACGCAGAGCGGTATCGGCCAGGCCCTTACGGGCACCGCGGGAGGAGGTGAAGTAGTCCAGAACGGACATACCCTCACGGAAGTTTGCCTTGATGGGGATCTCGATGGTCTTACCGGCGGTGTTGGCCATCAGGCCGCGCATACCGGTCAGCTGACGGATCTGCTTCATGGAACCACGGGCGCCGGAGTCCGCCATCATGAAGATGGGGTTGTACTTATCCAGGCTCTCGGTCAGAGCATCGGTGACGTCGTTGGTGGTCTTTTCCCACTCGCGGACCACCAGCTTATAGCGCTCCTCGTCGGTGATAAAGCCCATGTTGTACTGTTCTTCGATCTCCAGAACGCGATCCTCCGTTGCGTGGATCAGCTCATACTTCTTGTCGGGCACGGTCATGTCCGCGATGGAGATGGTGATGGAGGCGATGGTGGAATAGTGATAACCGGTGGCCTTGATGTTGTCCAGCACCTCGGCGGCACGGGTGAAGCCGTACTGCTTGATGGTGCGATCCACGATCTTGCCCAGCAGCTTCTTGCCGCAGGTCTCGGTGATCTCGTAGTCGAAGAACCTGTCGGTAGGCGTACCATCCTCGTTGAAACGCTTGACAAACCCCAGATCCTGGGGGATGTTGCGGTTGAAGATGACACGGCCGGCAGTGGCACGGACCACCTTGGTCACTTTCTCACCGTTCAGTTCTTTCTCCACACGCACCCAAACGGGCTGGTGCATACCGATGATGTGCTCGTTATGGGCCATCAGCACCTCGTCCTCGTTGCGGTAGATGTTCAGACGGTTGGCGGCCTTTTCGGCATCGGTCAGCTCGTCATAGGTCTTGCCCGCCAGAGCGAAGTCGATGCCGGCAGGCCAGAACTCATCGTTGTCCATCTGGGAGACGCCGTTTTCAAAGCGCTCGAAGGTCAGATAGTAGGAGCCCAGCACCATATCCTGGGTGGGAACGGTGACGGGACCGCCGTCCTGGGGACGCAGCAGGTTGTTGGCAGAGAGCATCAGCAGACGGGCTTCCGCCTGTGCCTCGGCGCTCAGGGGAACGTGGATGGCCATCTGGTCGCCGTCGAAGTCGGCGTTGAAGGCGGTGCAGTTCAGGGGGTGCAGCTTCAGGGCACGGCCCTCCACCAGCACCGGCTCAAAGGCCTGGATACCCAGACGGTGCAGGGTAGGTGCACGGTTGAGCATGACGGGATGATCCTTGATGATCTCATCCAGAGCATCCCACACCTCGGTACGGCCCTTATCCACCATTTTCTTGGCGGACTTGATATTGTTGGCAGAGCCATCCTCCACCAGCTTCTTCATAATGAAGGGGCGGAACAGCTCCAGCGCCATCTCCTTGGGTACGCCGCACTGATAGATCTTCAGCTCGGGGCCGACACAGATAACGCTTCGGCCGGAGTAGTCCACGCGCTTGCCCAGCAGGTTCTGACGGAAACGGCCCTGCTTACCCTTCAGCATATCGCTCAGAGACTTCAGCGCACGGTTGTTGGCGCCGGTGACGGGACGGCCGCGGCGGCCGTTATCGATCAGGGCATCCACAGCCTCCTGCAGCATACGCTTTTCATTGCGCACGATGATATCGGGGGCGTTGAGCTCCATCAGTCTCTTCAGACGGTTGTTGCGGTTGATGACGCGGCGATACAGATCGTTCAGGTCAGAGGTGGCAAAACGGCCGCCGTCCAGCTGCACCATGGGGCGCAGTTCGGGAGGGATCACCGGCAGGATGTCGATGACCATCCACTCGGGCTTGTTGCCGCTGATGCGGAAAGCATCCACCACTTCCAGGCGCTTGACGATACGGGCCTTCTTCTGGCCGGAGGTATTGCGCAGCTCCTCATGCAGTTCCTCGCTGAGCTTCTCCAGATCGATCTGGGCAAGCAGCTTCTTGACCGCCTCGGCGCCCATACCGGCGTCAAAATCGTCCTCATATTTCTCCCGCATATCGCGGTACTCTTTCTCAGAGAGGATCTGATTGCGCATCAAGGGCGTATCGCCGGGATCGGTAACGATATAGGCGGCGAAATACAGCACCTTTTCCAGAATGCGGGGAGAAATATCCAACAGCAGACCCATACGGGAGGGAATGCCCTTGAAATACCAGATATGGCTGACGGGGGTCGCCAGCTCGATATGACCCATGCGCTCACGGCGCACTTTGGCACGGGTGACTTCCACACCGCAGCGGTCGCAGATCTTGCCCTTATAGCGGATCTTCTTATACTTGCCGCAGTGGCACTCCCAGTCCTTAGTAGGCCCGAAAATGCGCTCGCAGAACAAGCCGTCCCGTTCCGGCTTCAACGTGCGGTAGTTGATGGTCTCGGGCTTCCTGACCTCGCCGTAAGACCACTGGCGGATCATCTCGGGGGAAGCAATGCCGATCTTGATGGCATCAAACTGAATGTTATTGTCCACAGTCTTGATCATTTCACTCATAGTTCTACTCCTCCCCTTTCTTAAAATTCATCGCTCAGAGGATCCTCGTCAAAGGACGCATCCACCTCTTCGTCGTCCACGTAGTCGAAACCGGCATCGGCCAGCTCGTCCTCGTCGGCATAACGGCGCTGACGCTCATCCTCGGCATCCATACGGGCCAGGTTGAAGGTATCCAGCGCGTCCTCGTCCTCTTTCAGCTCGATCTGGTTGCCTGCGCGGTCCAGGACCTGGACGTCCAGACACAGGGACTGCAGCTCCTTGACCAGCACCTTGAAGCTCTCGGGGACACCGGGAGTGGGCACGTTATGGCCCTTGACGATGGACTCGTAGGTGCGGACACGGCCGGTCACGTCGTCGGACTTGACCGTCAGGATCTCCTGCAGGGTATAGGCGGCGCCGTAGGCTTCCAGCGCCCAGACCTCCATCTCACCGAAACGCTGACCGCCGAACTGGGCCTTGCCGCCCAGAGGCTGCTGGGTGACCAGGGAGTAGGGGCCGGTGGAACGGGCATGGATCTTATCATCCACCAGGTGGTGCAGCTTGAGGAAGTAGACGTAGCCCACGGTGACCTTGTTGTCAAAGCGCTCACCGGTACGGCCGTCGTACAGCCAGCTCTTGCCCTCGGGGTCCAGACCGGCCAGCTGCAGAGCCTCGGTGATGTCCTTATCGGTGGCACCGTCGAAGATAGGCGTAGCGACCTTCCAGCCCAGGGTCTTGGCGGCGTAGCCCAGATGGACCTCCAGCACCTGACCGATGTTCATACGGGAGGGAACGCCCAGGGGGTTCAGCACGATGTCCAGCGGCGTACCGTCGGGCAGGAAGGGCATATCCTCCTGGGGCAGGACCCGGGACACGACGCCCTTGTTGCCGTGGCGGCCGGCCATCTTGTCACCGGGCTGGATCTTGCGGCGCTGGGCGATATATACGCGCACCACCTGGTTCACGCCGGGCCCCAGCTCGTCGCCGTTTTCACGGGTGAATACCTTGGTGTCGATAACGATACCGCTCTCGCCGTGGGGGACCTTCAAAGAGGTGTCGCGGACTTCACGGGCCTTTTCGCCGAAGATGGCACGCAGCAGACGCTCTTCCGCGGTCAGATCGGTCTCGCCCTTGGGGGTGACCTTACCCACCAGAATGTCGCCGGCATGGACCTCGGCGCCTACACGGACGATACCGCGCTCGTCCAGATCTTTCAAGGCTTCCTCGCCCACGTTGGAGATGTCGCGGGTGATCTCCTCGGGACCCAGCTTGGTGTCGCGGGCATCGATCTCGTACTCTTCGATATGAATGGAGGTATAGACGTCCTCCTTGACCAGGCGCTCGTTCAGCAGAACGGCGTCCTCATAGTTGTAGCCTTCCCAGGTCATGAAGCCCACCAGAATGTTGCGGCCCAGAGCGATCTCGCCCTGATCGGTGGCGGGACCGTCCGCCAGCACGGTGGGATCCTCGCCGCCGTGGACACGCTCACCCACGGAGACGATGGGTTTCTGGTTGATGCAGGTGCCGTGGTTGGAGCGCAGGAACTTAATCAGCTTGTGATCCTTGACCTCGCCGCTGTCGTACTTGACGGTGACGTTGGTGGCGTCTACCTTGGTGACGACGCCGTCACCCTCGGCCAGCACGGCCACCTCGGAGTCGATGCAGATCTTGTGCTCCATACCGGTACCGACGATGGGAGCCTCCGGCTTCAGCAGAGGCACAGCCTGACGCTGCATATTGGCGCCCATCAGGGCACGGTTTGCGTCGTCGTTGGGCAGGAAGGGGATCATGGCGGTGGCGATGGACACCATCATACGGGGAGACACGTCCACGAAGTCCACGCCGGCGGGCTCCACTTCCACGATCTCGTCGCGGTGGCGGCAGGTGATACGGCGGCCGCACAGGCAGCCGTTTTCGTCCACAGGCTCAGCAGCCTGGGCGACCACATACTCGTCCTCCACGTCGGCGGACATATAGGTGATCTCATCACTGACCTTGTGAGTCACAGGATCCACGGCGCGGAACGGCGCCTCGATAAAGCCGTATTCGTTGATACGGGCATAGGTTGCCAGATAGGAGATCAGGCCGATGTTGGGACCTTCGGGGGTCTCGATGGGGCACATACGGCCATAGTGGGAGTAGTGCACGTCACGGACTTCCATGTTGGCGCGCTCGCGGCTCAGGCCGCCGGGGCCCAGAGCGGAAAGACGGCGCTTGTGGGTCAGCTCTGCCAGCGGGTTGGTCTGATCCATAAATTGGCTCAGCGGGCTGGAGCCGAAGAACTCCTTGATGGCGGCGGTGACGGGACGGATGTTGATCAGGCTCTGGGGGGTCACAATATCCAGATCCTGAATGGTCATACGCTCACGGATCACGCGCTCCATACGGGAAAAACCAATGCGGAACTGGTTTTGCAGCAGCTCACCCACGCAGCGCAGGCGGCGGTTGCCCAGATGGTCGATATCGTCCTTGTTGACCAGGCCGTGGGCCAGGGCGTTCATGTAGTTGATAGACGCAAAGATATCGTCGCGGATGATGTGCTTGGGTACCAGATCGTCGGCGTGCAGCCTGCACTGCTCGATCAGCTCGTCGCCGCTGTACTGGCTCAGCAGTTCCTGCAGCACCTCATAGCGCACACGCTCCTTGATGCCGCACGCCTCACGGGGATCAAAGTCCACGTAGCGGCTCATGTCGCACATCTTGTTGGTAAAGATCTTCAGAGTGGTGTCATCGTCCAGCGCCACAGTCACTTCGCCCACGCCCAGGGCGTCCAGTTCGTTACACTCGGCACCGGTCAGCACGTGACCTTCCTCAAACAGGATCTCGCCGGTGGCGGGGTTCGCCACGGGCAGGGCCAGTTTCTGTCCCTTGGCACGGATCCACAGGGACATCTTCTTGTTGAACTTATAGCGGCCCACCGTAGAAAGGTCATAACGGCGGGGATCAAAGAACAGATTGTTGATGAGGGTCTCAGCGCTGTCCACCGTGGGAGGCTCACCGGGACGCAGCTTGCGGTAGATCTCCAGCAGAGCGTCCTCGTAGGTCTTACAGGTGTCCTTCTCCATCGTGATCACCACGCGCCGGTCGTCACCGAACAGCTCCAGGATCTCGGCATCGGTCTTGACGCCCAGGGCACGGATCAGGCAGGTGATGGGCAGCTTGCGGTTCTTGTCGATACGCACCCAGAAGATCTCGTTGGTATCGGTCTCATATTCCAGCCAGGCACCGCGATAGGGGATCACGGTGTTGCTCATCAAAGGCAGATCGGTCTTGATGTCGATGGCCTTATCATAATAGATACCGGGGCTGCGGACGATCTGGCTGACCACCACACGCTCTGCACCGTTGATGACGAAAGTGCCGCCGTGGGTCATCAGAGGGAAGTCGCCCATAAAGAGCTCCTGCTCCTTGATCTCGCCGGTCTCCTTGTTGAAAAGACGTACCCGTACCTTCATGGGGGCGGCGTACGTGGCATCACGGGCCTTGCACTCCTCCACGCTGTACTTGGGGTTTTCGTCCATGCTGTAGTCGATGAAGCTCAACTCCAGATTTCCGGCATAGTCGGAAATGGACGCCACATCGGCAAATACCTCACGCAGACCGGTCTCCAGAAACCACTTGTAGCTCTTCTTCTGGATCTCCAGCAGGTTGGGCATCGCCATGACTTCCTCGTGACGGGCGAAATTCTTTCGCATCGTCTTGCCGTACAGTTTGTCCTTGGGCATTTTTGAAATCACTGCCTTTCTTTTTGGTTGGATTTATTTACACTTATTTTGAAAACGAATTTGTTGTCCCGTTTCGATACACCCGGATTTGTTGCCACTTTGTTGAAAATCCTGTTGTGTTTTCGGCGGGGGTGTGCTATACTATCCATAGTGGATGGTAAAAGGGGCTATGTGTCCAGCATCCCATAATAACGATTGATTGTACCATATCATGCAACAGTTTGTCAACAGAGAATTTGTCGATCCGTCCGATTTTTTCGGGCGGTTTTTTATTTTTGTGCACAAAAAGATCCGGCCCCGCAGGGTCGGATCTTTTTGTATTGTTTTTCAGAAGCACTCGCGGTAGATGGCCTCTTCGCTCTCGAGATCGAAGGGATAGTAGGCGTTGGTCATCAGCCGCTGCTGGTTGGCCTCCACGCTCAGAGGGAAGGCCTTGAAGTCCGCCTCGGTGAAGCCGCAGTCACGCAGAGGACGCAGGGGCAGAATGCGGGCAAGCAGATCGCACAGGTAAGGAATGGCGTTTGCCACTTCACAGCCGGTGATGGAAGCCACCAGCTGCTTGAACTTCATGATCTCACCGGTGGGATTCATCTTGTCGTAGTAGCGCAGAATGGCGCCGAAGAGCATATAGTTGCTTTCTCCGTGGGGGACGTGATAGGTGCCGCCCAGGGGGAAGCTCATGCCGTGGACAGGACCGCAGCCCGCCTTCAAAAAGGCGATGCCGGCATAGAGGGACGCGGTAACGAACTCATCCAGATACTCGAAGCGGGCATCCTGTCCCTTTTCGTCGATGAGCTTGAAGCCCTTTAGGATCATGTCCATAGCCTTCTCGGAGAACATCTCGGACGTGATGGTCTTGCGGTGGGGGCTGAGGAAGGACTCGGTAGCGTGGACCAGCGCGTCGATAGCGGAGCAGGCGAAGGGCTTATAAGGCAGGGTCTTGATAAGGTCGGGGATCAGGCAGACCTTATTGGGGATAATGTCATCGGACACCAGGCCCAGCTTGGTCTCGCCGCCGGTCAGCTTGCCGTCGATCTCCGTCTTGACGATGGCCACGGAGATGTTGGTGCACTCAGAGCCGGTACCGCAGGTAGTGGGAATGGCGATAACGTCTTTCTCATGCACCACGGGGAAACGCTTATAGTACAGCTCATGCACGGTGGTGGGACGCTGGCAGCCCAGCAGCTTGCACAGATCCATGATGGCACCGCCGCCCACGGCGATGACGCGGTCATAGCTGTCATAGGGAATGGCGTCGTACATGGTCTGGATCATGGCCTCGGAGGGCTCACCGGCACCGAACTTCTCCTGGAACACGAAGTTGCACGGGAGACCCAGATCCTTCATGAAGGGGGTATAGATGAACTCGTTGGTCAGCACCACGTCCCGCTCATTCAGCTTGAACTCCTCCGCCATGGCGGCGAAGTTCCGGAATTTATATACGGTAGGGGCGAAAATGATTTCGCGCTTGTCCGCCATCAAAGAGGCGGAGAATGCATCCATTGCCATTGTTATTCTCCTTTAATCATTACAAATACAGAGCGGGCTTCTCCATGGTGTTCACCTTGGCGAACTGAGAGGTGCCGCGGGAGGCGTTCAAAGCGTCACCTGCCACGCAGGCCACGTAGCCATCCCAGGCAGAGGGACCGGTGAGCTTACCGTTATTGACGGACTCTACCCACTTGCAGAACTCGATATCATAGGCCTCGATGAAGCGCTCTTTCCAGTCGGTCATGATGGGCATACACTCAGCGGGCGACACGCTGTCCCAACCGGTGGGACGATTGCGGCAGACCACGGCGTAGGGATCGGGCAGCTTGACAGTGCCGTTTTCGCAGACCACCTCGCACTGGATGTCGTAGCCATAGCCGTCGGCCACCTGGACTTCCACATCGATGAAGCAGCCCTTCTTGGTACGCATCAGCATGACCTGGGGATTGTCATAGCCCTTATTGGAGTTGGCGCTCTGGCGGACGCGGACGCACTGCACGTCCTCGTACTCGTCATCCAGCAGCCAGCGGCAGATGTCCAGCTCATGGATAGCCACGTTGGTCACACCGTTCTCGGTCTTGAAGCCGGGGCCCTGTGCCACGTTGCGGTGACAAGCCTTGATGACCAGGGGCGCACCGATGGCACCGGAGTCGATAATGCGCTTCATCTCGGCATAGCCGCGGTCATAGTGGCGCATGAAGCCCACCTGCACCAGGCGTTTGCCGATGGCCACCTCGCGGTTGATGATCTCCTCGCAGTCCTTGGCGTTCTGGCTCAGAGGCTTTTCGCAGAAGCACCACTTCTCCTCCGCCAGCACCTTCATCACGTAATCGTGATGGGTGGGGTCGATGGAGGTGATGACCACGGCCTCCACATCGGCGTCCTTGATCAGGGCGTCACAGTCGCTGCCGAAGGAACGGATGCCGTACTTGGCGGCGGTCTCATCAGCGGCGGCGGCCACATAGTCCGCCACAGCCACTACGGTGGCGCCGGGGACGGTTTCAATGATGCGGCGGCAATGATCCTTGCCGATAGCGCCGCAGCCGATCAGGCCGATCTTCAAAACTTTATCCATGGTAATTTCCTCTTTTCTCTATTAGTACTTCTTCGCGTCTTTGACGTGAGCCAGATGATCCTTGTATGCTTTCAGGTTGGCGGGATTCTCGGAGACCTCCGTGTCACCCACACGCCACCAGGAGCCGTAACCGTCGGTCATGGTCTTGGGCAGCACCTTGATGTCGAACAGAACAGGGGTGTTTTTGATCTTACGGGAGTCGGCAAACGCCTTGACCAGCTCGTCCATGGTGCGGACGGTGTAGCTCTTGCAGCCGTAGGCCTTTGCCACGGCGGCATAGTCAATGTTCATGAAGTCGCCGAACAGGCCGTCCTTATTGCGGTAGCGCAGCTCGGTGCAGAAGGTGCTGTTGCCGTGACCCACCTGCAAATTGTTGATGCAGCCGAAGCTGGCGTTATCGAACAGGCAGATGTTGATCTTCTTGTGCTCCTGGCAGGCGGTGATCAGCTCGCTGTGCAGCATATTGAAGCTGCCGTCACCCACGAAGGAGTAGACCTCCCGCTTGTCGCCGATGGCGATCTTTACACCCAGAGCGCCGGCGATCTCATACCCCATGGTGGAGTAGCCGTACTCCATGTTATAGGTGTCCACGCCCCGGGGACGCCACATACGCTGCATATCGCCGGGCAGGGAGCCGGAGGCGCCGATGGCCACGTCGTCGTCCGCCATCATGGCGTTGATGGCACCCAGGGCCGCGGTCTGGGTCAGCTGAGCGTTCACGTCTCTGGCAAAGCGGTGGGCGGACTCCAGGTTGGCATCCACCACCAGAGGCTTCCAGCGCTTGGTATTGGCATAGGTGAAGCCGTCCAGACGGTCCAGTTCCTCGTTCCATGCCTGCTTGGCCTTGGTGATCTCGTCGGTATAGGAGGACTTGTAGTTCCCCAGCAATTTTGCCAGACGGGGCAGGGTGTCCTTGGCGTCAGCCACCACAGGGATGGCGTCCATCTTGATGGCCTGGAACTCGGACACGTTGATATTGACGAACTTGCACTTCTCATTGAACAGCCACTTGGATGCGGTGGTAAAGTCGGTATAGCGGGTACCAACGCCGATGACCAGATCCGCCTTTTTGGCGATGGTGTTGGCCATGGAGCAGCCGGTAACGCCGATGCCGCCCAGGTTCAGGGGATGATCCCACACCACGGCGGCCTTGCCGGACTGGGTCTCACCGAAGGGAATATTGAACTGCTCGGCAAAGGCGCGGAACTCATCGTGCGCCTCGCTGTAACGCACACCGCCGCCGCAGATCAGCAGGGGGCGTTTTGCCTTACGGATCGCCTCGGCAGCTTCCTTGAGAGCGATCTCGGTGGCGGGACGGCGCTCCAGACGCCACACCCGCTTTTGGAAGAAGCCGGCGGGATAGTCATAGGCCTCACCCTCCACGTCCTGAGGCATGGCGATGCAGACGGCGCCGGTATTGGCGGGGTCAGTCAGCACGCGGAACGCACTGAGCATGGCGCTCATCAGCTGCTCGGGACGGACGATGCGATCCCAGTAGCGGCACACGGCCTTAAAGGCGTCGTTGGTGGAGATGGACAGGTTGTGGGTCTGCTCCACCTGCTGCAGCACGGGGTCGGGCTGGCGGCAGGCATAGGTGTCGCCGGGCAGCACCAGCAGGGGCAGATTGTTGGCGGTGGCAGTACCGCAGGCGGTGACCATATTGGCGGCGCCGGGGCCGATAGAGGACGTTGCCACCATGACCTGTTTGCGCTTTACCTGGGCGGCAAAGGCGACGGCAGCCTGTGCCATGCCCTGCTCGTTCTTGCCTTGGTAGACCTCCAGGTGCCTGGCCTCCTGCAAAAGTGCCTGGCCCAGGCCTACCACATTGCCGTGGCCGGGGATAATGAACAGGCCCTTGACGAAACGGTGCTGTTCCCCGTCAACTTCCAGCCACTGGTTTTCTAAAAAGCGGACCAGTGCCTGTGCCATTGTCAAACGAATGGTTTCCATCGCATATACCTCCGTTAAATCTGAAAGATGTGGTCGTTGGCGTCAGCCTTCCACAGCCACTCATGTTCCTTGTCGTCGATACGGGTCTTCTCCCAGGGGTTGCCGTCGAGATGGCGGATGCCCCAGGCGTAGCACATGGCATAGCCGGGTGCGGTAACCTGAGAGTGAAAGCCGTGATTGATCACGGCACAGCCGTTGTGCTCGGTCTTGTAGACGTCGCCGTTGGCAAAACCGGCGCCGAAGCCGTTGGGATAGTCAAACCGGTAGAAGTAGACCTCCGGCTGGGGGTGATGATGGGGAGGATAGGAGGACCAGCGGCCGGGATGGTTCAGCACCTCGCCCAGCACCATGTTGGAAAAGGGTGCGTTCTCATAGTCGAAGAAGGTCTTGATCTCCCGCTTCATGCAGCCCATCAGCTCGCCGCCTGCACCGGCGTGCTGGGTCTGGACGGTGTCCGGGGTGTACATCACGGACTCGTACTTGTTCTCGTTCTCGGTATCCTGGATATACAGCTCGCTGTGGCCATGGGCGGTGAGGGTGATCTTCGTGGCCTTGCTCGCCAGCAGGCAATAGGCCTCATGGTGGAAGCAGTCGGGGCGGTCGGCCTCGACGGTTTTGCCGTCCCACGCATAGGTGACCTTGCCCTCGAACAGCAGGATCGCCACCTCGTTGGTCGCGCTTTCGTAGGTATAGGTATCGCCGTCTTCCATGATCAGCAGGCCCACGTTCATCATGGTACCCATCTGGTTGGTAGTCTCGTCGATATAGACGTTATAGCCGCGGCGCAGCTCGTTATTCTTATTGAAATAAGTCATGATATCGCCTTTCTTACAGTCCGGCGTGCTCACGGATATACTTGCGGCCCTTCATGGCGTATTCCAGAGGCTCCGCCTTGGCGGGATCCTGCTCGGCTTCCACCAGCAGCCAGCCCTCGTAGCCGGCATTGGCCAGCACCTCGAACACGGGGTCGAAGTTCACGTTGCCGTCACCGGGGACAGTAAAGGCACCATTGCGGACGGCCTGCAGGAAGCTCCAGTTGTTGGCCTTGACCTGCTCCACCACGGAAAGGCGCATATCCTTCAGATGGACATGACCCACCCGATCCACATACTTCTTCAGCATGGCCAGGGGATCCTCCCCGGCAAAGGTGAAGTGGCCGGTGTCGTAGCACAGGAACACATAGCGGGGATCGGTATTCTGCATCATGCGGTCGGTCTCCTCGCTGGTCTGCACCACCGTACCCATGTGGTGGTGGAAGCACAGCTTGAAGCCCCGGTCCGCGGCGATCTTGCCCAGCTTGTTCAAGCCGTCGCAGAAGCATTCCCACTCCCGATCGTTCATCACGTACTTGTGACCGCCGGTGAGGATGGGGGTGTCCATCTTGCCCTGGATGGAATAGCTCTGCTCGCTGACGTTGATGCGGTTGGCACCCACAGCGGCCAGGAAATCCAGATTGGCGGTGAAGTCCTTGACCTCCTCTTCAAAGGGACGGGTCAGCAGGAACGAGGAGTACCAGCGGCTGGCGATACGCATACCGCGCAGGTCCAGAGCGGCCTTCAGTTCCTTGGGATCCTTGGGGTACTTATTGCCGATCTCGCAGCCGGTAAAACCTGCCAGCGCCATTTCGCTGACGGTCTGCTTAAAGGTGTTCTCCGCACCCAGCTCGGGCATATCGTCGTTGCACCAACCGATGGGCGCAATACCCAGATTGACTTTCTTTGCATCAAACATGATGACAGTTCCTCCTGTATTTGAAGTTGTAAACAACCTTTTCTACTGATTCATAAGTGCCGTTTATGAAACGGCAAAAGCGGAAAATAGGGAAAGCCTCCGCTTTCCCTATTTTCAGTTGCGAACTCATTACTGGGCAGCCATCTTGCGGGCCTTGGCCTCCATCTTGTTACGCATAACGTCGATGGTAACAGCCACGATGATCACGCCGCCGATAACGATATACTGGATATCGTTCTGTGCGCCCATCAGGTTCAGGCCGTTACGGATCACCGCCATCAGCAGTGCGCCCACCAGGGTACCCCAAATGGTACCCTTACCACCGGTAAAGGATGCGCCGCCGACGATGCAGGCTGCGATAGCGTCGTTATCGTAAGTTGCGCCGGAGTTGGCGTTTGCGGTTGCCAGACGGCCTACGCAGACCACGCCGGCCATACCGGCCATGAAGCCGGACAGGGTATAGACGAAGGTCAGCACATTCTTGGAGGGGATACCGCTCAGCCGGGCAGCCTCAGGGTTACCGCCGCAGCAGTAGATCTGACGGCCCAGCGCCGTCTTGCGCAGGAAGATATCAAACAGCACGAACACGATCAGCACCAGAATGAAGCTGGCGGGGATGCCGGGGAAGGCAACCTTGCCGGAAGCATCATGGGTCTGGAAGAAGGAGTGGCTGCCGATCCACATGGTGCTGTCCACGCCGGCACCGGTAAAGGCAATGGACTTAGAGCCGGTGATGACCAGGGCAACGCCCAAAAGCACGTTCTTCATACCCATCGTGGAAACGAAGGGGTGAGGCAGATCCAGCCGGGTCAGCAGCGTGCCGTTCAGGAAACCGCAGAAGGTACTGATGGCCAGACCGCAGATAATCAGGATCACGGGGTTGGTGATGCCGGCCTTCTGCACCAGAACGCCGATCAGGCAGGTACACAGCACGCAGTTGGAGCCCACGGACAGGTCGATACCGGCGGTGATCAGCGCGCACAGCATACCGGCGGAGATCAGGCAGTTGATGGACGCCTGCTTCAAAACGTTCATGATGTTGCCCACCTTGGGGAACTTATCCGGCAGGGCAATACAGAAAATAATGACTAAAATAACCAGGGCCAGAGCTGTGCCCAGCTTCTGTATCACGCTCTTAAATTTAGAATTCTTTTTCATATCAGTCTAACTCTCCTCCCCAGGCCGCTTTCATAATATCTTCGGAATTGAAGTGTTTGGAATCACGATCAATATTCGCCATGACACGACCGCCGCGCATGACCACCACATGGTCACTCATCGCCAGTACCTCGGGAAGCTCCGAGGAGACCATGATGACGCATTTGCCTTCCTTGACCATCTGGTTCATCACGTTATAAACCTCTATCTTGGCGCCCACGTCGATACCGCGGGTCGGCTCGTCGAAGATCAGAATATCGGCATCGGTATTGACCCACTTGCCGATGACCACCTTCTGCTGGTTACCGCCGGACAACTGGGCGGTAACTTCGTCCAAAGACGGGGTCTTGATCTTCAGCGCGGCAATATTGTCCTGGCCGGTCTGCTCGATCTTCTTTTCATCGAACAGCAGACCCTTGGTAAAGCCCTTCATGTTCGCCAGGATCAGGTTGGTACGAACACCCAGAGACAGCACCAGGCCCTGGCCCTTGCGGTCCTCCGTCAGGAAACCGATGCCCTGCTTGATGGCATCGGCAGGCTTCTTGATGGTCACTTTCTTGCCCTTGACGTAGATCTCGCCGCTGTCCAGCGGATCGGCGCCGAACACGGCACGCATGGTCTCGGTACGACCGGCACCTACGAGGCCTGCAAAGCAGGTGATCTGGCCGGCATGCGCCCGGAAACTCACATCGTGCAGTACGCCGGCCTCATTGAGGTTCTTTGCCTCCAGCCACACGTCGCCCTTCACGCCATATTCCTTCGGGAACAGGTTATCCAGGGTACGGCCGACCATGGCGTTGATCAGCTTTTCCTCTGTCATGTTGGCGATGTCCTCGGTGACGATGTGTTCACCGTCACGCATGACGGTCACCCGGTCACACAGCTCAAACAGTTCTTCCAGTTTATGAGATACGAACAGGATAGCAATGCCTTTCTTCTTCAGGGTGCGGACAGTTTCCATCAGCTGCTCGATTTCTTCCTTGCCCAAAGAGGACGTCGGCTCGTCCATAATGATGAGCTTGGCGTCCAGAGAAACCGCCTTGGCGATCTCAACCATTTGCTGCAAGCCGATACCCAGCTTGCCGCATTCCATTCTCACGTCGATCTCCGGATGACCCAGAGTCGTCAATGCCTCTTTGGCGATCTGCTCCATCTTGGGATAGTCCAGCAGGGGACCTTTCTTGATGGCGCGGCCCATGAATACGTTATCGACCACGGGAAGCTGGCGCACGATGTTCAGTTCCTGGTACACGCAGGCGATACCTGCTTCACGGGACTGAACGGGATTGCGAAACACCTTCTTCTCGCCATCCACGAAAATATCACCCTCTTCGGGAATATGTACACCGGTCAGCACCTTGATCAAGGTGGATTTACCGGCGCCGTTTTCACCGATCAGGCCGTGGATCTCGCCGGGCTTGATGCCGATGGACATATTGCGCATGGCCACGACGCCCGGAAAACGCTTGGTGATGTTTTTCAGTTCAACGACATATTCGCTCATTGAATTACCTCGATTCTCCCTTTCTCTCTCGTGGTTCAAAGAGCCACTTCCTTCAGGAGTACTCTTTACAAAAAAAGCAAAAGGGGGCGACAGAAACCTGTCGCCCCCTTTCATTGACTTATTTACGCAGCGACAATACAGTTCGTGTATGCGTCAAGAATTAGCCGATGTTGTCAATGGTCATGACCTTGACGTCAGCAGCGATGACTTCCTCAACGGTCTCGCCCTTGATGGCAGCGTAAGCAGCCTTAACGACCTGATAACCCATAGCGGTGGGCTGCTGAGCAACAGTAGCCTTCACCAGGGACTCGCCGGAAGCGATGGCTTCCAGAGCGGAAGCGTTGCCGTCGAAACCAACAATGATAATGTCGGTGTAGCCAGCCTCTTCGCAGACCTTGGCAGCGCCCAGAGCGGTATCGTCATTGTGGCAGAACACAACGTTGATAGCATCACCGTGCTTGTTCAGCAGGTCTTCCATGGTCTTAACAGCACCGTCGATGGTGTTCTGGCCGGACAGAGCGTCCAGGACCTCGATGCCGTTGTCAGCGCAGGCCTTCTCATAGCCGGCACGACGCAGGTTGGAGGTGTTGTCGCCTTCCTGACCGTAGATGATGACAGCCTTGGCACCTTCGCCCAGCTGCTCAGCGGCCCAGATACCGCCCTGCTCAGCAGCGATATCGTTCATGGTGCCGACGAAGCAGGTCTGGCCCTCGATACCGCAGTTGGTATCAACGGACAGAACGGGGATACCGGCGTCGATGGCAGCCTGCAGGGCGCCATTGGCAGCAGCGGCATCATTGGGAGCGCAGACGATAGCGTCGCAGCCGGAACCGATAGCGGTCTCGATCATGTTGACCTGCTCGGCAACGTCGGACTCGGCGTTAGGACCGGTAACGGTGACCTTGATGCCCAGCTCTTCAGCAGCCTGCATGCAGCCGGCTTCCACATAGCCCCAGTACTCGGAGGTGGTGCACTTCAGAACGACAGCGATCTCGATCTCCTCAGCGGTGTCGCCGCCCTCATCAGCGGGAGCAGCGGCTTCCTGACCGCAAGCTACCAGGCACAGAGCCAGAGCCAGAGCCAGAATCAGTGCAAGAAACTTTTTCATATTCATTTTTCTCCTTTTAAATTTTAGGTGCATATGCGCACCCATTGGGGCTATGTTACCACAAGTTTTTCGTAAAGGCAAGTGAAAAATGTAAATTTTCTTTCTTTCATTTTCTTTCATTTTCCCTTAAAAGCAGAAAGTACATAACATTTTCCACTTTTTTGTTCGGATTGCCCCGTGAAAGTCTCAAAACGTCGAAAAAAAGGCACAAAAGTGCCCCTTTTTCATTTCCGGTCAATGTGTTTCCCCTCAAAATCAAATCCCATGATGCTGTTGCGAAAACCGTTGAGGAGCGCATCATAATCCGCTGTTTCATAGGTGTTCTGCGGAAATTTTCTGTTCCAGGCATCGCAGATCGCCTGTGCCAGGTCATGACACCGTACCTCCTGCGAGCCAAGCAGCATCGGGGTCAGGTACGCCACCAGCATCATCTTATCATCCACCCGGGCGGCGCTGCGGTTCCAGAACCGCTCCTTTTTCCAACCCGCCTCGATGGCATCCACAAGCTCATGGGCCAGCTTTTCCGGCGACTCATACGCCTGTGCCGCTCCCACATAGATCGGCTCATAGGCCGTCCGATACTCTGCGAAAGCATCCCGATAGGCAAAGCGGGTAAAGCTGTCGATCCACGGTCTGCCGTGACGGATCGCTTTGAGCAGTTCCTCCATTACGACTCCTCCTCTTCCCCGTCAATATCCTGTGCTATCTCATCCAAATCTTCCAACCGGTCCCCGCTTTCTTCCGGCAGTTCCTCCGAAGGCGGATCCTCCTTGGCGCCGTAGCGGTAGATCCTCCACTCCCGCAGACACACCCAGCCGCCTACCACGAAAAATGCGATCGCAGCCAGGATCCCCCAGAAGGCAAGGGTGGACTCCCCTTTGATGACGCCGTAGATCAGTTCACCGCCCAGATACATCAGATAGCCGCCGGCAAGCACCCACAGATAGTTGACCTGGCGCGGTCCTTTTTCTTCCTTTTTCCACTTCCACATACACGTTCTCCGTTATGTTTTCTTTTTTACATTTAATCCAGGATCTCATCCAGCATCAATTTGATAAACTCACAGCTGGTATAGGCGGCAAACCGCTGATACACGTCAGACTTCCGGCTGTCGGCAAAGTCGCACACACTCTTGGCGACGATGGCCTTGGGCCGTGGCTCTGTGGCGTGATTGGCGGCGTAGACCACGCCGTAACCCTCCATCTCCAGTCCCTTGGTGCTGCTGAACTGCCCCTTGATCTGCTTTTCCAGGATCGCCCTGTTGGCCACCACAGTGGAGCCGCTGGCCATGGCGCCCACATGGACATGGGTCTCATTTTTGGCCGAACGAATGGCCTGTTCAAAGTAGGGGTACAGGGTCTCGTCGATCTTTGCCACGGTGGGACGGGGCAAAAATCCGATCTCGCCGAATACGATAGAAGCCCTGTCCTTGGGCACGTATTTGCCGTTGGAGTAGTTCCAGACCATATCTGCCAGCACCACGTCGCCGAACATCTGGGCATCGTTAGCCTCCTCCAGTGTGCCGGCGGCGATGCCGGGCATGATCACGTATTTGGGACGGAAATGCCCGATCAGCTTCATGGTCAGGGTGGCCGCCGCCGTCATACCCATCTCGTCCTGTCGGGCGGCAATGATCCGCATACCGTTTCCGGCGTGATCTGCCTGATAGTATAGCTGGTCATCTCCCTCCATCCGGAGCTCCTGCCAATCGTACATACGGCGTACCGCTTCTTCCTCCGTGTCGGTCACATAGATCAGCGCCGCAAAGGTTTGGTACTCCTGCATATCCGTTTTTCCCCTCTTTCTATCCGTTTTTTGTCAACAATACCACACTCTCCACGTTTGCCGTACGGGGGAACAGATCCACCGCAGCGGCACGGGTGCAGGTGTAGCCCAGCCGGGCAAAGCGCTTCACGTCACGGCCCAGGGTCGCAGGGTCGCAGGACACATACACCACACGCCCGGGCGCCATGGCGCACACCGCCTCCACCACCTCGGGTGCAAGCCCTTTTCGGGGTGGGTCCACACAGATCACGTCGGGTTTCAAGCCCTCAGCGGCAAACTTCTCCGCCACGGCCTTGGCGTCTCCGCAGAAGAATTCCACGTTCTCCACGCCGTTCTCTGCGGCGCTTTTTTTGGCATTCTCTATCGCCTCGGGCACGATCTCCGCGCCGATGGCACGTTTACAATGCTTTGCCATCACCTGGGTGATCGTACCCGCTCCGCAGTACAGATCAAGAAACGTTTCCTGTCCTGTCAAGCCGGCAAATTCCACCGCTTTGCGGTAAAGCACCTCCGCCTGCTCCCGATTGACCTGATAAAAAGACGGCACGGACAGGCGGAACTGTAAACCACACAGGGTATCAGCGAGGGTGTCCTCCCCCCACAGCGTACGGTACTGCTCGGCGGTAATGGCATTGCCCTTGCGGGTGTTCACTCCCAGCACGATGCCCACGCAGCTTGGGACGTTCCGGCGCAGCAGTTCCACCAGCTCCGGCTCGCGGGGCAGTTTCTCCCCGTTGACGAACAGGCAGAGGAGGCACTCCCCTTTGGCGTTGGTACGCACGAACAGGTGGCGCAGCAGTCCCCGGTGGGCGGTTTCGTCGTAGCACGGTACGTCATAAGCCTTGATGTACTGCCGCAGCGCATTGGCGGCGGCGTCCGCCGTCTCCTTTTGCAGCAGGCAGGTCTCCACGGTCTGCACGTCATGGGTGCGGGCGCGGTAAAAACCCACGGTGCCATCGGCGGCTACGGGGTACAGGCTCTTGTTGCGGTAGCGCGCCCGGGTCGGTGCGCCCAAGATTTCCTCTACAACAACGCCGCTGCCGCCCAGACGCTCCAGAGCGTCCTGCACCCGCCGGCGCTTGGCGGCCAGTTCCTCGGCGTAGTCCATGTGGCGGAAGTCACAGCCGCCGCACTTGCCGTAGCAGGGGCAATCCGGCTCGGTACGATGAGGAGAGGGATCTTCCACCCCCACCACCTTGCCGAAGGCGGCATTTTTCAGCACCTTCAGTATCAAAATGTCACAGTCCTCGCCCCGAACGGCACGGTGGACAAACACCACCTGTCCGTCCACCCGGGCGATACCCAGGCCCTCGGAGGAGTATCCCTCGATACGGGCGTGGACGGTGTCATTTTTCTTCAGCATCGGTCATTCCTCAACAGCGGGCGGACAGAGTCGTCCGCCCCTACAAGTCAAAATTCGAATTTCTCCATCACTTTCCGGATAGCCTCGGCAAAGGCCGCCAGGCTCTTATTATCCCGTCCCTTGCTGCGGCGGATCAGCGCCATCAGGCTGTCGCCCATTTGCAGCAGACGCTGGTAGGTCTGAGATGTCTTGCCGCCGCCGGATTCAAACGCGGCCTTCTTCCGCTCGGGCAGATAGCCCCGGGCGATCTGCTGACAGGTGATGAGGTCATATTCCTCGGTGTACTGGGGCGCATGGGCGGCAAAGCCCAGCTTCTGCACGTTCTCCGCGAAGAGAGGCGCCACGTCCCGGTCGCCGTGTACCACGAACACGTGCTGCACACGGCTGTCCTTGAACCGGCCGATCCAGCCCAGCAGATGGTCGTGGTCGGCATGGGAGGAAAGGCCCTGGAAATTCACGATCCTGGCCCGTACCGCCACGTCCTCGCCGAACATCTTGACCTTGTCGATGCCGTCCAGCAGGGTACGGCCCAACGTGCCGGGAGACTGGAAACCCACGAACACCACGGCACAGTTTGGCTTCCACAGGTTATACTTCAGATGATGGCGGATACGGCCTGCGTCGCACATACCGCTGGCAGAGATGATAACTTTGGGCGTGGTATCGGTGTTGAGGAGCTTGGACTCATCGGTGGTCTCCGTCAGGTGCAGTCCCGGGAAGGAGAACATGGCGGTGCCGTCCTTCACCAGCTCCCGGGCCTCATCGTCCAGATAGCCCCGCAGATCACCGCAGAAAATGGTGGTGGCCGCCTTGGCAAGCGGGCTGTCCACATAGACGGGGAAATCCTTGACGGACTTCACCAAGCCCTTGTCCTTGATCTCGCGGATGAAGTACAAAAGCTCCTGGGTACGGCCCACGGCAAAGCTGGGGATCACCACGTTGCCGCCCTTGGCCAGGGTCTCGTCGATGATCTGGGCCAGCTCGTCGGTATAGCTCCACACCTCGGTGTGGTTGCGGTCGCCGTAGGTGGACTCCATAACCACGTAGTCCGCATCGGTGAAGAACTGGGGATCCCGGATAATGGGCTGATCCACGTTGCCGATATCGCCGGAAAAGACGATGGTGCGCTTTTCTGCGCCCTCGGTCAGCTCCAGACGGATGCTGGCGCTGCCCAGCAGGTGGCCGGCGTCGATAAAGGTCGCCCTGACCCCCTCACACAATTCGATGGTCCGGCCGTACTCGCAGGTGTCCAGAAACTGGTTAAGACGCATGGCGTCCTCCACGGTATAAAGGGGCTCCACCGCCGGACGTCCCGCCCGCTCATTCTTGTGGTTCTGATAGGCTGCATCGCTCTCCTGAATGTGGGCGGAGTCCGCCAGCATGATAGTGAGCAGCTCCGCGGTCAGTCGGGTGGTGACGATGCGGCCGTTAAAGCCCTGCTTGATGAGCATGGGCACCCGGCCGGAATGGTCGATATGGGCATGAGTGATGAGCACATAGTCGATGCTGCCCGGCGCAAAGGGCAGCGAGGCATTGTCGATCTCATCCCGCCCCTGCTGCAAGCCACAGTCGATGAGGATTTTCTTCCCGTTCACTTCCAGACAGTGACAGCTTCCCGTCACGCATTGATCCGCGCCGAAAAATGACAGTTTCATTTCGATTCGATCCTTTCTGCCCATGGCATACTTTTACGAAGTAATTTTACCACACAAACGATTCCTATGCAAGAGTCTGAAACGGACGGCTTCACGCATTGTTTACAAGTTTCCCTTTGCATCTGCAAATTTCCTGTGGTATACTATATTTTGATATTGTATGCAAATTTACCCAAAAAGGGAAAGGACAGATACACCATGGGACTTTTGAACAAAATGTTCGGCTCCTATTCCGAACGTGAACTGAAAAGCATTACCCCCATCGTCAGGAAGATCGAAGCGATGGAGGACGAATACCGGGCATTGACCGACGCCCAGCTCCAGCACAAAACTCCGGAGTTCAAGGAGCGTCTTGCACAGGGCGAAACTTTGGACGACATTCTGCCCGAGGCCTTTGCCACCGTCCGGGAGGCCGCCGACCGCGTACTGGGCCTCAGGCCCTATCCCGTCCAGCTTATCGGCGGCATCGTGCTGCACCAGGGCCGCATCGCCGAGATGAAGACCGGTGAGGGCAAGACCCTGGTGGCTACTCTACCCGCCTACCTCAACGCGCTGACCGGCGAGGGCGTGCACATCGTCACCGTCAACGATTATCTGGCCAAGCGCGACAGCGAGTGGATGGGCAAGGTGCATCGTTTCCTGGGTCTTTCTGTGGGCCTTATCATCCACGACCTGACCCGCGAGGAGCGCCAAGCCGCCTATGCCGCCGATATCACCTACGGCACCAACAACGAGATGGGCTTTGACTACCTGCGTGACAACATGGCGATCTACGCCAACGAGCAGGTACAGCGGGGTCACGCCTTTGCCATCGTGGACGAGGTGGACTCCATTCTCATCGATGAGGCCCGTACCCCGCTTATCATCTCCGGCATGGGCGACAAGTCCACGGCGCTGTACGATCTGGCAGAGAACTTTGCCCGCACGCTGAAAAAATACGTGGTGGCGGAAACCGACAGCAAGGTGGAGGAGGATCCCGCCATCGACGCTGACTACGTGGTAGACGAAAAGGCGAAAACCGCTACACTCACCGCCCGGGGCATCAAAAAGGCCGAGGAATACTTCAAGCTGGAGAACCTGGGCGATCCGGAAAACGCCACCGTCTCCCACCACATCAATCAGGCGCTGAAAGCCCACGGCACCATGAAGCGGGACGTGGACTATGTGGTGAAAGACGGCGAGGTCATCATCGTGGACGAGTTCACCGGACGACTGATGTTCGGCCGCCGTTACAGCGAGGGACTCCATCAGGCCATCGAGGCCAAGGAGCACGTGTCCGTCCAGCGGGAGAGCAAGACTCTTGCCACCATCACTTTCCAGAACTATTTCCGTCTGTACCGCAAGCTCTCCGGCATGACCGGTACGGCGCTGACCGAGGAAGAGGAATTCGGCACCATCTATCAGCTGGATATTATCGAGATCCCCACCAACCGCCCCATCGCCCGTATCGACAACGAGGACAGCGTCTACAAGACCGAGGTGGGCAAATACCGCGCCGTCATCCAGCAGGTCAAGGCCTGCCATGCCAAGGGGCAGCCGGTACTGGTGGGTACGGTATCCATTGAGAAGAACGAGCTGCTGGGCAAGCTCCTCCAGCGGGAGGGTATCCCCTGCAACCTGCTCAACGCCAAAAACCACGAAAAGGAAGCCGAGATCGTGGCCCAGGCCGGTAAATACGGCGCCGTCACCGTGGCCACCAATATGGCAGGCCGCGGTACCGATATCATGCTGGGCGGCAACGCCGAGTACATGGCGAAAAACGACCTGCGAAAGGCCGGTCTCTCCGACGAGCTGATCGCCGAGGCCACCGGCTACGCCGAGACCGACAATGAGGAGATCTTGAGCGCCCGGAAGCTGTTTGCCGAAAAGCTGCAGCAGCACAAGGACGAGATCGCCGGCGAAGCGGAAAAGGTGCGCGAGGCAGGCGGTCTGTTCATCATCGGCACGGAGCGCCACGACTCCCGCCGGATCGACAACCAGCTCCGCGGCCGCAGCGGCCGTCAGGGCGACCCCGGCGAGACACGCTTCTATATCGCCCTGGAGGACGATCTGATGCGTCTGTTCGGCGGTGAGCGCATCACCGGCATGATGGACCGCCTGAACGTGGACGAGGACACCCCCATTGAGAACAAGATGCTCACCCGAGCTATCGAAAATGCCCAGACCACCGTGGAGAGCCGAAACTTCCAGTCCCGTAAATCCGTGCTGGAATACGACGACGTGATGAACAAGCAGCGGGAGATCATCTACGGTCAGCGCACCCAGGTGCTGGAGGGCATGGACGTCAAGTCCATCGTCATGGGCATGATGAACAGCGCCATCGCCGACCAGATCCACGAGTACTTTATCGAGAACGACCATTTGGACGCCGAGACCTGCTGCCAGCTTCTCAAGAGCGTAGAGGGCATCTACTTCCCCAAGTATGCCGTCAAATTCGAGGAAAATGAGCTGTCCACCCTCACGGAGGACGACGTGGCGGAGCGCATCACCGCCGCTGCCGCCGACTTCTACGAGAAGAAGGAGCAGGCCTTCACCTCCCCCGTCATGCGTGAGGTGGAGCGGGTGGTGCTGCTGCGTGTGGTGGACGAATACTGGATGGATCACATCACCGCCATGGACGATCTGAAGCAGGGCATCCGCCTCCGGGCCTATGCCCAGGTGGATCCCATCATCGCCTACAAGAAGGAATCTCTGGATATGTTTGACGAGATGATCGCCGCCATCCGCGCCGAGACCGTTCGCCGGCTGTACAGCGTACGCATCCAACGCAATGAGGAGATCAAGCGGGAGCGGGTAGCCACCGGTGCCACGGAGAACGTGGGCGGCGACGGTACCGTGAAGAAGCAGCCCAAGAAGGTCGCCGTCAAGGTGGGCCGCAACGATCCCTGTCCCTGCGGCAGCGGATTGAAATGGAAGAAATGCGAGTGTAAGGAGTACCATCAGTAACCGTTTTCCCGTAGGGGCGACCCTTGCGGCCGCCCGGAAGCGGCGCGCCCTACGCATTCTAATCAGAACGGAGCGTATTATGTTCCAGACCCATCAAGTCGACAACTTGATATACCTGACCTCCGACGTGCTGGGCGACGGCGTGCGTCACGGGTTTTCCACCCGCAAGGGTGGTGTTTCCGCCGGCGCACTGGAGAGCCTGAACCTGCGGGGCTATATCCACGGCGACCGTAAGGAGAACGTGGAGGAGAACTACCGCCGATTCTGCGCCGCCATCGGTGTGGACGCGGAAAAGGTGGTGCTGTCCCAGCAGGAGCATCTGGATCACCTTCGCCTTGTCACCGCCCACGACTGCGGCAAGGGATTGTGGCGGGAGCGGGACTACCGCGCCGTGGACGGTCTGCTGTGCAACACCCCCGGCATTCCCCTGGTGGTTTTTTCTGCCGACTGCAACGTGATATTGCTCCACGACCCCGTCCGCCATGCCATCGCCGCCGTCCACGCCGGCTGGCGCGGTACCGCGCTGGGCATTGTGGTCAAGGCGGTGCAGGAGATGCACACGCAGTTCGGCTCCGATCCCGCTGACATTCACGCCGCCATTGGTCCCGCCATCGGCAAATGCTGCTTCGAGACCGACGATGACGTGCCGCAGGCACTCCGCGATGCGCTGGGCGATGCGGTAGAGCCCTATATGACGAAAATCAGTGCCAAGTGGCACATCGACCTGAAAGCCGTCAACGCCCTATGGCTGCGGCGGGAGGGCCTTACCCGTATCGATGTTTCCGATCTGTGCACCATGTGTCGCACCGACCTGTTCTGGTCACACCGGAAGATGGGAAACTCACGAGGCGTACAGGCCGCCGTGATCTGTTTGGAGGATTGACGCCATGAAAAAAATATGTTGTCTTTTCCTGGCGATGCTTCTGCTTTTGAGCTGCACCGCCTGCACCAACTGGGATGAACTGGCGGAAGACCCTTTGCAGGAGTTAAGTCTGTATTACCAGTCAGAAAACGAGTCCCAGGCGGAGACGGAGATCACCTCCTTTTCCCTGCCCTACTGTGAAACCGAAACGCTGGACAGCGTGACCTGCCGGGACGGTTTTCAGCAGGTGGTGGGCAAGCTGCTCTACGAGAGCTTGTATGAGCTGGACGAGTCCTTTACGCCCCAGCCCGTTCTGGCGGAGGGCTGCCGCTATGATGCGGAGAACCTCACCTATACCATCCGGCTTCGCAGCGGCATTCGTTTCTCTGACGGCTCTGCTCTGACAGCAGGCGACGTGGTCGATACGCTGCGCCGCGCCGCGGGCTCTGCGCGATACGGCTCCCGCTTTTCTGAAGTGGACGATCTCTCTGCAGACGGCAACAAGATCATTGTCACGATGCTGGAGCCAAACGGCGGACTGCCGAGCCTGTTGGATATCCCCATTGTCAAAGCCGGCACAGAAACGCAAAATGTTCCTCTGGGCACCGGCCCCTACGCCGTTGCCAAGGAGGAAAACGGCGGTCAGTATCTCGCGCCCAATCCCCATTGGTGGCAGGGCAAGCGTCTGCCGCTGAGCCGTATCGACCTGGTCTCCTGCAAGACCGCAGATGCCGCCAACTATGCCTTTTCCGCCCAGAATGTTCAGCTTCTGTGCGCCGACCTGATCGGCACCGATACCGCCCCTGCCGACGTCAGCGGTGCCTGCACCGATGCGCCCGACACAGTGATGCAGTATCTTGGGTTTAATCTAAATAATGAGATCCTGGCAAGCAGCGCCGTTCGCAGAGCCATCAGCGCCGCCATCGACCGGGAGGCCCTGGTCAGCTCCTACCTGTTGGGCCACGGTACCGCGGCCCAGTTTCCCCTGCCGCCCCAAAGCGCATTTTATCCCACTGATCTGGAGAGCCGATACTCCCGCGAGGCCGCCGACACCGCGATGAAAAAGGCCGGTCTGACCACCGGCGGGGAAAAAGCGGAGTTGACCCTTCTGGTCAACGAGGAAAACCCTTTCAAGGTCACCGTCGCCACCCAGATCGCCGAGTCGCTGAATCGCTACCTTCTTTCCGTCACCGTACAGGTGTTACCCTGGGAGGATTACCTGAATGCACTTCGGAACGGACAGTACGATCTGTATTTCGGCGAGACCAAACTGCGCCCGGACTGGGATCTGACCGCGCTGATCGGCACAGGCGGCGCGTTGAATTACGGCGGTTTCCGGGACGAGGATACTGACCTGCGGCTCCGGGAATATCTGGAGGCTCAGGGCGCCCAGCGCAGCACAGCAATGGAGAAGCTGTGTGAGGGCTTCCTGCAATCGCAGCCTATTGTACCCCTCTGCTTCAAAGCGGTTTCCGTCTTGGTGACCGGCAACGCCGTGGATCAGATCACCCCCACCGCCAGCGATCCCTTTTACCAGTTGGAAAACTGGACCGTCCATCTGGCTGACTCGTAACACATAAAAAAGCCCTTGGGCCTGGACCCCAAGGGCTTTTTATTCTGATCAGCTATACGTCCGCAGGACGGCGGAAACCTTACCCAGAATGGAGGCGTACCGACCGTCAATGGGCTGGTAGTCCGGGTTTTCCGGCATGAGCCAGACCTGGCCGTTTTTTCGGTTCAGCCGCTTGACCGTGGCCTCGTCCTCTAAGAGCGCTACCACGATCTCACCGTTGTTCGCCTCCCGCTGCTGGTGCACCACCACCAGATCACCGGGCAGGATCCCGGCGTTCAGCATGGACTCGCCGCGGACTCGCAGGGCAAAATACTCCCCGTCTTTTCCATTGGTGTCAAAGGGGATATATTCCTCGATGCACTCCTGTGCCAAAATCGGCGTACCGGCGGCTACATTGCCCACCACGGGGACCTTTCCCGCAGGCAATTCCGGCTCGACACTCTCCGCTTTCGCCGCAGGCTGATCCACCAGGCGGATGGCCCGGCCCTTGCCTGCACCTTTTTGGATCACGCCCAGTTCCTCCATGTGGGTCAGATGAAAATACACCGTGGAGGGGGACTTCAGGCCCACCGCCTCACCGATCTCGCGGACAGAGGGCGGATAACCCTGCCGGGCCACGAAGGCAGCGATAAAATCGTAGATCTTTATTTGCATCTTGCTCATTGTCTGTTTCTTTGCCATGGGAAAGCTCCTTTCCGTCAGCGCACATTTGTTTCATTTGCAGTATAGCACATCTGTTTTTGTTTTGCAACGTTTGTTCTATCATTTTTTTGAAATTTTTTTCTTGCTTTTTCTTATTTAATATGGTAAGATAACACGTACTGTGAAATATATGCCCTTTTCGCGGCATGGAATAAACGGAGGAAGATCCAAATGGTTATTGCTATCACTATTCTGCAGCTTTTATGCGCACTGGTCCTGATCGGTGTGGTGCTGTTCCAGTCCGGTAAGTCTCGGGGTCTGAGCGGTGCCATCGGCGGCATTGCCGACTCCTATATGAGCAAGTCCAAGGCCAAGAGCTTTGATGCCAAGCTGGCAAAGGCCACCAAGTGGGTGGGCGCTGTGTTCGTCGTTCTGACGCTGGCGCTGGATTGCATGGTCGCTGCCGGCCTGTAATTTATGACAGGAAAAATTGCCGTCCTTCGGGACGGCAATTTTTTTATTTGACAGAGCGGTAGGTCTTTCCGTTTTCGGGGATGATGCCCTTGATGGCAAAGAGCTCCCCTACGGTGACGAATTTGACGCCCCGGGCACTCAGATGGTCAACGGCGGCGAGAGCCGCCTCCACGGAGGTGGGATAGCTGTCATGGAAGAGGATGATACAGCCGTCGAAGCAGTCGCGGTAGACGATATCCAAAATGCTGTCCACGTTCTGGCTCTTCCAGTCCTCGGTATCCACCGACCAGTTGATCAGCGGGGTGTCCATGCAGGCGCATTCCGCGTCCGTCATGATGCCATAGGGTGGGCGTACCCAGTAGTCCCCCTGTCCTAAAATGTCACGCAAAATCTCGTCGCATTTCTGAACATCCTGCTTGGTCTCCCACTGGGACAGCTTGGAAAGCTGGGCGTGGTCGTAGGAATGGTTGCCGATCTGGTGTCCCTCCGCCGCAATCCGCCACACCAGAGCGTCGTTGGTCTCCGCCAGGCTGCCGATGAGGAAAAAGGTGGCGTGGGCATCCCGTTCTTTCAGCCCATCCAGAAGCCGGGGCGTATAGGTCTGATTGGGGCCGTCGTCAAAAGTCAGCGCCATATAGGCGGTGGGTTCGCTCTCTGCCGAATAAACCTCCGCCTGGGCAGCATCCGGCGTACACCCCGGCAAAAAAAGAAGCAGCACCAACAGCGCAGCAAGTCGTTTCAATTCCATCACCGATGGAGTATATGCAAATGCTGAATGCGAAATGCGAATTGCTGAGTGGAAGAGGAATGGGCGAGTAGGGGCGGACGCCCCTGTCCGCCCTCGGGTAATTCTCGGAATGCGGGCCGACAGAGTCGTCGGCCCC
>R20__coassemble_303_pt1 | contig 38540 bp, 42 predicted proteins | sample R20__metabat2_high_PE_002 | metagenome-assembled genome bin R20 | reverse complement strand
GTAAACCAAGGCTGCTGTAAGCAGAAATAAAGTGATCTCAGATTTTGAGCCGGAAAAAGAACTGCGAGACTTGCTCGCAGTTCTTTTTTTACTTGACAAACGGCAGGGAAGTGATATTATATGAACAGATATTCACATGAATAACTATTCATATATTGGAGATGATACCATGCAATTTCAGGAGAACAATATCATTCACGAGGATGTGGTGGCACGGGTACAGGCAAGGATGCCGGAGGAGATGCCTCTTTTTGAGGTTTCCGAACTGTTTAAGGTGTTCGGCGATTCTTCACGCAGCCGCATCATCTGCGCCTTGAGCATCGAGGAGATGTGCGTCAACGATCTGGCAGCGCTGCTGAACATGACACCCTCGGCGGTGAGCCATCAGCTGAAGATCCTGCGGGATGCACGGCTGGTACGCTGCCGCAAGCAGGGCAGGGTGGTCTACTATGCGCTGGATGATTCCCATATCCAGGACATCTTTGCCATGGCCTTTGCGCATATTATGGAGGAACGGGAGGGATAAACATGACGCACGATCATCACGGCGAGGAACAGGGGGCGCTTCGCTTTTCCACATTGGTGGTTGCCGGTATGCTCTTTGCGGCTGCGCTGCTGTTTTTCCCGGGTAAAATACAGCTCTATATATTTGTAGTGAGCTATCTGCTGAGTGGCTGGAGCGTTTTGGCAGAAGCGGCAAAAAACATCGTACGCGGCGAGATCTTCGACGAAAACTTTTTGATGACCGTGGCCTCCATCGGTGCATTTTGTATGGGAGAGTACCCTGAAGCGGTGGCGGTCATGCTGCTGTATCAGACCGGTGAATTGCTGCAGGACAAGGCGGTGGACTCCTCGCGAAGTTCCATACAGGCTTTGATCGCCGTGCGTCCCGACCGGGCGACGCTGCCCGATGGGGAAGTGGTAGATGCCGCTACGGTTGCCGTAGGTACCGATATTCTCGTACGGCCCGGAGAGCGGGTGCCGTTAGACGGTATAGTGCGGGACGGGACTGCCATGGTGGATACCTCCGCTTTGACGGGGGAATCCCTGCCGCGGCAGTGGTCGGCAGGGGAGAGTGCCCTTGCCGGCTGCGTAGTATTGGACGGCGTTTTAACGATGGAGGTGACCAAACCATTTTCCCAGTCCAGCGTCAGCCGTATTATGGGGATGGTAGAGGACGCACAGGAGAAAAAGGCACGGCCGGAACAGTTCATCACGCGCTTTGCACGCATTTATACGCCCATTGTATGTGGTATGGCGCTTTTGCTGGCCATCGTGCCGCCGCTGTGCGGAATCGGTACATGGGCGCAGTTTATTCATAAAGCGTTGGCATTTCTTGTTATTTCCTGCCCCTGTGCACTGGTGATTTCCGTGCCTCTGGCAGTTTTCTCCGGTATCGGCTGCGCCAGCCACCAGGGGATCCTGCTCAAGGGCGGCAGCTATTTGCAGTTACTGGCAGAAGTAAAGGCAGCGGCATTTGATAAGACCGGGACACTAACGCAGGGAAAATTTCAAGTGAAGAAAATCATTCCTGCGCATGATGCGACCGAAGAAGAGGTTTTGCAGGTCGCGGCCTATTGCGAAAGCCAATCGACGCATCCGCTGGGAAAAGCAATTGTTTCCGCCTACAGGAAACCGATAGAAATGGTGCGGATTTGCAGTATTCGGGAGATTTCCGGACAGGGCATCAGCGCAGAACTTGACGGGAAAACAGCACGATGCGGAAAGAGGGAATTTGCCGCGCCGGATGCGTCTGCGACGGTCGACACGGCGTTATACGTGTCTTTGGACGGAGATTTTCTGGGAACGATCGTTTTGCAGGATAGGATAAAACCGGATACAAAGAGCGCCATCAAGTCCTTGCGCGAATTGGGACTTTCCCATCTGACAATGCTTTCCGGCGACAGGCAGCGGACTGCGGATACGATCGCAGCGGAAATCGGGCTGGATCACGCCTTTGGAGAACTGCTGCCGGAGGATAAGGTAGCAAAACTGCAGGAGCTGAAGGAACTGGGAACTGTTCTCTATGCCGGCGACGGAATCAATGACGCCCCGGTGCTGGCAAGCGCTGATATCGGCATTGCTATGGGCGGTCTGGGCAGCGACGCGGCCATGGAGGCAGCAGATGTGGTGATCATGTCCGACGAGCCGTCCCGTATTCCGCAGGCGATCCGTATCGCGCGAAAGACAATGCGCATTGCAAAAGAAAATATCGCTTTTTCGATCATTATAAAATGTATGATCCTTATCGTATCGATCGTGGCAGCCGTGCCGCTATGGCTGGCAGTATTTGCAGATGTAGGCGTCTGTATGCTGGCAATTCTAAACAGCCTGCGCGCGATGTACGATAGATAGGAGCTGCGCATAGAATGAGCCGGAGGGTTGATACAAATGGCTCGATTATTGCCCTATCGTCGGCGTGCTGCGGTAGATTATGCGCACGTCTGGGCATACGGACGCAATCCGGAATATTATGATTACGATAAGATAGGCGGAGACTGCACAAATTTTGCATCCCAGTGTATCTATGCCGGAACAGGCGTCATGAATTATACGCCCACATTCGGTTGGTACTATATTAACGCGAACGATAAAGCGCCGGCATGGACCGGCGTGGAGTATCTGCACAATTTTCTGGCGCGAAATGAGGTTTCACCGGGCCCGGTGGCGCTGATTTTGGATGATCTGTCTTTGGCTGAGCCCGGAGACGTGATCCAGCTTCGCTTCAGCGGAGACGTATTTCAGCATTCACCGATCGTTGTGGCAACAAATTTCTCCGGCGATCCGGCGACGATACTGCTTGCCGCGCACAGTTACGATGCCGATTTTCGTCCGCTGAGCACCTATGATTATGAGGAATATCGCATTTTGCATATTCTGGGATATTATAGCGATGAAATAGAAAATCCGACGGGATCAATCTGATTCCGTCGGATTTTCATTTTCCATTTTTCCTTTGATCTTCATATGTGACAAGGGATTTGCCTTTGCGGCAATACGCAAAGATTCATTGTCCACATGGGTATAGATCTCGGTGGTATTGAGGTGCTCATGCCCCAAAACTTCCTGGACTGCCTTGACATCAACGCCGTTCTGCAGCATCAGCGTTGCAGCAGTATGACGCAATTTGTGGGACGAGTACTGGGTGGAGTCCAGACCGGCGATCGAGAGATGCTTTTTGACAAGTGCATGGACCATAGAGCGGCTGATCCTTTGATTTCGACCGGACAAAAAGAGCGCATTTTGGTCTTTTCCACTGATGGGCCGGCGCACCGCAAGGTACTGCGCCAAAGCGTCTTTGCAGGCCTGATTGAGATAGAGGATGCGTACCTTGTTACCTTTACCGAGTACCCGCAGATGCTCCTCTTGAATGTCGGTTACATTCAGCCCGATCAGCTCGGAAATACGCAATCCGCAGTTCAAAAACAGGGTCAGAATGCAGTAATCCCGCTCTTTATTTGGCCCATCGACGGAATCCAGCAGGGAAATGGACTCATTGAGGGTCAAATAGTGGGGGAGGGACTTTTTCTGCTTGGGTGTGTCAATATCCTTGCAGGGATTTTCCTCTAAAAGGTGGACTTTGTTACATAAATAGTTATAAAAAGATCGAATTGCCGCCAATTTCCGTGCGCGGGACGCCGCATTAAGCCCTTTATCCGACGTGTCACTATTGTGAAATCTTTCACGTTCTCGGCTGAGATAGGTCATATAGCCGTAAATGTCCGTCAGGGTAATGGCGGAAACAAAGGATAGATCCACGTCCCGGATGGAGATTTCACTCAACGGCAGATCACGCATTGCCGGATCTCGCAGCTGCTTGATATAACGGAAAAAATTGCGCAAGTCTAAGTAGTATTCATCTACGGTACGCTTGCTGTGCGCTTTGATCGTTTCATGGTATGACAGAAAGTCTATTAAAATCGGCGGAGAGTCTAAGCGGTAATCAATCGGCATAAGAGAACCTCACAAATAATAGTGATATCCAACAAACAGAACGGAATATTTGTTTTACTGTAATTATAATGTATTTGCTGTAAGCAGAAACCAATTAAGAATAGCCACTTATAAAAGAAAACGGTTTTCGCCTACTCCATATTGAACAAAATTTTTATTTTGTTCAATTAACGGTATCGCCCGAAAGACGCTCCTCTGCTTTTGCGAATCCGATCAGGCCGTTATATCAGGTACTGCATCTAGTTATATCACTGCATCTAAGTGAATGCCGGCATCATTCCCTTTAGATGCAGTACCATTTGTCTGCAATTTTTCGCTTGACTTCTTTGCATCAGGCAAAACGGCTGGCTTGCCTGCAGTTACGCAGTATAGGATCCCGGTCCTGGTAAATGGGAGGGATCAAAAAAATTCGATACGACAGTTCCCTCTTCCAATACAAGAATTATACACTCTTACAATATAATATGCAATATTTTGTTCAATTTTGGCGTGAAAACGTCAAAGATGCGCATCAAACACCCCTGTGAGAGAGAAAAAAATAAAAAAATTGAAAAAAATATAAAATTTTACTTGACATAGATGTAACATTATGTTACTATCTGCGTAACAAAAACGATACACTCAGTTGAAAATGTAACAAGCAATGTAACAAATACTTGTGAATGTGAGAAATGATATGGAAGTTGAGAACGTTGGCAGCCGCATAAGAGAACTGCGAAAGAACTGCAATATGACGCAGGATGACCTGGCAATGCTGCTGGGAGTATCCCGCGTTCAGGTCAACCAGTGGGAAACCGGCGCAAGAGAAATATCCGCAGCGCGCATTGTAAAAATCGCGGAGCAGTTTCATACGACCTGTGACTATCTTCTGCGCGGTATTGATCCGGTGTGCGGAAAGGAAGAATTGCAGGCGAAGGAAAGCGCAGCAGCAGATGCAGAGGTGACGGAGAAGCCATCTTCCCCCGCCCTGTGGATGCTGTCGCCAAATTCTGTTGATGCGCTGAATGACGTTATGCACCTGGACAAGCGAAAGCGCGATCAATATTTGAAAATTATCAATGGGTTGCTCGGCTCTGAAAGCTTTTGGCAAATACTGATGCCAACAGCGTATGAAGCGTACAAATTATGTAATAGCCGCTGGCATATTCCGGACGAAAAGCTGGCCGGTGAATTAAGTGCAAGCGTTGAACTATTAAAATTCGGAAATTCCATTGGTTATACTGACAACCTTCTGATCGAGAAAGAAAAAGCGTATGAATATCAGCTGATCGAATCTTCAAAAACATTCTGCCATATTTTACGTGCAATTATTGAAAAGGACGCTCATGCTGACGAAGAAAAGTTCAAGTGGATCCTTCCCTATCGGTCCTCTCTTGACCGAAGCACCGGGAACTAAAGCGAAAAAACCCCCTATCCTTTTTAGTATCAAATATACAAAAGAGTTGTGAGGTATAGAAATGAACGCTGAATACTACCTTGATGCTTTGAATATGAGTATTGAATTAGAACGTCGGGTCGGTAACTGGAATGAGGTGACCTACTTGCGTACGCTGGTCGCGCAATTGCTTCAGGAAAACCCGCGCCTTGTCTGTGTGAGGCATGAAGGCTGCAAAAGCCGCAAAGGCCGCAGAGGGCAAAATTCCGTCGCCTGATGATCTGTTCAAACAATTTTCTTCATAAAAAAGTAACACCTGATTATATCAGGTGTTACTTTTTGTTTCAGATAAAGCGTTACTTCTTCAGACAGCGCAGAACAGCCATCAGAATGGAGAAATACTTGCTGTCGGGGGTGTCGGCACGGCTGGTGATGATCACCGGGCAGGTTGCGCCGCAGATGGTGCTGGCCATGGTCTTGCCGGCGATATAGGTGATGGACTTATAGAGCACGTTGCCCACTTCGATCATAGGTACCAACAGGATATCAGCCTGACCGGCAACGGGATCGGAGATCCCCTTATGCTTCACAGACTCCATAGAGATGGCGCCGTCCAAAGCCAAAGGACCGGAGATGATGCAGCCCTCTACACCCTGCCTGGTCACTTCGGTGGCGGAAACGGTGCTGGGCATCTTCTCGTTGTAGGTCTCCACGGCGGACAGAACAGCGACCTTGGGGCAATCAATGCCGAGAGAGTACGCCACGGGCAGAGAATTCTTGATAATACCTAGCTGCGTTTCCACATCGGGAGCGATATTGATAGCAGCATCGGTGATCATCATCAGACGGCCTTCATATTCAAAGGTACCTACCTGGCTTAAAAGGCGCTTGGCGTTGACCGGCATCAGACCGGTTTCCTTATTCAGGATCGCCTTGGCAAAGCTGGAGGTCTGCAGGATCCCCTTCATGGGGATGTCTGCCTTGCCCTCTTTTACCAGAGCAACAGCGACCTTGGCGGCTTCTACCTCTTCCCCGTCGAAATCAATAATTTCATAATCAGCTTCGTTCTCGCCCATCTCGTGCAGCATGGCAATGATCTCGTTTTTCTTACCGATCAGCGTACCATCCACCACGCCCTTGCGCTTGGCGTTGACCACGGCACTCAATGCGGGTTCATCGTGAGCATTTGCCAGAGCAATACGCTTTTTGCTATTCTGAGCCAGAACATAGGCTTCCAGTTCTTTGAAATTGGTAAACATCGTAAGAGTCCTCCTCAAATAATTGCCGGATAGCTTAATCATTATACACGGCTTATTCCATAAAAACAACCGTAAATGTGAAACTTTTGTCAAAAAAACTATGACTTGCCAACCGATGCTTTTTCGGGTATACTGATATCAATCGATACGTGGAGGGATTCATTATGTGGAATTTCATCTTTTACGGCATTATCGCAGTTGTCGGCGTGACAGTGATCGCTGTGACCATCTATCGCATTGACTGGGCGCGGCATCCGGAAAAATATCAAAAGGATCTGGAAGAATTCGAAAAGGCGGAGAGAACCAAAGCCAACCGCAAGATCGCCGAGGAGAATGCCAAGGCGAAAATAAAAGCGGCGAAGAAGAAAAAATAAGAAATATATAAGAAAAACGCCACCAAACGGTGGCGTTTTTACTGTCTATTGTACCCAATACGGCATTTTCGGAATCTCTCCATCCGGCAGCGGTACCTGCACATCATTTCGCTGCGGCCCGTAAATCTCTTTGTGCCACCGCATGATGTCTTCCCTGCTTGCATTTGACGGGTCGTAAAGAAGGGCCTGCCAGGCCAGACCGCAGGTCGCCATGCGATAAGCGGGGGAAAAGCCGCTGCGCTGATAGAAGTTGATCCGGCGCAGGCGCAGGAGGTTTTCCTCTTCCCTGCCCTGCTCAATCGGGAGTTCTGACTCCAGAACAAGAGGCCTTCCCTGCTCTTTCAACCGTGACAGGATCTCGCTGCCTAAGCCGCTGCTGCGCCGCATGGCGGTGACGCCCAGATAGTCCAGTAAGACCAGCGGGATCGCAGGAGCGGTCCAAAGGGCGGCATAACCCAGCAGGGTATTGCCCTCAAACAGTCCCCACAGCTCATAGCATCCCCGGTCCCTCAGCGCAAGGATATCCGGGAGCGGCTTGCACTCCTGGGGCGCGAAGGCCGCACACAATTCGTTTTGATACCAATTCGGTATCTCCGAGGGCGTCATTCTTCGAAATTCCATCTATTCATCCTCTTGCCAGCAGTTTCAGCGCATCGCTGATGTTCTGTACCGGCAGGAGCTCCAGCCCGGTAAGAGGACGGATATCACCGATGCGGTGTGACGGAACGATACATTTGGTGAAGCCCAGGCGGTGTACCTCGGAAAGACGCTGCTCCAGATGGCTGACGCTGCGTACTTCGCCGGAGAGTCCCACCTCACCGATTGCCACCATTTCGGCTGAGATCGGCTTGTCCAGATAGCTGGACGCCAGGGACAAAACCGCGGCCAGATCCGCGGCGGGCTCGTCCAATGTCAAGCCGCCGATAATGTTGAGATAGGCGTCGCATTGGCTGATTTTCAATCCGCCCCGTTTTTCCAGAACAGCCAGCAGCATAGAGGCACGGTTATAGTCAAAGCCGTTGCTCTGGCGGGAGGGCTTGTTGCCGGCAGCGGTCGCCACCAGTGCCTGGATCTCCGCAAGAACAGGACGCGCCCCCTCCATGATACAGGTGACACAGGTGCCGGGTGCATCTTTCGGGCGGCCGGAAAGCAGCATTTCAGAGGGATTTTCCACCTCTTTCAGTCCCTCGTTCAGCATTTCAAAAACGCCGATCTCGTTTGTGGCGCCGAAACGGTTTTTCGCCGCCCGCAGGATGCGGTAGGACATATGCTGATCGCCCTCAAAGTACAGCACACAGTCTACCATGTGCTCCAGTACCTTCGGCCCGGCGATACTCCCCTCCTTGTTCACGTGACCAATAACAAAGACGGTGATCCCCTGTCCTTTCGCCAGCTGCATCAGTGCCATGGTGCAGTCCTTGACCTGCCCCACTCCACCGGCGGGAGAATCCAATTCTTCGTTGTACAGCGTCTGGATCGAGTCGATAATGAGCACATCCGGCTTCTCGGCGTCGATGCTTTCCAAAACGTCGCTGAGACAGGTTTCCGAAAGAATAAACAGATTGTTGCTGTCCACCTGCAGACGCTTTGCCCGGAGCTTCAGCTGATGGGTGGACTCCTCGCCGGAGACGTACAGCACCTTGTTATTCTCCCCCATCTTCTGGCAGATCTGAAGCAGCAGCGTGGATTTTCCGATGCCAGGTGCACCGCCTACCAAAACCAACGAGCCCTTCACCGCACCGCCGCCCAAAACGCGGTCCAACTCCCTCATGCCCGTGGGAAAACGGATCTCTGCATCGGTTTCTAATTCTGTAATGCAGGAAGCCTTTACAGTCTTTGAAAGCGTAAACTTTTTCGTTCCCTTCTTTACACTTTCTGCCCTCTGCTCCACCAGGGAGTTCCAAGCACCGCAGGCGGGACACTGCCCTGCCCATTTGGGGTTTTCATTGCCGCATTCCGTGCAGAAATAGATGGTTTTTTCTTTCATCTCTATCATCCTTTATCGGTAAGATAGCCGCTGACGACGGCGGCTGCCAGTTTTCTTTGGTAATCGCTTTGCTGTAAAAGTTCGGTTTCTGCGCCGTTTGACAAAAAACCGCACTCGACCAAAACAGCGTCACAGTTCACATGTGACATGATGTAGACGCTTTTGGGGATAGCTGTTTCCGTTTTGACGTTTTCGACATTCACGCTGCTGTTCAGAACAGACTGCATGGTGTTTGCCAGCTCTTGCGCATGGGGCTGCGTGTTATAAAAAACCTGCGCGCCGTGCACTTTCGGTGCATTTGGCAGGGAATTCTGATGGATGCTGATGAGCGTTGCCCCCTCGTAGGAGTTGATCAGCTCCACGCGGTTGCGGGTATCCGCTACTTTTTTCTGCCGAATCGTGCTGCTGTCTGCATCGTAGAGACCATCCTCCCCTGTTCGGGTCATAACGGCGTTTTGACCGAGAAACAGAAAGAGCTCGTAAGTCTTTCGTGCGATTTGCAGGTTGAGATCGCTTTCAATCACGCCGCTTTGGGAAACGGCCCCGCCATCGGTACCGCCGTGACCGGCGTCAATGATGACCGTTTCCCCTGTTCTATCAGGTGACATGACGGATATTGCGGGACTACTTCGCACAATAGCAAATACAGCAGCTGCGGCAAGCAGTAAACACAGCACCGTCAACAGATGGCGGCGACGCAGCAGAATGACCATACACACTCCCCTCTCGGGGAAAAAGTATGCCCGGGCAGCTGTTGTTATGAGTATAACACAAAAATTGCAAAAAGAAAATCCTTTGTTTTGCCGATGGCATAGGATGGTATAGCCTTTATGGCAAAACAAAGGAGGATCACTTGTGTATATGGAACAGACAAGGGCCGCAAGTATGATGCAGGAGAACAATAACAACATGGAAAACTGCACCAACTGCGACTTCAAGAATGGTATGCTGCCGGTAGGCGGATGTGCGCCGATGGCCTTCCCCTATGTACCGATGCAGAACTGCACCGGTAAACGCTACGGCAACACGGAGGCGCTGCAGCAGGGGACGCTTTTCCCGGGGCTCGACCTGCCGTTCAAATGGACCGGTAAGACCCGGGGACTTTCCAACTCGGCGCTGAATATGCTCATGGCCATGGACTTTTCCGTGGATGATCTGGGCTTATATCTCACGACCCACAGCGATGATAAGGAAGCCTTAGAACTGTATTGGAGCTATATCCGCGCCGCCCGTGAAGCGCGGGAGAAGTATGAAAGAGCAAACGGACCGCTCTGCCAGACGGATATCACCGAAGGCAGCTATGAGTGGCTCAACGATCCGTGGCCGTGGGATGAAGGAGGAAACCGCTGATGTTTGTCTATGAAAAGAAATTGCAGTATCCCGTAAAGATCAGCAATCCCAATCCGAAGCTGGCTGCGGCAATTATTTCGCAATACGGCGGCCCCGATGGTGAGCTCGGTGCTTCCCTGCGCTATCTGAGCCAGCGCTATTCCATGCCCTATCCGGAACTGAAGGGTCTGTTGACCGATATCGGTACGGAGGAATTGGGACATCTGGAGATGGTTGGCGCCATCGTGCATCAGCTGACTCGCAACCTGAGCGAAAAGGACATCAAGACCGCAGGTTTTGACACCTACTTCGTGGATCACACCACAGGCATTTATCCGCAGTTTGCCTCCGGTACGCCCTGGAATGCCGCTACCATGGCGGTCAAGGGTGACCTGATTGCCGATCTGACGGAGGACCTCGCCGCCGAGCAGAAAGCCCGTGTCACCTACGACAACATCCTTCGCCTTTCCGACGATCCGGACGTGAACGATGTCATCAAATTCCTGCGGGAAAGAGAGATCGTGCACTTCCAGCGCTTCGGCGAAGGACTGCGTCTGGCCAAGGAAAAACTGGACAGCAAAAACATTTACTACGTCAATCCGTGCTTCGATAATTGAACGGTTCAACGAAACAATTGAACGATTCAACGAAACAAGGTGCAGGCAAAACTGCACCTTGTTTTTTTATGGTTGAAATGTCCATAGATTGTAGAAGAATTTTGTGGACAGTTCCAAATTTAGTGTTTGGGGCAAATTATCAGGCTGCTTTTATTTACTTTGAAGAAAAATTGTGGTTAAATAGAACCATACATCTGGACATCTGTCCAAATCAATAAATCCCTTTGAAAAAATATTTTTGAGGAGGAAACATTATGATCAAATTTGCAAGCAGAATGGACCTGCTGAAAGGTTCTGCAGTCCGCGAACTGCTGGCTCTGGCAAACAAGCCCGAGATCCTTTCTTTCGCCGGCGGCATGCCCGCTCCTGAGCTGTTCCCCACTGAAAAGATCAAGGCAGCTACCAATGCTGTTCTGGATGAACAGGGTCAGGTCGCTCTGCAGTATTCCAGCACCGACGGTTTCCAGCATTTCCGTCAGCAGATCGCCGATCGTATGGCTGCCAAAAACGGCATCAAGACAACGGCCGACAACATTCTGATCACCTCCGGTTCTCAGCAGGGTCTGGACTACTCCTCCCGCGTGTTCTGCGATCCCGGTGATACCATCATCATTGAGAGTCCCTCTTATGTGGGCGCTTTGAATGCATTTAAGGCCTGCGAGCCCAACTTTGTCGCCATCCCTACCGATGACAACGGCATGATCATGGAAGAGCTGGAGAAAGTTCTGGCCACCGATAAGAAGGTCAAGATGATCTATGTCATTCCCGATTTCCAGAATCCCACCGGTCGTACCTGGCCTCTGGAGCGCCGGCAGAAGTTCATGGAGATCGTCAATAAGTATGAGATCCCCGTGGTCGAGGATAATCCCTATGGCGAGCTGCGCTTTGAGGGCGAGAATATGCCCGCTTTGAAGAGCATGGATACCAAGGGTCTGGTGGTATTCCTGGGTACCTTCTCCAAGATCTTTGCCCCCGGCTATCGTCTGGGCTGGGTCTGTGCGGAAGGTGAAATTCTGGCAAAGTACAACTTCATTGCACAGGCTGCTGCTCTGCAGGCTTCCACCGAAGCGCAATTGGTCTGCTCCAAGTTTATTGATATGTTCGATCTGGACGAGCACGTAAAGACCATTCGTGCCTGCTATGCCAAGCGCCGCGATGCCATGATCTCCACCATGGAAAAGGAATTCCCTCCCGAGGCCAAGTTTACCCATCCCAATGGTGGTCTGTTTACCTGGGTACAGCTGCCCGAGTACATCAATACCAAGGAATTGGCAAAGGAGTGCCTGAAGCAGAACGTAGCTTATGTGCCCGGTGATGGCTTCTTCCCCGATGACGGCCATTATAACTGCATCCGTCTGAACTATTCCAAGCTGAATGAAGAGGATATCGTCAAGGGCATGACCATTCTGGGCAAGATACTCAAGGATCAGATCAAGAAGTAATTTCCCGAAGGAGCATTATCCATGAAGAATGTAAAGGTCCTGATCGGCAACTATGGCAGCGGTAAAAGCGAATTGGCACTGAACTTCGCCATGCAGGCGGCAGCGCGTGGAGATCGCACCGAACTGTTGGATCTGGATATGGTGAATACCTATTTCCGTCTGACCGAGCGCGGCAAGATGGTGGAGCAGAAAGAGATCCGTCTGGTCTCCCCTAACTTTGCCTGCGGCGGTATCGAAACCCTCTCTCTTCCTGCTGAGGTGGCTTCCGCCTTCGTACTGGACTGGGACAGCGTGATTTTCGATGTTGGCGGCGACGACGTGGGCTCTACGGCGCTGGGTCGCTATCATGAGGACTTCATGAACCTGGAACCCGGTGCGCTGGAAGTGCTGAACGTGGTGAATATCCGTCGTCCCCTCTCCGGTACGCCGGAAAAGATCCTCAAGCTGCAGGAGGGTATGCAGATCCACGGCAGATTGCCCATTACCGGCATGATCAACAATGCCAATCTGTCTACCATGACAACAGAAGAGGAACTGTGGGACGGTTACCTGATGCTCAAAGAAGTTTCCGATCTGACCGGTATCCCCATTGCTTATACCACCGGTAAAAAGGAATTTCTGGATGCCTTTTTGGCCCGAGATCCCGACCCGAAATATGTAGGTACTCCCATTGCCATTGATGTCTATATGCACCGCGACTGGGACTCCTTCATTCAGTACGGTCTGAACAGCAAAGGCTTGAACATGGATATACTCTAAAACTTTTTGCATTCCCCGTAATGGGTTTTATTCAAAACAGCAATAATAAGGAAAGAGGTGTAAATTGTGGTAAAAGTTATAATCGATGAGATCCTTTGCAAAGGCTGCGGTCTGTGTGTAAGAGCGTGCCCCAAGGGAATCATTGAACTGTCCAAGAACAAGATCAATGCAAAGGGTTATCACCCCGCAGAGGTCGTCAGCATGGAGGCTTGTATCGGCTGCACTTCCTGCGCCCGTACCTGCCCCGATTGCGTCATCCGTATTGAAAAAGACTAAGGAGGAATTAAAATGGCTTTGACTCTTATGAAGGGTTCCGAAGCTATCGCTGAGGCCGCCATCCGTGCCGGCGCTCGCTATTTCTTCGGTTACCCCATCACTCCGCAGACGGAGATCCCCGAGTATATGTCCGCTCGTATGCCCGAAGTCGGCGGCTGCTTCCTGCAGGCCGAGTCCGAAGTGGCAGCTATCAACATGGTTTACGGTGCCGGCGGCACCGGTGCCCGTGTTATCACCTCTTCTTCCAGCCCCGGTGTGTCCCTGAAGCAGGAAGGTATCTCCTACTGCGCAGGCGCCATGGTCCCCTGCGTCATCATCAACGTGATGCGCGGCGGCCCCGGTCTGGGTAACATTCAGGCTTCCCAGGGTGACTATTTCCAGGGCACCAAGGGCGGCGGTAACGGTGACTATCACCTGCTGACCTTTGCTCCCTCCTCTGTCCAGGAGTTCATCGATCTGATGATGACCGCTTACGACAAGGCGGAGAAATATCGCATTCCCGTTCTGTTCCTGGCTGACGGTATCATCGCTCAGATGATGGAGCCCGTGGAGCTGCCCGACATGGTGGACTTCAAGATCGATCCCGAGAAGAAGCCCTGGGCCTGCACCGGCTGGAAGCCGGGTGATGATCCCGCCAAGCGCGGTGTTATCAACTCCATCTATATCGACACCGAGAGCCTGGCCGTTCACAATGATCGCCTGCAGGCTATGTACAAGGAAGTCGTTGCTAACGAGCAGATGTGGGAAGAGTACAACTGCGAGGGTGCTGATTACATCATCACCGCGTTCGGTACTGTGGCCCGTATTGCCAAGAGTGCTATCGCTGAGCTGAAGGAAAAGGGCATCAAAGTCGGCCTGTTCCGTCCCATCACTGTGTGGCCCTTCCCCTATGACGCTCTGAAGAAGGTTGCCGATCAGGCTTCCGTCAAGGCACTGCTGGATGTGGAGCTGAACGAAGGCCAGATGCTGGAAGATGTCAAGCTGGCCGTTGCCGGTTCCAAGAACGTTGACTTCTTCGGTCATTGCGGCAGCCAGATGCCCACTACCGCCGAGATCGTCGACAAGATTCTCTGCATGAAGGAGGGTAAATAAGATGGCTGTTTTATTCGAAAAGACCAAGCTGCTGACTGACAAGCAGTTCCACTATTGCCCCGGCTGCAACCATGGTATCATCCATCGTCTGGTGGCTGAGGTCATCGACGAGATGAAGCTGGACGGTAAGGTAATCGGTGTTGCTCCCGTTGGCTGCTCCGTGTTTGCTTACGATTACTTTAACTGCGATATGTACGAGGCCGCTCACGGCCGTGCACCCGCTGTTGCTACCGGCGTCAAGCGCGTTGTGGGTAAGGACACGCTGGTGTTCACCTATCAGGGCGACGGCGACCTGGCATCTATCGGTACCGCTGAGATCGTTCACGCTGCTCACCGCGGTGAGAAGATCACCACCATCTTCGTCAACAATGCCATCTATGGCATGACCGGCGGTCAGATGGCTCCCACCACCCTGATCGGTCAGAAGGCCACCACCTGCCCCGCCGGTCGTAGCGAGGATTGGTCCGGCCAGCCCATCAAGATGGCCGAGATGCTGGCTGCTGTTCCCTCTTCCTACTATATTGAGCGCGTGGCTGTTAACACCACTGCCAATATCGTAAAGGCCAAGAAGGCTATTGCTAAGGCATTCAAGTATCAGATGGAAGGCAAGGGCTTTACCATGATCGAAGTCCTGTCCACCTGCCCCACCAACTGGGGTCTGAGCCCTGTTGAAGCTCTGAAGTGGCTGGAAGAGAACATGATTCCCTACTATCCTCTGGGCGTATACAAAGACAAGGGGGCCGAATAATATGGAAAAAACTTTTATCTTTGCCGGTTTCGGCGGTCAGGGTATGCTCCTGATCGGTAAGTTCATGGCCATGGCCTGCATGCTGGATGGCAAGCACGTTTCCTGGCTGCCCTCCTATGGTCCTGAGATGCGCGGCGGTACCGCTAACTGCTCCGTCATCGTCTCCGATAACCCCGTTGCCTCTCCCCTGGTGGACAAGGCTGACGTGATCGTTGCCATGAACCGTCCTTCTCTGGACAAGTTCGAGGACAGCGTCAAGCCCGGCGGCGTCCTGGTCATCAACAGTTCCATCATCGACCGCAAGGCCGCTCGTGATGACATCACCGTCGTCTACTGCGATGCCAACGGTGTTGCTGAGTCCGTCAAGAACCCCAAGGGTGCCAATGTGGCGATCCTGGGCGCCGTGATGCAGGCTTGCCCTGTCACCACCGTGGACAGCATGATGGAAGCCATCCGTATTGAGCTTGGTGAGAAGAAAGCCAAGTTCCTGGAAGGCAATAAGGCTGCTCTGGTTGCCGGTATGGAAGCTGCCAAGTAATCTACCGTTATTAAGAAAACAACCACCATCCTGTGATGGTGGTTGTTTTTTTGCATTCTTGTTTATTTCGAAGAAAAATCTATGCAAAAAATTTCAGAATATGAAACACAAATATTGACGAAATGCCATAATTTTGGTAGAATATTTGTAGTTCCAGGAGGTGATCCTTTTGAATTCTTTTTCCTATTTTGTGGGCCAGCGGATCAAAAAGTATCGGAAAAGCCGCGGTTATACCATTGAACAGTTTTCGGCAATGATCAATAAGAGTAAAGCGACCCTATCCAAGTATGAAAATGGCGCTATCGTTATTGATGTTGAAACGCTTTATGATATTTCCTGCGCATTGGACATTGATCTGAAATACTTTATTGATTATCAGCCGCCGATTTTCCATACAGAATCCTCTATGCCCAAAAGCAATTACTTCAATCAGTCGCTGGCTTATATGTATTACTATGACGGCCGTGTGCGGCAGACTGTGCGTTCTCTGCTCCGTTTTTCTCCGTCCCTATCCGGCGATTCCGTCGAGGTGACGCTTTATAATGACGTGATGGACTTCTCCAATCCGGATCGGTGCCAGCATCTATTCATCGGGGAGATCAAGTCCTATGACACGATCACACATATGGTACTGACCAACCAGATCAACGAAGCGGAGAAGATGTATATCTGTATGCTCAATCCCCTGCAGAACCGTATGCCGGCGATCGGGCTTCTCTCCGGTATCGGTTCCTCTCCGTTTTTTGCCCCTATTGCCTTAAAAACGCTGATTTCGAAGGAACCGTTAGAGGAAAACGATGTACTTTTGAAGACCATCAAGCTGGATAAGGACGATTATCATCTGCTGCGTTACTATAACATGATGGTCGTTAACAGACCGGCAAACTTATTCCTGTAAAATACATGGCTGTAAGGCGTTATTGCCTTACAGCCATATTCAGCTTAATCTGTTGATTTCGCGCTTCAGACGTGCCATGATCCGCTTTTCCAGGCGCGAGATATAGCTTTGTGAGATGCCCAAATGATCTGCGACCTCTTTTTGCGTCAATTCCCTGCGCCCATTGAGACCAAAACGCATGGAGATGATATCCCGTTCCCGCGGATCCAGCCTTTCGACTGCCGTGTGCAGCAGCTGCCGGTCTACATCCTCCTCCAATGGCCGCATCACAATATCATTATCCGTTCCCATGACGTCCGACAGCAGCAGCTCTTTCCCATCCCAGTCCGTATTGAGTGGTTCGTCAAAACTGACCTCCGTGCGTGTATTGCTGTTCTTACGCAGATACATCAAAATTTCGTTTTCAATACAGCGGCTGGCATAGGTTGCCAGCTTTATATTTTTGTCCACGCGAAAGGTGTTGATCGCTTTGATAAGCCCGATCGTGCCGATGGAGATCAGATCTTCTATATTGATGCCGGTGTTATCAAACCGCTTGGCAATATAGACCACAAGACGTAAATTGTGTTCGATCAGCGTTTGCCTGGCCTCTGTATCGGTTTCCAACCTATTTAATAATTCTGCTTCTGTTTCCCGGGACAGCGGTGGCGGTAAGACATCGCTGCCGCCTATGTAGTGGATCCGATCAGCCCTCCACCGGCGTATCCGCTGTATAATCTTCACTATTCTCAGCATCCTCTCTCCCCTTTCCGCCCCATAGGCCGTGATATGCCGTACCGCCGATGGAACCGGGATAAAGCGCGATCAGCGTTTTCGGACAGATCCGCCTTCCGATTTTGATATAATCGCTCCGCACGGCAAGTAATAGGCCGTTTTCTCTGCCGACACTACGGAACGGTAACAGGGAAAAAGTCGTATCACCGCGTTGGTAGAGCCGGGTCAGCTTCTCCTCCGGCGTCAATGGCTGTGCCAATATGTGATATGTCTCCGAATCCCACAGAGAAAAGAGTGCCTCTGCCTCCGCTATCAGCACAGATGTGCCGTCAATGGGATTTCGCAGCGTGTTTCCGGAATCGTATAGAGTACGTAAGCGGCAGGTCTTCCCTGCCAGCGAAACCGTGATATCCATTATTTCCCCTTTCGAAAAACGTACCTCTTGCCGAAACAAAAGCTCCAGCAGGAGATAGAAAAGAAACGCGGCACCGAGCAGGATCCCCCAGCTGATATCTGCGTAATAGATACGCTGTACCAACATATCGGATGATCCGGAAATAAGCCCGATTGCCAGCAAAATACCCGCCAACGAACCGGAGAGCAACAGAAACAGCGTAATATGGCGCCATATATGCCTTTGCCCTGCAAAGGCGATCATCGTCATGAGAATTCCTGCCGAGATACGCAGCACCGGCGTACCGAGCCGGGAAACGGCAAATACGGCAGTTGCGTATACACCGCCGAACAGCGCAGATAACAGAAAACGCCACCTGGGCAAAGAAGCACCCATCAGCTGCGCCGTGGTAAGCAGCAGGAGATAGTCTATGATTGTGTTGAGGAGAAACACTTTATCGATATATACGACTGTCAAAGTGCTCACCCCGTGTAAGATTATATCGCGCCGTACTTTGGAAAAGGGTCAAAAAAAGAGACCGGCAGATTTTCTTCTGTCGGTCATTTCTTATTCGTGATCAAGAATCGCTTTCTTCTCCAGCAACTCACCGAAGTTCTCTTTCCATTGGCGGTGCAGCGGCGAATCGTCCCACGCGGTAAGCGCGGCTTTGTCCATATCCAGTACGATCATCACATCAAAGCGGTTGGCGCGGTCAATGCAGTTTGGATACACCTCTGCGCTGTAAACGCCCGGGATCTGTGTTGCTGCAGTGAACAAATCGGCGATCTGTGTGCATAGTTCCGGTCGATCCGTCACTTCCGGCTTAAACTTGGCAATGATATAGTGTTTCATAGCTTATAGTCCGATATAGGGCAGGATCAGGGAAGCCGCCATCACGATGGCAAGCAGCAGTGCGATCCCCATGGCGATATAGCGTGTTACCTTCTTATTCATATGTTTTCCTCCTTCGGCATGATACGTTTGATCATCTTTTCAATATTACGCCGCGGCTGCATGATCTCATGCCCGCAGCCGAGGCAGCGGAGCTTGATATCCATACCAAGCCGCAGCACCTCCCATTGACGGCTGCCGCATGGATGTTCCTTTTTCAGCACCAGAATATCATGTAATTGGTATTCCATATCATTTTTCCTTCTTGATAGTATCCCAGTAGGCCTTTGCCGTCTGTTCCCGCTTATTGGGCCCGTACTCGTAGTAGGTTTTCTCCCCCAACTCCTCCGGCAGATAGCGCTGTTTTACATAGTGGTTGGGATAGTTATGGGGGTATTTGTAGCTTGGCACGTTTTCTGTTCCGGTACTGTCTGCATGGACGTTTTGCAGGTGCCGCGGAATACTTCCCATAGCCCCGCGTTCAATATCCTCCATCGCCGTGATAATAGCATTGTGGGAGGAGTTTGACTTCGGTGCTGTGGCAAGATAAACAGCCGCCTCTGCCAAAGGCAGCCGCGCCTCCGGCAGTCCAACCTGTAAGGCTGCGTCCACACAGGCCTTGGTGAGGATCATGCCCTGGGGATCCGCAAGCCCCACGTCCTCGCTGGCGATCACCAGCAATCGTCTGCATGGCGAGAGCAAGTCACCCGCCACCAGGAGTCTGCCCAAATAGTAGACCGCTGCATCGGGATCGGAGCCGCGGATGGACTTTTGCAGACACGAGAGCAAATCATAGTGGGCGTCACCATCCCGATCATATCGCATAGCACTTCTCTGCGATAACTGTAAAGCGTCATTGCTTGTCACATATAAGCCGCCGTTTTTCGGCTGGGCAGACTGATAGAGCAGCTCCACCGCGTTGATCGCCTTGCGCACATCGCCGCCGCAGGCATGTGCCACCGTCAGCGGGACACTTTCCTCCCAGGTAAATGGCAATCCGCTGCGCTCCTGCTCGATCTTCAGTGCCCGCTCCACGGCAGGCAGGGTCTCCTCGGGGGTCAAAGGCTTGAACTCAAACACCGTACTGCGGGAGAGCAGAGCATTATAGATATAGAAGTAGGGATTTTCCGTGGTGCTGGCAATCAGCGTGATCTTGCCGTTTTCCAGGAACTCCAGCAGACTCTGCTGCTGTTTTTTATTGAAGTACTGGATCTCATCCAGATACAGTAGAATGCCGTTTGGCGCCATCATGGTGTCCACATCGGCGATCACGTCCTTAACGTCCTGCAGACCGGCGGTAGTGGCGTTCAGGTGATACAGCGCCTTGTTGGTGCGCTTGGCAATGATGTTGGCAAGCGTAGTCTTACCGGTGCCGGAGGGGCCGTAGAATATCAGGTTCGTTTCACTGCCGCTTTCAATGAGTCGGCGCAAAAGGGCACCTTCGCCCAGCAGATGCTTCTGCCCTGCAACCTCTTCCAAAGTTTGCGGGCGGATCTCGTCAGCCAACGGACGCATCGTATCACCTCCTCTTTGTTTGAATGGATTATAACATGATTTGCATTTTTCTGCAACCGCTGATATAATCAAATCGAGGTGAAGTCGTATGAGGTCGAAGAAAGAGATACGCGCTATCATTGAGAAACTGAGAGAAATCTACCCTGACGCTCTCTGCTCTCTGGACTATGAGAAGGATTATGAACTGCTCTTCTCCGTGCGTTTGGCGGCACAATGTACCGATGCACGTGTCAATATGGTCACTCCTGCGCTCTTTGCCCGCTTTCCTACCCTGCAGTCCATCGCAGAGGCAAACATAGATGAGGTGGGAGAATATGTACATTCCTGCGGGTTCTGGCGTGCCAAGGCGCGGGATATCGTCGCCGCGGCACAGCAGCTTATCGAGCGCTTTGACGGCAAGGTACCGGATAATATGGACGATCTCCTCACTCTGCCCGGTGTAGGCCGTAAGACCGCCAATCTGATCCTGGGCGATATTTACGGGCAGGAGGGCTACGTCTGCGACACCCATTGTATCCGCATTACCGGTAAGCTGGGTATCACCGACGGCAGCAAAGATCCCCTCAAGGTCGAACAACAGCTTCGGAAAGTGATCCCCCCGGAGGAGTCCAATACCTTCTGCCACCGCATGGTGCTCTTTGGCCGGGAATGGTGTACCGCCCGCTCTCCCCGCTGTGAGGAATGCCCCTTGAAACACCTCTGCGATACAGCCAAACAAGTATAACGAAACGTGCCGGTCCCTTATGGGACTGGCACGTTTCTTCTTTTGGATGCATACAATGCGCTATGGAGGTGGAAAGATGGATCAGAATCAGTTTGTGGAGCAATTGCGCCGTAATCCGCAGATCTTGGAGAATCTGGCGCAGTCGCAGGACGGTCGGGCGCTGATGGCGCGCCTGCAGAATAGCGGCCAGGCATTGGAACAGGCAACACAAAAGGGACAACAGGGTGATTTGGCCGCCATGACAAAACTCATTCGAAGTGTGATGGCAGATCGAGAAGGCCGTGAGATGTTGGAGCGTCTGGCAAAGCAACTGCAGAAATAAGGGGTGGAACTGATGTCGGAGATGGAGGATAAACTGAACAAATTGCTGGACGATCCGGATATGATGGGGCGTATCATGCAGATGGCGCAGCAGCTCTCCGGCGGTATCAGCACGCCGCCACCTCCCCCCTCCCCGGATCTCTCCGCCTTTGATCCCCAGATGATCACCAAGCTCCTGCCCCTTGTCAAGGAGCTGCAAAACCCCAATTCCCAGGCAACGCAACTACTCTATGCATTACGCCCTTATCTCAAAGAGGAGAAACAGAGCAAAATAGACCGTGCGGTTAAGCTGGCGCATTTGATCCATATCGGGAAAAAAGTGTTTACAGATGGGGGGCTTGACCTTGTTTAATCATTATGTACGGGATCCAAGCGGTAATTATATCAAAGTCAGCGTAGACGAGCCGCCCGTTACCTACATACCGACGCCGCACGCACCGCCAAAGCAGGCACAACCGCAGCCGGAACCGGAGCAGAAAGCGCCGCAAAAGGAAGCGCCGCCGGTCCATCACCGGAGTGCTCCTCAACCGCCGAGGCGACCACCCGAAACGCAGTTTGCCAACAAAATGCTGGGTCATCTCAATTTGGGCGACATCGACTCCGGCGATCTGCTCTTACTTGCGCTGCTGTTCTTTCTATTCCGACAAAAGGCGGACGAAGAACTGCTTATCGCAATTGGACTGCTGCTGATATTATAAAGAGATGCGTATCGAAGGGTACGCATCTCTTTTTCAGTATAGCTACTTGCAGAATTTCAGAAAACGCAGTAAAATCCTATCAAACTGATTGGAGGTGTCGCTATGGGAAAATCCGCGGTCGCGCTGATCCCCTGCCGGAATTACGATGAGGAAACTGTCTATCAGGCTCTGCGTCAAGGACTGGACCTGCTGGGCGGTCTCGGACAATTTGTCAGGCCGGGGGAGCATATCCTTCTGAAGCCCAACTTGCTGAAAAATGCTTCACCCGAAAAAGCTATTACCACGCATCCTTCCGTCTTTGGCGGTGTCCTGCGCTGCCTCACGGAGGACGGTTACACCAACCTCACCTACGGTGACAGTCCCGGTCCCGCTGTGGAGCTGAATACTGCTGCGGAAGTATCCGGTCTTTCCGCACAAGCTGAGAAATATAATGTAAGGCTTGGAGACTTTACAGGTGCTACTGCAACAAGCTTTCCTGGTGGAAAGTCCGCGAAAAAATTTCTCTTTGCCCACGAGGTCACCAAAGCGGACGCCATTATCAGCATCTGCAAAATGAAAACCCACGCCTTGGAGAATATCACCGGCGCGGTGAAGAATCAGTACGGATGCATCTACGGGTCCCATAAGGCCGCCGGTCATGCCAAGTACCCCAACAGCCGCCTCTTTGCCGAAATGATGGCAGATATCGACCGCTGCCTGCCTATGCGGCTGTATATCATGGATGGCGTCGTGGCAATGGAGGGCAACGGCCCCGCCTCCGGTCGTCCGAAACCCATGCACGTTCTGCTTCTCTCCCCCGACCCGGTCGCTTTGGACAGCGTATTTGCCAAGCTGGTCTATTTGGACCCTCACAACGTTCCCACCTGTGTCAGCAGCGCAAAATCCGGCCTCGGTACCATGGATTATAGCGAGATCACGATCTTCACTCCCGACGGTGTGATTTCGGCCGATGCCGCCGCAGAAAAATACGGTGATCCTGCCTTTGATGTCAAACGCAGCAAGACCGCCTTCTGGCGTGTCCGCCAGCTCTTCCCTGCCGCAAAACGTTATCAGGGCCGCCCTGTGGTCGATGCCGACAAATGTATCGCCTGCGGCATCTGCCAAAATGCCTGCCCCGTCGACGGCAAAGCCGTCCATTCAGGCAGCGGAAAAAAGGCAGAGTACGATTACAAGAAGTGCATCCGCTGCTACTGCTGCCAGGAGATGTGCCCCGTAGGCGCCATCACCCGCGCGAGCAAATGATTCCAGCAAAAAAACATCCGTTACGATTGGCTACGGGCGGATAAGGAAGTATATTACCGATAGGGTGATAGAGATTTCCCCTAAAGAACAAGCCGAAGTAAATCGGCTTTGAACGGAAAAATATATATAATTTTTCCCTGCTTGATATGATATGAGCCAAAAGAAACAACCCGCTGAAAAAGAAAACCTTTTTCAGCGGGTTGTTTCTTTTGGCTCGATGAACTTGGATTTGTTTTGCTCTCGATTGAACGACTAAACTGAAAATTATTGCTTATTACAATCTGAAAAGCAGCGGCTTATATTCGTCCGGAATATCCTTGATGCCGGTATCGATTAAGCAGATTTTCTTGAGGTTTCTCAGCTTTGATAAGTTTGGAAGAACTGTTACATGTTTAAGATCCTGAAGCTTGATTATTTCAAGGTTCACCAGACTGCTCATAAAATCGATATTATCCAGCTTATTGATGCGCCATAGCTCGATTTCCCTTAAGCTTTTCAAATCCGCAAGGTCATGCAGATCGCTATTTGAATTCCATAGAAGCGCAAAGCTTTCCAGATTCATTCCTTTCAGAAAGGTGAAATCAGTCAGTTTTATTCCTCTAAGGGACAGCGATGTAAGACCGGTCAGCTGAGATATCACTTCAAGATGCTTCTTTGCCTTCTGCCCAAGTCTCAATGTATTCAGCTTCCGGAAACGAAGCAGCCACTCACAGTCAAAACGGACGGACTTTCCCGACGTATCTGCCTGAATATCCAGTTCCCCCATACCTTCCGAAAGATCTTGAACAAAACCGTAATCCAAAAGATCGAAGCAATGAAGCCGAAGTCCTGTCAGCTGCAGCTGTGGCAGAACAGAAAAATCGATCAGGTTCGGCTTCGCACTCAAATGACAATCAATCCAAAGTTTGTGCAGATGCGGCATGCTTTTCAGAAAGGAAATATCAAAGGATTCATCACTGTATAGTCCGAAAATGCGGAAATACAGGTCCGGTCTTGCTGCAATGATGCGGTCTATTGCCTGATATCCTCCTTCCGGCAAGGCTCCGCTGATTTGAATATGCGTCAGTTTTTCATTGTTTCTGATCGCATCGATGAAGGCATTATCAATCTCTTTATAGCTGTAAAACTTCAAAAGGCCATTGTCGAGATGCTCATTTGCAATATCGATATGGTTCGTCGTGTTTATCCAAGCTCCCATGAGAATGCCTCCGTTCTCAGTAATAACTTAAAAATTGTCAATATCCGGAATATTTAATATTCAAAAACTTCCTTATCCGCCTGTACCTTTGAAAACGGGTGTGTTTTTCTATTAAGCATATTACTTTACCGCCTGCTCCACGGCAACGGCAACAGCAACGGTGGCGCCCACCATGGGGTTGTTGCCCATACCCAGGAAGCCCATCATCTCCACGTGTGCGGGGACGGAGCTGGACCCGGCGAACTGGGCATCGCTGTGCATACGGCCCATGGTGTCGGTCATACCGTAGGAAGCGGGACCTGCCGCCATGTTGTCCGGGTGCAGGGTACGGCCCGTACCGCCGCCGGAGGCCACGGAGAAGTATTTCTTGCCCTGCTCAAGGCACTCCTTCTTGTAGGTGCCGGCCACAGGATGCTGGAAACGGGTGGGGTTGGTGGAGTTGCCGGTGATGGACACATCCACGCCCTCGTGGTGCATGATGGCAACGCCCTCGCGGACATCGTCAGCACCGTAGCAGCGCACATTGGCACGCTCACCCTCGGAGTAGCGGATCTCACGCACGATGTGCAGTTCGCTGGTGAAATAGTCGAACTTGGTCTGCACGTAGGTGAAGCCGTTGATGCGGGAAATGATCTGTGCCGCATCCTTGCCAAGGCCGTTCAGGATCACACGCAGGGGCTCCTTGCGGGCCTTGTTGGCATTCTTCACGATGCCAATGGCGCCCTCGGCAGCGGCAAAGGACTCGTGACCTGCCAGGAACGCAAAGCACTTGGTCTCGTCGCTCAAGAGCATAGCACCCAGATTGCCGTGACCCAGGCCGACCTTACGATCCTCGGCAACAGAGCCATCCATACAGAATGCCTGCAGACCCACGCCGATCATCTTTGCAGCCTCAGCGGCGGTCTTGACGCCGCTCTTCAGCGCGATAGCGGCACCCACGGTGTATGCCCAGCAGGCATTTTCAAAGCAGATGGGCTGGATCCCCTTGACGATCTCATAGGGATCAAAGCCTTTTGCCTTGCAGATGTCGCGGCACTCCTCCACGGAATTGATCCCGTACTGGGCGAGGACACCGTTGATTTTCTCAATTCTTCTATCGTAGTTTTCAAACAAAGCCATCGTCTCGTCCTCCTCTTATTCCTGACGGGGGTCAATGAATTTGACCGCGGCATCCCACTGACCGTAGTGACCCTTTGCCTTCTCTAAAGCGGTGTTAGCGTCGTCACCCTTCTTGATAAAGTCCATCATCTTGCCCAGGTTCACGAACTCGTAGCCGATGACCTCATTATCCTTGTTCAACGCCATCTTTGTGCAGTATCCCTCTGCCATCTCCAGATAGCGGGGGCCCTTTTCCTTGGTGCCGAACATGGTACCGACCTGAGAGCGAAGGCCCTTGCCCAGGTCCTCCAGAGAGGAACCCACGGCCAGACCATCCTCAGAGAATGCGGACTGTGTACGGCCGTACACGATCTGCAAAAACAGCTCACGCATGGCGGTGTTGATGGCGTCGCACACCAGGTCGGTGTTCAGCGCCTCCAGAATGGTTTTGCCGATGAGGATCTCAGATGCCATAGCGGCGGAATGGGTCATGCCGGAGCAGCCCAGCACCTCAACCAGCGCCTCCTCAATGATACCGTTCTTTACATTCAGCGTCAGCTTACAGGCACCCTGCTGGGGAGCGCACCAGCCGATACCGTGGGTAAAACCGGAGATATCGGAAATGTCCTTGGCCTGTACCCACTTGCCCTCCTCGGGAATGGGAGCCGGGCCGTGATAAGCGCCCTTGGCAATGGGGCACATATGCTGCACTTCACTGGTATAGATCATAATGATTTCTTCCTTTCTTCAATCATGGATATTGACTTTATCGGGCCACAAAGCCGATCTTACGCTGCACCTTGCTCAGTGTCTTGCCGGCAAGATACGCAGCGCGCTCCGCACCGGTCTTGTAAACACTTTCAATGTACGCCTTGTCCGCCATTAATCGCTCGGACTCCTCCCGGATGGGGCGCAGCAGCTCCACCACAGCCTCACCTACGGCGGGCTTGAAAACACCGTAGCCCTGTCCGGCAAACTCCGCTTCAGCCTCAGCAACGGTCTTGCCGGTAGCGGCACAGTAGATGGTCAGCAGGTTGGAGATACCCGCCTTGTTCTCCTTGTCAAACTTCACAGCGGTCTCGCAGTCGGTCACGGCGCGCTTGAACTTCTTCATGATCTCCTCGGGCTTATCCATCAGATTTACGCAGCCGTCAGGCAGGGACTTGCTCATCTTGGTGGTGGGATCGTCCAGGGACATCAGCCGTGCGCCCATCTTGGGGATGAACGGCTCCGGCAATACGAAAGTATCGCTGTACACACCGTTGAAGCGCTGTGCAATATCGCGGGTCAGCTCCACATGCTGCTTCTGATCCTCCCCCACCGGCACCAGATCCGCCTGATACAGCAGGATATCCGCCGCCATCAAGACCGGATAGGTGAAAAGACCGGAGGTGATATTGTCCGCATGCTGCTGGGACTTCTGCTTAAACTGTGTCATGCGGCTCAGCTCACCGAACTGGGTATAGCACCCCAGGATCCATCCCAGCTCCGCGTGCTGAGGAACGTGGGACTGGATAAACATGATATTCTTCTCCGGATCCAGTCCGCAGGCGATGTACTGTGCCAGCTGATTGACGCTGCGGCGGCGCAGGGTCGCCGGATCCTGCCGCACGGTAATGGCGTGCATATCCACGATACAGTACAGGCAGTCATATTCGTCCTGCAAAGCGACCCAGTTTTTGATCGCTCCCATATAAGAACCCAGGGTCAGCTCACCGGAGGGCTGAATGCCGCTGAATATACGCTTTTTTCTCTCTTCCATTTTCTTCACCTCTAACATGACAGAGCCCTACTGCCCCATCATAGTATTTGATGATATCATACCACGTTATGCGGCAAAATACAAGGAATTTCATTGACTTTTCCACCGGAAACACTATAATATATTTGTGATTTTTTTGCCGTTTGCAAGGAGGAACTGACAATGGCTCTGGATATGAATTATTTTGCCGAAATGGAAGCGAAGATCCCCCACGGAAAGGTGCGTACCCGATTTGCGCCCTCCCCCACCGGGTATATGCACGTGGGCAATCTCCGCACCGCGCTCTATACCTGGCTCATCGCCCGCAACGCCGGCGGCACCTTTGTCCTGCGTATCGAGGACACCGATCAGGGTCGTCTGGTGGAGGGCGCTACCGATGTGATCTATCGCACCATGAAGGAGTGCGGACTTACCCACGACGAGGGTCCCGATGTGGGCGGCCCTGTGGCACCCTATATCCAGTCCCAGCGCCGTGACACCTATGGCAAGTATGCCGAGCTGCTGGTGGAAAAGGGCGGTGCCTACTACTGTTTCTGTGAAAAGGCTGAGTCTGAGGAGGACAGCGGCGAGTTCGACCGCGCCGCCGACCCCTGCCGTGATATTTCCCTGGCTGAGGCAAAAGCTCGTGTGGCCGCCGGCGAGCCCTATGTCATCCGCCAGCGTATTCCCGCTGAGGGAACGACCACGTTCCACGACGTCATTTTCGGTGAGATCACCGTGGAAAATAAGACACTGGACGATCAGGTACTGCTGAAGCGTGACGGTCTGCCCACCTATAACTTTGCCAACGTCATCGATGACCATTTGATGGGCATCACCCATGTGGTCCGCGGCAGCGAGTACCTCTCCTCTGCCCCCAAGTACAATCTGCTCTATGAGGCCTTCAGCTGGGAGATCCCCACCTATGTCCACTGCTCTCCTGTGATGCGTGACGCTCAGAACAAGATGTCCAAGCGCCACGGTGATCCCTCTTACGAAGATCTCAAGGCGCAGGGCTATCTCACCGAGGCCATTTTGAACTACGTTGCCCTGTTAGGCTGGAGCCCCAAGGGCGAGTACGCTGAGGAGGAGATCTTCTCTCTGGAGAAGCTTTCCGAAATTTTCGACCTGGCCGCCATCTCCAAGTCCCCCGCTATCTTCGATATCGCCAAGTTGGATCATTTCAACGCCGTCTATCTCCGCAGCCTCTCTCCCGAGAAGTTCTGTGAAGTAGCAACGCCTTACATTCGTCAGACCGTCAAGGGCGATTTTGACCTGGCCGGTATTGCCGCTCTCTTGCAGGCCCGGTGCGAAAAGCTCACCGAGATTCCCGAAAAGGTGGACTTCTTCGATGCCTGCCCAGACTACGATGTAGAGTTCTTCACCAATAAGAAATCCAAGACCGATCCCGCTGTCTGCCGGGATATGCTGCATGCCGCTATTCCCATGCTGGAGGGCCTTGACAGCTGGACGGTGGATGCCATCCACGACGGCTTGATCGCCCTGGCAGAAACCTTAGGCGTCAAGAACGCCACCTTGATGTGGCCGGTGCGTATTGCCGCTGCCGGCAAGCTGGTCACTCCCGGCGGTGCCGTGGAGATTTGCTATCTGCTGGGCAAGGAGGAGACCCTCCGCCGCCTGAACGCCGGTCTCGCCAAGCTGAATTAAAAATGAAACAGTATCTTCTTCGTATAAAAAGCTTTTATCGGGAGGGGTATTCCCGCGACCTGTTCATTACCTGTGTGGCCTTTGCTGCCCTCCTGCTGTTCAGCTTTGTTATCGGCTTACTGCGTCAGGATCTGGCGGCAAATATCATGGATTGGTTCAGCCGGCAGATCATGCAGACCGGTGTGATCGAAGAGGACGGCAGCTTTCATGTCGTCGAGCTGTTCTATCACAATGCCCAGGCCATGACCCTTGCGCTCCTGTCCGGTTTTATTCCCTTTCTCTATTTCAGCGCTCTGCATTTAGGGACCAATTCCATGCTGATCGGGCTCTTTGCGGCAGCTTATATCAATGAGGGCAACTCCCTTCTGGTCTACCTGGCCGGCATTCTGCCCCACGGCATTTTCGAAATTCCCGCGCTCCTGTTCTCCATTGGCTGCAGCATTCATCTCTGCCGTGCAGTAACAGATTATTGCCGCACACGTAAAAAAGGAACCGTTTCCCATGCCATCTGGGAAATTTTTCCCGTTTATCTCTGTATCATCCTTCCGCTCGTGCTGATTGCCGCCCTGGTGGAAGCCTATATCACCCCTGCTATTCTGCAGGCCATTCTGTAAAAAGGAGGAAGCCAACAATGTCTGAAACCGTCACCAATATCCCCGCCATTTTCGGCAGCATGGTCTTTACCGAGGATAAGATGCGACAGCGTCTGCCCTCTGCCGTCTATGAGGCGTGGCAGCAGTGTCTGGTACAGGGCACACCGCTTCCCCAATCTATCGCCGCGGAGATTTCTGCTGCCATGAAGGACTGGGCCATCGAAATGGGCGCTACGCACTTCACCCACTGGTTCCAGCCCCTCACCGGCTATACCGCGGAAAAGCACGACAGCTTTATCGCTCCCGCCGGCAACGGCAAAATCATCATGGAGCTCTCCGGCAAGGAGCTGACCCGGGGCGAGACCGACGCCTCCAGCTTTCCCTCCGGCGGCCTCCGCGCCACCTTTGAAGCCCGCGGCTATACCGCCTGGGACCCCACCAGCTATGCCTTTATCAAGGACCGCACGCTGTATATCCCCACCATCTTCTGCTCCTACAGCGGCGATACGCTGGATAAAAAGACCCCCCTGCTCCGTTCCATGCACGCGCTGGACAAGCAGTGCGTCCGTATCCTGCGCCTCTTTGGCAATACCGAAGTCCAGCATGTCACAGCCCAGGTAGGCCCCGAGCAGGAGTATTTCCTCATCGACAAGGCTTTATATAAGCAGCGGGAGGACCTGATGCTCTGCGGCAGAACGCTGTTCGGCGCCAAGCCCCCCAAGGGGCAGGAGCTGGATGACCACTACTACGGCGCCATCAAGCCCCGTGTAGCGGCGTTCATGCACGAGCTGGATACAGAGCTTTGGAAGGTTGGCGTCCTGGCCAAGACCGAGCACAACGAAGCGGCTCCCTCTCAGCATGAGATCGCCCCCATCTACACGGATGCCAACACCGCCTGCGACCACAACCAGCTCACCATGGAACTTTTGAAAAAGGTAGCCGACCGCCACGATCTGGTCTGCCTCCTCCATGAAAAGCCCTTTGCCGGTGTCAACGGCAGCGGCAAGCACGACAACTGGTCTCTCCGTACCGACAGCGGCGAAAATCTCCTGAAGCCCGGCAAGACCCCCAGTCAGAACGCCCAGTTCCTGCTGTTCCTGGCTGCCTTTCTGCGTGGTGCGGATGAGTATCAGGAGATGCTCCGCTGCTCCGTGGCATACCCCGGCAACGACTACCGTCTCGGCGGCAACGAGGCGCCTCCCGCCGTGGTCTCCGTGTTCCTGGGCGATGAGCTCACCGCCATTTTAGACGCCATCATCAACGGCACAGAGTACGTTGACGTTACCAAGCGCACGCTGCAGATCGGCGTGGACACCCTGCCCGAGATCCCCCAGGACACCACGGACCGAAACCGTACCTGCCCTCTGGCCTTTACCGGCAACAAGTTTGAATTCCGTATGTGTGGCTCCAGCCAGTCCATTGCCAGTCCCACCGTGGTGCTCAACACCATGATGGCTGACGTTCTCTGCGACTTTGCAGATACGCTGGAAAAGGCGGACGACTTCCAAACCGCCCTGCAAGACCTGCTCCGCACCACCTTCCGCGACCATCAGCGCATCATCTTTAACGGCAACGGCTACGGCGAGGAGTGGCTCACCGAGGCAAAAGAGCGTGGCCTGAGCATCTTCCCCAACGCGGTAGACGCCCTGCCCAGCTATATTGATCCCAAGAATATCGACCTGTTCACCCGCCATGGCATTCTCACCGGCAACGAGATGCGTGCCCGCTATGAGATCCATCTGGAGAACTACTGCAAGGTCACCAATATTGAGGCCAATACCCTGCTGGAGATGGCGCAGCGCCATATCCTCCCTGCTGTCAGCCGCTACGCGGATTTCCTGGCCCAGGCGATTTTCCATAAGGCCAATTGCGGGATCACCGCCGCAAGCCGTATGGAGCAGGCCACCCTCCGCCAGATCACCGCGCTGAACGACAAACTGTTCGATATCTGTCAGCAGTTGGAGCGCGCCTTGAATAAAGCTCCCGCTATGGACGGCGGACTCCGCAGCGCAAAATATTTCCGGGATGAGGTCAGCAGCCGCGTCAACAAGGCCGGTGAGCTGATCAACAAACTGGAAGCCCTTACCGCCGCGGACTACTGGCCCTACCCTACCTACGCCGATATTCTCTTTTCCGTATAAACAAAGAAGCTGAAGGCTCAGGCCTTCAGCTTCTTTTTGCATTGTATAAAATGTATCACCATTGTTACCAGGAAGATGATGCTCACGTACCCGAATAGGGGGAACACCACGCCGATGATGTCGGCAAATCCGAACAGGCTGCACGACCAGATCACAGCGATCATCACCAGGAGCACACCCTTGTTATGATTTCGCACAACGGCGATCCGCTGCGACATATGGGTCATCAGCCCTACCAGAGAGGCAAGCGAATTACAAAACATACCGAAAAACAGCAGCACGCCGTAGCAGTTTCCAAGGAACGGCGCCAGCTTGCTGCCCACAGCTACCATGGGTAATTGTGCCGCGGATGCCTCCGGCAGCGTAGCAACGGAGGTCAGTACGCTCCCTGCCACGATCAGCAGCTCCACTCCGCTTAGGGCAATGCCGAGCAAAACCGTTTTCTTTTTTGTAAACAATGGGCCGACCGGTACCATGATGCCGATACTGCCCATCAGGTTATAGGCCACAAAGGTCAGCGCCGCGATGAACCAGTTGGGCATCAGGGGATTTTCATTGGTCCGCTGGATGTGCAGGATATGGCCGGTATCAAAGTTCTTCCATGCCCCCACAGCAAAGAGCATGGTTGCGATCACCAGAATAGGGATCAGCGCGGAAAAGGCGTTGATCATCCCCGTCACGCCAAACATGGCGATCAGACACACGATCACAGTAAAAACTGCACTTCCCAGCCAGGCCGGTATCCCGAACAGCTGATTGCCCAGCGCTCCTACCCCGGCGGACATCAAAACCACAACGCCGAACAGGAATGCCGACGCGATCAGCCCGCTGAGCTTCCGCAGCCACAGCAGCTTGTCCCACGGTACCATCAGACGGTCCAGTTCCTCATATCCCGTCATCTGGGTCAGCCGCATCAGGACGATGCCGAAAAAGACGAACAGCGCCGTTGCCAGCGCAAAGCCCGGATATCCCCACACGCCGAAGGAACCGAAGAATTGCCACAGCTCCTGCCCGGAGAGGAATCCCGCACCAAGGAAGCAGCCTACATATGTAAAGGAGAGCGTGATTGCTCCCGTTTTTTTCATACAAAAACCCTCTTTCCGAATCGGCACTATTTTACTCATTTCCCTCCCTTTCGTCAAGCGTTCCCCGCTTTTTCTCCTCCCATCTAAAATTTCATTGAATTATTCGGTTTTTCCGTTGACGATTTCTACAAAAGGATATATAATCCAAATAGCGACCTTTGTATCATTTTTTGAAGGGAGATACTATATGATTCGTACCATTGATGATATTCTGTCCGCCGCAAAAGGCGGTAAAACCGGCGTGATCGCCGTTGCTGCCGCTCACGACGAGCCTGTGATCGAGGCCGTCGTGGAGGCCAAAAAGGCTGGCATCGCCACCCCCATTTTGGTGGGCCACGTCGCCGAGATCGAGGCCATGCTGAAAAACCTGGGCGAAGATCCCGCTGCCTATGAGATCCTGGCAGGCGACAGCGATACCGACTGTGCCGCTAAGGCCGTGGCACTGTGCGCCGAGGGAAAAGCCAACTTCCTGATGAAGGGCATTTTGGGTACCGCCGATCTGATGCGTGCCGTGTTCAATAAGGAGTGCGGTCTGCGCACCTCCCACCTCACTACCCATTGTATGTTCTATGAGATCCCCGCGCTGGGCAAGATGATCATTCTGACCGATGGCGGCGTGAATACCTTCCCCGATCTCGACAAGAAAGCCGAGATTCTTGAGAATGCCGCTATGTGTTTCCAGGCTCTGGGCTATGAGAAGATCAATGCCGCCTGCATCTGCGGCGCCGAGCAGGTCAATCCCAAGATCCAGTCCACCGTGGACGCTGCGGAGCTGGCCGGTATGACCGAGCGCTGGAGCAAGTACGGCATGAACGTGTTCGGTCCTGTGGCTCTGGACCTGGCCGTCAGCAAGGAAGCCTGCCATCACAAACACTATACCGCCCCCGGCGGCGGCGATGCCGATATCCTGCTGGTCCCCAACTATGAGGTGGGCAACGGTATCGGCAAGGCAGCCACCCTGTTCGGCAGCGCCCGCAACGCCGGCATCATTCTGGGTGCCAAGGTGCCCATCGTTCTGGTCTCCCGCGCCGACAGCGCCGACTCCAAGCTGGCGTCTATCGCCCTGGGCTCCGTGCTCTCTGACCGTATGGATTTAACTTAACGCTTACATAAAATAAATTTGAGGAGGAAATTTGCATGATCAACCAACAGTTCTACCAGATGGGCTCCGCCCCTTCCGGTATCCGTCAACTCTTTGCCTACGGTCTGCAGCAGGCCGCCAAGGTGGGCAAGGAAAACGTGTTCGACTACTCCATCGGCAATCCCAGCATTCCCGCCCCCAAAAAGGTGGGTGACACCGTCAAAAAGCTGATCGACGAGATGGACTCCATCCAACTCCACGGCTATTCCATGGCCGCCGGTTTTGACAGCGCCCGTGCCGCTGTCGCCGCTGACCTTTCCAAGCGTTTCGGCCTGGACGTTAAAGGCAGCGAGCTGTTTTTCACCTGTGGCGCCGCTCCCGCTCTGATCTCCGTCATCAAGGCGCTGACCGTCAGCCCTGATACCGAGATCCTGGCGATCGCCCCCTTCTTCCCCGAATATCGCCCCTTTGTCACCTCCAACGGTGCCAAGCTGGTTGTGGTCCCCGCCGATACCGAGGCATTCCAGATCAAGCTGGACGCCGTGGAGCAGTACATCAGCGCCAACACCCAGGCGGTCATCATCAACTCCCCCAATAACCCCTCCGGCGTGGTCTACACCGAGGAGACCCTGAAGAAGCTGGCCGCTCTGCTGGAGCGAAAGAGTGCCGAGTACGGCCATCCCATCTACATCATCGCCGACGAGCCCTATCGGGAGCTGGTCTATGGCGGCGTGAAGGTCCCCTTCATTCCCACCATCTATAAGAACACCGTGGTCTGCTACTCCTGGTCCAAGTCCCTGAGCCTGCCCGGCGAGCGTATCGGCTACGTCTATGTTCCCTCTTTCGCCGCTGACAGCGCCGATCTGTACTTTGCCGTTGCCGGTGCCGCCCGCGCCATGGGCCATGTCTGCGCTCCCACGCTGATCCAGAAGATCATCGAGTACTGTGTCACGGAAGCTCCCGACCTGGTGGCTTATGATGAAAACCGCAATCTGCTGTATAACAGTCTCATCGAGATGGGTTACTCCTGCGCAAAGCCCGACGGTGCGTTTTACCTGTTCGTCAAGGCTCCCGGCGGCGACGCCAACGCCTTCTCTGAAAAGGCAAAGCTGGAGCACAACCTGCTGGTGGTCCCCGCTGACGGCTTCGGCTGCCCCGGCTACTTCCGCCTGAGCTACTGTGTCGCCAACGACATGATCAAGCGCTCCCTGCCCCACTTCAAAGCGCTGATCGAAGAGTTTAAGTAATTCCACACTATACGATCAAGAGCCGTATCCGGACGGATACGGCTCTTTTCTTTTTGTATTTCCGCAAAAATGCCTTGCAATCTTCTCACCAAACACCTATAATTGCCATATATTCTGTTCAACGAGGTGCTACCATGAGCAAGCTTATTATTCCTGCCGGTTATCAAACGCCGCTGAACGTCTACGAGATGCAGCGCGCCATCGAATTCATCAAGAGCAATTTTCAGGTCAACCTGGGCCAGGCGCTGAATTTGCGCCGTGTTTCCGCTCCGTTGTTCGTCGATGAGAATTCCGGTCTGAATGATAACCTCAATGGCGTGGAACGCCCTGTCATGTTTGATATCCCCGATGTGGCCAGCAATGGTCAGGTGGTCCACAGCCTCGCCAAGTGGAAGCGTCTTGCCCTCAAGCGCTACCAGTTCAAACCAGGTAAAGGTCTGTTCACCGATATGAACGCCATTCGCCGGGACGAAGAGGTAGATAATACCCACTCCATCTATGTAGACCAGTGGGACTGGGAAAAGGTCATCGAAAAGGACGAGCGCAACGAGTACTATCTGCGCCAAACCGTCCGTTCCATCGTCTCCGCCATCTGCGAAACCAACGATGCCCTGCAGATCGCCTTCCCCAGCCTGCACACCGTATTGGATCGGGAGGTGTACTTCATCAGCTCCCAGGAGCTGGAGGATCGCTGGCCGGACTTGACCCCCAAACAGCGCGAGGACGCTATCTGTAAGGAGCACCATACTGTTTTTCTCATGCAGATCGGCGGCGCCCTGAAACGCTCCGGCAAGCCTCATGACGGTCGCGCCCCCGACTATGACGACTGGACCTTGAACGGTGATATCCTATTCTGGGACGAAGTGCTCCAACGCAGTCTGGAGATCTCCTCCATGGGCATCCGCGTGGATGAGGCTGCCATGGACGATCAGCTCCGGATCCGCAATTGCAACGACCGGCGAGCGCTTCCCTTCCACAAGATGCTCTTAAACGGCGAGCTGCCCCAGACCATTGGCGGCGGCATCGGTCAGAGCCGTCTTTGTATGCTGATGATCGGCACCTGCCATATCGGCGAGGTGCAGGCCAGTCTGTGGGACGCCGATACTGTCCGTACCTGTGAGAAAAACAATATTATGCTTCTGTAAACGAAAAAAACACCGCCCAAGGGCGGTGTTTTTTGTTAGTTAATTACTCCAGACTGTCCTCGATTTCCTGCAGATCGTCCATCATACGGTCAAATACGGAATCGTTGTTGGTTTCCATCATGGTGGTCGCCTGCCGGAGCTTCTCCAGCATCTCGCCGTTCACGCAGTTATACCGTCCGCGTTCCTTGCTGCACCAGGCGCGCTGCTCGTTGATAATGTCACGGATCTTGCGAATCGTTTCGGCACGGAACTCTTCGGTGCGGTGGTGAGCACTGATTTCGATCTCTGCGATGTGATCCCGCAGCTTCCCGTATTCTTCCGCCGGCTCACGCAGTTTCTCGTTCTCCTCCTGTGCAGCAGACAGGGCGGATCGCAGCTGGGCAAGCTGTGCCTCCAGCTGTTCGATGCGAGCTGCACCTTCCTCCTGCAACTGTGCCTTCGGCATGAACTCTCCGCGTTCGTTCTCCATGCGCTGCACGGCTTCTTTCAGCACCTCGTTCTTTTGCTGCAGTGCCTCCAGTTCTTCCTGATGGGCCTTGGACTGCTGCTCAATAAAGTTCACCACATCCTGCTTGTCGAAGCCGCCGAATAAACAGGTCTTAAAGCTCTCGCTCATGTCAGGTCCCTCCCAAAATGCGACATCAATTTTGTATAGAATATCACAAAAAAAGCACAATAGCAAGGAAAAGAAAAAAATCGCAAAACATGAAAATTTCTCTTGCTTTTTGAAATACACTGTGCTATTATAAATAAGCTGTCGAGCGAGATATGCGCCGTTAGCTCAGCTGGATAGAGCGTCTGGCTACGGACCAGAAGGCCGGGGGTTCGAATCCCTCACGGCGTGCCAAAAGAGGCGATACACATTTGTGTATCGCCTCTTTTGTTATGCATTGCGGTGAGTAGAGAATCCCTCACGGCGCATACCCTTATTTTTACAAAAAGACCTCTCCGGGTGGAGAGGTCTTTTCATTCATTTTCTGCTAATTCAGTCGATCTCCACCAGCTGACCCAGCACCACGTAACGCGCATCACTGTAAGTATAATCACAGGTAGACAGTGTCACGATGTTACCGGTCGGCATGCCGATCTTGGACTTAAAGGTGGATTTGGACACGAGAGATGCAATGGTATCAGAGCTGGGTTCCAGAGCATAAATATCCGCATTGCCTTCCACCACACAACCCGCGAACAGGTCCAGACGATAGTTCTTCGACGGCGTATAAATATAGAAGTACGGGTGTGCATCATAGTAGCTCTGGCTTTTATAGTTTTCCAGATGAGCAAACATCAGTCCGGACTTCATGTGGTGACCGTAGATAATGCTGTTGCCGCTGCTGAAATCACTGTTGCAGAGATATTCCATAAAGATGGAGCCGTTGTTATTGGTATTGCCATCATAGTCGTGCTTCAAATAGAAGTCATTGTCCGTACCCTGAACGATAGGATAGCTGATACCGGTATTGGCACCGTAGATATAGCCGACGGTATCGGGATACTTGGCACACAGCTTGGTAAAGTCCACGCTGATCTGCTCGGGCTGGGGTTCCGAGCTGTTTGTCGTCTCACCGATAACATCTTCCCCACCGGTATTTTCTTCCCCGCTATAAACCGGTGTAATAAATTCGTCGGTGATAGCATTCTGCTGTTTTTCGCTGACACGCTGCTGGTTGAGGTAGCTGATGATCTTTACCGAAGAAAAAGAAAGTATCAGCAACAAGATAATCAGCAAAACATAATAGAACAGCTTGCTGTTCCGTTTTTTCTTTCTTTTATTTGTGCTGGAAACAGCGCGGCTGGACGCTCTGCGCTCTCCGTTGTTTTTATCACTCATTTGTACAAGCCTCCTTGCTCACGCCATTGTAACAGATTCCACCCCATATTGCAAGCGCGATTCAAAATTTTACTTTACTAACTCGCACACTTGGAGTAAACTAATGATAGACTTTTTAAATAAGAGGGCGTTATTATGATTTATTTCAACAGCGATTACTTAGAAGGCGCTCATCCCGCTATTATGCAGGCGTTGGAGCGCACCAATCTCTGCCAATCCGTAGGTTACAGCGAGGACGAATACTGCGCCGCAGCTCGCGAAAAGATCAAAATTGCCTGTCAGGCTCCTGATGCAGACGTTCATTTTCTCGTCGGCGGTACCCAGACCAATACCACGGTCATCGCTTCCGTTCTGCGCCCCTACCAGGGGGTGCTGACTGCTGTCTCCGGGCATATCAATTGTCATGAGACCGGTGCCATCGAGTCCACCGGTCACAAGGTACTGGCGCTTCCTACCGACAACGGCAAGATCACCGCAAAGCAGGTGGACGATTACTTTGTCTGGCATCGCGATAACCCCGACTATGAGCATATCGTCATGCCCGGCATGGTCTACATCTCCTACC
>R20__coassemble_265_pt1 | contig 41308 bp, 38 predicted proteins | sample R20__metabat2_high_PE_002 | metagenome-assembled genome bin R20 | reverse complement strand
TCAAAGTCTGCTGCAAGTTCATCACCGTGCTGGCCATGCTGCTGATCCTGTGGGGCCAGGTTTCCAGCTTCTTCGGCTAAGCCGAAACGGCTCGAAAAACTACTTACAAGACAAAAGGCTCACCGCATTTGCGGTGAGCCTTTTTTGCTTATTGAGAACTACCTTTTGTCATTTTGAATTCGTAGGGGCGACCCTTGCGGTCGACCGCACACTGGCGTGGGGATCCGTTTTATGTGATAACTTACTTTTGTTCCTTTTCTCTATTACTTTTCTCCCTTTTTCAGATTCCTTTTGTCCCCCTGAAATCTCCCATACCTTACCGGATCAGGGTAATGGCATGGGGCAGATTTTCGATCTCCACCACGGGGCAGCTGGGGGCATACTCGCCGTCCAAAGACCAGGGGATGTCATCCTCCGTGGTCAGCTTGACGCGTTCCACGTGCCGGAAAATGACGCCCGGCATATCGTATTTCATCTTCAACAATCCGGTAATCAAGTTCTGCAGGTCAAGAGGAGATTTCGGCATTTTCAAAAGCAGAAGTTCGAATTTTCCGTCGTCCATCTGCACCTTTTTTGGGTCTAATTTCACCAGACCGCCCAGGGAAGTGGAGTTACAGACCGCGCCGAAAATGAACTCCCCCTCAAATATTTCGCCGTCTGCCTCAATTCTTGCCCGATAGGGGCGTAAACTGTCCAAACTGCCGATCCCTTCCAGGATATAGGCCAGATGTCCCAGCGCATTTTTTGCTGCTTGTGTGGCGGAATAGGAGGCTTTTGTCAGTGCGCCAAAGGAGGCTACATAGGAAAAAAAGCGCGTATTGAAGCGGCCCACGTCCAGATGAGTGGCGCGTCCGCTGGCAATGGCCGCCGCTGCCATAGAGGGGTTGGAGCTGAGGCGCAGACTGGTGGCAAAATCGTTGGTGCTGCCGCCCGGCAGATAGCCGATAGCCGGACGATCGGGCAGAGTCATCAATCCGCTGATCATCTCGTTCAGTGTGCCGTCCCCGCCGGCGCAGACCACCAGGTCGTAGTCGCTGCCGCACTCTGCCGCCGCCTGGTACGCATCGCCGCCCCGGGTGGTAATAAACAGCCGCACCAGATAGCCGGCCTGGGAAAACCTGGCGACCGCATCAAACAGAGGTGCCTGGGATTTCACCTTCCCCGCCTTGGGATTTACGATAAACAGCAGTTTTTTCATGATGATTTTGACCTCCGCTGCAAGAAAGCAAAAGTTTTAACGTATCCTAACTATATCACAAAGCCTTCTGCATGGCAATATCACGAAAAGCACTTGCCAAACAGAAAAAAATTGCGTATGATACAGTTATAAAAAATGACCATCCGAAGGGAGGCATGTCCGTGAAAGAGAAAAACCGTTACTGGAAATGGGGTCTGACGGCCTTTTTGACCATTGTTGCCGCCCTCATTTTCTACGATACATTTTATGAAGCGGGCGTTGGCGGCACGCTGCAGCACCTTTGGAGCAAGCTGATGGGAATTTTGGCGCCGATTTTGTACGGCGCTGCCATGGCATATATTCTCAATCCCATTGTCAAGTGGTTTGAAAAAATCATTCAAAAACTGTGGGGCAAGAGCAAAAGACTACGGGAGAAAAAAATTAAACGGAAATCCACCTGGCTCCGCACCGCGTCCATTCTGCTGACGTGGGTGCTGGTGCTTCTCGCCATCTACCTGATGATGGATATGCTGATCCCGCAGCTGGTCGACAGCGTGACGCTGCTGGCCAAAAACGCTCGTGCCTACTACTACAAGGCCTACCGCTGGGCAGACGAATGGTTGGCAAACAATCAGCAGATCGGCGCCTGGGCAAACGACCTGCTGAAGGATTACTACACCGATGCGGTGAGCATTTTGACCAACAAAGTCCTGCCCTGGGCAACGGAGATGGCCAACGGCTTGACCGGCGGCATCTGGAACGGCATCTGGAGCGTGGTGAATTTTGCCAAAAACCTGATCATCGGGCTGATCGTCTCCGTTTACCTGCTGGCCATGAAAGAGCAGAGCCTGGCGCGCTGCTGCAAGCTGACCTACGCCATATTCCACAAGGACACCGCAGACCTCATTATGCGGGGCGGTCGGGAGGTCAACCGTATTTTCTCCGGCTTTATCAACGGGAAGGTGCTGGACTCCATCATTATCGGTATTCTGTGCTGGATCGGCTGTTCTCTTTTGAAGATCCCCTATGCGCCGCTGATCGGTCTGGTGGTAGGTGTGACCAACGTGATCCCGTTTTTCGGACCATTTTTGGGGGCGATCCCCAGCGCCTTGCTGATTTTGATCGTCAGTCCCAGGAAGTGCCTCATTTTTCTGATTTTCGTTTTGATTTTGCAGCAGTTTGACGGCAATATTCTGGGTCCCAAGATTTTGGGCGGTAGTATTGGCATTTCCAGCTTTTGGGTCATCGTCGCCATTCTGGTGGGCGGCGGTATTGGCGGTGTGCTGGGTATGTTCCTGGGCGTTCCGATCTGTGGCTGCGTGATCGAACTGGTACGCTATCTGACGGATCAACACCTGAAAGAGCGCAATATGCCCACGGAAGCCTATCACTACACGGCAGGACATCGGGACAAACCGGACAAGGAAGACTAAAAAACGGCACCCACTCAGGTGCCGTTTTTTAGTGGAAAAGGGAGAGCGCGGGCGAGGGCAAGGGTCGCCCCTACGGATTCTGCCGCAGGCGTGTGTAGGGATCGATGTGGGCATCGACCCGAACGATTATCGCAGATTTACCGTAAACTGCCGATAATTGCCGGCGTTGTCACAAAATGTAATGCTTTGGACTGTGTCGTTTTCGTTCCGCAGCGTGAAATCAAAACGCAGTTTGGAATCGGCAATAAACGGCAGATCGCGGCTTTGTATCCCGTACCAATACACGGTATAGGGCTGTTCGGCGGCGTTCAAAACGGTGAGCCCTGCCTCAGAATAGATAGGAGCTTCATCCTCAGCACAGACATTTACCTGCACCTCGTTGCAAACTTGTTCCCAACTGTCCACGTAGACCCGCTGACCGCAGTAGAAAAACGCCTCGCCCATCTCATAGGTGGGAGTTTCCAGCCAGACCCAGTAGCGGTTGATGCCTGCTTCAAAGGGGACATCCAGCACTGCGGCACAGTCTGCGGCGGTGATGCCGTCGGGCAGGGTGGCAGCAAACGTGTAGCGTTCCCCGTCGGAGAAGAGGGGCTCCATCGCTAAATCGTCACATTCTGCGGGTGTTTCATAGTAGCAGGCAAGGGTCAGATCGAAATCAAAGAACTTGCTTACCAGGGTGATCTCCAGCTCGCTGCCCACCTGCTCATAGGAGTCGATGGTGACGGCGCCGCTGTCTGAATAGATCGTGCCGCCCACATGGGACGCCAGATCGTAGATCCTCCCGGCGGGTTCCACGCTGACGCTTTCCCAAGGCGTGTCAACAGGTTGAGAATGGCGGCTGCTGAGGTTGCCAACAAGCGTTGAGATCAGACTGATGACAGCGGCAATAATGGCGAGGACGGTAACCGGCTTTTTTCTGCCGCTTGTGGCAACGGCATTCCGATGCTGCCAGAGGGTTTTGGCCGCAGAAGGTCGCTTTGCGCTTTTCTGCTTACGGGCCGGTTCTTCCGGCGTGTAATGGTAGGTGGCGGTGCGCTGCCGCACCTCGCTTTCGTGGCACTCCTTTTCCTCATAGCAGACCTTATTCTCCGCCGTGACATAGTGAATGGTGCCGTCGGCCTCTACGATCTCTTTCCGCGGCGGGCGGTTGTAGGCGCCGCACTTGGGGCAGGTGCCGTTTTTCTCGTAGCTGTAAACTCTGCCGCAGGACTTGCAGCGAAGTGTTGCCATGAAATCACCTCCTCTGTTTTTTGTATCCATTGTAGCGGGAAATATCCCGTTTGTCCAGCAACTTGAGGTTGCAGGGGGAAAATCGGGGGAGCAACTTGAAGTTGCATGGCCGGCAAGCTGTAAATTTTCTGAGAAACCCTTGCAAAATACGGAAAAATATGCTACATTCCCTTTAGCTGTGAGGACCCTGCGCAAAAGGGCGGTACTGTACTCCTGAACGGAGACGGTAACCGCAGCAAAAGGGGAAACCGCGCGGCGGCACTTCCTACAAAAACAGTCTTGACCAACGGTATGTCGGCAGGAACCCGCATGATGAGGGAGCAGTATGCTCATTTTCCGCCGATATATGCCGTTTTACGGTCTGCATATCGGCGTTTTTTGCGCCATAAGGAGGAAATTCGCCATGAGCAATACTTCCGGCAAAACCAAAAAGCTGACGGTATTGGCGCTGTTGACCGCTATCGTGGTGGTGCTGCAGGCGCTGGCCATCAGCATCCGATTCGGTATCTTCACCATCACGCTGGTGCTGGCACCCATCATCGTAGGCGCGGCCCTGTACGGCGCGGCGGCAGGCGCCTGGCTGGGCTTTGTGTTCGGCGTGGTGGTGGTTTTGACCGACGCGGGACCGTTTCTGGCGGTCAGCGTTATCGGCACCATTATCACCTGTATCTGCAAGGGCGTGCTGTCCGGCCTGGCGGCGGGCGGGGTGTACCGCCTGCTGGAAAAGAAAAACAGTCTTTTGGCGTCCGTCTGCGCCGGTATCTGCGCCCCCGTGGTGAATACCGGGGTGTTCCTCATCGGCTGCCGGTTGTTCTTCTACGACACCGTGGCCGCCTGGGGCGCAGCGGTGGGGTTTGAGAACACCGCCCTTTACATGATCGTCAGCTTCGTGGGCGTCAACTTCCTGGTGGAGCTGGGAATCAACCTGGTGCTGTCCTCTGCTATCGTGCAGATCATTCGTGCCGGACGGAAAGGGAGAACGTGAGATGCTGCTGGTCATTGACGTGGGAAATACGAATATCGTGCTGTGCGCCATGGAGGGCTATGCCCTGCGGCGGCAGGTACGATTGGAAACCGACTGCGATTCAGAGGCGGAGAGTTATTATGCAAAAATCAGCGGTGCCATGGAGGGCTTGACCTTTGACGGGGCGATCCTTGCCTCCGTGGTGCCGGAGGTGAACGGGGCGCTGTGCGCGGCGGCGAAAATTTTGACCGGCAGGGAATGCCTTGTGCTGGACTACACCACGGAAACGGGAATGCCCCTGCACGTAGATGCGCCTGCCACCATCGGCGCGGACATCATTGCCGGCTGCGCCGGAGCGAAGGAGCGCTATCCACTGCCCCTGGCGGTGGCGGACCTGGGCACCGCCAACACCGTGATGGTGGTGGACGGTGCCGGGGCCTTTCGGGGCGGCATCATCGCGGCGGGACTGAAAATGCAGCTCCGGGCTTTGGGCGCAGGGACCAGCTTGCTGCCCGATCTGGAGGTCACCGCACCGGAAAAGTGCATCGGCACCAACACGGTGGACTGTCTGGAGAGCGGCGCGGTGTACGGCGCGGCAGCGATGCTGGACGGCATCGTGGACCGTATGGAGCAGGAGCTGGGGACACCTTTGACGGTGGTCGCCACCGGGGGACTTTCGGGACTGGTGTGCCGGCATTGCAGGCGCGAGGTACATATCGAACCGGAGCTGATCCCCATGGGATTGGTGGACATTTACGGAAAGAACGTGAAAGCATGAAACTGGAAAATTTGGATACATCCGGGGATACGTTCAGCTACGAAAACGGCGTACGGGCCATCTCTGTTGAGGACGGCGTTTCCCTGGTAACGGCGCCCATTGACGCAAAAACCGCCAACCGCTGGGGAAAGCCCCACGGCGGGCTGCTGTTCACCCTGGCCGATGTGGCCTGCGGCGTGCTGCTGACCTATACGCTGCAGGAGGCCACGGTAACGGTGAGCACCACCATCGACTTTATGGCGACCCCGGCAGAGGGCGCCAAAGAGCTCCGGGCCAACGGGCGCATTGAAAAACGGGGCGGTAAAATGGCGTTTTGTTCCTGCACGGTCTGTGACGACACGGGAAAGCTGATCGCAAGGACTACCTCCACGTGGATGCTGACGGGGCAGAAGCTGTGAGAGCGTTTTGGAAGCGGTGCAAGGGCCTGCACATCTGGCTGGCGTGTTTGGCGTCGTTCTTCGCCGCCTTTGCGCTTTTGCGGCGAGACCGTGCCGTGATGGACTGGCTTTGCCGCCGGGTGCTGTTACCGTGGGAACAGGAAATGGGACGGCTGTGTTCCTATCTCAGCATATCGGTGGCGGAGGTGCTGATCCTGACGCTGCTGATGGCGGCGTTCTTCGCCGGCGTCTGGTGGGTGCGGCGACTGATCGCCACGGGATTTGACGGCGTGGTATTCTACCGCGGCGTGTTGACGCTGGTGTGTGCGGCGCTGACAGTCTGGGCGGGATTTCGCCTGCTGTGGACACCGTTTTATCAGGCGGAGAGCTTTCAGGAAAAATCAGGTATCGTGGCGGTGGGCGGTACGGCAGGGGAATTACAGGAGCTGACAGCGAGGTTTGCAGCGGAGCTGTCCGCCTGTGCCGATGAGGTACTGCGGGATGAAAACGGCTGCTTTGCCGTGCCGCGGCGGGAAATTCTGGCGGCGGCGGCAGACAGCTATGACGTGCTGGTCGGGGAGTTCCCGTTTTTGGAGATGGAGGCCCGCGCACCCAAGGCGTTTGCCGCCTCGCGGGCGCTGAGCCGGCTGAATTTTACCGGATTCTATTTCCCCTTTACCGGGGAGGCCAACGTGAATATCGACAGTCCGGCGGCACTTCTGGGCGCTACCGTGTGCCATGAGATGGCGCATCAGCGGGGCATCGCGTCGGAGCAGGAGTGTAATTTTCTGGGCATTCTGGCGGCGGTGCGGTCGGACAAGGCGGCGTACCGTTACAGCGGGTATCTGGAGGGATATCTGTATCTTGCCAACGCCCTTTACCGCACGGACAGGGACGCATGGCGGGAGATACGGGAGAGCCTGCCCAATGAGATCATCTGCGACCTGCAGGCCAACAACCGCTACTGGGCACAGTTTGAAGGGGCGGTCAAAGAGACGGCGCAGACTGTGTACGACGGGTTTTTGAAGGCCAACGGCGATGAAAACGGCATCCGTTCCTATGGCATGGTGGTGGATCTGCTGCTGGCGTATTACACATAAAAAGAGAGAGCCTTCCGGCTCTCTCTTTCCAGCTTGTCAAAGAACCGAAAGGTTCTTTGACAAAAAGATTTGCGCTGCGTTTTGGCGCCTCATTGTCTGCCGTTGGCAGACAATTTCGACACGTCACTCCGCGAGAAGTATATTTTGCCACGTACACGCCGCGGCAAAATATGATAAAAACGGTTTGCCGACTGCGCACCGGCAAAGTCTGCGACGCTTTTTTGACAGTCTTAAAAGAGAGAGCCTTCCGGCTCTCTTTTTTGCATTTTTATCGCTTACAGGCCGGGAATGCCCAGACCGCCGGTAAAGGCGTTCATGGAGCTGCTCATGGCCTCATCTGCCTGGCGCAGCACCTCGTTGACGGCGCTGATGACCAGATCCTGCAGCATCTCCACGTCCTCAGGGTCCACGACCTCGGGCTTCAAGACCAGATCGGTCAGCTCCTTCTTGCCGTTGCAGCTTGCCTGTACGGCGCCGCCGCCCACGCTGGCGGTGAAGGTCTTTTGCTCCACGGTCTCCTGGGCTTTGGCCATCTCCTCCTGCATCTTCATGATCTTCTGCTGCATCATCTGCTGACGCATCATCTGACCCTGGCTGCCGCTGAAGCCGCCTCTTGCACTATATCCTTTTGCCATATCACTGTTCTCCTTTTATGGTGAAATTTTGCAGCGTTTTCCCCTTGCTCATCAGATCCGCAAAGGCATCGTGGGCGGGAGGGGGTGTTTCCGGTTTGACGGCTGCGGGAGATTTGACGGCCGCAGGCGTTTTGGGCGCGTCACCAACCACCAGCTCTACGCGGACCGGGTGCCCCACGTCCTGCTCGGTGACCTCTTTGAGTACGCCGAGAATGGCGGGGTTGTCCAGCGAGGATCTGACGAAATCGTTGGAACAGCAGATCCGCAGACAGTCACCGTCCAATGTGCCGCTTGCCATGTTCAAAAAGACCCGCTGATTGACGGCAAGGTGCCCCTTGTACTGCTCCAGCAGCTTTGCCCAGATACCGCTGTCACCGCTTGCCGTGGGCTTTGCCGTTTTCGGCGCAGGTTTGGGTGGCTCGGCAAAGACAGGGGGTGCCTCCGGCAGGGGCGGTTCCTCTTGGAGGGGAGGTCTCTCGGTCGGTGGAGGAGCGTCCTCATAGCGTTTGGGTGCCGGACGTGGTGCTTTCGCGGTGGGAACGCCGTTTTTGAGGTTGTTCTCCAGCTTGGCGATACGGTTTTCCAGCGCGGTGAGATCGCCGCTCAAGGTCTCGTCGCACAGACGCAGGATACACAGCTCGCCGTCGGTACGGGGACGCAGACTTCGATCCAGCTCGGCACAGGTGCTCTGCACCGTCTGGGTGAGATACAAAAATCGGGTCAGAGGCAGGTCGCCGGCCAGATCGGTCAGCGTCTTTCGATCGTACAGACCGCCCAGAAGGGACTGACCGCCCTCGGGCGCGGCCTTGATAATGGTCAGATCCCGGGCCAGATCGCCCAGTTCACCCAGCAGGGCGGCCACGTCCTTGCCGTCCCGGTACAGCTTGCCGAACAGCGCCAGCGCGTCGGCGGTATTACCGTCCAGGATAAAGCGCATCAGCTGCAGGGTCTGCACGCTGCCGGCAAGACCCAATACGTTCAGCACGGCTTGGGAGTCAATGATACCCTCAACCACCCGACACTGATCCAGCAGCGACAGGGCGTCGCGCAGGGCACCGTTTGCCATACGGCTCAGGATCTCCGCACCATCGGGAGCGAGATCGATGCCCTCGGCTTCGGCGATTTTCTGGAGCTGCTGCTCCATATCCCGGGGCAGAATGCGCTTGAACGAAAAGCGCTGGCAGCGGGATAAAATCGTGGCGGGAACTTTATGGAGTTCCGTGGTTGCCAAAATGAACAGCAAATGCTCCGGCGGCTCCTCCAGAATTTTCAGCAAGGCATTGAACGCCGCCGTGGACAGCATGTGCACCTCGTCGATGATATACACGCGCTTACGGAGAACAGAGGGGGTATAGACCGCCTCTTCCCGCAGGGCACGCACCTGATCCACACCGTTATTGGAGGCAGCGTCCAGCTCGGTGACGTCCAGGAGACTGCCGTTGTCGATCCCCAGGCAAGCCTCGCATTGGCAGCAGGGCGCGCCGTCGATGGGATCGAGGCAGTTCACCGCCTTGGCGAGAATTCGGGCACAGGTGGTCTTGCCCGTGCCGCGGGTGCCGGTAAAGAGGTAGGCGTGAGCCGTCTTGCCCTCAGCCACCTGACGCTGCAGTGTAGAGGTGATATGCGCCTGTCCCACCACCTCCGAGAAGGTCTTGGGACGCCATTTGCGGTACAATGCCTGATACACGGTCAACACCACCTCTCTAAGTAAAAGTCCTCCGCGCAGAGCCGCAGAACCGGCACCCTCGCGGCACATGGAAGATCCCTCTTAATGCTGCTCGGTTCCCCGCCTGACATGATTCGTGGGCATCCATTGCGCGAGACCGGCTCCGCAGCTCTCCACGGAGGACTCATGGGGTTATTCTACACCAAAAATGTCCGTTTGTCCACCACGACTTTTGCTTGCATTTTTGGAAATTTGGGCTACAATATAATTTGAAAATATATGTCCGCATACTGCGGCGGGAAAAGAAGGTTGACTACTATGACGAAGATTGACATTATCTCCGGATTTCTGGGCGCCGGCAAGACCACGCTTATCAAGAAGCTGCTGGCCGAGGCCTACAAGGGCGAAAAACTGGTGCTGATCGAAAACGAGTTCGGCGAGATCTCCATCGACGGCGGTTTTTTGAAGGACAGCGGTGTGCAGATCAGCGAGATGTCCTCCGGCTGTATCTGCTGCTCTTTGGTGGGTGACTTCTCCACGGCGCTCAAAGAGGTCAAGGCGCAGTTTGCCCCCGACCGTATCCTGATCGAGCCCTCCGGCGTGGGCAAGCTCTCCGACGTCATCGTGGCAGTGGAGAACACCGTAAAGGACGAGCCGGACATGAAGCTCAATAGCTTTGTGACGGTCGCCGATGCCTCCAAGGTCAAGGTCTACATGAAGAACTTCGGCGAGTTCTACAACAACCAGATCGAGTCCGCCGGCACCATCATTCTCAGCCGCACCCAGAAGCTGACCCAGGAGAAACTGGAGGCCGCAGCGGCCATGCTCCGCGAAAAGAACGCAGATGCCGCCATCATCACCACCCCCTGGGACGAGCTGGACGGCAAGGCGATCCTGGCCGCCATCGAAAAGGTATCCCTCGCCGATGAATTGCTGGAGAAGATGCGCCGCGAGCACGAGGAGGATGAGGAAGAGCACGAGCACCATCACCATCACCACCATGACGGCGAGGAGTGCGACGATCCGGACTGCGAGTGCCACCATCACCATCACCATCATCACGACGATGAGGAGCACGAGCACGAACATCACCATCACCATGAGCACGAGCATGAGGAGCACGAGCATCACCACCATGACGGCGAGGAATGTGACGATCCCCACTGCTCCTGCCATCATCACCATCATCATGCCGACGAGGTGTTCACCTCCTGGGGTGAGGAGACCGTGAAGGCATACAGCAAGGAGAGCATCGAGAACATCCTGACCGCTTTGGACAGCGGCGAGTACGGTCAGATCCTGCGCGCCAAGGGTATCGTGCCCTGCACCTGCGGCAAGTGGCTCCACTTCGACTATGTGCCCGAGGAGCATGACGTGCGCTGCGGCCCTGCCGACTATACCGGACGCCTGTGCGTCATCGGCGCCAACCTCAACGAGCACAAGCTGCACGAGTTGTTTGGACTTTGAGGGGTAAGCTGCATGGATATTCCTGTTTATCTGATCGCCGGCTTCTTAGACGCCGGTAAGACCAATTTCATCAACGGCATCCTGCAGGACGGCTTTGCCCGGGAGGAGCGCACCCTGCTCATCTGCTGCGAGGAGGGGGAAGAGGAGTACGACCGCAAGGCGCTTGACAACGTGTTCACCTACACCGTGGAGGAGCAGGAGGAACTGACCGGCGAGCTTTTCAAAAAGCTGGAGAAACAGTACAAGCCCCAGCAGGTCATCATCGAGTACAACGGTATGTGGCTCATCGAGCCGCTGTACCGGGAGGGTCTGCCCGCCAACTGGATCTTATACCAGATCATGACGCTGGTAGACGCCAATACCTTTGAGATGTACGTCAAGAACATGGGGCAGCTGATGATGGAGAAGATCACCAACGCGGATATGCTGATCTTCAACCGCTGCAGCGAGGAGCTGCGGGCCCAGCTCCGCAGCCGCAATCTGCGCATGGTGAACCGCCGCGCCGACATCTATCTGGAAAACGTGGACGGCACCAGCGAGGAATACGTCACCGAGGATATGGCACCGTTTGACCTCAGCAGCGGCAAGCTGGACGTGGCGGACGAGGATTACGGCATCTGGTACGTGGATCTGATGGACAACCCCGGGCGCTATGACGGAATCGAGGTGCATTTCAAGGGCCTGATGTGCCACTCCAAGAAGTTCAAGGGTGTCCATTGCCCCGGCCGTTTCGCCATGGTGTGCTGCGAAAACGATATGCAGTTCCTGGCGCTGGTGTGCAAGGGTGATGGCCTGGAGAAATTCAAAAACCGGGAGTGGGTGGACATCACCGCCACGGTGAAAAAGGAGACCTCCGACGCCTATCAGGGTGAGGGCCCCGTGCTGTATGTCAGCAAGATCCAGCGGACAAGCAAGCCGAAAGAGGAAGTTGTCAGCTTCTGATACAAATAAAAACATCCCCGACCGTCGGTCGGGGATGTTTTTATTTGTTACAGCCAAGTGCTGTCAAAACCGTAGGGCAGAAGCTCTTTCAAGGCAAACTTTTTGCTCTCGCCCTTGCCGTTGAGGCAGATGACCTCCAGATCGGGGGCGAACTCCATCATCACCTGGCGGCAGGTGCCGCAGGGCACGCAGAAGTCCTCCGACCTGCCGGCGATGGCGATACGGACGAAGTCCCGGTGCCCCTCGCTGACCGCCTTGACGATGGCGGTGCGCTCGGCGCAGATGGTGGGGCCGTAGGCGGCATTTTCCACGTTGCAGCCGGTGAATACCGTGCCGTCGCTGCACTCCAGCGCTGCCCCAACGGGGAAGCGGGAGTAGGGGACATAGGCTCTGTCCAGCATTTTAACTGCCTTCTGGCAAAGTTCTTGTTCTGTCATGGGGAAACCTCCTTTTCAGCTCAGCTCTGCCTGGCCGGTGTAGAGCTGGTAGTAGCGGCCCTTTTCGGCAAGCAGTGCGCTATGATCACCGCGCTCGATGATCTCGCCCTGCTCCAGCACCAAAATGGCCTGGGCGTTGCGGACGGTACTGAGCCGGTGGGCGATGACGAACACGGTACGACCCTCCATCAGACTGTCCATGCCCTTTTCGATCTGGGTCTCGGTGCGGGTATCGATGGAGGAGGTGGCCTCGTCCAAAATCAGCACCGGGGGATCGCTGACGGCCGCACGGGCAATGGCCAGAAGCTGGCGCTCGCCCTGGCTCAGAGAGCCGCCGTCACCGGTGATGACGGTGTCGTAGCCCTTGGGCAGATGGCGGATAAAGGTGTCGGCGTTGGCCAGCTTCGCGGCGGCGCGGACCTCCTCATCCGTGGCCTGCAGACGGCCGTAGCGGATGTTGTCGGCGATGGTGCCGGTAAAGAGGTGGGTATCCTGCAGCACCACGCCCAAAGACTTTCGCAGGGAGCTCTTGGCGATCTCCTTGATGTCGATGCCGTCGTAGGTGATGGTGCCCTGCTGGATGTCGTAGAAGCGGTTGATGAGGTTGGTGATGGTGGTTTTTCCGGCGCCGGTGGAGCCGACGAATGCGATCTTCTGTCCCGGCTCCGCCCATAGGGAGATGTTGCTGAGCACCGTCTTGCCCTCCTCATAGGCGAACACCACGTCGTGCAGTCTCACGTCGCCACGGAGTTCGATCATCTCGCCGTCGGGCTTTTTCCACGCCCAGTGACCGGTGCGGACGTCGGTTTCGGTCAGCTTATCACCGTTCTTCTCCACCCGGACCAGAACGGTCTTGCCCTCGTCAATTTCCGGCTCGGTCTCCATCACCGCGAAGATACGCTCTGCCCCGGCGATGGCGGCCAGAATGGTGTTGACCTGCTGGCTCATCTGGGCGATGGGCTGGCTGACCTGCTTGACGTACAGCAGATAGGCGCCCAGAGAACCCACATCGAACACGCCGCCGATGGCCAGAAGTCCGCCTACGCAGCAGGTGACGGCGTAGTCGATACGGCTCAGGTTTGCCATGGCGGGCATCATGGAGCCCGCATAGGTCTGGGCGGCTGTGGCGGCATTGCGGTAGGTTTCGTTCAGCTCGGTAAACTGCCCGATGGCCTTTTTCTCGTGGTTGAAGACCTTGATGACCTTCTGTCCCTCGATCATCTCCTCGATGTAGCCGTTCAGTGCGCCGAGAGAGGCCTGCTGGCGCTGGAAGTTCACCCGGCTCCTGCCGCCGATGACCTTGACTACCACACCCATCAGAGCCAGGAAGCCGAAGGTGATCAGCGTCAGCCAGAAGTTCATCACCAGCATCATGATGACCGTTCCCACAAAGGTGATGGTGTTGGATACGATACTGGCGAAGCTGTTGTTGATCAGCTCGGAAACGGTGTCGATATCGTTGGTAAAGCGGCTCATCAGATCGCCGGAGAGATGGGTGTCGAAGTATTGCAGGGGCAGGGACTGGAGCTTGTCGAACAGATCCTGCCGCAGCTTTGCCACCGTTTTCTGGGAGATACGCACCATGATGCGGGCGTAGATATAGTTGCAAAGAGCGCCGCCGCCGAAGAGCGCACCCTGCAGGATCAGGATCCTGACCAGACCCTTGAAGTCGCCGGGGATAATGTAGTTGTTCAGAATGGGCTTGAGCATATAGCTGGCGGCGATGGAGGTGACGGAGCTTAAGATCAGGCACACGGCCACCAGACCGAGAGCCGCCTTGTAATTTGCCACGTAGCGCAGCAGCTTTTTGACGGTGCCCTTGAGGTTTTGCGGGCGTTGGAAGCCGTGCTTGTTGGGACCGCCGCCCTTGGGAGCGTTAGCCATCGATGCTCACCCCCTCTTGCTGGGATTCGTAGACCTCGCGGTAGATATCGCAGGAGGCAAGCAGCTCGCTGTGGCTGCCGGAGCCCACGATCCTGCCGTCGTCGAGAACAAGAATGAGATCAGCGTCCATCACGGAGTTGACTCGCTGGGCGATAATGATCTTCGTTGTGCCGGGCAGGGTCTCCCGGAGACCCTGGCGGATCCTGGCATCGGTAGCGGTATCCACGGCGGAGGTGCTGTCGTCCAGGATCAGGATCTTCGGCTTGCGCACAATGGCGCGGGCAATACAGATCCGCTGTTTCTGACCGCCGGATACGTTGGTGCCGCCCTGTTCGATGTAGGTATCGTAACCGTCGGGACGCTTTTCAATAAACTCGTGGGCGCAGGAGATGCGGCAGGCCTCCCGGATCTCCTCATCCGTTGCGTCGGCACGACCCCAACGCAGGTTTTCGGCGATAGTGCCGGAGAACAGCGTGTTCTTTTGCAGTACCACGGCACAGCCCTCCCGGAGCGCCTCCATGGTGTAGTCCTTCACGTTGTGACCCGCCACGGATACGCTGCCCTCGGTGGCCTCGTACAGACGGGGAATGAGGCTCACCAGCGTGGTCTTGGCGCTGCCCGTGCCGCCTAAAATGCCCACGGTGGCACCGCTGGGAATATGCAGAGAAACGTCAGTCAGATTCCACTCCTCGGCGGTTTGATGGTACTTGAAGCAGACGTGGTCGAAAACGATCTCACCGTTCTCTACGGTCAGGGAGGGATCGGCATCTGCGTCGGTCATCTCGGGCTGTTCGTCCAGCACCTCGATGATACGCTTGGCACAGGCGATGGCGCGGGTGAGGATCATCAGCACCATGGACACCATCATCAGGCTCATCAAAATCTCGGTGGCGTAGGTGAAGAACGCCATCAGGTCGCCGGAGAGCATGGTGCCGGCGGCGACGTAATGCCCGCCGATCCACATCAGCGCCACGATGGTGCCGCCCATCAGCATGGAGATGACCGGCATGAACAGCACCACGAAGCTGAACGCCCGCTCAGCGGTGGTACGCAGCGTATTGTTTTTCTCGGCGAATTTATCCATTTCGTGATGTTCCCGGACAAAGGACTTGACTACGCGGATGGCGTTCAGATCCTCCTGCACCACCAGGTTGAGTCCGTCGGTGGCTTTTTGCAGGCTGGTAAAGAACGGACCTACATAGCGGATCACGATGACTACGGCGATGATGAGCAGGGGAATGACCACCAGAAACACCTGACTCAGGTCCAGACTGATCCGCAGAGCCATGATGACCGCGGTAATGAGCATCATGGGGGCCCGGACGCAGATGCGCATGCCCATAAACAGGGTCATCTGAGTGGAGGAAACGTCGCTGGTCAGGCGGGTAATGAGGGACGCGGTGGTAAAATGTTCGATATTGGCAAAGGAAAACAGCTGTACCTGCTCATATTCCCGTTTGCGCAGATTGGCACCGAAGCCCATGGCGGCACGGCTGGCAAGAGCGGCGCTTCCCACACCGCAGAAAAGGGAGGCGACGGCAATACCGACCATCTTCAGACCGGTCAGCATGATGTAAGTGCGGTCACCGGAGGCGATACCCACGTCCACGATGTCACTCATGGCATTGGGGAGCATCAGCTCCAGCACCGCTTCCCCCATGGAACACAGCACCGCAAGCAGGATCCAGATGCGGTAACCACGGGTGTAAGGGGCAAGTTTTTTCAGCATAGTGATCTCCTTACCGTTTTTTGTCATTGTATGTTATATACCACTAATAAAAATATTCGTCAAGGAAATCGGCGTAAACAATCTGTGAATAGGAAGGACAAAAAGGCGGCAAAAGCCGCCTTTTTCAGCCCAATGCCACGTCCAGTATCATCATCAGGAGGAAACCGAGGCAGAAGCCCACCGTGCCGCTGCGATCCTTTGCCTGGGGGATCAGTTCGGCCACCACCACATAGAGCATGGCACCGGCGGCAAAACTCAGAAGCCACGGCATCAGCGCCTGTACGCCCCGTGCCAGCACCATGGCCAGAAGTCCGAAAACCGGCTCTACCGTGCCCGATGCCATACCGCCGAGAAAGGATCTTCCGCGGGAAAACCCGTGCTGCCGCAGGGGCAGAGAAATGGCCGCACCCTCGGGAAAGTTCTGGATACCGATCCCCAGAGCCAATGCCGCCGCGGTGTACAGTCCGGCGGTATCCTGTGCCAGGGCAAAGCCGAGCCCCACGGCCATCCCCTCGGGAATATTGTGCAATGTAATAGCGGCAAGGAGCAGTGCGCTTTGCCGATGGTCGTCGTCCAGACCGCGGAGCCACGGCAGGGCGAGATCGATCACGGAGAGAAACAGCATACCCAGGGTAATGCCGATGGCGGGCGGAAACCAGGCCGGGAAAACGCCGAATTGCGCGGTCTGGTCGATGGCGGGCAGCAGAAGGCTCCAGACGGAGGCGGCGGTCATCACGCCGGCGGCAAATCCCAGCAGCAGTTTTTCAATACGCGGCGGTATGCTGCGGCGGAAGAAAAAAACGGTAGCGGCACCCAGCGACGTCATACAGAACAGGAACAGAGTACCGAGGACACCCCCCAGAAAGGGACTGATCGTCATAGTATCAACACCTTTTGTTCAAACTATTCCAGTATAAGCAAGGGGAGCAAAGGTGGTGCATGATGAAAAAATGACACCCATGCGGGTGTCATTTTTTCATCATGCCCAGTGGCTGTTTTCGCCGTCAAACAGGAAGCCGTCTCTGTCATGCACGCGTCCGTTTTCCAGCATTTGTTCCCATGTGGCGGTACGATCCGCATTGCCGTTGGCGGGGTTGATGGTACTGCCCCGCAGAGCGCTGTTGCCCATGACATCACTTTGTTTTGCGTTGTTGCCGGTGGTGATATTCTGGTCGGTGCTGCTGCCATTGGAATCGCCGTTGGTGCCGCCGGTACCATTGTTACCGTTGGTGGTACCGTTGGTGGTACCGTTGGTGGTACCGTTGGTAGTGCCGTTGGTACTGCCGTTGGTACTGCCGTTGGTAGAGTGCTGCTCGTCGCCCGGAACATCACTGTCGTTGGATGTGCCGCGATTGTCGCCGCAGGCAAACAGGCTTACAGCCAACAGCGCGCACATTGCCAGTGCGATGATCTTATCTCTCATCCGTGTGTCCTCCTTTTCCTGATCTTTTACCCGGCAAAAATTTGATTTCTGCCGCAAATAGTATTTGTCTGCAGGAGAAATCTTATGGGCTGTAATTGTTACCAGCGTTGCATTTTGCGGCAGTCGGTGTTATACTGCTTGTAATGGAAAAATTGTTTTGCCGTATTTTGTCAAAAAACGGAGGGGTGAGCCATGCAGGAGCTGGAAAAACAGTTTCATATCAAATGCGTCAGCGGTGACGTGGGACGCTACGTGATCATGCCCGGCGATCCGGGACGGTGCGAAAAGATCGCCTCCTATTTTGACGATCCCGTCCATATCGGGCAGAACCGCGAATTCAATATTTATACCGGCACGCTGCTGGGGGAAAAGGTGAGTGTTTGTTCCAGCGGAATCGGCGGCCCCAGCGCTTCCATCGCCATGGAGGAGCTGCACAACGTCGGCGCGGACACCTTTATCCGCGTGGGCACCTGCGGCGGCATTGACATCAACGTCCGCTCCGGCGATATCGTTATCGCCACCGGCGCTGTGCGCTATGAACACACCAGCCGGGAATATGCACCCATCGAATATCCCGCCGTGCCGGATTACCAGGTGCTGTCCGCGCTGGTACAGGCGGCAAAGGATCTGAATATGCGGCACAAGGTGGGTGTGGTGCAGTGCAAGGACTCGTTCTACGGGCAGCACGACCCCAAGCGTATGCCGGTGGGGTATGAGCTGCTGGAGAAGTGGGAGGCGTGGAAGCGCCTGGGCGTGAAAGCCAGCGAAATGGAGAGCGCCGCCATGTTCGTGGTGGCAAGCGCCCTGGGATGCCGCTGCGGCAGCTGCTTCCATACCATCTGGAACCAGGAACGGGAGGCCGCCGGTCTGGACCAGGAGATGGACGAGAACACCGGCTCCGCTGTTCAGGTGGCGGTGGAAGCCCTGAAACTGCTGATCCGGCAGGATCGGGCAAGCGCCAGAGTGTGAAATCAAATAAAACACCACCCTGCGGGTGGTGTTTTATTCTCAGCTTGTCAAAGAACCTTTCGGTTCTTTGACAAAAAGATTTGCGCTGCGTTTTGGCGCCTCATTGTCTGCCGATGGCAGACAATTTCGACACGTCACTCCGCGAGAAGTATATTTTGCCACGTACACGCCGCGGCAAAATATGATAAAAACGGTTTGCCGACTGCGGTCGGCAAAGTCTGCGACGCTTTTTTGACGGCCTCAAAAGTCACCCTTACGCTTTTGCGCAAGGGTGACTTTTTGATTTACAGGACAAAGCGGTAACCGATGCCGCGCACATTCTGGATAAAATGGGGATCATCCGGATCGTCCTCGATTTTTTGCCGCAGACGGTTGATATATACCATGACGGCATTGTCGTCCACCAGTGCATTGCCCCAGATCAGATCATAGAGCATATCCTTGGAGAAAATGCGGTCGACATTGTCTAAAAACAGCTTCATCATGGCATTTTCTTTGCCGGTCAGTACGATTTCAGCGCCGTTCTTATAGAGCCGGAGCGTACTGGTGTCATAAGTAAACGGGCCCACGGTCAGAGCTTGCCCGAATTTTGTGCTGCCGGTGCGGCGCAAAATAGCTTTGATCTTGGCACCGAGGGTAACAGGATTAAAGGGCTTGGTAATATAGTCATCGGCACCGATCCCCAGGCCGTAAAGGGTATCGTAGTCCTCTTTTCGTCCGCTGATAATGATGATCGGGATAGAGTTGCCTGCGGTGCGGAGTTTATCGATCACAGCAAAACCGTCGATGCCATGGAGATTGATGTCCAGAAGCAGCAGGGCGTACGATTCCTGCGCCAGCTTCTGCAGCGCGTCTTCGCCGCTTTCTGCGGTATCGGCATCCAGTTCATTGCTGCGTACCACCTTGCACAAAAGACGGAGAACAGCGGCATCGTCATCTACGATCAATACCTTTTCTGACATGGAATGTACCCCCTTTACAAATTTCTGAAACTTGGTATAGTTAAAGTATAAACAAAAACGTTTTCTTTGACAAGGGGGATTTTCTGATGCAGACCCATCAACGAGACAACTGGCTCGCGATGATCGTGGTGGCGGCAGTTCTGCTGATCCTTTTTGGCGGCTATCAGGTATATCTGGCATTTTTCAGCGCCTATAACAGCCTTTCCGATGAGCATAACGATCATCTTCTGGATCTGGCCTGGTCCATGGACCGCAATACAGATCGTCTGCTGACCGATGTGCGGGAAGATATGGAACGGGAGATCCTTATAGAATCCGGAGAAAAAGCCCCTGCGACCGCCGACGAAAATGCCATACGGGACTATCTGTGTGCCCTGCCCCTTTCCCAGGCCGATCACATTACCGCGGTACTGGCGATCTCACCGGAGGGAGATATTTTCGATAACTGTAAAGGGAACGATGCGGTCGGCTATACCTTTCCCGACGGATGGGATACAGAAGCACCCTGCCTATGCGTGGATGGCAGGGGAGAAAACTATTTGGCGGTGGTAATTCCGACCCGGAACGGCACGCTGTATTATGCGGCATTGATCGAGCTGACAGAGTTTTACCGGCAGGTAGCCGGGGACGATCTGGCAGATTTTTACTGGCTGACCCTCTACGATGAAACCACGGGGCTGTTTTTGCAGAATGACCGACATCAGCCGGAAATCAAGCGGCTCACCCCGGCCGAGGCCCTGCGGAGGCAGGACGGTATCAGCATTCTTGTGTCTGGCGAGCAGGCCGGGCAGGTAAATACCCAGTCTTATTCCTATACAGATGCGGAGGGAGTTTCCACAAATAACCTGATGGCGGTCATTCCCTCGGCCAAGAGTCATAACGGCGTATTTGCCGTGGGGGTGGCCATGGACAGCGTGCATTTGGTCACTCTGTTGAAGAGTATTTTCTCCCGCATTATTGCCTTTGCCGTTCTGGTTCTTTTGGGAATCGCTATGCTGGTGGCTATTCTTCTCTACCGTCGGCGTGTAAACGCCGAAATGCGGGAGCACGTGGCGCTGCTGGAGGAGCAGAACAGGACGATGGAGACCATGGCGCACCACCAGCGTCTGGAGATGATCGGCACCATGACCGGCAGCATTGCCCACGAATTCAACAATCTGCTGACGCCGATCATGGGTTACAGTATCATGACGATGGAACACCTGCCCGAGGGGTATGACGAGGAGCTGCTGGAAAACCTTTCGGAAATATATGATGCCTCCCAGCGTGCCAAAACGATGATCTCCCGCCTTTCTGCGCTGTCGAGGAAAAACGTGACGGGCAATAACAAGAATTTCTCACCGGATACACTGGTGAAAAAGGTGATGGATATGGCCCTGCCGTCTCTGCCGCCGCGGGTAGAGATCAAAACGGAGCTGTGCTGCCCGGCAGAATGCCTTTTTGCTGATGAGACCCAGATCGGACAGCTGTTACTGAATCTGGTGATCAACGCATTTCAGGCCATGGAAGCGCAAGGCGGCATCCTGACGATCACCACGGCGCAAGCCGATAAAAACATCGTATTTACGGTGAAAGATACCGGACCGGGTATTTCTCCGGCGGATTTAGAGCGGCTTTTTGATCCGTTTTTTACCACCAAGGAAATGGGAAAGGGGACCGGCCTGGGTCTGGCGATCGCACAGCAGATCACCCAGGAACACGGCGGTACGATCGAGGTAGAAAGCCGGATGAGAAACGGTGCTCAATTTACTGTCACGCTTCCTGCCGGAAGCACTCAATAAGTCATATCCGGGGCGGCAGTCGGTTTTCCGGCTGCCGCCCTTACTTAATTTTTTTTAAGGAAAAACTTTCAAATGATTCATTGACCATTTACGGAGGATTAAGATTGACCCCCTATACTGCCAGCAGAAAACGCAGTACAGGAGGTATCAAATGAAAAAGAAAAAACAGATCATTTCTGCGTTCACCGCGGCTGTGTGCATCGTTATGCTGTCACTCACACAGGCCGCAGCAACACCTGATTTGACCTTTCATGGCCAAATAAACTGGACCGGCGAAGCGGACACGGATACGCTGCGTCCGGAATCGGTAGCTGTATATCTGCTGGCAGACGGAGAACAGATCGCCCAGACAGAGACTTCTGCCAAAGAGGACTGGCAATTCTCCTTTGCCGCATCGCCGGAAACTGCTGCCGCATCGACCTATACCTATTCCGCAGACCAGGTCCCCGGATATGAGGAGGATACGACAGCACGCGTAGACCCGAAGATCGAGACGGTGCCGGCTGAGATAGGTACTTGGGAGAAATATGAGCCCTGTAACAGCTTGACCATTTCACAGGATCTCTTGTCAGATATGCTGATCGCCGGCAAAATGACGCGGCATCAGCCGTTGGTGATTTGGAGCCGTGAGGATTTGTCGGCGGCGGAACAAGAGAGCATTGAAGCCGCTGTACGCGCTCTGCCCGGTGTAGGCAATCCGCCTTCCGCTGCGTTTATCAGCGGCGATGGTGCCGAGATGTACGGCATGAAGATCTCTTTGGAAGATGGCACGGTGAATTTTGAAGATCCCAGCCAGTGGGCTTTGCTTTTCGGCAGTACTTATTCGAATAGCAGGATAGAGGTAGGCGAGGGAAGTCTGACCTTGCGTTGGATCCCGGTGCTGGATCCCCCGGCCAATCCGGCTCCCATACGGCCGGAGTCGGCTCCGATCCCACCGGAGGAAAACAAGCCGGAATCTATAGATCCCCCCGAAGAGAATGAACCTGCGCCTACGCCCGGCAAGGCTGTTCCGGAGGACAAGCCGGAGATCCAGAGAGTTTCCGCAACGGTTTCGGAAAAGATCACTGCCGTCGGTGGGGGTACTATCGTGGCGGCAAAAACCGGGATGCCCTCAGATTATTATGTGAGCTTGTACGGCTTTTTCTGTTCGCTTGCCCTGATCACGGGGCTGCTGATCTGGAAAAAGAATAGAAAGGCAGCATAGAGTATGATGGGAAAGGCCATGGCACAGCCGGAAGAGGCAGTCAAAGCGCTGTAATAAAATGAATGTAAAAAACACGTTCCAGACATTTGTCCGGAACGTGTTTTTTACATTGCCTTATTTTCCGCGAGTGGTCACCAGCCACACACCTACCAGAATCAGCGCCGCACCCAGCAAAATGACGGCATTGAACGGTTCGTGCAGAAATACGATGCCGGCAAAGGTGGAGCAGACCGTGGTGATGGAGCCCAGGGTGGCCATCTTCGTCACACTAATGCTGCCGGAGCCGTAGTTGACCAACATATTGGCGGCGATGGAACAGAAAATGCACAGAGCCATAACCGAGAGGGTGAACGGCAGGTGGGTAAAGGGGGCAAAATAGGCGGTGAGATCACCCTTTAATTGTACCAGGGAGACCAGAGAGAAGGTGACGGTACAGCAGCCGATCAGGGCGTAGGTGCGCTCAAAGGGAGTGAAATCATCGCTGGCGCTGCGGTTGACTGTTTTATAGGCACCGCTGGAAAAACAGTACAGCAACAAAAAGAAGATGCCCAAAGTGCTGACTGTGCCCAGAGAATTGCCTGCCAAAGTGATCAGAATGACACCGGCAATGGGGAGCAGGCAGAAAATCGCCTGGGACCGGGTGGGGTATTCCTTCAGAAAGACCGCGGACAGGGCGATGGCTGCGATGGGGGAGGCGGCCATGAAGATGCCGGAGATAGTGGCGTTGGTATAATACAGGCCATAGCTCTCAAAAAAGAAGCAGCTCAACTCACAAACGCACAGAAGCAGCAGGGGACGCACTTTTTTCCCCTGAAAGTGTAAAGAGCCCTTGCCGATAAGCAGACCGATATTCAAAAGCAGAAACGCAAGAGTGAAGCGGTGTGCCAGCAGCTGGGTGGGGAGAGCATACGCCTGTCCGGTACGGGTAAACAGATAGGAAAATCCCCAAAAGACGTGCCCCAGAGCCGGTGCTGACACCGAGCGGGTATTCTGATCCAGCGGCTTCATTGCCTGCCACTACCTTTCTATGACGGAAGAAAGACCGCGGGACGCGGCCTTTTCTTCCGGTATTGAGGAAGTAATGAATCGGTAAACGGAAATTAGAGGTCGTTGCGGCACAGATCTGCCAGGGACTCCCGGCGCACGGCCACGTAGCTGTCCTTGCCGCCCTTGAGCATGACGATGGGAGGACGGGGGATGCGGTTATAATTGGACGCCATGGAGTAGTTATAAGCGCCGGTAGTGCAGACCGCAATGACGTCGCCGCGGCCCACAGAGGAGGTCATGGGGACGCCCTGCTGGATGATGTCACCGCTTTCGCAGCAGCGACCCACCACGCTGGCTTCAAAGTCCTTGGGCTCATTCATCTTATTGGCCACCAGGCAGGTGTAGTTGGACTTATAGAGGGCATAGCGGGGATTATCCGGCATACCGCCGTCGATAGACACGTAATTCTTGTAGCCGGGGATCTTCTTCACGGTACCGCAGGTGTACAAGGTCATACCGGCAGCGCCTACGATGCTGCGGCCGGGCTCCATGTGAATGGCGGGGCACTCCATGCCGAGACGCCGGCAGGCATCCTTGATAGCGGCAGCCACTTCGCTGACCTTCTTATCCACGTCCAGATAGGGATCGGTCTCTACATAGCGCACGCCGTATCCACCGCCCAGATCCAGTTCCTTGGCCATGTAGCCGTACTTGGTCTTCATCTCGGCGGTGAACTCCAGCATGACCACAGCGGCACGCTCGAACACGTCCTCCGCGAATACCTGAGAGCCCACGTGACAATGGAAGCCATAGAGCTCTACATGGGGCTGCCGGAGAGTGAAGGCGGTGATCTCTTCAGCCTGACCGGTCTCGATGGCGGAGCCGAACTTGCTGTCCACCTTACCGGTGGCGATGGCCTCGTAGGTGTGGGGATCGATGCCGGGAGTCAGGCGCAGCAAAACCTTCTGCGTAATACCGCGGCGGGCGGCCTCAGCCTCGATGGCCTTGACCTCTTCCACGTTATCCGCCACGAAATAGCCGATGTTGTTGTCCATGCCGTAGGCAATATCCGCATCGGTCTTGTTATTGGAGTGGAAATAGGCCTGGCTCAGATCATAACCGGCCTGGATCGCGGTGTACATTTCGCCGCTGGACACCACGTCGATGCCCATATTCTCCTCGGCCATGATCTCATAGATGCGCTTGAAGGAAGCGGCCTTGCTGGCGTATAGGGGTTTGGAGTCGGGACCGAAGTGTTTTTTGAAGGCGGCGGTATAGACCCGGCAGTTTTCCCGGATCTTATCCTCGTCCATCAGATAGAGGGGAGTGCCATACTGCTTGGCCAGCTCCACGGTGTCCTGACCGGCGAAATACAGATGACCGTTTTTGCCAACGGAGATGTTATCACAAATGCTCATATCTCTATTCCTTTCGTTGTGTCATTGGTAAAAGCAGCGATCAGAGTTCCATATGCTCCCAGTCCTGGGAGAACAGACCGCCGGCACCGCCGGTGTGGACAAACAGCACGTTGTCCTCGGGCTTAAACGCACCCTCTCTGGCCCGCTTTACAAGGCCGGCGAAGGCTTTGCCGGTATAGCAGGTATCCAGCACGATACCCTCCAGGCGCATCATCATGGCGATGGCCTCGTTGCCCTCAGGGGAGGGGATGGAGTAACCGGGGCCGCACATATCGATGAGGTCGGGGACGGGGATCTCCACGTCCGTTTCCAGAAGAGCGGCAGATTTTTTCATCAGCTCCGGGACGATCACGTCAAAGGGATCGTTGTCCACCATGGAGCAGATCACATGAGTGTCGGGCATATAGATCTTGGCGCCCAGTACGCTGCCGGCTGCTGTGCCGCCGGAGCCGCAGGCTGCCACGATATAGTCGAAATGCTGACCGGATCCGGCGATCTCCTTCATGCAGTCCACGTAGCCCAGAGAGCCCAGCTCGTTGGAGCCGCCGCAGGGGATCTGGTAGTATTTCTTCCCGCGCTCTGCGGCGATACGGTCCATCTCGCGATAGATGTCGTCATAGCTGTCGGTATCCACAAAGACGACCTCCGTGCCCATGAGGTAGTTGAGGATCTGGTTGCCTTTTCGGGCGGTAACGCCGCGCTTTTTCAGCACCAGGATGCACTCCATCCCCAGGCGACAGGCGCAGGCCGCCGTCAGCATGGCGTGGTTGGACTGGGCCTGACCGGTGGTCATCACCAGGTCATAGCCCTGGTTTTTGGCGTCAGCCAGCAGGTATTCCAGCTTGCGGACCTTGTTGCCGCCCAGGGCAATGCCGCACATATCATCGCGCTTGATCCAGATATTGGTACCCAGCTCGCGGCTCATATTGGGGAGCCGATACAGGGGCGTGGGGAAAAGACCGAGAGAAATTTTATCAAATTCTTTCACGAAAATGCTCCTTCCGTTATAAAGTCGTGTGTTTTTTTGCGGGCGAGGGCAAGGGTCGCCCCTACGGAGCCCATTGGACAACAGAAAATTTTATGGGTAAGAAGTCAAGGGACTTCAAAATTTGCGAAATTTAGGCTGCGGGATAGGGTAAAACGAAAAAACAGAAACAAAAAAGAAGCGTCCGCATTACAAAAGGAGGCTTTCGGCTGGGACTGCGGCTCAACCACACCGCAGTCCCACCGAGTAAAAAAGAGAAAACTATCGAGATGGAAGAGAGAAGATCAGTCTTCCTTCTTGGCCAAAACCTTCTTCTGGAACCAATCCTTGCCGTCCACGAAGCGGGAGACGATGTAGGAAACCACATAGTCGCCGGCGGAGTTGATCATGGTTGCGGGAGGATCCACCAGGTTGCCGATAGCGACCAGGATGGGGAAGGCCAGTTCCATCTGCTGGGGGAAGAAAATGGAGCAGATGATGTACTCGCCGATGTAGCCGCCGCCGGGCACGCCGGACATACCCACAGAGGAGAGAACGGCCACCAGAACGATCAAGGGCAGCTTGGACCAGGTCATTTCCTGACCGAACACACCCCAGACGAAGGCGATCTTCAGAACGCAGGAGAAGCAGGAACCATCCATGTGCATGGTGGCGCCCAGAGGAACGACCATCTCGGCCACGTCCTTGGAGATACCGGTGTTTTCAGCCTCTTCCAGGTTGGTAGGAATGGTAGCAACGGAAGAGCAGGTACCCAGGGAGACGATGGCGGGACGGGCGATGTGCTGGAACATGACCTTTGCAGCACCCTTGCCGCCGCCGAAACGGGCAAACAGGGGGAATGCAGTGAAGATGTAGATGAAGCACAGGGGATAGTACACAGCCATGGCACGGCCATAGGAACCGGCGATCTGGGGACCGTAGTCAGCCATCAGACCGGCAAAAATGGCGAAGAAAGCCACGGGAGCATAGAAGGTGATGATCTTGATGAACTTCATCATGACCTCGGTCATGCTGGTCAGCCACTTGGCAACCAGAGTATCGGGACCGCCGGCCAGGTTGGTGGAGAAACCAAACAGGACGGAGAACACGATCAGAGGCAGCATGGCACGACGGCTCAGCAGGCCGGAGAAGTCGCTGACGGTGAAGAAGTTGACGATCATGTCGGAGATGGAAGCATACTCGCCCATTTCCTCGGCGGGAACCTCAGCCCAGGCAGACAGGACGGGGGGAACCAGCTTCATGATGACAAACATCAGCACAGCGGCGATGGCACCGGTGATGACGAAGGTCAGCACGGTGGTGCCCATGATCTTACCGGCACGCTTCATGCTCTTCATGTTAGCGATGGAGCCGGCGATGGAAACGAACACCAGAGGGACCACAACGCAGAACATCATGTTGATGAACACGGTGCCGAAAGGCTTGACAACACCGGCGACGCCGGGAGCCAACCAACCCACGATGCAGCCCAGAATCATGGCGCCCAGCATAATGCCAAGGAAGCGATAATTCTTTGCAACAGCTTTTTTATCCATTAGTATTTTTTCCTCCTATCAGATTTTTGGTTGATTTTTTGGGAACTCCTTTTTATGTGAAGCGCAGGACGCTTACATACGAAAAATGGGTCAATAAGGTCGACGTGGGCATCGCCCTCTGCAAAATAGCGTTTCGGCAATGCCCTTGCAGGGCGGACAGAGTCGTTCGCCCCTACAACGCAGGATGGCTTACAGCACCAGATCCTCGTCCGTGACCTCGCCCTTGATGACGATGTTGGTGGGGCCGGTGAGGTACAGGTTGTCAACGTGGTCACCGGTGTACTCTACGTCGATGACCAGCTGGCCGCCGGTCATGTCCACCCTGACGCCCTTGCCGGAGACCTTGCCCAGCAGAGTCATGGTGGCCACCACGGAGCCGGTACCGGTGCCGCAGGCATAGGTGAAATCCTCTACGCCGCGCTCCCAGGTGCGCTCAAACAGATGATCTTCACCGATGATCTCGAAGAAGTTCACGTTGGCACCCTTGGGGAAAGCCTCATGATACCGCATCTTGCGGCCCAGGTCAAAAAGCTTGGCCTCGTCATAGTGCTTCAGATCCTTTATGGGGACTACTGCATGGGGAATGCCGGGATTGCCCAGCTCCACGTAATAGCACTCATAGGTGATGCCGTCCACCTCAATATCCCGGCGCTCCAGGATGCTGGGGTCATTGAGCCGCACCTTGTAAAGACGCCGGGAGATGCGCTGGCCCTTGACGATGCCGGCGATGGTCTCGATCACCTGGTTCTCCCCGGCCAGACCGTTTTCATAGCCATAGCGGCTGATGCAGCGGGCGCCGTTGCCGCACATTTCGCCCACCGAGCCGTCGGAGTTGTAAAAGAGCATCTTGTAGTCGGCTTTGTCGGATCTTTCCACCACCATGAAGCCGTCAGCGCCGATGGACATATGGCGCTCACAGAGCAGGCGGATGATGTCGGGATACTTTTCCACAGGGATTTTTTCTTCCATGTTGTTGACGATGATAAAATCATTGCCCGCACCGTTCATTTTCCAAAATTTCATTGGCGTTTTTCCACTCCCTTCTGCGTAGGACAGCATACGATGTCCCGCTCATTATAGTACCATTTTATAAAACATACGGATATCTGTCAAATTTTGTTGTTTTTCCGGAATTCCGGATTATCTATCCGGAATTCCGGAAAGTAGTGAAGAGACCTATCGCTATCATAGGGACGGAAACGGCATTTAATGCAAGCCGTGTTCTTTTAATTTATCGTAAAATACGGTGCGGCTGATACCCAGGAGCTCCTGCGCTTTCTTCTTGTCGCCGTTGGTGGTTTGGAGCGCCTGGAGAATGATGCGTTTTTCCACCTCTTTGAGTTGCTGCCGCAGACCCGGCTGGGAAGGGGAGATCTCCAGACGGATGTGTTCGGGATAGATGATATCTCCTTCGGACATGGTCGCCGCCCGCTCCAGGGTATTCTCTAATTCTCGGATATTCCCGGGCCAATCGTAGCTGAGAAGCATACTGAACGCCTCGCCGGAGAGATATTTTTCCGGCAGACCGTATTTCTGACGGACCCGCTCCATTGTGTCGTTGATCAGAAGCGGGATATCCTCGCGGCATTGACGCAGGGGAGGAAGCTCCAGGGAAAAGGCGGTGAGACGATAATACAGGTCGCTGCGGAATTTTTCTTCAGCCAGCAGGGACTTCAGGTCCCTGTGGGTGGTGGCGAAAATCCTCACACCGCTGTCGGTGGTACGGGGCTTGGACATGAGAGAGAGGAGCTTGCTTTGAATGGACAGGGGCATTTCACCGATCTCATCCAACAAGACCGTACCGCCTTGGGACTGGACGAAGATGCCCTCCTCGCCGAAAAGGGCGTTTTCCCATTCCTCCGGGCGCAGGGCTGCACAGTCAACAACGACAAAGGGACTCTGTCCCGGCTGGGCGGTGGCCATGGCCTGTGCCAGTTCCGTTTTGCCCGTGCCGCTTTCACCGGTGATCAAAACGGGACAATCCATGCCGGAGAGCTTATAGGCGCATCGTTTGACCGAGGCCATAGCGGTAGAGCTGCCGAAAAGAGACGCAAAGGCGTTGTCATCCAGCAGGCGGGAGTGCTCCGTGGCCTTATACTGCCGCTCGGCAATAGCGATGGCCTTATTGCGCTCGAGAATGGTGGTGTGGATGTCGGCGATATTGCGAAATCTAATGATGACTCCGGCGATTTGCCTATAGTCGTCCTCCACCGGGATCAGACTGGCGGTCAGGGCAAAGCCGTTGATCTCATATTCCTGATCCTCATAGGAGGGGACGGTACCGTTCATCACCTGCTGCAGATGCTTTTCAAACAGCTCGCCTTCAAAAAAGTCACGGAAATGATAACCCACCACGTCCACTTGGGTGTTGGGGCTTTTGGCGATATAGGTGGTGCCGCGAAGCAGGTCGCCGATTCCTTCTTTGCGGGCGGAGTAGCCGTTTTCTTCCCAAAACTTTACCTGATGGGCGAAACGGTCGATAATGACCAACTGGCCGATGGTACGGAAGAAACTCAGGCTGTATTCCCTGTCCCATACCCGAACCAGGGCGATGCCGTTTTCGATGGAGACATGGATAGGGATCCCCTGGAAGGTTACGTCCAGACAGAGGGAATTGTTGTCGCCGGGATGCAGGAATTTATACATGGGCTTGACGGTGGGGTCGGAAAAAACCCCGACGGCAATGAGAAGATCGCCCGGACGGAGCTTATGGTCATTGATGCCCAATATCGCCAGATCCGCCACGGTCAGATTGCCGTCATCGGCGCCCAGGGCAGAGGTGGCCAGCACCAGAATATCCCCCTTTTGGGCGCGGCCTGCGCCGTGGCTGTGACGGGAGTGGTTGAAAAGGCCAAAACGCTCCTTGGCCTGGCGGTTGATATGGGTGACGATACCGCGGCGGTCTACGGTAAAGATCGCATGATGAGAGGTATCCAGAATATTTTGCAGCAGATCCATAGACGTCCTCCTTCCCGTTTGATAACATTTTATCGAAAATGCGCTCTTTTTGCAAGATTGAACAGCCCGTCGATCCTATACTTTTTATCGAAAGCAGAGACCGTAGGTTTCCGCGCCGCCGGGAGCATTGCTCTTTCTCGGGAAACAAAAGAAGGATACCGTTCGGCAGCAAAAAAAGTTGATTCAGGGGAGTTTTTATTGTATGATGTTACATAGAATGGGATTTTAGGATGATCACTCAAAAGCAATACAGAAAAAAAAGGATGTAAGGCCGATTATGAAAACAGGTTTTTCCCGAAAAATGAAATGGCTCAAATGTACGTGTATCGTCTTGCTGCTGAGCCTCCTGCTTGCCGGATGCGGCTCTGCCGATGAGCAGATCCGGATGATCGCCGATCTGAACGGCAAGACGATCGTAACGGCGATTGGCTCGGTACATGCTGCATTTGTGAAGGAAAGGGCGGAGCTCCCGGACACCGAGGTATCGTATGCCCTGAACAACTCCAGCGCCCTTGCCATGCTGATGGCGAAGAAGGTGGATGCCTTTGCCGCTGACTATGTGCTGGCGCAGAGAATGACACAGAACTACGGCGGACTGCTGATCCTGGACGAGCCCTTGCATAATGCCGATTACGGCCTGGCGTTTCAAAAGGACGATCCCCGCGCAGAAGAATTCAGCGAGGCGTTGGCACAGCTGAAAAACCAGGGCGTTCTGGCAGAACTGACGGATAAGTGGATGGGTGAGGGTGAAAAGATCGTTCCTGCCCAGACCTGGCCCGGTACAAAGGGCACTTTGACGTGCATGGTGAGCGGCGATGAAGAACCCCTGTGTTACCACGGCGGAAAAGATGCTCCGGTGGGGTTTGACGTGGAGTTGGTGCTGCGTATTGCGGAACAGCTGGATTACCGTATTGTATTTGTGGAGAGCAGCTTTGAGGATCTGATCCCGTCGCTGATGGCGGATCAGGCAGACCTGATCGCATCCGGTATTACCATCACCCCGGAGCGGGAAAAACAGGTGAGCTTTACCGAGCCTTATATGGAGGCGGGAACAGTTTTGATCGTGCGGGACGCCGGAGCAGCTACCACCGCTGACGGCGTATGGCTTTCCGTGAAAAACAGCTTCCACCGCGTCTTCGTGGAGGAAGGGCGCTGGCGTGATATGCTCAGAGGTCTGGGATTGACGCTGCTGATGTGCTCGACCACAGCGATTACCGGCTTGATTCTCGGCATTGGTATGTACCTATGGAACTATTCCGGCAGCAAATTTGCCAAAAAAGTATTCGGCGGTTTTTCTGCATTTTTGGGATATTTGCCGGCCTCTACCTGGCTGCTGATGATCTATTATATCGTATTTTCCGGCAGCAGCGTTTCTGCGTTCTGGGCCGCCTTTGCGGCATTTGCCGTCAGCTTCGCCTTCAGCGTTCACGGCAGCCTTAACGCTGCAATCGGCAGTATTCCCTCCGGGCAGTCCGAGGCGGCGATTTCCATGGGCTACAACAAGTACCAGGCGCTGCGGAAAATCTATCTGCCCCAGGCGCTGCCGGCCTTTTTCTGCAGTATGCAGGGTGCGATCGTCGGTCATATTAAGGTCAGCTCGCTGATGGAATTTGTGGGACTGCTGGATATTCAGGCGGTGGCAGACCATATCAGCGGCAGTACCTATGAGACATTCATGCCCATCGCTCTGACGGGTGTCGTATACGTTGTTTTGACGGTGTTGGCTTCTCGCCTGGTGGGAAAACTGGGAAAGCGTATCTGCCTCGCTGAAAAAGAGGAAGAGGAGATCAAACGGAGCCTGACGAAAGGAGATACCTAATGATACAGTTGGAAAATCTAAGCCTGAAGTTTGGCGATCATGAGGTGCTCCGCGGTTTGAACGCCACCATCCGTGACGGTGAGGCGGTGGGTATCATCGGGCCCTCCGGCTCCGGTAAATCCCAGCTGCTGCGCTGTATGACCATGCTGCAAAAGCCCACCGGAGGCCGGGTCCTGCTGGATGGAACGGATCTGACAGCGCCGGATACGGATCTGTGCCGGCAGCGCAAGAAGATCGGCATGGTATTTCAGAACTTCAATCTGTTCCGGCATATGACCGTGGTGGAGAACGTGATGTCCGGCCAGGTGGATCTGCAGAACATTTCCCGGGAGGAGGCCTATGCCGAGTCCATGAAGCTCATCCATGGTGTGGGACTGGCGGACAAGGCATACTTTTACCCGGATAAACTCTCCGGCGGTCAGCAGCAGCGCGCGGCTATCGCCCGTACCCTTGCTATGAAGCCGGAGATAATCCTCCTGGATGAGCCCACCAGCGCCCTGGATCCGCTGGTACGCGGAGAAGTGGAGGCGGTGATCCGTATGCTGGCCGCTGACGGACACACCATGGTGATCGTGACCCATGAGATGGAATTGGTACGGCAGGTCTGCAGCCGCGTGCTTTTTGTAAACGAGGGAACGATCTATGAGGAGGGCACTCCGGAAAAAATCTTTGATGCACCGGAGAAAGCCGAGACCAGACGATTTGTTCATGCACTGCGGGTGCTGGAATTTGACGTGCAGTCCAAGGATTTCGACTTTATCGGGACCCAGACGACCATTACAGAATTTGCCTATCGAAACGGTATGTCCAAAATGCTGGTGATGCGTTTGCAGTCTATTATGGAAGAGCTGTTCAGCATGATCATCATCCAGCCGAAGCAGCAGAACAGGATGCACGTGTCCTTTGAGTATAACAGCAAGGAGAAACTGCTGGATGGCGTGATACGCTTTTCGGGACCGAAGGTAGACCCGGACGACCCGATGTATTTCCTCTCCTGGCCCATCATCGTCATGCGCGCCAGTGAAGTATCCGTGGAAGAGATCCGGGACGGGGAGTATACCAATCTTGTGAAAATGAAGATCAAAGAGTAAGAAAGATCCGTACAAATATAATCAAGAGGAAAAGATAATTTCTGTGTAGGAAGGAAAAGCGTTATGCGAATCGTTGTTAAGGTGGGGACGTCGACGCTGACCCACGCCACGGGTAATCTGAATATCCGGCGGATGGAGAAGCTGTGCCGCGTACTCAGCGATATCAAGAATGCCGGACACGAGGTGATCCTTGTGACCTCCGGCGCTGTGGGCATGGGCGTGGGCAAGCTGTCCCTGAAGGAGAAGCCGAAGGATATCCCCCTGAAGCAGGCTGTCGCCGCCGTGGGTCAATGCGAGCTGATGTACACTTACGACCGGGAGTTTTCCCAGTATCACCACAACATCGCCCAGATCCTGCTGTCCGCCTACGACGTGGAGAATGCCGAGCGGCGCAGCAATTTCCACAATACCATTTTCCGCCTTTTGGAGTTGGGGGTACTGCCGATCATCAACGAGAACGACACCCTTGCCACCGAGGAGCTGGGCATCGGCGACAACGATACCCTCAGCGCCGTGGTGGCGGTCAGCGCCAACGCAGATCTGCTGGTGCTGCTGTCTGACATCGACGGACTGTATACCGCCAGCCCCAAGGCGGATAAGGATGCGAAGCTGCTGACAGAGGTGCGCGGCATCACACCGGAGATCCTGGCACTGGCAGACGGCAAGGGATCGGAACTGGGTACCGGCGGCATGGCGACGAAGCTGCAGGCGGCACAGACGGTCAACGATGCCGGTATCGATATGATCATTGCCAACGGGGCCGATCCCGACGTGCTGTACAGCATCGTGGAGGGCAGGTCCGTGGGTACCAGATTTGTGGCGGGGTGAGTGCCGTGACGACGAAAGAGATTTTAATTGCCGCCAAGGCGGCGGCACCGGTTTTGGCAGGTACGACTACCGAAAAGAAAAATGCGGCGCTGCTTATGATGGCGGACGCGCTGGAACGGCGAAGTACTGATATCCTTGCCGCCAACGCCCTGGACGTGGAGGCGGCAAAGGGTACCATCTCCGCCGTGATGATCGACCGGCTGACCCTGACGGAGGCGCGCATCCGCGATATGGCGGCGGGCATTCGTCAGGTGGCGGAACTGCCCGATCCCGTGGGACGGGTGATCCGCCGGGTGGAGCGCCCCAACGGGTTGGTCATCGACCGGATCGGCGTGCCCATGGGGGTCATCGCTATCATCTACGAGAGCCGTCCCAACGTGACCTCCGACGCCGCTGTTCTTGCCATCAAGGCGGGGAGCGCCTGCATTCTGCGGGGCGGCAAGGAGGCGTTCCGTTCCGCATCCGCCATCGTGGGCGCCATGCAGGAGGGACTTCGGGCGGCGGGTCTGCCAATGGAACTGGTACAGCTGGTGCAGGACACCACGCGGCAGAGTGCCGCGGAGCTGATGACGGCCGTGGGATACGTGGATCTGCTGATCCCCCGGGGTGGGGCAGGACTCATCAATGCCTGTCTGGAGAATGCGAAAGTGCCGTGTATCCAGACCGGAACGGGGATCTGCCATGTCTATGTGGACCGTGCGGCAAATCCGGATATGGCGCTGGACATCATCGAAAATGCCAAGACCAGCCGCCCCTCGGTGTGCAACGCCGAAGAGGTATGCCTGGTACACCGGGACGTGGCAGAGCGGTTTTTGCCCCGGCTGAAAGAGCGGCTGGTGGAAAAACGTATTGCGGAGGGCAAGCAGCCGGTGGAGCTGCGGCTGGACAAATACGCCGCGGCGATCATCGACGGAACGGCAGCGTCTGACATGGATTTTGACACCGAGTTTTTGGACTACGTTCTGGCGGTTGGCGTGGTGGACAGCTTGGACGACGCTATCGCCCATATTGCCGGACACTCCACGGGTCACAGCGACGTGATCGTAACGGCGGACGATGCTGCGGCAGATGCGTTCGCGGCGCGGGTGGACAGCGCGGCGGTGTACGTCAACGCCTCCAGCCGTTTTACCGACGGCGGCGAGTTCGGCCTGGGCTGCGAGATGGGCATCTCCACCCAGAAGCTCCACGCAAGAGGCCCTATGGGCCTGGAGGAGCTGACCACGTATAAATATGTCATTCGGGGCAACGGACAGACCAGATAAGGAGTGAGAAGCGTGACGGCAAAGGAGCTGGCACAGCGCTATCAGATGGCGCAGCACGTGGAGAACGGTTCGTTTGCGGAACGGCACTATGAGAGCAAAGAGCCGGGACGGGCGGCATCGGGCTCCATCTACTACTACGTATCGCCCGGTGAGCGGACGGAATTCCACCGTATCGATTGCGACGAGTACTGGTGCTATACCGCCGGAGAACCGCTGGAGGTTTGGGCAGCAGACGAAAACGGAGAGGTTTCAATGCAGCTTCTGGGGCACGATGAGGGCTGTGAGCCGGTGCTGTATCTGCGGAAAGGCCTGATTTTTGCTTCTCGCAGCAGAGGAACGAAGGACGGGACTTTTCTCTCCTGTATCACCGTGCCGCGGTTTGAGATGGCAGGATTTGAACTGTTTGATAAAGAACGGATGCTGCGTGAATATCCCCAGGTGAAGGAGTTTTACGAATAAAAAAATACCGCTGCGGTGCAGCGGTATTTTTTACGCAAACGGATTGTAGAAGCGACTGCCCATCAGCGTGGTGCTGACGATGGCCAATGCCAACAGCAGCGCACAGAGCACCATGGAAATTATATCCGCGGCGCGGAAGGGGTTGGCGCGGTACCAGGTGCGCTTTTTGCCCTTGCCGAAGGAGCGCAGCTCCATGGCGTTGGAGATGGTCTCGATCCGGTCCATGCTGGAGAGGATCAGCGGAATGAGGATGGCAGAGGCGGATTTCAGGCGCTTTACCAGGGATTCCTTTTTGCTCATCTCAATGCCGCGTGCCTGCTGGGACTGGGAGATGTCGTGGTACTCCCGCTGAATGTCGGGAATATAGCGCAGAGCCAATGCCACCGCATAGGAGATCTTATAGCTGACGCCGATGCGGTTCATGGAGGCGGCAAATTCGCTGGGATTGGTGGTGCAGACGAAGAGAAGCAGCATGGGGATCGCCGCCAGGTACTTCAAAAAGAGGTTCAGGTGGTAGAAGAGCTGCTCGGCGGTGACCACATAGGGCCCTGCGATGGTGAACAGGATGGTTTGGGAGCCGTAGATCTCCACGCCGTGCTGGGGGGAGAACACGAACACCATCACGTTATTGAGTACCATGAACACCACCGTGACCCAGAGCATGAACCTGACATCCCTGAGCCGGATCCTGGAGATGGCAAACAGGGCGATAGAGATGATGGGCATGGCGGCCAGGATACGGGTATCGTAGGTCACCATGGACGCCAGCGACCACAACAGCAGGCACACCAGCTTGGTGGCACCCGTCAGACGGTGGATGGGAGAGGGACGGTCGATATAGTTGAAGATGTTGATCATTTCGCGCGCACCTCCCGATCATAGTCGATGAAGCGCTGGACGAAAGCTCTGGGGTCGGGAATATCACAGAGAAGTGCCAGATCGTACAGGCTGGTCTCTTTCAGGTTGGCCTGTTCGATGATGTCGGGAGAGGTGAGGATGTCGGCGGGGGTACCGTCGGCGATCTTATGTCCCTCGGAGAACACGACGGCGCGGGTACAGTATTCCAGCATCAGGTGCATATCGTGCGTGATCATCACCACGGTGATGCCCCGGCGGTTCAGCTCCCGCAGGAATTCCATGATCTCCGTATAGTGGCGGAAATCCTGACCGGCGGTGGGCTCGTCCAGAATGATCATCTCGGGATCGAGGGCCAGAATGGCGGCGATGGTGACGCGTTTTTTCTGGCCGAAGCTCAAGGCACTGACGGGCCAGTTGCGGAAGGGGTACAGCCCGCAGATGCGGAGGGCTTTTTCCACCCGCCCTTTCTGTTCTTCTTCGCTGACGCCGCGGGTGACGAGCCCCAGCGCCACCTCGTCGAAGATCTGCACCTTGGAGAGCATCTGGTTGGGGTTTTGCATGACGTAGCCGATATGGTCGGCCCGCTCCTTGATGGAGAGGGTCTTGAGGTCGGTATCGCCGAAGATAACGGTACCGCTCTGGGGCGTTTCAAAGCCGCAGACCACTTTGGAAAAAGTGGATTTGCCGGCACCGTTGCGGCCTACGATGGCCATCATCTCCCCCTTGCGGACGGTGAGGTCGATGCCGTGGAGGGCCTTGCGGCCGTTGTCGTAGACGAAGGAGATGTTCCGGGCATCCAGTAAAACGTCCTGCTCCGGCAGAGGCTCGATGGCGGGGGTCTCCACGAACCAGCGGCGCACCTGGGCTTTCTGCTCCTCGGCCAGGGTGAGGGTACGGATGCTGTGGGGAAGCATATCGGCGGTGACGCGGACGCCCGCGTGCTTGAGTGCGGTGACGTACAGAGGCTCGCGGATGCCATGCTTTTGAAGCAGGTCACTTGCCAGCAATTCGTCGGGGGTGGTATCGGACACGATGCGGCCGTCCTGCATCAAAATGACGCGGTCGATATCGCGCCAAAGAACGTCCTCCAGACGGTGCTCGATGATAATGGCGGTGGCTTTGCGGTTTGCCTTGATCTCGTCGATGAGCTCAATAGCCTGCTTGCCGGTGGCGGGATCCAGATTGGCAAGGGGCTCATCGAAGAGGAAGATGGGGACGTCGTCCACCATGACACCCGCCAGGGAGACCCGCTGCTTCTGCCCGCCGGAGAGCTCCGTGGGGGCGTGCTCCAGATGGGAGAGGATGTTGACCTCTTCGGCAACGGCGCGGACACGGCGGATCATCTCGCTTTGTGCCACAGCGTCGTTCTCCAGAGCAAAGGCGATGTCCTCGGCGACCGTCAGCCCGACAAACTGCCCGTCCGCGTCCTGCAGGACGGTGCCCACCAGCTTGGACAGATCAAACAGGCTCAGGTCTTTTGCCTCCTTGCCGCAGATCCGCAGACTGCCGCTGCTCTCCCCGCGGTAGGAAAAGGGGATCAGACCGTTGAGACAGTGGGCGAGGGTGGATTTGCCGCAGCCGCTTTCGCCGCAGATGAGAACTTTCTCCCCCTCGTAGACGGTGAGATCCAACTCGTGCAGCGTAGGCTCTTGCTGGGCATTATACTGCCATGTAAAGTTTTCAAATTCGATGACAGGCGTTTTCAAAAGCGCACCCCCCCACATAGAATAAGGGTCGACGATGTCGACCCTTATTGGTTGTTTGCTATGGAAAAGAATCAGTCTTCCTTGCTCAGACTGCCTTTCTTGGGCTTGGCCTTGGCATAGGCGATGCACAGCAGCGTGCCGATGATGGCGGTGGTGACGGCGTTGGAGATACCGGACACCAGACCCTGGGCAAACAGCTTCTCAATGGGCTCGGCATAGATAACGATGTCCAGCACGGGAGCCACCAGACCCCAGCAGATCACATGGCAGATGACCTGGGAGACGTTGAAGCGGATGATCTCTTTCTTGCCGCAGATACCGTCAGAGACGGGCATCTTCCGGCAGCCAAGACCCATCAGCACACCGAACACACCGGAGGCGATGACCCAGCTCCACCACACGCCCCAGCCGTAGGAGGCGTCAATGAGAGCGTGACCGATCAGACCGATCAGGGCGCCGGCGATGGGGCCGAACACGCAGGACATGAAGCCCAGAACGCCGTACTGAATGGTGATGCTGGTGTTGGGTACGGGACTGGGAATGGCGATAAAACGGCCGCAGACAAAGAACAGGGCGGCACCGATACCGATAGCCACGATGGTCTTGACGGAGAATTTCTTATTCATATTACGTTCCTCTTTCTTTTTCCGATACTTATGGCACGTATGACCATAAAAAGACACATATAGAATATACGCAACAGCGAAAGTTGTCAAGCCTTTTCCGAATAGGAGAGCAACACGGGAATATGGGAGAGAAGAGGGGAAATTAACCATAAAATGCAGAAAAGTTTTTCGGTAAATTCTCCAAATTTGCCTTGACTTTTTTGTGGATGTCGTGTATCATATTTTTGTTGTAAAGGGAAACGACTTTACAGAAGGAGGAGTTCGCGTGAAAAACCAGACCTATCGCATGACCATGCTGTTCGATTTTTACGGTGAAATCCTCACCGAACGGCAGAAAGAGTTCTTTGACCTCTACTACAACGAGGATCTGTCACTTGCCGAGATCGCCGAGAACTATGACATCTCCCGTCAGGGCGTACGCGACGTTATCGTCCGCGCGGAGGGCGTGATGCAGGAGATCGAGGACAAGACGGGGCTTTTGAAGCGTTTTATGCAGATGCAGAGCAAGCTGGACGCTATTGTGGAAGCCGCGCAGGAGATCAAGACCATGAACTACCGCCAGTTTGAGAATTCCGAACTGGACAAGCTGGCCGACTGCGTCATCGGCAACGCCAACGCGCTCAAGGAGTAAACCGAGATGGCCTTTGAGGGACTTTCCGAAAAACTGAATGAGACCTTTAAGCGCCTGCGGGGCAAGGGCAGACTGACGGAGGACGATGTCCGCCTGGGTATGCGCGAGGTGCGTATGGCTCTGCTGGAGGCAGACGTCAGCTACAAGGTCGTCAAGGACTTTGTCGCCCAGGTGACGGAGCGCTGCGTGGGCAGCGATGTGCTGGACAGTCTGACGCCGGCTCAGCAGATCATCAAGATCGTCAACGAAGAGCTGACGAACCTGATGGGCGGAACCAACGCCAAGCTGAGCTTTGCCAACAAGGGTCCCACGATCATCATGATGGTGGGCCTGCAGGGTGCCGGTAAGACCACCAACGGCGCCAAGCTGGCGGGATTTTTGCGGAAACAGTACGGCAAACGCCCGCTTTTGGTGGCTTGTGACGTGTACCGTCCCGCCGCCATACAGCAGTTACAGGTGGTGGGTAAGCAGCTGGACATTCCGGTGTTTGAACTGGGACAGGCCGACCCCGTACATATTGCGCAGGAGGCCATCAAGTACGCCGCCGATCACGGCAACGACACGGTGTTCCTGGATACCGCAGGCCGTCTGCACGTGGACGAGGCGCTGATGGACGAGCTCAAGCGCATCAAGGCTGCCGTACACCCCAATGAGATCCTGCTGGTGGTGGATGCCATGACCGGCCAGGACGCGGTGAATGCCGCCGGCGCCTTTGATTCGGCGCTGGGTATTGACGGCGTGCTGCTGACCAAGCTGGACGGCGATGCACGAGGCGGTGCGGCACTCTCCATCAAGGCGACCACCGGCAAGCCCATCAAGTTCGTGGGTACCGGCGAAAAGCTGGATATGATCGAGCTGTTCCACCCCGACCGTATGGCGTCCCGTATCCTCGGCATGGGCGATATGCTGTCGTTCATCGAGAAGGCGGAGCAGCAGTACGACGAGGAGCAGGCCAAAAAACTGGAGGAAAAACTCCGCAAGAACAAGTTCGACTTAGGCGATTACTTAGACCAGATGGAGCAGATCGGCAATATGGGAGACCTGAGCCAGCTGGCGGGTATGCTGCCGGGCAACATGAAAGGACTCGAAAACGCCCAGATCGACGAGAAGCAGCTCAGCCGGCAGAAGGCCATTATCCAATCCATGACGGTAAGGGAACGGGAAAATCCCCAGATCCTCAACGCCAGCCGCAAGCGTCGTATCGCGGCAGGCTGCGGACAGGAAGTGTCCGACGTGAACCGTCTGCTCAAGTCCTTTGAGACCATGCAGCAGCTGACAAAAGCCATGAGTAAGGGCAACTTCCGGGGACTGCCCGGTATGGGCGGTATGCCCGGTGGAGGCAGGATGTACGGCTTCGGCCGGAAAAAGAGATTCAAGTAAGTCATCAATAAGTGCGAAGCATTTATGATAAATAGAAATTATTTTATTTGGAGGAAATGAACTATGGTTAAAATTCGTCTGCGCCGTATGGGCGCTAAGAAGGCTCCTTACTATCGCGTTGTGGTAGCGGATTCCCGTTATCCCCGTGATGGCCGCTTCATCGAGGAGATCGGCTCTTACAACCCCTGTGTGAACCCCGCCGAGATCAAGATCGACGCTGACCGCGCCCGTGAGTGGATCAAGACCGGTGCACAGCCCACCGAGACCGTTCGCGCTCTGCTGAAGAAGGTCGACGTTCTGTAATCCGGGGGCAAAATCATGAAGGATTTGCTGCTCTATATCGCCAGAAGCCTCGTCGAACACCCCGACCAGGTCAGTGTGACCGAAATCGAGCGTGACGGCGAACTGACGCTGGAGCTGCGCGTGGCACCCGAGGACATGGGTAAAGTGATCGGCCGCCAGGGCCGTATCGCCAAGGAGATCCGTACCGTGGTACGCTCCTATGCCCAGCGCACAGGCGTCAAGGTTTCCGTGGATATCGTTGATTGAAAAAAATCCCGAGCCGAAGGGCTCGGGATTTTTTTATACCTTATTACAGCTTGATCGT
>R20__coassemble_260_pt1 | contig 41554 bp, 44 predicted proteins | sample R20__metabat2_high_PE_002 | metagenome-assembled genome bin R20 | reverse complement strand
AGGATCTCCCGATGGGTCCTATCATAGAGAAAAAAGCTTTCATTGGCATAGCGGTTGCAGAAATGGCGCCGCAGGAGAGGAAGAACACGGTTTTTCGGCTCGATCTCACCGCCTAAGATGCCGTTATAGTCTGAAAAGCGGACAAACCCCCGCAATTTTTCCAACTCGCCGCTCATATGCCGCAGCGCTTTGGCAATGGGGTAATAGACCGGATCGGAGCGATTACGGAGAAAAGCCGGGCCCTCCTTGTATAGCTTCTGCACAAAAGCGTAAAGACAGACTTCTTTTTCCGCCAGACAGGTCAAAAAAGCCCGACGCAGCAGATCCGCCGCGTCGGGAGAAATTTTCACGATACTGCGGAGGACACGCTGCGTATGTGGTCGCTCCGTCAGAACATAGCGTACTTCATAGAGTGACCAACATTCCTCATCGCTGCAAAAGGCGATGGGGAATTCTTTATGAACATAACTTTCATAAATACAGCACAAAAAGCCGTCATAAGTGCCGTCATACTGAAAGACGACTTCCTGCCATTTCATACAGATCACCCCGTTGCGTCAAATAAAGAAAGCTGATCCCATTCCGCTGCCGGCAGCATCCCGCGTTCCAAGGCCTCCAACTGCTGCAGCATGGTCGCAGGGGAGAAGCGCAAGCCATTTCGCATTTTTCCGCCGCACAGCAGAAAATACTGGGCTCGCTTGACTACCACTCCCAACTTTTGCAGATCCTCCCAATGAATGTGCCCCACACGTCGTGCAGACAGGATCCGTCTGGCACTGGTCAGTCCGATGCCGGGAACCCGCAGGAGCATTTCGTAATCGGCATCCATAATTTCTACCGGAAAATGTTCCAAATGTTCCATTGCCCAGTTACTTTTGGGATCTAATTTAGGATTAAAGTTCGGTGTTTGTTCCCCTAAAAGTTCCTCGGCGCGGAAGCCGTAAAGCCGCAAAAGCCAGTCCGCCTGGTACAGCCGATGCTCCCGCAGCAGCGGCGGTTTCGTATCCAAAGAAGGGAGAAGAGAATTCTCAACAACCGGCACATTAGCCGAATAAAATACCCGTTTTAGGCGGTATTTTTGATATAAGTATTCCGATAAATGCAAAATGTGCCGGTCGGTGTCAGCGGTAGCACCCACGATGAGCTGTGTGCTCTGTCCGGCAGGCGCAAAGCGCGGCGCGGAGCGGTATTTTATCAATTCCTGCCTGTTTTCCAGTCCCTTATCCCGTATCAATCCCATGGGTCTGAGAATGGCGCTTTTTTCTTTGTCCGGTGCCAGCAGTCGCAGTCCCTGCTCCGACGGTAATTCTATATTCACACTCAGCCGATCCGCCAGGAGACCCAACTGATAAACCAGTTCCGGCGAAGTGCCGGGTATGGCCTTGGCATGGATATAGCCATTGAAGCCGTAGTCCTGCCGCAGCATTCGCAGACAGGCTATCATCTGCTCTGTGGTATAGTCCGGATCACGCAGTACACCGGAGGAGAGAAACAGGCCCTCGATATAATTTCGCCGGTAAAACTGAATGGTCAGGTCGGCAAGCTCACGTGGCGTGAAGGCGGCTCGGGGCGTATCATTGCTGCGGCGGTTAACACAGTATTTGCAGTCATAGGCACAACAGTTCGTCATCAGAACTTTTAATAGGGTGATACACCGTCCGTCCGCCGAGAAGCTGTGGCAGCATCCGGCAATGGAAGAAGAGGTGTTGCCGATCTTGCCCGTTTGAAAACCGCGCTTGACACCGCTGGATGTACAGGCTGCGTCGTATTTGGCGGCATCTGTCAGTATCGTCAGCTTGTCAAGAACGTTCATGAAAAATCACGCAGTACGGCGGCGGGGATTGTCAATCCGGTCAATAAGCCGCATCAGATTCACGGCGATACAGGCAGCACCGATAAACACGAAGAAGTAGGCGATAGTGGTCATAATGAAAACCTCCTTAGAACTCTTGTTCGATCAAATTATAACTCGAACAACTGTTTCTGTCAAGAAAAAATAGAACAAATTTTCTAAAAATTTGCGAAATGGTTGACCTGCGCAGGATTTTGTATTACAATACCCTATAAGACCACAATTTGTAGAGGAACGCACATATGACCGATTTGGAAAGACGTTTTATTGCAGCGCGAAAAAAGGTGATCGCTCTGGAATACCAACACTTGAATCCCCGGCAGCGAGAGGGCGTTTTGGCAACGGAAGGGCCGCTTTTGCTGCTTGCCGGAGCCGGCAGCGGCAAAACGACGGTGCTGATCCATCGGGTCGCCAACCTGCTGTGTTACGGAAGGGGAAGCGATACCGAGGAGATCCCTGTTCCTGTTACCGGCGATGAAGTGGAGTTTTTAGAGCAGTATGCTGCAAACCCCGACCCGTCGCAAAAACCGTTGGCAGATTATCTCTGCGCGGTTTCGCCGGCGATGCCCTGGGAAGTGCTTGCCATTACCTTTACCAACAAGGCGGCGGGAGAACTGAAAGACCGTTTGGAGCATATGCTGGGTGAAGCCGCACGGGATGTGTGGGTGTCCACTTTCCACAGTGCCTGCGTGCGCATTCTGCGCCGAGATATTGACAAGCTGGGCTTTTCCAGGGATTTTACCATCTATGATACCGACGACAGCAAACGGGTCATCAAGGACTGCCTGAAGGAACTGGAGCTGGAGGAAAAGACGTTCCCCATTCGGGAGATCCTTTCGGTCATTTCCCGGGCAAAAGACGATATGCAGGCACCGGATGATTATGCAGATCTGGCAGACCATATCGGAGATTGGCGAAAACAACGTATCAGTAAAGTGTATATGCTTTACAATAAAAAGCTGCGTGACGCCAACGCCCTGGACTTTGATGACATCATTCTGCACACCGTGATCCTGCTCCGCGACTTCAAAGAGGTGCGGGAATACTATCAGCACAAGTTCCGTTATGTGCTGATCGACGAGTACCAGGATACCAACAACCTGCAATACCAGCTGGCAAGGCTTCTGGCAGGTGGCTACCGCAACATCTGTGTGGTGGGCGACGACGACCAAAGTATCTACCGGTTCCGCGGCGCCAACATCGAGAATATTCTGAACTTTGAGGACGAGTATCGGGACTGCCGCACCATTCGATTGGAGCAGAATTACCGTTCCACCCAGAATATTCTGGATGCCGCCAATGCGGTGATCCGGAACAATATGGGGCGCAAGGGCAAGACCTTGTGGACCGATCACGGTGCAGGGGAAAAGATCACCGTAAAGACCACCTTTAACGAGGGCGACGAGGCAAACTTTGTGGCGGGACAGATCCTGATGGCGTATAATCGGGGCCATGACTGGAAAGACAACGCCATTCTTTACCGCATGAACGCCCAGTCCAATGCATTGGAATATGCATTCAAACGGCAGGGAATACCCTATAAGATCGTGGGTGGTATGAAGTTCTTTGACCGCGCCGAAGTCAAGGATATGCTGGCGTATCTGTGCGTCATCAACAACCCGGCCGATGATCTGCGTCTGCGCCGTATTGTCAACGTGCCGTCCCGTAAGATCGGCACGGCAACGGTGGACAAGGCGCAGCAGCTGGCGACCCATTACAACCAACCGCTCTTTGAGATTTTCCGGAAAGCAAAACAATATCCGGAGCTAAAAAACACGGCTGAAAAGCTGATCAACTTTACAGCTATGATCGAGGAAATGCGGGAAAGACTGGACGGCATGGAGTTGCCGGAATACTACGAATACGTCTGTGAAAAGACCGGCTATGTGGCTATGCTGCAGGAAAAGAACGATATGGAGAGCCGCGGAAGACTGGAGAACGTGGAGGAGCTTATCTCCAGCATCCATGCCTTTTTAGATAATGATCCGGACAACCCGACGCTGGCAGGTTTTCTGGACGAAATAGCGCTCTATACCGATCTGGACGACATCTCGGACAAGGAGAACTGCGTGGTGATGATGACCGTGCACAGCGCCAAGGGGCTGGAGTTTCCGCTTGTGTATGTGGTGGGCATGGAGGAGGGCGTATTCCCCGGCAATCGCGTGCTGGCGGAGGACGACGAACTGGAGGAGGAACGCCGCCTCTGCTATGTGGCCATGACCCGTGCCAAGGAGAAGCTGACGTTGACCAACACCCGTCAGCGTATGCTGTTCGGGCGCACCACGCCCAATCTGCCGTCACGCTTTCTGGATGAGATCCCCGAGAAGAACATGGAGTGGCTCAGCAAGCCCGAACCCAGAGCGGAACGAGGATGGGACGAGGATCGTGACAGCGGTTATGTCTGGGACGTGGATGTGTCGGTGGAGCGCCATCGGGAAAAGGTGAAATCCACGCTGGACAGCGTGCGAAAGACATCGATAAAGCCCAGTACACCGCTGATGGACCTGAAACCCGGCGAAAGCGTAAGGCACAGCGCCTTTGGACAAGGCATGGTGATCTCCGTACGGCCTATGGGCGGTGATGCTCTTATCGAGGTAGCATTTGACAATGTGGGCACCAAGAAACTGATGCTCAAAGCCGCCATGAGCCATCTGGTGAAAACGCAGGGAGTGTAACATGAAAAGAGAAATGTTTGAATGCCATTCCATTGAAGACGGCATGGACTTCGTTGAACGAAAGATAAAAGCTCTGAAGATCCCAAAACAGGTCTACAATCAGAGTCTTCTTGTTTCGGAGGAAATCCTGTCCAAAATCAAGGAAGCTGAGGATCCGAAAAGTATCCGCATCAGAACAGAGAAGAGTTTTGGAGAATACAGTATTCGTTTTATCTTTCCCTGCGAAAGACCGTTTGAATTGATCGATGAGGAAAACGAAACGGATATCAGCGGCAGGATTTTGAGCCATTACGCTGAGCGTATCAGAACAAAGTACAAAAACGGTACAATGACTGTAACGGTTCTTGTGGAGCAGTCCTATACACGCTATGCACGGTTGTCTATTATCGCAGCGATACTGGCGATCGTGAGTTCGCATCTGCTTATGCAGTTTGCACCGCAGAGTCTGTTTGACTTTTTGGAGCACCGACTGCTTTGGCTGATTGAGAGTATATTTACCAAAGCGATATGCCTGATTGCAACGCCGGTGACATTCTTCTGTATCGCGTCCAATATTGCCACATATTCTAATTTGGCAGACCGGTATCCAAACATCAAAAAGCTGGTCTTTCGCTACTTATTTACATCCGTCGTAGCAGTTTTTATCGGGTATTGCATTTTCATGGTGATCCGTCCGCTTTTAAGCGGAGTCGTTTTCCCGGAGTATCAGCTGAAAGATGCGGCGATACTGAACGCTTCCGACATTTGGCTGGCGATATCCGCCATGGTACCGGAAAATATTCTGGAACCGTTTATCAGCTCTGCAACTTTGCCGATCTTCCTCCTTGCGGCGATTTTCGGTGTTGCTGTCGCAGCGATTGACAGGCAGTCCGGTCAGATCAAAGAAAGTGTTGAGATCATCAAAGCGCTGTTCTGCAAAATGCTCTCGGTGGTATTTTATTTTTCACCATTGATCATTTTCCTCTGCATTTTTGAGCTGATCATATACCACGGCTTTATCTCGCTCCTCTATCAGGCACTTTTTATCGGAGCTGTGATCCTGTGCTGTTTCGTTACTACCGCGTCTTATGCAATCCCGCTTTTTGCCCTTCGCATCAGCCCGGCTCAGTTACTGCGAATGATGTGGCGGTGTTTTTGGAATGTATTTTTGATCGGTTCCTCAGAGGCGGCTATTCCGGATACAATCAAAGGCTGTACCGAAAAGCTGAATTTTCCCAGGCGACCTTTGGAGGTCGCTATTCCGCTGGGTGCCGAGCTCAATATGGACGGGAATTGCGGTGCATTGATGCTGCTGATGATGATCCTTGCAGAGATAGCAGGGATGAAACTGTCCTTTCAAACCATACTGATACTTGGGGTAATTATCCTGGCGATTTCTTTTGGCGCTCCCAGTCAACCGGGCTCTATCACGGTAGGAGCGATGATCATTCTTCCGCAAATCGGCCTGACGACCCAAATGGTAACGACTGCTCTGATCGTTGAAATTGCAACCAGCCGTTTTATAGCGATATCAAATGTAATCGGCGATGTGGTGTGCGCGGAGATCGTTGGCAAAAAAGAACGCCGTAGGGCGCAGAAATGGCGGGAAAAGAATATAGAGGCGTCGGATACCCACGAAGACAAGACGTGATGCGCTGGTGATAAGACAAAGAAAAAGCCCTGCTCTTTCGAGCAGGGCTTTGTTTGTATCACAATTAAATTGCGCGGGTAACTTTACCGGAACGCAGGCACCGGGTACAAACATATACATGGCGAGGCGTACCGTTGATAATCGCCTTCACACGCTTTACGTTGGGCTTCCAGGGACGATTGGCACGTCTGTGGGAATGGGAAACCTTGATACCGAAAGTCACGCCCTTATCGCAAAACTCACACTTAGCCATCCGTTGCACCTCCTTGCTCTTGTAGCTTACTGACTGCTTGTATATCACAAGCAGTAGATATAATAACAGATGTAAAACCAAATTGCAAGCATTATTTGACAAAAAAACGAAAAATTTTATAGTTGGTAAAAGTTGCGAAACGAGAAGGAATAAGGTATAATATACCCTGTATAAGTATATAGACGGAAAGCATCTGTACAAAGGAGAGAAAACCATGGAAAAAATCAAGCGTACACCGGCCAGCTTGAAGAAGCTGGTGGAGGATTTCGGATTGGAGATCCTGCATAGGGGCGATAATTACGAAACGGAGGTCGTTACGGTTTCCGATGTAAACCGTCCGGCTCTGCAACTGGTTGGCTTCTTTGATTATTTTGACGCAAAGCGTTTACAGATTTTAGGCATGAGCGAGATCAAGTTTCTGGATCGCATGAAGGTGGAGGAGCGTACCCACTCCCTCAATCGGCTGATGAGCTATCCGTTTCCGGCGCTGATCATCGCTCGGGATATGGAGGCCTATCCGGAGCTGGTCGAAATGGCGAAAAAACATGGCAGAACGCTGCTCCGCACCGGTTTGGAAACGGTTGACGCCACCAGCAATATCATCGATTATCTCAACCGTGCTCTGGCGCCCCAGATCACCCGACACGGCGTACTGATGAACATTTACGGCCAGGGTGTCCTGATCTACGGCGACAGCGGTATTGGTAAGAGTGAGACCGCGATTGAACTGTTGAAACGCGGGCACCGCCTGGTGGCCGACGATGCAGTAGAGATCCGGCGTGTTTCCGATTGCCTTTATGGTACGGCGCCGGAGCTGATCCGGCACTATATCGAGATACGGGGTGTCGGTATCGTGGACGTACAGAAACTGTTCGGTATGGGCGCGGTGCAGTTCGATTCGGAGATCGATCTGGTGGTGCGCCTGGAAAAATGGGAGGACGGGAAGTTTTATGACCGTCTGGGGATGGATGCCATGGAGGAGGATATTCTGGGCGTTCCGCTGCCGCTGGTCAAGATCCCCGTCAGTGCCGGACGCAACCTTGCCGGTATCATTGAACTGGCGACGATGAAAAACCGCCAGCAGCAATACGGTTATAATGGCGCAAACGATTTTGTGACACAGTTTGACAGCAAAGTGGATCAATTGACGAAAGAGGGCGGCAGATAAATGTACTATATCGGTGTAGACATCGGCGGAACAAACCTGAAAGCCGGCCTTGTCAATGAAGTCGGTGCGCTGTTGGTCACGGAAAAGATGAAGGTTGCCGAGCTTGCCGATCCCGCCAAGATGGCCTGGACACTATATGTGTTGGTACAAAAGCTGTGCCAGAGCGCCGATATCCCGCTGGAAAAGGTGGCATCTGTCGGTGTCGGCGTACCCGGAACGGTGGAGATCCACTACGGTACGATCCTGTACACCTGCAATCTGCCCTGGCGGAACGTACCGCTGCGTAAACTGTTTCATCAGCTCTGTCCGCTGCCGTTGTATATCGAAAATGATGCCAACTGTGCCGCTTTGGCGGAATACTTTGCGGGTGCCGGACGGGGCACGAAACGCTTTATTACCATTACATTGGGAACGGGTATCGGCGGTGGTATTGTCCACAACGGAAAAATCTCCCACGGCTCCAACGGTATGGCCGGCGAAGTGGGGCATATGGTCATTGATTGGAACGGAGAGGAATGTCCCTGCGGCCGGAAGGGCTGCTGGGAACGATATGCTTCTGCCAAGGCACTTAAGCGCATGACCCAAAAAGCGATGGAGGAGCATCCGGACAGCATTTTGGCACAGGTGGTGGAGGAAAATGCAGGTCATGTATCCGGCCAGTCTGCTTTTATTGCGGCGCGCCGCGGATGCCCGGTGGGCCAGCAGGTATGTGATCAGTATGTGGCCTATCTGGCGGCAGGGATCACCAACCTGATCAATATTTATCAGCCTGACGCGCTGGCAATCGGCGGCGGCGTCAGCAACGAGGAGGACGCACAGCTTTTACTGCCGCTGTGCCGCCTGGTGGAACAGGAGAGTCTTCCCTGTGTACCGGATAAGCGTACCCGTATCGTCAGGGCGGAGCTGGGAACACAGGCCGGCCTGATCGGCGCAGCACTTTTGGGAAAGAACAAACGCATTTAGGAGGCGTTTTATGCTCTGGTATGAGAGTTTTGACAAGATGATAGAGGACTATCTGCCCGATTTGCATATAGAGAAGGAGGAGCCGCTGAGCCGCCACAGTTCCTTCCGCATCGGTGGTCCGGCGCGACGCATGGCGTTTCCGCAGACACCGGAACAGATGGTGCTTTTGCAGAGTTTCGGGCTGCAGTGCCAGGCAAGACCGCTGCTGATAGGCAACGGCACCAATATGCTGTTTCCCGATGGGGGCTTGGATCGCCTGGTGATCAGCGCGCGTGATCTTGACGGATTGGAACTGGCAGAGGGAACGGAATGCGATATTGTGGCGCAGGCAGGTGTTTCCCTTGCCAAGCTGGCGAATTTCGCCTGTGCAAGAGGATTGACCGGATTGGAATTCGCCCACGGCATTCCCGGCAGTGTAGGCGGCGCGGTTTCCATGAACGCCGGCGCTTACGGCGGCGAAATGAAGGACGTATTACAGGGTGCCTCGATCCTGTTCCCCGAGGAGGGGGTGAAGTTCATTCCCTGTGAGGAACTGTCGCTCAGCTACCGCCACAGCATTCTGACCGATCATCCGGATGCCATCGTCCTGTATGCGGTGTTCCGCCTGCAAAAGGGTGACAGCGCCGCAATACGCGCGCGGATGGAGGAACTGATGACGAAGCGAAAAGCCAGCCAACCCCTGGAATTCCCCAGTGCAGGCAGTACTTTCAAGCGACCGACCGGTTATTATGCCGGTGCACTTATCGAGCAGGCGGGACTGAAAGGTTTTGCGATCGGCAACGCCCGGGTATCGGAGAAACACGCCGGTTTCGTGATCAACTGCGGTCACGCCACGGGAAAAGATGTCCGTGCGCTGATCGCCGAGGTGCAAAAACGAGTGCTGGCTAACAGCGGTGTGATGCTGGAGCCGGAAGTAAAGATCATTGACGAATGAGGGTGGAGAGAGAAGGATGGAAGTTCTCGTTATCACCGGATTGAGCGGCAGCGGAAAGAGCAAAGCGGCATCTGTGCTGGAGGACATCGGATTCTATCTGGTGGATAATCTTCCGGCGGAGATGATGCTGCACCTTGCCCGTTTCTGTACGGCGGCCCAGGGAAAGTATGACCGGCTGGCGTTCGTTTATGATGTACGGGCCGGTGAACCGGCCGAAAGGCTGCTTTCTGCCCTGAAGGAGATCAAAGCCGAGGTAGAATCCTGTAAGGTGTTATTCCTGAATACAGATACGGAGATCATTATTCATCGCTATAAAGAGACCCGCCGAAATCATCCTTTGGCCAGCGACGGCAAAAGTATCGAGCAGGCGGTGGAATCAGAGCGGGAGTGGACCAGACCGGTACAGGAGCAGGCGGATATCGTGCTGGATACCAGCACCTTTTCCACGGCAAAGCTCCGCAGCGAGCTGCTTGCGATCTTCGGCAAACAGTCAGACAGATCTGCCCTGCAGGTCAACGTGATGTCCTTCGGTTTCAAATACGGTCTGCCGTTGGAGGCGGATCTGGTGTTTGATGTGCGTTTCATGCCAAACCCCTATTACGTGGACGAGTTGAAACCGCTGACCGGATTGGACGAGCCGGTCCGGGAATTCGTGTTCCGCTATGAGGAGACCCGGGAATTCGTGGCACAGCTGGAGAACATGCTGCAATACCTTCTGCCGCTTTACAGCGAGGAGGGGAAGTCTGTGCTGGTGGTAGGCATTGGCTGTACCGGCGGACACCATCGCAGCGTTGCAATTACCCGTGAGATCGTGGGATTTTTGCAGGACAAGGGCTTTGCCGTGACCGAGAGTCATAGGGATATTTCGAGATAAGGGAGATACGATATGCTGTCCTTTTCCCAAAAAGTAAAAACGGAGCTGTGCCGCGCACCGGTGCAGAAGCTGTGTTGTGCCAGGGCGGAATGCTACGGCGTTTTGCTGTATGGCAATACATTCTCTACCCGTGAAGTCCGTATCATTACGGAAAACCCGGACTTTGCCGTTCGTTTGCCGCGGCTTTTTCAGCGGGCCTTCAACGTGCAGTTTGACGTCCTGCCGGAGGAAAAGAACGGTAAGATGACCTTTCAGATCACCACGCCGGAGAAAATGCAGCGGATCATCAATACCCTGGGCTATGACGTAAGACAGATGCCGGTTTTGCACGTAAATTTCGGCTTGGTGGAAGAGGAGTGTGACCGGGTGGCTTTCCTGCGCGGCACCTTTCTTGCCGGCGGCAGTGTGACGGATCCGGAGAAGCGATATCATTTGGAGTTGGATACGGTTCATGCCCAGGCAAGCCGTGAGGTATCTGCACTCTTGGAAGAGATGGGCTTTTCTCCCCGCGCTGTTTTGCGGGGCGGCAGCAGCGTGACCTATTTCAAACAGTCGGAACATATCGAGGACTTCCTTACTACGATCGGTGCACCGGTGGCCGCTATGGATATCATGACTGCCAAGGTGGATAAGGAGATCAAAAATCGCGCTAACCGCGCTATGAACTGCGATATGGCGAATGTGAACAAGACATTGGATGCCGCAGAGAGCCAGATGGAGACCATCGAGAAGCTGCGCCGTGAGGGAAAATTGGACACGCTGCCAAACCAGATCAAGGAAACGGCGCTGCTGCGTATGGCAAATCCGGAGCTGTCGCTTTGTCAGTTGGCGGAAAAACACGATCCGCCCATCACAAAATCATGCCTGAACCATCGCCTGCGAAAAATCATGGAAATAGGGAGAACATTGAAATGACAAAAAGGGAACGCTGCGAGATCGCAGCAACATGCCATACGAAAGGGATCAACTGCGGCCAAAGTGTGCTGATGGCATTTCAGGACAAGACCGGTCTGAGTGAGGAACAGAGCCTTGCTGTCGCCAGCGGCTTCGGCGGCGGGATGCGCTGCGGCGGGATCTGCGGCAGCATCAGCGGCTCTGTGGTGGTGCTGGGCTGTCGATACCCTGCGGTGGATGCTGAAACGAAAAAGCGCAGCACAGTCCTGACCAAAGAATTTCAGCGCCGTTTTCTGGAGCAGTTCGGTGCCTTGAACTGCCGGGAGCTGTTAGCGGCTAAGGATCTCCGGGGCATGCCGCTTGCGGAGGAACTGATGCACGATAACCACTGCGGACTCATGATCGTTTCCGCTGTGGAACTGCTGCACGACTATCTGGACGAATTGGAAAAGGAGTAAATCCATGCCCTTTGTACATCTGCATGTCCATACCGAATATAGCCTCCTGGACGGTGCCTGCCGCATCCGTGACCTGCCCAAGCTGGTCCGTGAGATGGGGCAGACTGCATGCGCCATCACGGACCATGGCGCCATGTACGGTGTTATTGACTTCTACCGTGCCTGCAAGGCGGAGGGGATCCATCCCGTCATCGGCTGCGAGGTCTATGTGGCACGACGTACCCGTTTTGACAAGATGCACGAGTTCGATACCGAGTCCCGCCATCTGGTACTGCTGTGTCAGAACGAGACCGGTTACCGTAACCTGTCCTATATGGTCTCCCAGGCGTATGTGGAGGGTTTCTATATCAAACCCCGCATCGATCTGGATCTGCTGCGCCGGCACAGTGAGGGACTCATCGGGCTTTCCGCCTGTCTGGCGGGTGAAATACCCAAGCGTATCTTGAACGGCGATTATAACGGCGCAAAAGAGTACGCGCTGGAGATGCAGGAGATTTTAGGGGAGGGCAACTTCTACCTGGAGCTGCAGGATCACGGCATTGCCGATCAGCGCACCGTCAATCGTGCCCTTTTGCAGATGCACAGCGAAACGGGGATCCCGCTGGTTTGTACCAATGACGCCCACTACCTGCGCAAGGAGGACGCCGAGAGCCACGATGTGCTGCTGTGCATTCAGACGGGTAAGACGGTGGACGACGAAAACCGGATGCGCTATGAGCCGCGGAATTTCTATCTCCGATCCACCGAAGAGATGGAGGAGCTGTTTTCCGCCTATCCCGAAGCGGTAGAGAATACCCAGCGTATCGCAGACCGCTGTCAGGTGGAATTTACCTTTGGCAAATACCACCTGCCGGAGTTCAAACTGCCGGCGGGCTATGATTCTCCCACCTATCTGCGCAAGCTCTGCGACGAGGGCTTTGCAGAGCGCTACGGAGAGAGACCTGAATACCGTAAACAGCTGGAATATGAGCTGGCCATGATCGAGAAGATGGGCTTTACGGACTATTTTCTCATCGTCTCCGATTTCGTGCGCTATGCCAAGGAAGCGGGGATCCCGGTAGGACCCGGACGCGGCAGTGCCGCCGGCTCCATGGTGGCCTACTGCCTCTACATCACCGAGATCGACCCCATGCAGTATAGCCTGTACTTTGAGCGATTCCTCAACCCCGAGCGTGTTTCCATGCCGGATATCGACATGGACTTCGGCGACACCCGCCGGGGAGAAGTGGTGGACTATGTCCGCCGAAAATACGGCGACGACCATGTGGCACAGATCGTGACCTTCGGCACCATGGCGGCACGGGGCGCCATCCGCGACGTGGGCCGTGCGCTGAATATGCCCTATGCGGATGTGGACGTGGTGGCGAAGCTTGTCCCGACAGCGCTCCATATCACCCTGGACGACGCCTTGAAGATCTCCAAGCAGCTGAACGATCTTTACGAGAGCGATGAAAAGGTCCATAAGCTGATCGATACGGCGAAATCTTTGGAGGGCATGCCTCGCCATGCCAGTACTCACGCCGCCGGTGTGGTCATTACCAAAAAACCTGTCTACGAATATGTGCCCTTGGCACGCAACGACGATGCCATCGTCTGCCAGTACAATATGATCACCCTGGAGGAACTGGGATTATTGAAGATGGACTTCCTGGGTCTTCGCAACCTGACCGTGCTGGACGATGCGGTGAAGATGGTGCAAAAGACGGAGCCGGATTTCCGTTTGGAGGATATCCCAATGAACGATCCGGCGGTCTATGAGATGCTGACAAACGGTAAGACCTCCGGTGTGTTCCAGATGGAGTCCGCCGGTATGACCGGTGTCTGCCTGGGCTTGAAGCCGGAGAGTATCGAAGATATCACCGCTATCATCGCCCTCTATCGCCCCGGTCCGATGGAGTCCATCCCGCGGTTTATCGCCTGTAAGCACGACCCCAAGCTCATCACCTATAAGCATCCGGCGCTCAAGCCGATTTTGGATAATACCTACGGCTGTATCGTCTATCAGGAGCAGGTGATCCAGATTTTCCAACAGCTGGGCGGCTTCTCTCTGGGACAGGCGGATATGGTGCGCCGTGCCATCTCCAAAAAGAAGGCGGAGCAGATCAAGAAAGAGCGCAACGCCTTTATCTACGGAGATCCGGAGCGCCATATCAGCGGCTGTATCACCAAGGGGATCCCGGAGGACGTAGGCAACGCCATCTATGACGAGATCTACGATTTTGCCAACTACGCCTTCAACAAAGCCCACGCAGTTTCCTATGCGGTGGTGGCTTACCAGACAGCCTGGTTCAAATGCCATCATGTCAGGGAATATATGGCGGCGCTGCTGACCTCGGTGCTGGACAACTCCGATAAGATCGCGGAGTATATCGCCGAGTGCAAGGACTGCAAGATCCCGCTGCTGCCGCCGGACGTGAATTGCTCTTATGACCGCTTTACCGTGGAGGACGGCGGGATCCGTTTTGGACTGGTCGCCATCAAGAATATCGGACGCGGTTTTATCCAGAGCATGGTGCAGCGCAGGGAACTGGACGGCCCGTTTACCTCCTTCCAGGACTTCTGCGAGCGGATGTTCGACTGTAACGATATGAACAAACGCGCCGTGGAAAATCTCATCAAAGCCGGTGCATTTGACAGCACCGGCACCAAGCGCGCTCAGCTCATTGCGGTCTATGAAAAGGTGTTGGACGCGATTGCCAACAGCCGTCGCAGCAACGTAGAGGGACAGTTGGACTTCTTCGGTATGGCAGCGGTGCAGGGAGCGGCGGAAAACGCCTCGGCAATAGAGCTGCCGGATATACCGGAATATGCCGCCACAGAGCTGATGTTTATGGAAAAGGAGACCACGGGACTCTTCCTCAGCGGTCACCCCATGGCGGACTATCGCGCCGCTGCCAAGGCCGCAGGAGCCGCTTCGATCCATGCGATTTTGGAGGATTTTGCTTCCGAAGAGGGCCCAACAAAGTTCTCTGACGGTCAACAGATCACTGTAGCAGGCATCGTGACTGCCAGCAAGACCCGTACCACCAAGAAGAATACCCTCATGGCATACGTTACCGTAGAGGACGAGAGTGCCGGCATTGAGCTGCTGTGCTTTGCCCGGACCATTGAGCAGTGCGGCAGCTATATGCAGGTCAATACGCCTGTGCTGGTGACGGGACGTCTCTCCGTGCGGGATGAAAAAGCGCCCCAGATCATGTGCGATACCATCTATCCGCTCAACAAGGAGCGTGCGTCTGCCGGAAAAGCGAGTGCCGCGGCGGCGCCGGACACGGTCATCTATATGAAGGTACCGAGTCTTGACAGCCGGGAATTTGCCCATATCAAGCTGGTCATGACCATGTTTGAGGGCGAAACCCCGCTGAAGATCCGCGTTGCCGATACCGGGAAGGTGGTCGGCGCACATTGTCTGAACCATCCGGCGTTCTTAAAGGAGTGTCGTGAGTGGCTTGGCGAAGAGAACGTTGTCGTTCGTGAAAACAAGTAAAAGAAGGAGCGCACGCTCCTTCTTTTTTCACCTTTTATAGCCTCGGACATAGAATGGATTGAAAGTTTACCGGACTTTCAATCCATAATGGGAGGTATTCCAAATGCCCGAAAATGTCATGCCCGGCCCCGTCTGTGACCTGAGCAAGGTACGGGAGGCTGTGTGTATCCATACAAAAAAGATATTCGACAGTTGTAGAGACAAGGACTGCATGGAAGATCTGCGTTTTTATCCCACCGTCAATGCCCAGGCGGTGCTTGCGAATGCCCAGGCGGTACGGGGCGGCAGCGCAGAACTGCTGTATGTCTATACCGATGTAGAGCCTGTGACCTTCAACCGCGGTTTCTACTCGATCGATATGCGCTTTTTCTATCGCGTGAGACTGCAGGCGTATACCGGCTTGCCCAACTATACGGCCGCAGACGGACTTTGCGTCTTTGATAAGCGTGCGATCCTGTTTGGCAGCGAGGGCAACGCAAAGATCTTCACGTCCGATACCGTCATCGAGGAGCTGGATGTTCCCGGCCGTATGCACACCAACCTGCCCACAGCCGTCGTGGAGGCTGTGGATCCCATCGTGCTGAGCAGCCGTGTCGTGGACATCTCCGTTCCTGCCATCAACAGCGGCATTCCGCTGACCGAAGTGCCGGCGTTCATCGCCCAGGCGTTTGACAGCGAGCTGGTCTTGAACGGTCAGGAAACGGCACGCTATTACGTGACGCTGGGCCAGTTCACCCTGGTGCGTCTGGAGCGGGATACCCAGCTTCTGACCCCGGTCTACGACTACTGTGTCCCCCAGACGGAGTGTCCCTCCGGCTCTCAGGAGGATCCCTGCGGTCTGTTCCAGAATGTGCCGTTCCCGGTCAACGAGTTCTTCCCACCTAACACGGTGGAAGTACCCAGTGACTATAATGCCACACGCTGCTACTGCGAAAATCGGACCTGACAGGAAAGGGGTGGACGGGAAGTCCACCCCTTTACAAATGGGGGATTTTCCGTTATAATACTTCCGTAGAAAGGAGCGTGAGCGCTATGGGTGTCGGCTTTATCCGGGACAAGCTGGAAATCAAGTTTTTGATCCTATATATTGCTTCACGCCTGATGGAGCCTGTTCCGCTGGCCGGTATGCAGGAACTGACGATGATCGACGACGGCATTGATTACTTTGCCTTTTCCGAGTGCCTGAATGACCTTGTGAAAACCGAGCATCTTAGTTTATCGGACGACGGACTCTATGCCATCACGCCAAAGGGACTGAAAAACAGCGAGATCTGCCAGTCCGGACTGCCGTATTCGGTACGGCTCCGTGCTGATAAGGAGCTGGCATTCTATAACCAGGAGCTTCTGCGCCGGTCTCAGGTCAAGGGTCGCTATCACCGCCGCGAAAACGGTACCTATACTGTGGAACTGTCCTTGAATGACGACGTGGACAACCTGATGCAGCTGCAGCTGATGGTGGCAAACGAGGATATCGCGAAAGACCTCAAACGCCGATTTGAAAACGATCCGGAGCAGCTATATAGCAAACTATTGGAAACACTATTCGGCTAAAAATAAAAGATGTAAAGCAAAAGTCCTTCACGATAATGTGAAGGACTTTTTTCTTGTCATAGAGACGGACGAGCCGTCATATACTGCAGTATCAATCACGAAGGAAGTGGTTTTCTTGACAGAGAGCTACGCGATTACCCGTTACGAATTGGCCGCGGCGCTGCTGCCGCCGAAGTGGCAGCGTGTTGTCCGCACATTGCCGGACTGGCAAAAAGTACAGGCGGAGGAGCTGCGGCTGCGAGCGGGACATCCTATCACGGTACTGCTGCCGGAAGGAGAACAATGGATACAGGGGCAAATGCAGGAGGTCACGCCCCAGGATCTGGAACAGCTCTGCGACCTGGTCACGTCTTATTCCCGCTATGCCGTCACCGACCAGATGGCGCATGGGTATCTGACAGCACCGGGCGGATTTCGGGTGGGGATCTGCGGCAGCGCTGTCATGCAGGAGGGAAATTGCTGTAATATACGCCATATTTCCTCGATCAGTATTCGCATCGCAAAAGAAAGCGTAGGGATTTCTGACAAAATTTTGCCCCAATTGGTTCAAAATAATTCGTTTTGCAGTACGGTTATCGTTGCGCCGCCCGGTTCGGGAAAAACGACGCTCTTACGGGATCTGATACGGAATCTGTCCAACGGTACAGCGGATCATTCCGCCTGCCGTGTTTCTGTTGTAGATGAGCGCGGTGAAATTGCGGGGATGTATCATGGATTGCCCCAGCTCGGTGTAGGCTGTCACACAGATATTCTGGAAGGGGCCCCTAAAGTGATCGGCATCCCGATCCTGCTGCGCAGCGCCAACCCGCAGGTGATCGCCGTTGATGAGATCACAGCCAGGAAAGATCTGCAGGTCATGATGCAGGCGGCGAATTGCGGGGTTAAACTTCTGGCGACGATCCATGCCGCGGATTTGGAGGAACTGAAGCGCAAGCCTCTTTTTGCAAAACTACTGGGGTTACAGGTGTTTGAAAAAGCTGTGATCATCACGAGTGAAGCGGGAGAGCGCCGGTATCATGTTGAGGCGCTGCTGTGATACGGGCGACTGGCGCTGCTCTTATCCTGCTGTCAGCTGTTGCTTATCTCTTTGCGGAAAGCCGTATGCACAAAAGTCAGGAAAAGCTTGTACAGGATATTTTGGATGCCATTGAGCAGATGGAAACCTTGATCCGCTGGGAAAACAGAACCCTGCCGGACATCATCGAAGCGCAGGCAGAGCGCGGAAATGCCGGCCGCTACTTTTTGAAAATAGCGGAATATCTGAAAAGCGGGATGCCTTTACAAGTTGCCTGGACAAATGTATTTTCTGCCATTCAACCCGGAGAAGTTTCCGCCATCTTATGTGATGTATTGCTAAGCGGCGACAGCACCTTTTTACGCAATCGCCTTTCAAAAACAGCAGAGCAGATCAGAGAATTTCAGCACAAAACGCAAGTGAATAAAAGCGAAAGGCAAAAACTGCGAGTGGCGCTGTCGCTTTCCGCCGCAGGTCTTGTTGTCATTCTGCTGCTTTGACTCCACAAAAGGATGAAGGTTGAATACATGAACGTTGATCTGATTTTCAAAATTGCTGCCATCGGCATTTTGGTGGCGGTCTTGAACTTAATCCTGGTACGCTCCGGACGGGACGAGCAGGCGCTCCTCACCACATTGGCGGGATTGGTGGTGGTGCTGATGATGCTTCTTCAGCAGATCAGCGACCTGTTTGATTTGATCAAAAACCTGTTTGCCCTATGATGGAAGTGTTATGGCGGGTCATTGCAGTTGCCCTGATAACAGCGGCAATTGCCGTATTTCTGAAAAAGACAAGCCCGGATATGGCGCTTTTGCTGACAACAGCCGCCTGCTGTATTGTGATCGGCATTTTTGCGAAATTTGCCAACGAGATCGCTGCGAAATTCGGACAGGGAATTGCAGGGATCGGTCTGTCTGAAGAGCTGTTTCTGCCGCTTTTCAAAACGGTTGCCATTGCGGTGATCACCAAGACGGCCGGAGATATCTGCCGTGATGCGGGAGAGAGCGGTGTGGGAAATCTTGTGGAAACGACGGGCGCTTTTGCCGCTATTTTGCTTTCCCTGCCGCTTTTTGCGGCGGCATGGGAGCTTTTACAGGACTTGCTATGAAACGGATCATTACAATTGTAAGCCTCTTTTTTCTATTCTGTCCGGTCTATGCCTACGCCCTGCCTCAGGAACTTGTGGAGAGCTTGCCGGAGGAGGTGCAGAGCATCTGGCAGGATGTCCGTAGCGACGAAGATGCGCCGGATTTACAGCAGACCCTGCGCGGCGGCATACAAATTTTGTGGAGCAGGGCAGGAGAGTTTTTTGCCTCGGAAATTCGGCAAAGTCTGCATGGCATCTCGCTGATTCTGATAACGGTTGCTCTGTGTGGAATGGCAGAGAGCTGCTTTGAAGCCTCTTCAAATGAAAGAGTTCCCAACTATGTCCCGCTTGTGGGTACATTGGTGATCACCGGTATCGTAGCCGGGGATATGCAGACCATGATCGGACTGGGGAAGGAAACGATTACGGAAATCCACGTTCTGTCGGAAACCGTACTGCCTGCCCTTGCAGCGGCGGTCAGCGCAACCGGCGGTATGGTGTCCGCTTCGGTACGGCAGGTGGCAACGGTGTTTTTCTGCAATACCCTGATCGCTTTGATCAAAGGACTGCTCCTGCCGCTTTTGAGTTTGCTGATCCTGCTCTCAGCTGCGGATACCGTTTTGCCGGATCACAGCTTCGGCGCTGTCTGCGAGGCTGTCCGCAAGGGAATGACCTGGCTGCTGACCGGTTCTCTGCTGTTGTTTACCGGCTACCTGACCATATCCGGCGCGGCTGCCGGTACAGCGGACAACCTGTCGTCTCAGCTGATGCGTTCCGCCATTTCTGCTGCCGTTCCCGTTGTGGGCGGTATCATCTCCGATGCCACCGGTTCTGTACTTGCCGGCGCATCGGTATTAAAAAGCACGATCGGTATTCTGGGAATGCTGGCCGTGCTGACGGTTTGTCTGTCTCCCTTTATCAGTCTTGGCATACAGTATCTGCTTTATAAAGCGGCATCGCTGTTTGCCGGTGTACTTGGGAAGACCCTGTCCGGATATTTGAATGCACTCAGCAACGCTTTCGGCCTGCTCCTGGGCATGACGGGAAGCTGTGCGCTGCTGCTCCTGATCTCTATTTCATCTTCTGTATCGGTGGTGATTTTATGACAGCGATCAAAAACTGGATCTTTGGTGTCATCATAGCCTGCGGGATCCTTTCCCTCTGCTATGCGGTACTGCCGAAGGGAAAATTCCGCACGATATTACGCTGCAGCGGCGGATTGGTGCTGCTGCTTGCCCTGATCCAACCGCTTCTGCAGGCGGATCGGCCAGAGCTGGTGCGCTCCTATGAGGACTGGCGTGCAGACCTTACCATGCAGAGTGAAGCGTATCAGAAAAGCCGGGGGGAAGAGCTGATCGCACTCATAGCGGAAAAAACGGCTGCATATATTGAGGAAAAAGCGATGGCTATGGGGGTGGTGTGTCATGCGCAGGTAGACTGTGAGGACCGCGATGGCGTACCGTTTCCGGCAGCAGTTACCTTCGACATTCCCTATGAAAAACTGCTGTCAGAGCTGATAGAGAAGGAGTTGGATATTTCACCGGAAAACCAGAACTGGCAAGAGGTAGCGGCATGAAAGACAAGATGAAAGAGATTTGGAACCGATATAAACTGCCCCTGCTGATCCTGCTGGTGGGAATCGCATTGATGCTGTTGCCCGCAAGGAAAGCGGTCGCTGAAAATAGTGAGGAGAGCATGACGAAGCAGAGCTTTTCTTTGCCGGATACACAGACGGAGATGGAGGCCATTCTCGGCAGTATTGCCGGTGTAGGACGGGTAAAAGTGATGTTAACACTGAAAAGCGGAACTACTTTACAGCTTGCGGAAGATATAGATAATAGCGACCGTGAAACGGAAAAACGGCAGGACTCACAGGTGGTAAAGATCAACCGCGGCAGTGGGACGCAGGAAGTGGTGATCACCAACGAGATCTATCCGACGTATCGCGGCGCGGCTGTGGTCTGTGACGGCGCGGATGACCCGACCGTCTGCCTGCGTATCACGGAGACTGTTTCAGTATTGACCGGACTGAGCAGTGACAAGATTTCGGTCGCAAAGTGGAACTGAAGCCTATAAATAGTAAAAATGGAGGAAAAGGAATATGAAGTGGAAGATCACGAAGAAGATGGGCAAACGCTATGCGGTGGTCGCGGCGGTTTTGGTTTTGGTAGGTGCCTCGGTCTATTTGAACTGGCGCTATGCCGATAACGTTGCCAACACCGGAAAGGTTTTGGGTGAGGCGACTCTGGTCAGTGAAAACGGTGATGCCGCGCAGGAAGTATCGACACCCGTTGTGGAGTCGGGTGACTATTTCGCCACGGCCCGCTTAAGCCGCAAGCAGGCTCGTGACAGTGCCATCAGCATGCTGCAGGAGGCGGAAATAGATGAGAACGCAACGGAGGATGTTTTGAACGAGGCGTCCCAGACCCTGCAGGTACTGGCGGCCTATACCGTGGCGGAATCTCAGATCGAGAGTTTGGTCACCGCCAAGGGATATGCGGATTGCGTGGCATTTATGGGAGCGGACTCGGTGAGCGTGGTGGTCTCCGATGCCGACGGGCTGGACGCGGCTGATGTGGCACGTATCAAGGACATCGTGATCACCGAAACGGACTATACGGCAAATCAGATCAAAATCATGGAGGCGAACTAAAAACAAACAGTTGTAATTTTCCTGCGGAAATGGTATAATATCTCACGCATATAAGTTTTTGCAAGGAGAACGTACTGCTATGGCTGATAACAGAGATTATATGACCCGCCAGGAGGAAATGGGATCCATTCAGATCTCCGAGGATGTGGTGGCCTCTATTGCCATCAATGCCGCCAAGGAGACGGAGGGCGTCAGCGGCTTTATGAACGCCAATATGTCCGACATTATGGGCGGGAAAAAGCTGACCGCGAGAGGCGTTCGCGTGGAGACTGCTGACGGAGAGCTGACGGTAAATCTCTATATCATCGTGCGCTATGGCAGCAGTATCGGTGACGTGGCAAAGAAAGTCCAGCAGGTGGTCTATACGGCGCTGGAGGGCATGACCGGCTTTAGGATTTCCGCCGTGAACATTCATGTAGGCGGCATCAGCTTTAACTAAAGAAAAGAGAGAAATGACTATGACACGCAATACAGCCCGAGAGATCGCCACCCATCTGGCCTACGAATTGAGCTTTACCGAGCTTCCCATTGAGGAATTTCTGGCTGCCCGCCTGAGCGAGGAAAATTTTGCCTATCTGGCGCCGGAATGTGAGCTCTATGCGGAACGACCCAACGAAAAGCAGGACGTATATATCAATCGTCTGGTGACCGGTGTAGCTGAGCATGCCGCCGAACTGGATACCTACATCGAAAAATATGCCAAGGGCTGGCGTTTTGAACGCATCTCTCTGGTGGCGGCCGCTATCATGAGGGTGGCTATGTATGAGATCATGTATATGCCCGATATCCCCAATGGTGCCGCCGTCAATGAGGCGGTGGAGATCGCCAAGAAGTATGAGGATGAGGAGACCGTAAAATTTATCAACGGTATCCTGGGCAGCTTCGTGCGCCGGGAAATCAAAGAATAAAACCGAAAAGGCAGGGCAGCAGCTCTGCCTTTTTCTCCGTGAAAAGAGGTGAGCAGATGGCGGAGAGAACCATATATTCTGTCAGCGAGGTCAACAACTATATCAAGCAGATCGTGGACAGCGTTCCGGCGCTGAACGATATCTGGATCCGCGGTGAACTGAGCAACTATAAGGTCTATCCCTCCGGCCACCATTATTTCACCTTAAAAGACGGGGAGAGCGCCATCCGCTGCGTGATGTTCAAAGGCAGCGCTATGCACCTGAAGTTCCGCCCCGAAAACGGCATGAAGGTGATCGCCGGCGGCCGCATCAGCGTCTTTCCCCGTGACGGTGCCTATCAGCTCTACTGCACAGCCCTTTCCGCTGACGGTATCGGCGATCTCTACGTGGCGTTTGAGCAGCTGAAAGCGAAGCTCTATGCCGAGGGTCTGTTTGATGAGGAGCACAAGAAACCCCTGCCGAAATACCCGCATCGTATCGCCATCGTGACATCCTCTGCCGGTGCGGCAGTCCATGATATGATCCGCATTCTGCGGCATCGTTATCCCATCGCCAAGGTCCTTCTGCTGCCGGTGCGGGTGCAGGGTGTGGAGGCACCGCCGGAGATCGTGGGCGCCATCCGCTATGCCAACCGCTATAAGCTGGCAGACGTTCTCATCACAGGCCGCGGCGGCGGCTCCATGGAGGATCTGTGGGCGTTCAATGACGAACGTGTGGCCCGTGCCATCTACGACTCGGAGATCCCGGTCATCTCCGCCGTAGGACATGAACCGGACGTGACGATTGCCGACTTTGTGGCGGACAGACGTGCTTCTACGCCGTCCAACGCGGCAGAGATCGCCGTGCCGGATATGGCGGAGCTGCTGCGCACTCTGGCACAGGAGCAAAGCCTCCTGATACAGGGGGAGAAAAAGAGACTTTCCATGGAGAAACAGCGCCTTGCAACCATCTCCCAAAAGCGGGTATTGACCGATCCGCTGGCGTTTATTCAGGACAAGCGTCTGTTGCTGGACTACGTACAGCAGCGCGCCTCCTCTGCGGCGAAGGATACCCTGGAGAAACACCGCCGGAGTTTTGTGCAGCTTGCCGCCGGATTGGATGCGCTGAGCCCGCTGAAGGTGCTGGGGCGCGGCTATGCCATGGTACAGGACAGCGGCGGCAGCGTGCTGAAGTCCGCTGAGCAGGTGACGGTAGGGGACCGGATCCGGGTACAGCTCCATACGGGCCACCTGGAATGTACGGTAGAGGAGAAGGAGGAAACGTAATGGCAAAGACATTTGAAGAGAATATGGCGCGCCTGGAGGAGATCGTGACCCTGCTGGAAAAGGGTGACGCCCAGCTGGGCGCCAGCCTGAAACTGTTTGAAGAGGGGACCAAGTTGGTAGACACCTGCCGCAAGGAGCTGGACAAGGCGGAACAGCAGGTGGTCAAGCTGATGAAAGGGAGTGACGGGGCACCTGTTGAGACGCCGTTCGCCGTTGAGGAGTGACCATGACTTACGAGGAGAGATATCAGACCTATCAGCAGGCAATTGAGCAGTATCTGGAAGGCCTCTTTACGGCGGATAAACCATATGGGAAACTCTATGAAGCGATGCGGTATAGCTTTTTAGGCGGCGGAAAACGCATCCGTCCCGTGCTGACGCTGGAGTTTGCCCGACTGGGCGGCATCGACTGGCATCTGGCATTGCCCTATGCCTGCGCGCTGGAACTGGTGCATAACTATTCGCTGATCCACGACGATCTGCCCTGCATGGACGATGACGAGCTTCGCCGCGGCAAGCCCACCACCCATAAGAAGTACGGGGAAACCCTGGCGGTGCTGGCGGGAGATGCACTCCAACCGGAGGCATTTCGCCTGATTGCCACAGCGACGGATCTTTCCGCGGAAAACCGCGTGGACGCTATGGAGGTACTGAGCCGTGCCTGCGGTGCAGACGGTATGGTGGCGGGACAGGTGCTGGATACCATTTGTCCCATTCGGGATGAGGAGAGCCTCACTGCCATGGAACGGCTGAAAACCGGCGTGATGATCGCCGGCGCGGCAGAATTAGGCTGCGTGGCATCGGCAATGAACGACACCATGCGGAAACAGGCCCTGGAATATGCGGCGAATTTAGGTCTGGCGTTCCAGATCCGCGACGATATGCTGGACGTGGTAGGGGACGAAGCGGTATTCGGCAAACCCATTGGCTCGGACAAAGAGGTGGGCAAGGTGACCTTTGTGGACGTGAAAGGACTCCGCGGCTGCGCCAAAGCGGTAGAGGACTGCACAGCACGTGCCAAAGCCGCTGTCGCCGACTGGAATGACCATGAATTTCTTTGGGAGCTGGCAGACCGAATGGCCGGGAGAACGCAATAAGCAAAAAAAGAACTGCCTGGGGCAGTTCTTTTTTTGCTTATTTTTGTATATACCGTATATTCTGTATAATTCCGGTTGTAAAATATAAATAAGTGTGGTATGATACTAAATTGCTGAACAGCGGCGCAGTATCCTAGTCAGATCTGCCGTTTCCTAAGAGGGGCCTAAAAATCCCTTAAAGGGCACAACTGTGAAACCTCTGGTGCCTGCTTCTTACGCCCAGTTTGGGGTGGGTGCTGGATGGGAGGCGTGCTTTGCACGCCTGCGGTTGTAGGGCGCTCTCCAATGGCATGGAGAACCCGACCCTGCAACCGTGGAGACCTGCTGTTGTGCATAGGCGTACTCCCACGGTGGTTCAAGCGACCTATGTACGAAGCAGATGCTATAAACCTGCAATGCGGTGTGTGAGCGGTTTTCCGCCGAAGCGCTGTGTGCAGAGTAGCCTGCCTTGCGTGGGCAGGGTGGATAGGGGAGATGATGCGCTTTCCTCTCTGGCCGGAGAGGTAGCGCTATTCCCTTGAAACCCTGTCTGCAAAAGAGGATAAGAAACGGCGTGACTGCAGTGGAAATCACCTAGGCTGTCCCTTTGCGGGGCGTCGGGAGGATTGCAGTGCGGACTAAGTGGCAGTCGGGTACCGCGACCGGGTAACCGCGCGGCACAGTACCGAAAGGGAAACCGCCTCCATCGGCGACGAGAGGTGTGCTGTGGGGAAAACCAACCCGTACCTAAGCCGTAAGATTTACTCTTGATGCCGCCCTGTTCAGTCTTTACAAATTATAACGAGTGAGGAATCGTTTTGAGGGAAAAAGAGAAAAAGAAAAAAAGCGGAAATCATTGGCCGCTGCGTGTTTTTTTACTGGCGGTTGTGCTCTCTGCGGTGCTGAGCCTTGCATCCACCGGCGCCCTTTCCGGCGCGGGACTCCTTATAGCGCTGGTGGTGCTGGCGGTGTTCATCGCTCTGGGCATCGTGTTCGATATGATCGGGGTTGCGGTCACCGCTGCCGATCCCCGGCCGTTTCACTCCATGGCGGCCCACAAGGAAAAGGGCGGCAGGGAAGCCATTCGTCTTTTGAATGCCGCCGATCGGGTCAGCTCCGTTTGCAACGATGTGGTGGGTGATATCTGCGGGATCGTCAGCGGCTCTACTGCCGCGGTCATCGTCACCAGACTCCAGCGGGATTTTTCCACCAACAATGTGCTGATCTCTATTGCTGTTACCGCTATCATCTCCGGCCTGACCATCGGTGGTAAGGCGCTTTTCAAGTCGGTGGCGATCCGGCAGAGCACCCAAGTTGTTTACCGGGTGGCGCGCATCATGCATGCCCTACATCTCTTTCGCTGATCGAGGATTTTTATGATATTAGAACGCATGGAAACGCCCTATGACGTAAAACAACTGAATGATTCGGAAGCGCAGCAGCTCTGCGAGGAATTGCGGACGTTTCTGGTGAACGAGGTCTCCAAGACCGGCGGCCATCTGGCGTCCAATTTAGGTGTGGTAGAGCTGACCGTGGCGATCCACCGTGTTTTTGACACCTCACGTGATCGTCTGGTATTTGACGTCGGTCACCAGTGCTACGTCCATAAAGCCCTGACCGGCCGTAAAGCGCTTTTCGATACGCTGCGGCAGTTCGGCGGCCTTTCCGGTTTTCCCAAACCCTATGAGAGCCGGCATGACGCCTTTATTGCAGGGCATGCATCTAACTCCGTTTCTGTTGCTCTTGGCATGGCAAAGGCCCGTACTTTGCAGGGGGAGGATTATTCTGTCCTGGCTCTGATCGGCGATGGTGCCATGACCGGCGGCTTGAGCTTTGAGGGTCTCAACAACGCCGGTGCCAGCGGCGAACCGCTCATCGTGATCCTGAACGATAACGGGATGTCTATCGATCCCAATGTAGGCGCGGTATCTCGGTATCTGCAAAACTTACGCAATCGTCCCGGTTACTACGAGTTCAAAAAGCAGTACCGGGAAGCGCTGAGCAGTAATGCGGTGGGACGCAGGCTATACAGCGCGAGCCACGATATCAAAACCACGTTGAAAAAGTCGATTTTGCCTGAGTCCTCCATGTTTGAGGATATGGGCTTCACCTATATGGGCCCGGTCAACGGCCATGATATCATTGCCGTGACCGAAGCGCTCAAACACGCCAAGGAGCAAACACGCCCCGTCCTGCTCCATGTTCATACCGTCAAGGGGAAGGGGTATGATTTTGCGGAGAAAGATCCCGGCAAATTCCACGGTATCGGTGCCTTTGACCCCAAAACCGGCGAGCTGAAAAAGCCGGCAGGGGAGACATTCTCCTCTGTATTCGGACAGGAACTGGCAGAGCTTGCGCAGGAGGATCCTGCCATCTGCACCGTGACTGCCGCCATGGTGGACGGTACGGGTTTAACGCCCTTTGCCCGCCGTTTCCCCCGCCGTTTTTCGGACGTGGGCATTGCGGAGGAGCACGCAGTCGCTATGGCGGCCGGCATGGCGACACAGGGCCTGAAACCCGTGGTCGCCATCTATTCCAGCTTTCTGCAGCGTGCCTATGACCAGCTGCTCCACGATGTGTCTCTGTCCGGCGCCCACGTGGTGTTCGGTGTAGACCGTGCCGGCCTGGTGGGTGCGGACGGCGAGACTCACCACGGTGTTTTTGATGTACAGTATTTATCCACCGTACCCGATATGACGGTATTGTGCCCGTCAAGCTTTGCTGAACTGCGTGAGATGTTACGCAGCGCCTTATGGGATTACACGACCCCGGTCGCTATCCGCTATCCTCGCGGCGGCGAGGGTATTTACACCGCCTGCTGCGGCAAAGATGAACTGACTGAACTGCGCCCGGGGAGTAACGGTACGATCCTGAGCTATGGCATCCTGATAAACGAGGCCTTGTCTTGCGCTGAACTTCTGCAGCAGCGGGGGATCGAAGTGCGGGTCATTAAGCTGAATAAAATTACCCCTCTGCCCACAAAAATACTGGTAGACGCACTGGGAGATACGGATCGCCTGCTGATAGCGGAGGACTGCATTGCTGTGGGTTGTGTCGGCCAACGGATCGCCGCCGCCCTTGCCGCGTGTGGGAAATCCCCCAAACAGCTGATGCTGCGCAATCTGGGCGATAGGATCCCGCACCAGGGCAGTGTATCGGAACTCTACCGCACCTTTTCCCTTGACGCGCAAAGCCTTGCTGAAACAATGGAGGAAATGATCCATGAGCAATAAGAACAGATTGGATGTGCTCCTGGTAGAGCGGGGCTTGCAGGAGAGCCGTCAAAAAGCACAGGCGACCATTATGGCGGGCCTTGTCTATGTGGCAGGGCAGAAAGTGGACAAGCCCGGTACAAACGTGGCCAATGATGCCGAGATCGAAGTGCGTGGCAAATCTCTGCGCTATGTAAGCCGCGGTGGTTTGAAACTGGAAAAGGCTATGCAGACCTGGCCCATTACGCTGACCGGCAAAACCTGCGCGGATATTGGCGCCTCTACCGGCGGTTTTACCGACTGTATGCTGCAAAATGGCGCAAATAAGGTTTACGCCGTGGATGTGGGCTACGGTCAACTGGATTGGAAACTGCGCAGCGATGAGCGCGTTATCTGTCTGGAGCGGACCAATGCCCGGTATCTTACCCATGAGGAGATCCCCGATACCCTGGATTTCGCTTCCATTGACGTGAGTTTTATCTCTCTCAAGCTGATTTTTCCCGCCCTGTATGGACTCCTTGCAGATGGCGGTGAGATGGCGTGCCTGATTAAGCCGCAGTTTGAAGCGGGACGTGAAAAAGTGGGGAAAAAAGGGGTCGTTCGCGATCCTGAGGTCCATCTGGAAGTGCTGGAAAACTTTCTGATATATGCAAAGGAAAACCACTTTACAATACTTGGTATAACATATTCTCCCATTCGCGGACCGGAAGGGAATATCGAATATCTCGGCTATCTGCGCAAATCCGATGAGCCGGACGGTACTTATGATATCCGGGCAATCGTTGCAGCATCCCATGAGGAATTGAAGGAGGGCGGAAAAGAATGAAAAAAGTAATCTTATGCCCAAATCCCTACCGCGACAGCGATCTGTCCGTTGCCGGGCACGCCAAGGAGATCCTGGAGAGCATCGGCTTTGAAACGGTGGTCTGTCTGCCTTTTCACCGTGACGGATTTGATGAACAGCAGAACATCACCACTTCTCAGCTTCAGCAGGAGATCAAAACGGCGGATCTGCTGATCGCCTTCGGCGGTGACGGCACGATTTTGCATCTTGCCCGTACCGTGGCGCTGCATAAGGTTCCTGTGCTTGGTATTAACCTGGGCAATCTGGGCTTTATGTCAGAGCTGGAGGGTAATGAGATCGATCGACTGTATGACCTGAAAAACTGGGATTTCACCGTGGAATCCCGTATGATGCTGGATGTGACCATACTCCGTGACGGACGCCCTGTTTACAGCAATATCGCCCTGAACGATGCGGTCATTTCCAAGGGTTCTATTGCCCGGGTGGTACGCTTGGATATCGCCACGGAAGAAGGACGCCTGACCAAGGTCACCGGTGACGGTGTTATCATTTCCACCCCGACCGGCTCTACCGGCTATGCCATGGCGGCAGGCGGTCCCATTATTGAACCCACTGCCCGCAATCTCCTGATCGCGCCGATCTGCCCCCACTCTACCCGTAACAGCTCCTATGTTCTTTCGCCGGATCATGTGATCACGGTGGAAGCCGCAGATGCCAACCGTAAATTTGTCTATCTCTCTGCCGATGGCGGCAGAGCGTTCAGCCTGCGCAATGGCGATGTGGTCCGCGTTCGTCAGGCGAAGTTTGATACACAGCTGGTCCGGCTCAGCAAAAAGAGCTTCTGCGAGATCCTGGACAGTAAAATGGGAACGGAGGTAGTGCGAGATGAAGAATGATCGTCAGGAAAAACTGCTGCAGATCATTAACGAGACCTCCGTTGAGACCCAGGAGCAGCTGCTTGCAGAGCTCTCCCGCCGGGGGATCCGGTCCACCCAGGCAACGATTTCGCGGGATATCAAGCAGCTCCACCTGATCAAGGAGCCCACAGGCCAGGGCACGTATCGCTATGCGGTTTCTACCCACCGTGCCAGACTGAACTTTGCTGAGCGTCAGCGCAGGATTTTTCATGAGTGCGTGCTCCACGTGGACTATGCACAGAACTTGGTAGTTATCAAGACGCTGAGCGGCATGGCCAATGCGGCTGCCGCGGCTTTGGACGGCATGGAGTATGACCAGATCGTCGGCTCCATCGCCGGCGATGATACGGTATTTCTCGTCCTGCGGGATACGGACTCTGCTTTGGACTTTTGCACGGAAGTGCGCAAGCAGCTTCAATAAAGGAGGTTTCCGCCATGCTGGAAATGCTTCATATCGAAAATATTGCTATCATTGAAAGCACGGAGATCGTTTTTGAGCGGGGATTTAATGCCCTCACCGGCGAGACGGGCGCGGGTAAATCCATCGTGATCGACGCCATGAGTGCTGTCCTCGGCCAGCGCACCAGCCGCGATCTGATCCGCACGGGCGCAGACAAGGCCTTTGTCAGCGCGTGGTTTTCGGGTATAGAGCCGTCTTTATGTGAAGATCTGGGCCTTGTACCGGATGAGGACGGCAATTTGATGCTTCAGCGTGAGATCTTTCCTGACGGCAAGAATATCTGCCGGGTGAGCGGCAGACCCGTTACCGTTGCCGTGCTGAAAGCTTTGGGAAATCGACTGCTGAACATTCACGGGCAGCACGACGGACAACAGCTTTTGGACGAGGAACAGCATCTTCTGTATCTGGACCGCTTTGGAAAGACGGAAAATTTGATCACTACATATACTGAAAAGTATAATACCTTTACAGATATAAAGCGCCGGATCAACGCGATGCAAATGGACGAGGCGGAAAAAGCCCGCCGTGTCGATACGCTGAAATACCAGATCGAGGAGTTGGAGCGCGCCAAACTGCAAAGCGGGGAAGAGGAAACGCTCACAGCTCGCCGCAACTTGCTCCGCAACGGCGAAAAGCTGGTTTCCGCGCTGAGTGAGACGGATTATCTGCTCAGCGGTGACGATGCGGCGAACGGTGCGCTGAGCCAGATCAGGCAGGCGCAGGAGGTGCTGGCCGGTATTCGCACCCTGGGCGAAAGCTATGCGTCACTCTATCAGCGCCTGGCAGACGCCTACAGTGAGCTGTACGACATCGCCGATACCGTGCGTGACGGCAAAGAGACCTTTGATTTTTCGCCGGCAGAGCTGGACGAGATGGAGAGCCGTCTGGATCTGCTGTACCGTTTGAAGAAGAAATACGGCGCTACGGTGGAGGATATGCTGGCGTATCTTGATAAGTGCCGCGGCGAACTGGACGCCATTACTTATGCGGATGATACGCTGGCGCAGCTGGAAAAGGAGCTTTTCCGCGCCGAGAAAGCGGCGCAGGACGCGGCAAAAACTCTGTCAGATGCAAGACGTGCTTCGGCACTTGATCTGAGTGCCCAGATCCTGGAGGAGCTGCGTCAGCTGGATATGGCAAAGATCCGCTTTGAGGTGTCATTTGCCGAAAAGCCGATGGACGCAAGCGGCATGGACGATGTGCGCTTCCTGATGTCGGCCAACGTGGGCGAGGAGCTGAAGCCCATCAATAAGATCGCATCGGGCGGTGAGCTGGCGCGTATCATGCTGGCGATGAAGAACGTGCTGTCCGAGCAGGATCAGGTAGGCACCATGGTCTTCGACGAGGTGGATACCGGTGTTTCCGGCAGAGCCGCCCAAAAGGTGGCGGAGAAGATGGCACGCATCTCCCGCCGCAAGCAGGTTTTGTGCGTGACTCATCTGCCTCAGCTTGCCGCTATGGCGGATACCCAGTTCTCCGTGGAAAAAGGGGAGCGGGACGGACGCACCTATACCAACGTGCAGCGGCTTGACCGGGAACAGCGCCGAGGCGAACTGGCACGTTTGACCGGCGGCAGCCATGTGACCGATACGCTTTTACAGAGTGCGGAGGAGCTCCTGCGCGAAGCGGAAGCATTTCGGGAAACTTTAACTTGACAATAATTGTTTTTTTCACTATAATAGCGCCAATAAAAGTAAATAAACTACTGTGATGATGGGAATGAGTAGGGTACTCATACCGCTGCAAAGAGAACCTCCGGTCAGGTGGAAGGAGGAGAGCGGCGAGTACGCGAATTACCTCCTGGAGCAGCCCTCTGAACGCCGCAAGGTCAGTAGGTCGTGTCGGGTGCGCCCGTTACAGCGATAGGGTATGCTTGTACCCGATGAGGCCGTTTCTCGTGAGAGGGCGGCAAATAGAGGTGGTACCGCGATATTTTGTCGCCCTCTGTCAATCTGGCAGAGGGCGTTTTTTTCGCTCCGCTGTCAATACTATTTACATATAGGAAAGGATGAAAACAAGATGGGAATTTATGAGGAACTGGTGGCTCGCGGCTTGATCGCCCAGGTCACCAATGAAGAAGAGATCCGCGAGATGGTGAATAACGGCAAGGCCACGTTCTATATCGGCTTTGACTGTACCGCCGACAGCCTGCACGTGGGCCACTTTATGGCACTTTGCCTGATGAAGCGTCTGCAGATGGCGGGCAACAAGCCCATCGCCCTGATCGGGGACGGCACCACCATGATCGGCGATCCCTCCGGCCGTACGGATATGCGCCAGATGCTGACCGAGGAGACCATTGCCCACAATGCCGAGTGCTTCAAAAAGCAGATGGAAAAGTTTATCGACTTCTCCGACGGCAAGGCGCTGATGCTCCGCAACTCCGCCTGGCTCAAGCCGCTGAACTATATCGAACTGCTGCGTGAAGTGGGCGCCTGCTTCTCTGTGAATAATATGCTGCGAGCCGAATGCTACAAGCAGCGCATGGAGAAGGGGTTGAGCTTCCTGGAGTTCAACTACATGATCATGCAGTCCTATGACTTCTACTATATGTTTCAGCACTATGGCTGCAATATGCAGTTCGGCGGCAACGACCAGTGGAGCAATATGCTGGGCGGTACTGAGCTGATCCGCCGCAAGCTGGGTAAGGACGCCCATGCCATGACCATCACTCTGCTCCTGAACTCCGAGGGTAAGAAGATGGGCAAGACCGCCAGCGGTGCGGTGTGGCTGGATCCCAACAAGACCAGCCCCTTTGAGTTCTACCAGTACTGGCGCAACGTGGACGATGCCGACGTGCTGAAGTGTATCCGGATGTTGACCTTCCTGCCCCTGGAAGAGATCGACAAGATGGACAAGTGGGAAGGCGCCCAGCTCAACGATGCTAAGGCGATCCTGGCCTTTGAACTGACAAAGCTGGTCCACGGTGAGGAAGAGGCTAAGAAGGCAGAAGATGCCGCCAAGGCTCTGTTTGCAGGCAGCGGCGATGCCGAGAATATGCCCACCACAGAGCTCACCAATGACGATTTCGGCGGCGGCAGCATTGACGTACTGACCCTGCTTGTCAAGTGCGGCCTTGCCGCTTCCAAGGGCGAGGCGCGCCGTCTGGTGCAGCAGGGCGGTGTGACCGTAGGCGACGAAAAGGTCAGCGCCATCGAGACCACCTACGGCTGTGAGCAATTCACCGGTGACGGTATCATCATCAAGAAGGGCAAGAAAGTGTTCCATCGCGCCGTGTTGGTGTGATGAGAGAATGAAAAAAACAGCGCCGCGGCCGCGGCGCTGTTTTTATGGAAAAGGCTTGAAGAAAAGCGAGAAATATACTATAATAATTCGCAGTTTGAAAGAAACGAGCGACGATCTATGAAAACACATGACTTCTATTTTGATCTGCCGGAGGAGCTGATCGCCCAGACGCCCATTGAACGGCGTGACGCCTCGCGTCTCCTGGTACTGCATAAGATGACAGGGGAGTGTGAACACCGCCATTTCTACGACCTGCCCGAGTATCTGCGCCCTGGTGATTGCCTGATACTGAATGACTCCCGCGTTTTGCCGGCGAGACTGCTGGGTCAGCGCCTGCCGGGCGGCGGCGCCTGTGAGGTACTGCTTCTCATCGACAAGGGTGACAAGACCTGGGAGTGTATCGTACGCCCCGGCAAGCATCTGCGGACCGGTGCAAAGGTCAGCTTCGGCAACGGAGAGTTGACGGCAACGGTGACCGAGGTCCTGCCGGACGGCAACCGTCTGGTGAAGTTCGACTACGAGGGGATCTTCCTGGAAGTCCTGGATCGATTGGGGAAAATGCCCCTGCCGCCCTATATCAAAGAAGAATTGCAGGACAGAGAGCGTTATCAGACGGTGTATTCCAAGGTGCTCGGCAGCGCTGCGGCACCCACGGCAGGGCTGCACTTTACGCCGGAGCTCCTGCAGAAGATAAAGGATAAAGGCATCAAGATCGGTTACGTGACACTCCACGTGGGACTTGGTACGTTCCGGCCTGTAAAGGAAGAAGACATTACAGATCATGATATGCACAGCGAGTACTGCACCGTGCCGGAAGAGACCGCTGACCTTATCAACGAGACCAAACGAAACGGCGGGCGGGTCATCTGTGTCGGCACCACATCCTGCCGTACCGTTGAAAGCTGGGCGCAGGAGGACGGCACCATGAAGCCAAGTGCCGGCTGGACCAATATCTTCATCTATCCCGGCTACAAATTCAAGGTATTAGACTGCCTTATCACCAATTTCCACCTGCCGGAGTCCACGCTTATTATGCTGGTTTCCGCCCTTGCAGGGAGGGAACACGTGCTGTCCGCCTATGAAGAAGCGGTGAAGGAAAAGTACCGTTTCTTCTCTTTCGGCGATGCGATGCTTATTCAGTGAGGAATGCGATATGAAGACCTATTTGCTCCTGAGTTTATCGGCCGCAGCTGTGTGTGCTGCGGTTGCCCTCTTACTGGCTTTTACGGGGAAACGAAGCGAAATAAAAGTAACGATAGCCGGTATTGTAGGGGGACTGTCTCTGTTTTTGGTGGCGCTCTCCCTGTGTCTGGCATTTTTTGCGGTGTAGTATGTAACAGGAGATTGACGGATGTTCAAAGTCATTAAAAAGCAAGGAAAAGCCCGCCGCGGACAGTTTCGATGTGCCCACGGCGGCGTAGTACAGACGCCGGTATTTATGAACGTCGGCACCCAGGGTGCCATTAAAGGCGGCGTTAGTGCCATCGATCTCAAGGAAAAGCTGAAAACCCAGATCGAGCTGTCCAATACCTACCATTTGCATCTGCGTCCCGGTGACGACGTGGTGAAGCAGATGGGCGGCCTGCATCAATTCATGCGTTGGGACGGCCCGATTTTGACCGACAGCGGTGGATTTCAGGTGTTTTCTCTGGCCGGCCTGCGAAAAATCAAAGAGGAAGGGGTCACCTTTGCCAGTCATCTGGACGGACACCGTATCTTTATGGGTCCCGAGGAGAGTATGCAGATCCAGTCCAATCTGGGCAGCGACATCGCCATGGCGTTTGACGAGTGCGTAGAGAATCCCACCACGTATGAGTATGCAAAGGCGTCCTGTGAGCGTACCTTGCGTTGGCTGCAGCGCTGTAAAAAAGAGCACGACCGCCTGAATACGCTGCCCGATACGGTCAACCCGCAGCAGATGCTGTTCGGCATCAACCAGGGTGCAACGTTCCCGGATCTTCGCATTTGGCACATGAAGGAGATCGCCAAGATCGACTGTGACGGCTATGCCATCGGCGGCCTTGCAGTAGGAGAGCCTACCCAGACGATGTACGACATCATCGACGCGGTGGAGCCCTATATGCCGGAGGATAAACCGCGCTACCTTATGGGCGTGGGAACACCGAGCAATATTATCGAGGGCGTTGCGCGGGGCGTAGACTTCTTCGATTGTGTCATGCCGGCGCGCAATGCCCGCCACGGCAAGCTCTTTACCTGGGACGGCACCATGAATATCAAAAACGCCAAGTACAAGCTGGATCGCCAGCCCATCGATCCCAAGTGCGACTGTCCGGTCTGCAAGACCTTTACCCGTTCTTATATTCGCCACCTGTTTGCGGCAGAGGAGATGCTGGGCATGCGCCTGGCGGTGATGCACAATCTGTACTTCTATAACGATCTGACGCAGAAGATCCGGGATGCATTGGACGAGGACAGGTTTGATGCGTTCCGTGCGGAATACAGCGAGAAACTGAGCCGTCACGTATAAAAGTGAGAAAGAATTGGAAATTCTCTTGCCAAAGCGTAAAGAATTCTGTATAATGACACCATATTGTGAAAAAGGAGTAAACTCACATGTTTAATTTATTTGTTACAGCCTATGCCGCTGCTGCCGGTGGCGCCGGCGCTCAGGGTGGCGGGACCTCTACCATTCTGATGATCGTCATTATGATCGCCATTTTCTACTTCCTGCTGATCCGTCCGGAGAACAAGCGCAAGAAGGAAGCGGAGAATATGCGCAGCACCTTGAAAAAAGGTGAGTGGATCACCACCATCGGCGGTGTGTACGGTAAAGTCGTTTCTGTGACGGACCGTACGGTCGTTATTGAGACCAGCGAGGACCGTGTCCGCGTGGAATTTTTGAAGAGCGCCATCGGTCAGGTCGGTACGCTGGACCAGCAGGCGGCCGCTCAGCAGAGCGCCGGTATGTTCGGCAAGAAAAAGAAAGCCGCTGAAGCTGCTCCCGCCGCTGAAGAGGCTCCTGCTGTGGAAGAAGCTCCCGTCGAGGAGAACAAAGACGCCGAGTAACGCGGAGTCGTTCATAAGAAATAACCTCCCCCAATATACTTGTAAAAGTATCGGGGGAGGTTTTATTATGGAAAAATTCATTCGTAAAAACACCTGGATCGGTTTGGGTGCTGCCGTATGTGTTTTGCTGCTGGGGATCGCCCTCGGCGCTGTCCTTTTGAGTCGCGGTACATTGGGCAGCCAATCGCAGAGTACCTATCTGGTCGTGCTTTGCGGCGCGGCAGCGCTGCTCGGCTGTTTTATTGCGGCAAGAGGAAAGGGACAGCATCTTCTCCGCGCACTGGTCACAGCGGCGCTGCTCTATTTGCTGCTATGGATCCTTACGCTCATGGCGGATGGGGTCGCTGTATTTGACGGTTACGCCCTGCGCATCGGCGCCTCTTGTTTCCTCGGCGGCGTTGCGGCAAGCCTTCTCGTGCCGCGAAAAGAGGGAAAGCATCCGACACGGAAAGGGCGGAAACCGGTCAACAAAAGAGGAAAACACACGGTAACATAATGCGAGTTCATGGTGAAAATCACGAAAAACAATTTTTTGTGACTTTTTGCTTGACAAAATTCATTCAAAACTATGTTTTGAACGGATCGGGCAAGAATAGCAAGATATTGTGGCGAAATAATTTATATTTACCACATATCGGCGAAGATGTGCCAAAAAACAGGTATGATCCCCATGTGGTATAATATGTTAACATAATATTGTTTACATAACTATTTGACATAATTGACAAAATTGTTGCTTTTTTTCAAAAAGTCTTGCGAATTTGGTAATTTTACCATATATTATTAAGTACGAATGTATAGAATTCTATTTCTACGCTTTTCCTCATACGATAGCCTTGAGGTGAGGACAAGACATGAAGCGGCAAAGGAAAACGGTACATCGCTTGTGGGGATCCCCGGAATTCCGGCGCGTAATGACGTTAAGCGTTTTGTGTGCCTGGGGTATTCTTTCGGGATATTTTGCAGCCGGCAGAACGTCCCTGCAGGCCGTTGAGCAGCTGCAGGCGTATCTTGCCGCGTATGCGAGTTTGCAGACCTCAACAGGTAACGGCGCAACATTGCTGCGTGCGTTTGCGGTATATTTCCGCTGCTGTCTTTGCATCCTGCTCTTTAGCTTTGCGGCAGCCGGCCGTTACTTAATCCCACTGGTATTTCTTTTTCAGGGCTTTAGTCTGGCCTTTGCGGTCACATCGTTTTCCTGCTGCCTTACCGCGAGCCCGCTTGCGATTTTTTCCCTCTTTTTTTTACGCGCCGTGATTGTACTGCCGGTCACCCTGTATTTCGGAAGCGCTGCGATGCAATCAGCGGTTGCAAGGGAAAGCCATTTCAGCTCCGGCTTTTGGCGCAGGTTCGGTGTTTGTATTGTTGCATTACTGCTGGGTGTTATCCTGGAAACCACAGTCGTCCCGCATTTGTTTTCTTCCGTATTCCGATTGTAATCTATTTCAGAAAGGAGTGAGCGTATGAAGAAAGACTATGTAGAAGAATTTCGCCGTTATTTGACGGACGAAAAGCATGCCTCTCAGAATACGCTCAGTTCTTATCTGCGTGACATCAACCAGTTCCGTACCTGGCTGCTCTCCTCCACGGATATCCGGCTCGAAAAAGCGGATCGCGCCGTTGTTGAGGACTATTTGCATCATCTGGAACGCATCGGAAAATCTCCGGCCACTATCACGCGCTGCACTGCATCCTTAAAGTCCTTCTATGGCTATCTGGCCGATACTGGTGTGATCTCCGGCAATCCTGTTAAATCCGTAGCTACGGTGAAGCTGGAACGCAAGTATCCGGAGATCCTCACCAATAAAGAGGTGGAGCTCTTTTTGGAACAGCCCCAATGTGTCGACGAGAAGGGCTTTCGCGATCACGCCATGTTGGAGCTCCTCTACGCAACGGGCATTCGTGTTTCCGAGCTGATCGGACTCAACCTGGAGGATGTCAACCTGCCTCTTGCGTTTATCCGCTGTACAAGCCATGGGAAAGAGCGCATTATACCGCTCTATCAGGCGGCAGTGCGTGCCCTGCAGGATTATTTGGACAAGGTTCGGCCCCGTCTGATCGCGGACGAAAATGAGACCGCGTTCTTTGTCAATATGGACGGCGAGCGTATGAGCCGTCAGGGTTTTTGGAAGATCATCAAATACTACCAGGCAAAAGCCGGCATTGAAAAGGATATTACGCCTCATATGCTGCGCCACAGCTTTGCAGTGCATCTGCTGGAAAACGGCGCAGATCTGCGCTCCATCCAGGAAATGCTGGGACACGCCGATATTTCCTCCACCCAGATGTATACCCATATTATCAAAAAGGGCCTCAAAGACGTCTATAATAAGGCGCACCCCAGAGCTTAAAAAAAGGACGACCGACCGGTCGTTCTTTTTTCAAATTTTTCCTTGACTCTTACGCAGCGTCATGGTATACGCTGTGTTTATCCGGGAGGTGTGAGGGATGAAAACCGTAAAGGAAGTCAGTGAATTCACCGGTATCAGCGTGCGCACGCTGCACTATTATGACGCCATCTGCCGTCGGAAAGCCGTGAGGTACAAGCCATTGCCGCCGAATTGCAGCAGCACATCACCGAGAACTGTTATACCTGTACCAAGGAGCTCTTCTGCAGCCTTGGCGAGATGTATGTCAGCGATGAGCGATTTCGCCGGAACATTGACCAGGCAGCAGGGGAGGGCACAGCCGCCTTTGCATCTCAGGCGATAGCCATTTACTGCAGCAAATAAGAAAAACCGATTTCCCTGTATAACAGCAGGGAAATCGGTTTTTTCTGTTGCACTTTTGTACCTGATTTGTTATAATGAAACAACAGTACGATGTGGAGGCGTTCTTATGCGCATTTTGGGCATTGATCCGGGGGTTGCCATTGTCGGTTTCGGCGTGGTGGATCACGAAAAGGGACAATCGAAAATGGTGCAGTACGGCGCGATCAATACGCAGGCGGGACTGCCGCTTGCTGCCCGTCTTGTGCAGATCGAAAGTGATCTGAAACAACTCATCGATCATTTCCAGCCGGACGAGATCTCCATTGAGGAACTGTTTTTCAGCAAAAATATCACCACCGGTATCGCGGTGGCACACGCAAGAGGGGTCATCCTCTGTACCGCGGAAAAATGCGGCATTCCCATCTATGAATATACCCCCATGCAGGTCAAACAGGCGGTTGTGGGATACGGCTTGGCGGAGAAACATCAGGTGATGGATATGGTTCGCCGGCTCTTGAAGCTGAAAGCCATTCCCAAGCCCGATGATGCAGCCGATGCGCTGGCCATCGCCCTGTGCCATGCCAGAAGCAGCAGCAGCCTGCTGCAGCGTAAAGACCCCAACGTGAAGGAGACGATCTGATGTTTTACTATGTGAGTGGTATCGTTGCGGAAATGGAGGCCAACCTGGCGGTCATTGACTGCGGCGGTGTGGGCTATGCCTGTGCGACCACCAACTATACCTTGTCCCAGCTGAAAAAAGGGGAGAAAGCAAAGCTCTACACCTACCTCAACGTGAAAGAGGACGGCGTCGATCTGTTCGGTTTTACCACCCAGAGCGAGCTCTACACGTTCAAACTGCTCTTAGGGGTCAATGGCGTGGGGCCGAAAGCTGCTCTTTCCATCCTGTCCTCCACAACGCCGGGCAATCTGGCAATGAGTATTGTGATGGGCGATGAAAAGGCGCTTACCACGGCACCGGGTATCGGAAAAAAGATTGCCCAGCGCATTATTCTGGAGCTCAAGGATAAACTGAGCAAAGAGCAGGGGGGTGCCCCTGCCGCTGTGGACTTTGGCGGTGTGGCTTCTGCCATCGGCAGCAACAGCAAGGCAAAGGAAGCCTCGGAAGCTCTCGCTGTATTGGGCTATGGTACCCAGGAGATCGGCGCAGCGCTCAAAGGTATTGACATGGAAAGCCTGCCGCTGGAGGAGATCATCCGCCGGGCGCTCAAAAAGATGGTTCGATAAGGAGGGGATCGCGTGAGCATTGACTTTGGCGCAGATATCTATGAAGAACAGCCCATTGTAGCAAAGACGTTCCTCTCTGAGGACACCCAGGAAGTTTCCCTTCGGCCCCATACGCTGAAGGAATATATCGGCCAGGAAAAGGCAAAGCAGAATTTATCCATCTTTATCGAAGCGGCTCGCCGCCGTATGGAGTCCCTGGACCACGTTTTGCTCCATGGTCCTCCGGGACTGGGCAAGACCACCCTTGCCGGTATCATCGCCCAGGAGATGGGGGTCAATATTCGTATTACCTCCGGCCCGGCCATTGAAAAGCCCGGTGATCTGGCGGCACTTTTAACCAACCTCAATGAGGGGGATATCCTCTTTGTGGATGAGATCCATCGATTGAACCGCTCCGTGGAGGAGATCCTCTATCCCGCCATGGAGGATTATGCCATTGATATTATCATCGGCAAAGGCCCCAGCGCCAACTCCATCCGTCTGGATCTGCCCAAGTTTACGCTGATCGGCGCCACCACCCGCGCAGGCTCTCTGTCTGCCCCTCTGCGTGATCGCTTCGGCGTAACGCTTCGCCTGGAGCTCTATACACCGGAGGAGCTGTGCCGGATCGTCAAGCGCAGCGCTGAGATACTTAACGTACCGGTTGAGGAGAGCGGCGCGATGGAGATCGCCAGGCGCTCCCGCGGTACGCCGCGAATTGCTAACCGTATGCTGCGCCGCGTGCGCGATTTTGCACAGGTGAAAGCTGGCGGTGTGATTACCCGTGAGGTGGCGGATGAGGCACTGCAGGCGCTGGAAGTAGACTTCCTGGGCCTGGATCAGATCGACCGCCGGATGCTCCGTGCTATCATTGAGAACTACGGCGGTGGTCCCGTGGGACTGGATACGTTGGCGGCAACCATCGGGGAGGAGTCGGTCACACTGGAGGATGTCTACGAGCCGTATTTGATGCAGATCGGCTTTTTGACCCGTACTCCACGCGGCCGCTGCGTCACGCAAAAGGCCTATGAACATCTCCATATCGCTTATTTAGGACAGGAACAGATGCAGTTTTGACCACTTTCACATAAGAAATTGCGAAAAAAAGCAACAAATTTTACCGGATTACTTGACAAATTCTTTGGCAAAAAGGTATAATCAATGAAAGATATTGGATCAATGGCTTCATATACCCGGTTAGAGTCTTGCG
>R20__coassemble_177_pt1 | contig 50893 bp, 16 predicted proteins | sample R20__metabat2_high_PE_002 | metagenome-assembled genome bin R20 | reverse complement strand
GCAAAAAAAAGAATAATAGACTATAATAACCATGATTAAAGTTGGAATAGTAGGTGGAGTCTACCCTTTTTGAGCAAACAAAAATGAAAAGCGGTGGATTTTACACCGCTTAAGCTAAGTAATATTCTAAATCATCGCCCTTGAGTACATCAAGCACATAAAGGACTTCCTTTCCTTTATATATGACTTTCTTATAGATGACATAGTAGGGATGGGAATATAGCATTTTGCGATGATCGGAGAAACCCGGCAGGGGTTTGATATCACCGACAGGGGGATATTGCAGGACACCTTTGATGTCCCAGAGCATCTTTGCCATCTGCCGTTCCGGCAGAGAGCGAATGACCTGAATGGAGGGTTTGGAGTACAAGATCCTCATTTCGTTACTTCATATGCCGCAAGGCGCATGGCTCCTTTCTTTGTTACTTATGATCCAGCCAATGGCCGGGAGATCCGAAAAGTTTTTGCATAGCTTTGACGGTGACCACCCATTGCTTTCCGAATTTGACTATGTCCGTTCCCTCCCGCAGCCGACCGCTGGAGATCGCCTTTCGCAGCGTACTCTGATCGAGATGCCAGAGCTCAGCGGCATCGGAGCAGGAGAGCAGAGAGTCAAATGACGTCTTGACTGTCTTGCCGTTTTGCCAGAGTTCTTCGCGGCCGCAGTCCACGTATTCGTTCCAGAATACGGACTCGCCGTCCGGCGAAACCTGCACCCGGGAAAACTGATCCAGTTCGGCCAGAAAGTGCCGATAGTGATCGATGCTTTCCATCAACGGTTTTATATCGTATTGCTTTGTCGTGCCGTTCCGGAAACGGACCAACAGCTCATACCCGGTCTGAGGAACAACAGTTTTAATGATATGCGGCATAAAAATCCTCCTTGCCAGGCGGGGAGCGTGCCACGTGATAGGAGAAATACCCTGATTATTATTCGCAACAGATGGGGGTGTTTGCGGGCATTTTATGGGCAAAAACGCCATAAATGCCCTACAAATATAGTATAATTCACGATACCGTGAATGTCAAGCAAAAAATTATAAATTAAAATAATTGTTAAAAATTACACAAAAAGGTGACCTGAAACCCCGAAAAACGGGGGACAGGCGGAAGACATACCCGGAGGTAGAAAGATGAGTAAAAAAGCAAACAAGAAGGTCGACACGAAAGGAAAGCTGGCATGGGGGCTGTTTTGCCCGAAGAGCGGCAAAGGACTGGCTCTGCGCATCATTCTGGGGCTGTTAGCACCCTATGCATATCTTATGCTGTGCGGGCTGGTGTTTGACCGGTGGCTGAGACTCTACGGCATGACCACGTTCGTTTTCTTCTCTTACGCGATCCTGCAGGTGCTGGGCGTCGCCGTGGCGGTGCTGAGCATCGTGAGCTATAGGCGGCGGAAGAAGAGCGGCAAGCCTGCCGTTTCCGTAACGGAGTGCGTGATCGTCTGCGCTATCGTTCTGCTGATCATCGCCGGCGTGATCGCCATCTTGCTGACGAGCATGGGCAAGAACGAGGAGCCCCGGATGACAGGGACGGGTGAGCCGGCTGTCAGCGACGTGATCGAGGTCCCGGAGGCGGACGAGACGATGCAGGAACCCGTTGAGCAAGTGACGGAGCCTTCCGAGGAAGAGAAGGAAGAAGAAAAGGAAGAAGAATCCGAAGAGGAAGAGGAGCCCGAAGAGGAAGAGAGCGAAGAAGAGCAGAACTGAGCGGGCTGAGACATACATATTATATAAGGTAAAAACTGACGAAGGGAGAAGGCGACATGGCGGGGATCCGGATCAACGGCACGGACGTGAAGACAATTGAAGATGCATTCGCACTGCTGCCCCGGGAGATCCAGGATCACAGCCGGCGGGTGAGCGCTTACGCCGAGGCGGCGTTTGCCCGGGCGGCGGCCATTGACCTTTACATCGGCGAGGTGCGGGGCAGGACGGAACTGATCCGGGAGAACCGGGAGTGGGCAGGCCGGGCAGGTCTGTATCACGATCTGGGGAAACTGATGGACGGCGAGACCGAAGTGCCCGCCGAGCTGGAGGCGGAGCGGAAAGAACAGGCCCAGGAAGCCGGTATGGCAGAAGCGCCCGCCATGGACCATACCCAATGGAGCGCCTGGCTGATCCGCCGGCTGTATCCCAGGTTCAAACAGCAGAAAACCTATCACCAGCGCATGATGACCGACGGCGCTGCCGACCATCACGAGAGAATGGACGGAAGCGGAAAGCCGTGGGGAAAGAGCGACAAGGCGGTAGGATACCTGGGGCGCATCGTGGCCATTGCCGATGAGCTGGATCACCGGGCGATGGTGAAGCGGAGCGAGGACCCCATCGGCGACGTGCTGAAGGAGATGAAGAAGGAGAGCGGATACGACGCCAACTTCCTGAAATGCTTCAGCGCCAGCGCGGCAAGCCTGCGCAGGACCTTTGACGCCTACCGGGGCGAGACCTCCGCGGTCAAGCAGGAGGAAACGTTCATCAAGCGGCGGCAGGGCCGGCCGATGGAGCTATGGTACCGTCCCATCCGGGAGCGGCACACCAACAACCTGCTGTGGCAGGCGGAGATGCGGTTCCGCGGCGCGAAGGGCGAGTATTTGCCCTATGAGCAGATGCGCAAACTGATCAATTCCCGGAAGCTGGGAACGCAGATCGGCAACTACTTCTTATATGAATTGTGCGACACCGTGCGCCGCTTCAAGACCTGCGGCGTAGAATGTTACGGCGGTATCATCGAGCTGCCGGAGGGCTGGTTCAACCAGAAAAATCCGGTGGAGGTACTGGACGAGATTTTGAAGGACGAGGGCGTCGGACGGGAGGAGCTGTGTCTGGTCATTCCGACGGAGCTGCTGATCAAGCCGACGAAGACCTTTACCCAGAGCCGGGAGGCCATGATCCGGAAGGGTTACGTGCTGCTGACGCCGGAAGAGGCCATGAAAGCCCTTGCACCGGAGGCGGAGGCGCTGCGGCAGGAGGACGAGATCGTGGCCGCTGTGCTGGGTACCGCGGAAAGTGAGGCGCAGAAATGAGCCTCCTGAAGAAAAAAAACGCGGCGGAAGAGCCGGAACTGACTTATCAACAATTAAAGAAAGAGGCCAAGGCCGCGGCGAAGGAAGCCGAGAAAAACGGCGAAGCGGCCGTCAAGCAGCGGAAATCCGGTATGTCACTGCAGGAGGAGCGCGCCGCGGTAAAGGCCACGAAGGAACAGCGAAAGGCCCTGAAAGAGAACCTGCGGCGACAGGGCATCAAGAAACGCTCGGACTTTGAGATCTTCGCCGACGAGGTGGGGCTGAGCTACCCGGAGGGAACGACAGCCGCCAACATCGCCAAGTTCGGCGCCAAGATTTCCACCATTACCGGTACGGCGGTGGCAAGCCTGAACGTGTGGAAGGTGCTGCTGGGCATACTGCTCATCCTTGCCCTGGTTTTATACACCGCATACGTGACCGAAGAAAAAGGCCACTTTACCGTGAACGTGACGGCGGATATGCTGGAAAACGGTTTCCAGATCTCGCCGACGCAGGATTTCAGCGACGACGATACGCGACTGTTCGCCGAGGAGATCGTGAACGCCAATGCCACCAGCATCAACGCGATGAACCGGGGACTGCACGAGACGGACGGCGCCCACAACGGGCCGGGCTACATGGCCTATACGTTCTATCTGAAGAATAACGGCGAGGAGACCACCAACTACGGCTACACGGTGAACATCCTGTCGGAGACGCTGGGAACGGGCAAGGCCACCTGGGTGATGTTCTTCGAGGGCGACGCCCGGAAGAACGACCGGGGCGAGTTCATAAAGGACAGCGACGGAAACTATCAGTTCGACAGCCACCAGATCATCTACGCAAGAGCCCAGGATAACGGCAAACCCGAAAACCTGTTCGGTTACGATAATGCCCCCTTTAAGGAGACGGCTTACGACCCCGATGCCCAGTACTATACGGACATACTGAACGGGCAGACGGCGTACGGCATCAAGACCACGCCGTTTTTGGACGACTACACCGCCCTGCAGGGCTTTGTGGAGGACTTTGAGCCGGGCGAGGTGAAGAAGTACACCGTGATCGTGTGGCTGGAGGGCGATGACCCGGACTGCAACAACTCCATTCTGGGCGGACACGTGGGCTTTAACGTGCAGTTTGAACGTCTGGGCGAGGATCCCACCACCTTCTTCAAGGGCCTGTTCCGCGTGGAGTATGACAACACCTACTGGGCCGAGAACGTACCCGACACCGATACGAGCTATGCCGGTACCGGCGAGTGGGCCGACGAGGAGACGGCGGGCAGCAATGCCGCCGAACGGAACAAGGCCATGCAGGAGGCACAGAAGGCCACCGAAAAGGGCACGTCCGCCGACAGCAATGCGGTGGACAAAACGGCGGGATAAACCCGCAGAAAAAAGTTATTGACGAAGAACGCCGGAACGGTCCGGGGGGCCGACCGGACCGGGAAGGCGGGACGCGTTGATATAAATCGGCGGCGCAGCGTTGGGGGCGCAGAGAATAGTACTCGCGAGGATTCTGTACGCTCTGAGCGTCAGCCGCCAAAGAATCAAAACCAAAAAACTCTTCCCCGGACGGGGAGGAAAGGAGAAACAAACATGAAGAAAAAACTTTTTGTATCTGCCATGTCTCTGGTGATGGCCATCGTGTTGATGACCAGCACATCTTTCGCATGGTTCACCGTGTCCACGGCTCCGGAAGTATCTGACATTGACGTGACTATGACCGCAACCAAGAATCTGGAAATCGCAAAGGCCTCCACCAATATGACTACGGCTCCCTCCGAAGTCGCTGTGGGCGATGCCGGCGACGAAACCAAGTGGGGTGCTAAAATTTCCAGCTTTACCGCTACGGTCGACTTCCCGGCAATTAATGACAGTGGTATTAAGACCATCAGCTATGATGCCAGCGGTCGTGTAAACTCCGCCTATGTTGCGGCTACTGCACCCACTGCACTTATTGATGGTGTTGGTTACTATACGGCTGACATCAAAGCGGGAGATACTACGGTTAAATCCGCTGCAAAAGTTGCGGCAGTTTTTGGCGTGTGGCTGCGTTCCAACGTTGCCTGCACGGGTACTACTAATGCGGTTACTGTAAATACAACGGGCAGTGATACAAAATGGGATATCGTCCTTGCCGATGCAAGCGGCACGCCTCTCGCGAACAATAAGGTTGAACTTGCCGCTAATACAGCCAAGTTTGTCCAGGTTATCGTTTTCGTAAAGGGCAATGAGGTAAAGGCTGCTAATGTCGCTACGGATCTGAAGATCGAAAACGTAAAGTTGGAATTCAGCAGCAGTGCTGTTTCCGGTTCCTAATCTCCCTGCAAATCTTTGACACAACATTTATCTGATCTGACACTTTGAAACCGAAAGGAGGAACGCGGTATGACGCTCCGACAAAATAGCAAAAGCGTGCTGATCACAGCTGCCGTACTGGCGGTGCTGGCCATCATCGCGATGGTGAGCGCCACCTATGCCTGGCTGGGCGTTTCCCGTGTCCCCTTCATTTCGGACGTGGATGTCTCCGTCATGGTGGAAAGCAGCTTGCTGCTGGCCCCGGACGTGGACGGCAAACCGGGGGAATGGGACACCGTTCTGGACGCATCGGCCCTGCTGTCCGATTTTGACGGTCTGTTCCCCGTGACTTACAATCCCGGCGCTTCCGGCGCGCTGCCCTTCAGCAAGCTGACGTACAGCGCAGACGGACGCACCAACGGCGTCACGCCCGTGGAAGCTACGGACGTGAACGTGAAAAAAACAACCGATGAGAAAAACTCCCCTGCCGCGCGCGCGGCGGCAGGGGAGCCCACCGGCCGGGTCATCGCCATCGACTTCTGGATGAAGTGCGAGGGCGCCTCGGCCAAGGTGAGGCTCTGCGAGGCAAGAGAGCGGACGGACGGACAGATGGGCGCCGGCACCTACGTGGTGGGTGCCCCGGTGTGGAACGACAGCACCATCTCCCACGACAACGGGGGACACGGCAGCGAGACCACCATCCGCATGGCCTTTGACTACGTGGAGACGGACATGGAGGCCCAGGTGAAGTCCGGCGGACAGAAGGGCTTTCTCATGTACGAGCCCAACGCGGACATCCACGGTATGACAGCGGAGAGCGGCGAGGGTGCGGCGGCCAACGGCTATCTGGAAACTGAAAGCGTCAACGGCGGGCCCCTGATCGACAAGAGCCAACTGATCATCCAGAACGCCTCGAGGTGGAACGAGCAGACGCCGGTACTGCAGAACGCGGTCATCTACGAGGCGGGCAGCTTCGTGCAGAACCCGACGCTGTTTATGCTGGACGGCACCAACATGATGAAGATCCGGCTGTATATCTGGATGGAGGGTATGGACGCGGACTGCATCGCCGCCAACGTGGCCGATGAGGTCAGCGTGGTGGCCAATCTGCAATTCGGTCCCGAGGACAGCGCAACGATGGAAACCGGCATCGTCCGCCGGTAAGAGGACGAAACAAACGGAAGGTGAAAGGGGGGACAGCGGTATGAAGGACAAACTGGGCAGCAAGCTGTTTGCGGCGGGTATGAGCCTTGTGATGGCGATCGTACTGCTGTGCACCGGTACTTTCGCCTGGTTTACGGTGGGCACGAAGGCAGAGGTGGAGGGGATCTCCATCAGTTTCAATTCCGACGAGGCGTGGCCCTTTGAGGTGAGCCTGGACTACGGTACCCTGGGAGCGGACGCCACCTGGGAAAAGGAGCTGGCGATCACCCCGACTCTGACGGCCAACGGTACCCATCTGCCGGAGGAATTTTTGCTGCGGCCCATCACCACCTATGATCTGCAGAACTGGTACGTCACCGGTTACGATGCCTTCGGCAACACCGCCGGTTTCATGAAGGTGAAGCTGGAGGATGTGGCCAATCAGCGCAATACCTACGGCGTTGGCGCCGAACGAGAGGAAACGGAAAACTATCTGTACTACGTGGACGTATGGGTGCGGACCCGCAATCCGAACAACACCTACGATCTGCGGCTGAACAATCCCGGTTATCTGGACGGCGCACTCTATACCAATGACTGGGAGACCGACTACGGGACCTATGTCCTGTGGAAGCCGGTATGGGATAATACGGCAGGAGGCTATTCGGCGGAGAACAGCGCCATGGCCAGCGCCCGGGTGGGATTCCTGACCTATGACGATGACGACGAGCCCTTGAGCTGGTACATCTATGAGCCGAATGCAGACCTGCACAGCGGACTGGGCACCGTGGACGCGGGCAAGGAAGAGCTGACCTATATCAACGGGCAGACGGAGGATGACAGTACAAAGGTAAATGAGTACGTCACAAACGACGCGTTCCGCACCACGCTGGTACCCCGTACCGCCGACACGGAGGCGGGCTATGAGGTGGTCGAGCAGCAGACGGTGAAGCAGAAAGCGTCCCAATGGAGCGCCGCGGCACTTGCCAGCACCAGCCCCCTGGCGGTTTGGGACAGTAAATGCATCGGAAGTATCGGCAGTTTTTACGATGAAAACAACCATCCGGTGACGGATTTCGCCACCCAACTCCCGGCTATCGCCGAGAAAATAGATAAAGAACATATCTGCCATATCCGCATCTTCTTCTGGCTGGAGGGTCAGGACGCGGATTGCTGGAACCAGATCGCAGGAGGAAATCTGTATGCCAACCTGGAATTCCGGGGAGATATTACCACACCGCGAGGGGAACCGATCGATCCAGCTGAACCAATATCGGGGGATTGAGCGGCTGCCGGCGGCAAATAAAAGGAGAGAAGAAATCAGAGAAAACGCTATACAAGTTGACTAAATAGGAGTATAATATTCAGACGGAATTTTTCTGCCTGTCTTTCATCATATATTGAGTAAGTACAGAAAAATGCCAAATCAGTACATTTTTGGGGGATTTTTACTATGAAAGAGAACCAAAAAGAAGCGCAGAGCGGGAAAAGGAGCGCTGGCAGCATCATTGTGACCGTGGTGCTGGTGCTATGTATCCTGCTGGCGATCCTGGCGGGCTATTCGGCATTCGCGTCCAAGGCGGGCAGCGGCGTGCCCAGCGTCTTCGGCTTCCGGCCCTTTGCCGTGCAGTCCGACTCTATGGCGCCTACCTTCTACAAGGGTGACCTGGTGGTGGATAAGGCGGTGAAGGATCCGAGTACGCTGAAGGAGGGCGACGTCATCACCTTCTGGACTATCATCAACGGTCAGAAAGTGCTGAACACCCATAGAATCATTCAGATCACCGACTTCGAGAATTACCTGTATTTCGACACCAAGGGCGATAACAACCCGATAGCCGACAGCATCGGCGTACATCAGAACGATATCGTGGGTGTGTACCTGTTCAAGCTGAGCAACGTGGGCACGGTGCTGGATTTCCTGCAGACATCGCTGGGATTCGGACTTTGTATCGTGCTGCCTGTGGCGATATTCTTCATCTACGAGATCATCTCTTTCTTCCGGACACTGATGGCCTATAAGGCCGAAAAGGTGCGGCTGGAGATGGAGGAGGAGCGGGCCAAGATCATGGCCGAGCTGGCCGCTAAGCAGCAGGAGCTGGCACAAAAGGAAAAAGAAGCAGAGATCAAATGAGAAAAAGGCCTGCTTCTTTACCGACCTTTATATCGTGAGGTAAAAGCAGTATGGATGCATTTCTGAAATATTTTTATCAGGACGTGGGACTGATCTGGCAGAGTATCGTCAGCATTTTCTCGTCCATCTTCCAGACCTTCAATACCATCTTCAACTTCCCCATGCGTATGCGGATCGTCAAGAGCTACGGCGACGATCTGGGCGGCGTAGGCTGGGTGCTGGTGGTACTGTCGAATCTGCTGATCGCCGCGGTGGCCGGTATCATCATCTTCTTTATCGTGCGCGGCATCAAGCGTCTGGCAAAGCTCCGGGCACCCGCCACGGAGAATGAGAAGCTGCGCGCCGAGAATGCCAAGCTCCAGCGTGAGCTGCTGAAGCTGGGATACGAAAAGGACAAGATCCTGGCCATGAAGATGACCGAGCACGGCATTGAGCCTATGAAGGAGATGTTGCCCGGCATGGACATGGAGACCGAGGGCGAAGAGGGTGAAACGGATGAAAACGGCGAATACGTGCCGCTCAACCGCAACACCTTTGACGGGCCTCCCATCAATCCTGACGACACGCGTTTCTTCCGCCTGACCAGTGTGGATAACTACTACAAGACCACCTATCAGCCGCCGGAATACGATAACGACATCACGCTGCCGGAGTTCTGCGAGCGGTTTATGAACTTTGCCGCCTCCCGTTTGGGTCTGTACTACGATATCGAGACCATCTGGTGGTTCGTTTCCGCGCTGGGTTCCTGCCGACTGATCATTCTGCAGGGTATTTCCGGTACCGGTAAAACCTCTCTGCCTTACGGATTTGGTAAGTATCTGCAGCTGGACTCCACCATCGCCGCCGTGCAGCCGTCCTGGCGTGAGCGAAGCGATATTTTCGGCTACTACAACGACTTCACCAAGAAGTTTACCGAAACGGACTTCCTGCGTGCCGTCTATGAGGCGAATTTCTACGAGGATCCCCATATCGTGGTGCTGGACGAAATGAACATCGCCCGCGTGGAGTACTACTTTGCCGAGATGCTGTCCGTTCTGGAAATGCCCCGACCGGAGGAGTGGGTGGTGGACGTGGTTTCCACCGTGTGGGATAACGACCCCTGCCTGATCAACGGCGGTAAGATCCATGTCAGCCCTAACACCTGGTTCGTGGGAACCATCAACAACGACGACTCTACCTTCGCCGTGGCCGATAAGGTGTACGACCGCGCGATCCCCATCGACCTGGACAAGAAGGCACCGCAGTTTGATGCGCCGGATACTCCGCCGGTACATATTACGGCAAAGCATCTGCAGGAACTGTTCGATAAGGCTATTGCAGAGAACCCTGTGGATGAGGATCTGATGAAGAAGATGGCGGAAATGGATAAATACCTGATCGCCCACTTCCGTCTGTCCTTCGGTAACCGCATTATGAAACAGATCCGTCTGTTCCTGCCGGTTTATGTGGCCTGCGGCGGTACCCAGGTGGATGCTCTGGACTTCATGGTGGCTAAGAAGGTCCTCCGTAAGTTCGAATCGCTGAACCTGGGCTTTATCAAGGACGAGATCGGTAAATACATCCGTTATCTGGATAAGGTGTTCGGAAAAGAGAACTTTAAGATCTGTAAGGAATATCTCCATCGTATGGAGAAGAGCAACTGATAAAAAGCAAAGCGGAAAGAAGGGATCCCTACGGCAGCGAAGAAAACAGAAAATAAGAAGCCCCGTCGCCGTATGTGGATGGTGGATCCCATCTACCGGAAGTTTACGGCAAAAGCCTTTCAAAATCTGACTTCACCGGAGTTTTTCGAGTTCTTCATGAGCATGATGAAAAACGGTGAGCAGCAGTTTCAGTTTTCCAACCGCAAGATCAAGATCGACGTAGATGAATCATGGATCGCGATCATTGAGGATACCATTCCCGCTTTTATGGAGATCACCCGTAACCCCCGCGTGATCATTACGCAGGAAGAGTTGGTCACCAATGTGGTGCAGGCCCGTAAGATCGACTCTCAGGTGGTGCGCCACCTGTGCGCACACAGCAATCTGGTGGATGCCGTGGATGAAAACGGTGACGTGATCCCGTCGAAGGTGCTGAACATCTTTAAGGAGGAGTCCTGGGACACCTACGAGAACCGTTTTGTCAACACGCTGCTGCATAAGGCGTATGATTTTGTGGCAAAACGATTTCAGGACATGAAGGACGCCATGAACGATGAGTTCGGCGCCAATCTGGTGATCGATGCCACCGGCAGCAGCAAAATGGAGACGCTGGAGATCCACTCGCACATGAAGATCCGTCAGACGGACGAACTGGATGATGCAGATCCCAACAAGAGGTCGGCGTTTGCCAGAGTCAAGTATCTGTATGAGGCGTTGAACAAATTGCTGCAGACCCGTTTTGCCAAGGAAATGGCGAAATTCTCCAAGGTCTATCCGCCTCTGGTCAGCACTAACGCTATAAAAAAGAACCCCTATCTTCGCAAGTGCCACAAACTGTGGGATTTCCTGCTGGTCTATGCCGATGCCGGTTTCTCCGTGGAGATCATCGAGCAGAATCCGGAGATCAACCAGAAATTTGAGCAGGATATTTTCGACAATATCATGTTCACCTATCTGATCCTCAAAGGATATCTGGAGGACAACCGGGACCGGGCGCTGGACCGCAACATCAAGGCGCGGCGCCGTTACCTGCGTCCCAAATACATCAAGGAGATCATTGAGGAGATCGTTCAGGATTTCAATATGTCTGACGTGGAAGTAAGAAAGATCCTGATCGAAGAGCTGACCAAGGAACAGCTGCTCCGCGAGGAGCGCGAGGAACGCTACCGCTTGCTGGAAGAGAAGCGCCGTCTGGAAGAAGAGAAACGGCGCGAAGCGGAGTTGGAACGGGCCAGAATTCAGAAAGAAAAGGAACGGGAAGCTCGTCTGCGGGCACAGAAACGGGAAAAAGAACGGGCCCGCAAGGAAAGAGAAAAGGCAAAAGAGCTTATGCGTCTGGCCAAGGAGAAGGAACGCCGGGCCGCTGCCGATGCCAAGCGTCTGACGGCGATAGAGGAAGAGCTCCGGCGCCAGACAGAGAATATCGAGCGGATCAAGCTGCGGCGTGAAAAAGCAGAAAATGCTGCAGCAGCAGTGGCGGAAGAGGCGAAGAGCCCGACTGCCGGGAAGTCCGCCGCCAAGAAAAAGACAAAGACCGGAACGACCGGAAAGAAAACGGCAAAGACAAGCAGCACCGCAAAGAAAAAAGCCGCTGCGAAGCCGGCGGAAAAAGTCCAGGAGAACCGGCTGGAAATGCCGAAAGAATTCTCCCGGGATTTCGGCGGTAACCTGTCCGCAGCAGAACAAAGCGGGAAAGTAACGTATGATTGGCAGCAGCCGCGCAGAGAGCGCGCCAAAGCCGAACCGGTGGCCCCCACACCGGCGGCGGAGGAAGCGCCGAAGTCGGCTGAAGTCCCGGCAGAAGCCCCGGAGAGCCCGGCGGTAGAGGAAGAAGTGCAGACGCAAATGTCCCCGACAGAGCAGACGGAAGTCACCGCATCCCGTCTGCGGGGGTTCTTCCGGCGAGGAAATAAGAAATGACCAAAGTACAAAAACGGATCAACGCGCTGCTGACCGTGGTAATGGTGATCTGCGTTTTGCTGTGCCTGATCGTCTGCGTGCGTGTGATAGGAGGAAAAGACAACGCGCTTTTCGGCTATCGCAGCTATCAGATCATGACAGGCAGTATGGAGCCGACCATCCCCACGGGAGCGATCGTGATCGTGAAGGAGACGGATCCGGATGAACTGGCCGTGGGTGATGTGATCACGTTCCTCTCAAGGGACAAGAGCATTTACGGCTACGCAAATACCCACCGCATTATCGCCATAGAAACAGATGAAACGGGGCAGAGATGCTACGTGACCCGAGGCGATGCAAATACCGCAGAAGATAATGACCGCGTATATCCTTCCGATATAAAAGGAAAGGTGGTATTCCATATGGGTGGAACGGCAACTGTATTTCTGGAATTCATACGCACCAAGCTGGGCTTTGTCCTGGTGGTGTTGCTGCCGCTGATGCTGCTGATATGGATCTTTACCAAGGATTTCAAAAAACAGGTCAAGTCCTATATCCGCGGTGAAAATGTGGATACGAATACCGACAAGGAAAAATCCATTGAAGAACTGAAAGCAGAGCTGGCGGCACTGAACGCGGCGACCGAACAGGAGACCGTGCCGGAGAAATCCATTGAAGAATTGAAAGCGGAGCTGGCGGCACTGAACGAAAAGGTCGAGCAAAAGCCCGCGCAGTAAAAAGAACGGGATTTTGCGGCAAAGAGCGGAAAAACAATGATATCCAGCAAAAGAGCTGAAGAGGACGAGGCATATGTTACGGAGAAAAACCGAACAATTGCATAGGGAAGAGCAGGATCAGACTACTACTTCGAGTTTGACCATATTCCGCAGCAAGCTGAGACGACGCGGTCTTGCTCTTGGTGCGGCACTTGCTCTGCTGGTCGGTGTCCTGATCGCCGGTACGGTGGCATGGTATACCCAGTTGTCCAATATTACCGGCATGACGATGAACGCGGCGAAGATCGATATCCGTGCCAATTACGTGGCAGATACGGTAATCATTAACGCCGGCGACTATCTGAATGTCAGCGAAAACAAGGCGGCACCGGGGACCAAAGGCGTAATCCCCATCCGGCTTGATGCAGAGGGTTCAGAGGTAGACGTGGATTATACGGTAAGTCTGAACTTTTCCTCGATGGCAGATGAGTTTAAGAACCGGATCCGTTTTTATTACTATAAGGAAGTGGATGGAACAACCTATGAAGTGACTGTGGATCCCGCTACCGCTGCGGCTACGGCTTCTGCTATTTCGGGAAAAGTCGCTTTGGGTGCGGTAAACTACGAGTATATCTATTGGGAATGGGTATACGAGTTGGATGATGACTGGTTCTGCAGCGATGGTGTCTGGTATTATAAGGGAATGCCGGCGGCAGGGGATCCTCAGCGCACGAATGTCGATCTGGAGCCAAAAAGCAGCAGTGACGGTGCATCAGCATTTAATGACACTTACAGCACCACGAAATTTGCGAACGATGATCCGGCGTTTGAACCGGATTCTCCCGATGATACACCTCGATCCAGAGCAATGGACGCCTTTGATGAGTTTGACAGCCTGATCGGTACCGGCGAGGCAGATGAGGAATTGACGGCGCATCTCAACGGTGAAGCAACTACCTATCAATATAATGCTGAAGCAGAAGAGGGCACCGTGCCGAATTTGAAAGCGTATCAGCAGGCGATGCTGGTGAAGCTCTATGTGACAGGTGCCCAGGCTACGCCGATCCCTACCGGAGCTACTCCGGGGACGACCTCGGGATCCGGAACGATTTATCGGTAAACGATCAGTAAAAGCAGAAAAGAAGAATGAGAGAAAGGAGATGAGTATATGGCGCATCCTGCCAAGGAGCTTAATCCGGCGAAACAATCGGCGCTCGGGAAAAAGCTCTTTGTTGTGCTGGCTTTCCTGCTGGTATTGGGGATGTTGCTGCTTCTTATCTCCTTTGCAAAATACAGGAAAAAAATCGATGGAGAGATCCGCATGCCGGAGGCGATGAAGATCCAGGCCACATTGGTTTTGGATAAGAATCTCAGTGCAATGGAGAGCTTGGCCTCGAACAGCACTTATTTGGCAGATCTTCAGCCCGGTGATGAAGTAAGAAATTATCTTGCTGAGAATGATCCTGACCATAAATTAGTTGTAACCATTACAAACCACGGCGTAGTAGAGGGTTCTGAGGAATCGGACGAAAGAACAGAGTTAAAGCTGCGTTACAAGCTCTATTTGGAGGGTACAGGTCATTTGCCGTTGGAGTTCATCTTGGTCGATGAGCAGGACAACAGGTACCTCGCAAAAAAGACGGCGGAACGATACCATTTTTATCCGCTGACCAACGCCAACGGTGTGGAGACTGTTGGGGATACGGAAGCGGAGTTTACCATAGCAGAAACAGAAGATATTACCCAGATCTATACCATTTATGTGGGGTGGGATAACGGCGTCAGCGGAGCTGATGACGAAGCAAAGCTGCTGTCTGCCCAGGAACGTACCAGTACCGACTACCGAAAGGAAGTTGAAATGCTGACGGTAAGGGCAGAAATCGTGGCCGAGACAGCGGGTCTTGGCTATGAGTATGAGAGTGAAAGTGATTTGCAGCAAAAGATCACGGATCCTGTTTCCCAGCCATGACAAAGCAAAAACAGAAAAAGGGAGCAAAGGTGCTCCGGATCATATTACTGATGCTGCTGGCGATGAATCTGCTCATATTGTTTTTGCAGGCCAACAGTGACAGCGGATTGGTACCCAATGCGCCGGCGCTGCTGCAGGTGACCGGCGGCAGTATGGAGCCGAAGATTCATAACGGCGACGCGATCCTGATCGTGCCGACGCCGTATGAAAAGCTGGACATGGGGGATGTCGTGGTGTTTTATCGCGGCGGTGAACTGATCACCCATAAGATCGTCTCCCGCAGTGAGAGCGGTTTTGTTACCCAAGGGACGGCGAATCCGCTGCCGGACGGACTGATGGGCAGAGAGGAGTATCGGGCGAGAGTGATCTGCCGTATCCCTCTGCTGGGCAGTATCTGGATCATGTACTCCAGCGTACCGCTGTTTTTGTGTTGGATGGTACTTTTGATCTTGCTGGTTTTTGGCAGTGAGATATTCCCGGCGGTTTATGACCGCTTGAAACAAAAAAAGACATAAGCCGAAAAAGAAAGGAGGGTTTCTACCGTGAGAACAACGGGAAAATTTTGGAAATTTGTGAAGCGTTATGAGACCCGCCTTTTGCTTTTAGCTGTTTTACTGACGGCGGGAGCCGCACTGCGTACGGCGGCTTATGCGAAATATAATTCCTATCTGGAGGACAGCAGCAGCGCCGTAGCCGGTGATTTCTATTTTACCAGTGATTATCTGGCAGAAGGCGAGGGCATGACCCACTATATCACCACTTGGGACGGCAAGCACTATGACTGCCCGATTCGCATTCAGAACTATGAGAATTCTCTGCGATACAATCATGCAGATACGGATTTTTTCTATACCGTAGAGGGTGCGGTATATGTGGACGAAGCATGCACAACGGAAGATGAGTTTTATGGTGCCAATGGCATTAAGATTTTATATGGAGGTCAGTCCGATTCCGGCGTGGCAGTGATCGATGACGGAGTAAAGTATGGACTCCTGTGCGGAACAGAACAGTTTTCCACGGAAAACGGAGCCCAGACGATAAGAGTCAGCTGCGATAGAGATGTTCCGCTGCAAAACATGGAGGAATCCCGCTATTTTAAGGTGACGTTACGGACGGTACCGCTGTATAAAGCAAATGAGTTGAAAGACAGTCTGCCGGATTCTTTGAAAGAAAAATACGACACCACCAGAGGTGTATATTACGGCGAATTGACCTGTGTTTTTGTATTGACCCGCAGCACGGAAGATGCGCAGGTGAGTGAGGCGCTCACTATCGGTAATGACTATACGGTACGATATACCTTAAGATGTTCCAGCGGTAACGCGGACGTGCGTGTCTATTATGATCACACGAAGGTGATGCCAGATGGCGCATTGGGTGCAATCGGTATTGAGAATGGAGAGCGCTATATCACCACGCATGTGCAGTCCAGTGCAGAAACGGATTGCTACTTTTTCCGCTTGAACCTGGGAACAGCGATCAACGTTGGAGATATTCATTTCAAAGTGCTAAGCGGCGCTGAAAGTGAAGATGATACGGTGCGTGCCATCCATGCGCCCAGCGGATGGACGGTTACCGATATGAGCGGCAACGATTTGTCAGGCGGAGCAATGGCCAAGACCGTGGTCAAACTGATCCCGCCGCAGAGTTCTACTCAGGTCATTGCAGCGCTTTTGGTTACTCCTGAAGGATTAGCCACGCCTATCAATACGGCATTCGTAGAGGACGGCAACTATTACTATTTTGAGATGCCCGGCAGCGCCGTGAACGTTACGCCGACATGGCATTACACGACCCGGATAACGGTAATACCGGAAACAACGCCGGATGGTGATATAATTCACGGCCAGATTGTCCAGCCGTCCCCGGCGGCGGCGGGCGCTGCCGTAATGCTGACGATACAACCGGATGATGGATACCGGTTGGATACCATTTCGGTAAAAGACAATGCAAACGAAGCTGTAAACCTTACAACTATTCTGGATGGACTGACCTACCAGTTCGCCATGCCGGCGGGCGGCGCAAATGTGTCTGCCAGCTTTGTGGCAGCACAAGCGCCCGAGGAGCCGCAGGAATAAAAAAGAAAACAGCAGTATATATATCCCTGAAATTGAAAGAAGATAGATATGATGAAGCCAACCGAATCTTTGCTTGAAAGAATCAAACTGAATATAGATACCTGCAAACGTTTGATCGCAGGCTTGTTGGCAGCGTGTATGATATTGGATCCGCTGACGGTGATCGCCTATGCCATAGAGGATGATCCCACAGCAACGCCGTTTACGTTGGAGCTGGTGAATCCGAACCAACCCAACTCGGCAGCTAACCCATACCTGCTCCGCGGTGAGGAAGGACTGCGCAAACTGGCGTACAATATGAGCGTGCAGAGCTACTACACGGTAGGGAAGTATTTCCGCCTGGAGAAGGCTCAGGAAACCGAAGATGCGCCCACCCCGATGCTGATGGCTAACGCGCTGTACTCTGCATTGACGCTGCTTTCCGGAAAACAGGAAGACATTCAGCAGGAGGCGGAGGAGCCGAACCTGCCTGCTGATATCATAGCGGATGCCGGGACTGACGTAGAGGCAAAGAACATTACTGTTGAAGAGGCGGATTTAGAGCAGAATGATGCGGGTCTGCCCTCTGACAACGCGGTTATGGAGGCTGAAGCGGCAAATTCGGCAGATCAACTGACAGAGGAAGTCGAAGTGCCGGAGACGTCTGAGGCATCGGAAGTGCCGGAGACGCAGGACGTTGAGCTCCCCGCAGAAGCGGAGCCGCAGAAATCTGATACCGCTGTCAATGAAAATGAGGAAGTCTTGCAGCCTCAAAATGATATTGAGGAATTGGGATCAGAAAAAACCTCCGGGGATTCTTATAGGGATTATATCGGGGAATTCAATCTGGATCCCGATACGCCGATTAATACTCTGCTGGACGATCCTGCGCTTGAGAAGGAATTGCCGGCGGAGGAATTTGCCGTTATTCAGACGATCAGAGTTTCCTTTGCCAATGCATCTTTGGGAGCAGTTTTAACGGCGCTTGATGCGGATATTTATATTTCCGACTTGACGGAAAATTATCTCGTATTGGGTGATCATACAGATCCTACCTGCTATTTCTACGGTCAGATGGACTTTAACGGCTTGACCGTAGTAACGATGCACCCGTTGTTTGATGCGGTATCCAATGGGGCTAAATTGTGCGATGGATCTGTGGATCACAGCGCGAAGATCTTTGTGTATGACAGTTTTGAAGAGGGAGACGGTGAAAGATCGCTGCAACAGAGTTGGGGCGGTCTGGTTAACTATGTCATTGCAGGGGAGATCGGCGCCCATGGCATTACTTCCGATACGGTTACGTTTGAACGGATCGTTCTGACGGCGCTGTTGAGCAGACACCCTGAAACGGAAAGCATTGAAGAGCCGGAGGAGCCGGAAGAACCGGAGGAACCGGAAGAGCCGGAAGAGCCGGAAGAGCCGGAAGAACCGGAAGAACCGGAAGAGCCGGAAGAGCCGGAGGAGCCGGAGGAGCCGGAGGATGTCGCAGTAGGCGGATTGATCGGTAAAGTGATCAATCGACCGGATTACAATGCAGAAGACGGTGCTGAACTGCGTCAGCCTTATGAATTTAAGGTGGAACTGAATGCAGTTTATCTGCAGACCGATGATAAGACGGCTCCGGAGCTGAGTGCTGACGTTTCCGCCCTGGGCGGCGTAATCGGCGCTTTGGAGAACGGTGAGATACTCAGCGGTGAAGAAGGACAGGGATACAGCAATCCCATAAAAGTAAATGTCAGTGCTCCTGCGGGAACGGCGATTTCTGATACGTTACGTATTTCCGGCAAACTGGACGGTACCGGCGAGGTCGGCGGTATCATCGGCCGCATGAACGTAGGTACTTCTCTGTGGTTAGGCGGCAACGTCTATCTGCCCAGCATCAACAGTTATAACGGTGAATTGCCGGGCCTGTACGTAGGTAATGCCAACCAGGCGCTGCTGGCTGTTAAGCAGGGCATGAGGCTTTATCTGACAGATCCTACCGGGACGAACGGTACCCGGGATCATCAGCAGTACTCCTACCTGAAATACGGCAAGGATGCCGAACACGCGACAGAACCGGTGGAACCGGAGATTGCACCGACGAACCACGGTACGATCTATGATTTTTCGCAGCTGCAGAACGCGTTTTCCGGTAGTGAAGGTATCCGTAAAAACGGCGCTGAATATGAACTTAAGGGATACGTCGGTTTCCTGGCATTAGCGGCTGCTATCAATACGATGGACCACGAGGTATTGCAGCTGTTTGATGCCAACGTGGGGACATCCTATGCGGATCGCCTGGCCCTGCGGAATCAACTGAGTTCCGGAACATATGTGGTCAGCCAAAACGTTACCCTGTCCCAGAGAGGATTTATGGGTATCGGCTACTACGAGAACGAGAATGCCTATATTGGGTTTAGCGGGAAGCTGTTAGGCGCTACGGCAGGTTCCGACTATCCCAAGATCACTTTGCAGATTACCGCCACGATGCCCAACGTGGCGCTGTTCCCCTTGCTTTTGGGGAATGCAGAAGTTGGAAAGCTGAATCTGGACGGTGATATCCACACCGATTATTCCGGCGCGGCAGCAGTCGCGGCGGCAGTTGGCACGCCCATTTTAACGGAAAACAGTGCGGTTTATATTCACGATATTAACAGTAAGGTGAATATTAACAGTACGTGTTCCGGCGTGGCCAAGGTGGGCGGTATGATCGGCGCAACTGATTTTTCTGCTGTCAGCAGTGCGTCGGTGAAGCTGGAGAACATCCATATTTCCAGCACCGGTTATCAGTGCTTTAGCCCCGATAACGCGGGTGCCGCTGCAACTATGAGCCCGGTGTCTCAAATGGGTCCTGATGGCAGGATCAGTGTGTCCGGTACTCAAGCCGGCGGTTTGATCGGCCAGGTGATCGGTACTCATCAGAACAGTAAAACGAACGCGCTGACTTTGGATATCTCCAACGTACTTTTCGAAGGAACGGTGTGCAGCAACAACAATTCCGCTTCTATCCTGGGCGGGATCATCGGCGCTGTGGAAGTACTGGATGATGATGATACTGATGACGGTCAGAACGTCACGCCTACTGCGTCCAAGCTGGGGATCCGTTACAACACCACCAAGCTGAATGCAACCAATGTGATCATCAATGGTGCTATTCATGCCAAGGGTGAGGGAGCGGGTGCTTTTGCGGCCACCCTCGATGGTGTGACAGCCTCCTTTGGCGCCGCCGGAAAACCCATTCAAATCGGGACCGTCCTCACCGGGACTAAGGGTGCGGCAGGTCTTGCACAGAGTATTTCCGGTGAAGCAGCGGTAAATGCCATAGACTTTAAGGGCGCACAGATCGACGTCAATTCTGACGGTGTGGCCGACGAGGCCTACTCCGGTCTGCTGTTTGGTGACGGTACCAATGCCTGGATCGATGTTGATTCGACGAAACTGACGGTTACCGGTACCGCGATCAACAACGTTGACTCGACCCATTACGATGAGCTGGTCGGTACAAATCTGACCTTTGACGAAGAAAAATACGTAACGGAAAAGTATCTTTCCGGCGGCGTATTGAATGTTCGCGGGACAACGAACTATGCCGAAAAGGCCGGGGTCACCGGCACGTCTTTGACCACTCGTTACTATTACGGCTTGGAAAATGTCCTTGTGGCCGGCAATAAGATCAGCGGCAAGGGCACGGAGAGCGAACCGTTTATCATTGATTCTGTGGCAAAATGGCAGATTTTGTCACTGCTTAACTATTCCTCCGCCAATATGGCGTGGAAACTGCTGGACTACTTCCCCCAGGCGGTATTCCCGGCAAATGCCACGACGTCTGACAAGATTCTCTATCTGAAGACGGCAGTATATCAGCTGAGTGACCTGAACCTCGGCACCGCCTCTGTGTTCCCCATGAGCGTGATCGGCGGTACCTACAAGGGAAGTACGTCCGACACGAAAATCACCTTTAACGCACCGGCAAGCGCAAAGGCACATCAGCGTGATTTGCAGGCCGGTATGTTTACCACCGTAAACAGTCTCAAGGCCGGCAAGTTCATATACGTAAAGGACCTGACTCTGTCCGGTGCCGTACGCGGTACGGCCGGAGCCGGTGCCATCGCCTCTGCCGTTGCTTTGGACGACGACAGGGTATTTCCTGCTGCCTATAAAGCCTATATTGACGTTCAGAACGTAAAACTCGTCAATCTTACCAGCGGCGATAAGGCGACCAACGGCACGAATCGTACAGATGACGGCTTGCTGTTTGGCTGGCTGGCCGGCGGCAAGTATAATGTGGATACGGTGAGCGTGGGTGCCGGTAACAGTTCTGATGCTCTGATTGGCTCTGTGACGGCACCGGATAACGGCATTCCGCTGGTTCAGTTCTGGCGGGTGAATTTCGGCACGGCTCTGGGTGATAAGGCTCAGCCCGGTGATGAGGCATTGAACTCTGCATTTATCCAGAACTTTGATTCTGCCTCTGCGCTTGGTTACTATTACTATTCCTCTATGGATGGCGAGGAGTATCAGTTTGAAGTGGTTTGCGATGCCGACGGCAAAGCGGTGGAAGTGCGCGATGCCAACGGTTATGTGACCACCCCCATGAGAGAAGCGGAGAGCAATGTTCCTGTATTCTCTCACGGTGCCGGTACGTTTATTATCAACCCGACGTTGGAAGGTTTGACGGAGGGTTATGGTACAGCCGAAAGCCCGTATCTGATCAGCAACGCAAGACAGCTATATGCCATTGCCGAGGCGCTGCGCAGCTGGGACGATACCGCTATTGCGGAAAATCTGCCGAAGATGATCCCCAATATGACCATGCTGCCCATAGGTGCCGACGAGGAAGGGGCTGACGCGGGAAGCGGCGAAGAGCCCGAGGAAGAAGCACCGGTTTCCTATGCCATCAAAAACGGTGATATAACGCCGGAATTTGAAGGAAAGATTTCTGAAATTCTGGAGCATCTGCGCACGGCCCATTACCGGCTGACCGGCCATCTGGATATGGCCACCAATAGTTATGGCGGTGCTGACGATGCGCTGAGTAATACCTATATCGGTATTGGTACTTACAACCATCCGTTCGCGGGCAATTTCAATGGCCGCGGCTATACGGTGCTGCTCAAAGATCATGGCCTGTTTGGTTTTATTGACGGTGCGGCGATTTCCAATTTGACAGTCTCCACCGCGAATAACACCTATGTGGACGTATCTGCTTTGAGCCAAAAGACCGGCATCGGTGTTGGATCCGGTCAGACTGACGAATACTACGGTGCGCTGGCTGACGTGGTTCTGGGCGGCGACAACTATGTGTCCAACGTCAACATTTCGGCCAAGATCAGCATTGGTGACGGCAGCCGCGAAGACCTGTATGTCGGCGGTTATGTCGGCTATATGGAAGCCGGCACGCTGGTACTGTCGAACCTGGCAGATGGGTTTGCAGATAACTTTAAGATATATGCCAACGGTACACCGGTGGCGGATACCACCGGCGAGCGCTATGCCGGTATCTGCCCGTTGGTGCGGGACGGCTATATCATCTATGAAGGCGATGACGTGGATGCCACCGTTGTGCTGGGCGGATTTAACCTGCCCGAGGCTACGGTAAACAAGAGCTATTCCGACATTTACATTTCCGGTCAACATCCGGACTGGATCTATACCTATGCAAAAACCGCGGATACCACCGGTCTGCCTGATGGCATGATCCTGGACGAGGACGGCAAACTGCACGGCAAGCCCCGGGAGGGCGGTACCTTTACCTTTGCGGTGACTGCCAGCATGAGCGGCAACGGCCTTCTTGCCGCAGACAGCCACGACTACGCCATTTATACCCTTGTGGTCAACAAAGCAACGCCGCCGGCTATTGTGCTGAGCGACGAGTGCCGTGCTGCGCTGAATCAGATCTATTATGACAGTGATGTTATCCTGGACGTGACAACGCCGCTGTACGCACTGGGAAGCGATCCCGCTGTGGACGCTCCTCCGGCCTCTTTGGTGACGTGGGAGGATGAACAGTATCCTGCTCGTTATACGCATCAGCGTGAACTGCAGTGGAAGGTGACCCGCGGGGAGGCACTGGTGGAGATCACCCGCGATGCGCAGGGAAGAGTCAACATTCATGCCAGGGATGCAGGCAGTGTTCATGTTGAATTTACATATCCTGCGGATAACAACTATAATGCCGGTACCCTGTCTCTGGATCTGACGATTCTGGCGGCAGATCTGACATTTATGACCGACCATTATACATTCCGCCAGGGTGAGAATACCCTGCCGACAGGTGTGGGACAGCTGTGGTTGGCCGGCGCCAACCGTCTGGTGGAAAAATATGACGATGCTGCGGCTCTGACACGGGATGAAGACGGGCGTATTCTGATCTCTGAAATGGGCGCAGCGCCCAATGCTGCTGCGCAGGCATTTTTGAATGCGCAGGGTTTGAGCGTCAGTACGCCGACGATCCGAGTTCCCTCTGCTATCAGCAGTTACAGCGCCTCCACGGCCGCGGGCAGTTATCTGCTGGCGGTGAATCCTGTTGCCTTCACGGACGATTCCCCCATTAAGAACAGTTATTCCATCCTGTACTCCCACGGTATCGTCAACGTGGAACGCCGTGACGTGGTCAGTGGGGACTATGAGGTGCAGTATCTTAACGGTGACGATGCAGGTCAGGTGGCACATATCAGCGAGATGGGCTGGTATAACCGCCCGGTAAAGATCGTTCCCGCCGGTGAATACGATCAGATTTCCACCGATAAGACCAACTGGAGCAGCAGTTTGCCCTTCAGCACGGAAATGAACCGACAGGTGTCGTTCTATGTAAAGAATACGCAGACGGGTCGTGTTTCCGAATTGGCTGTGATCCCCATGCGTATCGATATGACAGCCCCTGTGGTCCGGCCCCAATACGTAAAGGCTTCCAATCTGAGCGCTGCCACGCCTTATGTGGGTACCAACCAGGGTCCCATCAGCTTGGATCAGAGCATTTTCGGCGCCGTTTTTACCACGGATCTGAAAGTGAAGAACGATATTTCCGATAAGGATTCCACCGGTGCAGAGACCCTGCGGTCCTCCGGCGTGCGGTATCTGGAGTATTGCTTCTTCCCGGCGGATACGGCTGACTATACGTCCTATGATGTCTCCTCGGTGAAAGAGGATACGGAGCTCCAGTGGATCCGCCTGAAAAATGATGAAATGCTGGATGCGCTGGAAGCGGAAAAGCCCCGGGGCATCTGGTTCGTTCGCGCCATGGACTATGCGGATAACCTGTCCGCACCTATGGTGATGGAGTATGCCGGCAGCGGTGCCAGAAACGGTGCCTATGTCATCGATAAGACAGCACCCGTTGTTACCATCGGCAATGCAGGCGGTGCGCTGGATTACACAAATTGGAAAGAATACGGCACGGGTATCCCCGAGATCCCCGTGGTCGTGACGGATTATCGGGAGGGACATCCCGGCAATACCGGTGTGGCTTCCGTGGAGTATGAAGTCAAGTATACCGCTCCCGGCAGCGCGTCCGTCACCCAGACGGAGAGCGCGATCCTGAAAGCGGCCGAGGTGATTACAGATCTGGAAACAGAGAGTGACCCGGAATCCCCCACGGATAATCCGACTCAGCAGATCCAGGAAGAGTATCAAACCGGCAGTGAAGGGACAGATGTGATCGATCTGGATGCGCTTTTTGCACCGGATGGCGAGGACTATGCCCCCGACGGTACATACGTCGTGACAGTCACGGCGCTGGATAATGCCGGCAACAAGACAGTAAAAACAGTCACCGTCCGAAAAGACAGCATTAAGCCCGACGTGAAACTGACGGTTTCCGACGCCAGAGCAGAGGCAAACTATAATAACCATACCGCCTCTCCCGGCGACGTGGATTGGCACAAGACGGAAGTTCTGAAAATCAAGATCGACAATCTGGTCGATGTTCAAAATCGTTCCGGTGTCAAGACCATCAGCCTGTTGGCCAAGGTCATGGACGAGAGCATCTGGAACGCAGAGACCTGCGTGGGCCAGTATGCTGATTCTGACGTGACCAAGATCACCGACCTGCAACTGGGCGCGGCGTATGATGTCCGCGAAAACCGCGGTCTGAGCACTGCGGAATGTGAAGCCTACGGGATCCCTGCGGCTATTGACGATGATACCATTTATCTGGTGGTCTACGAGAGCGCCATTTATACGGCGCTGGCGGAAACCAATTCTGTGGCTGATGTGGCGGATACCTACTCGGCAAATCTGCACAACAGCACGGAAGATACTGAGCCGGCAGAGGGTGAAAACCCCTACGTCAACGATGATGCCGTATATACCACCCCCTGGATCGACAACGTGACGCCTCAGCTGTCTGTGGTGGGCGTTAAGGTGGTCAGCTCTGCCAATTATGAATTCAGCAAGGCTTCCGGCGAGAACGTGGAAGTGACGGCAAAATTCAAGGCAGGCACCGTGATCCCCCGTTCCATCTCTTACCTCTATGTCACGGATAATAGAGGCAGCGATGTCTCTGTTTTGAAAAACGCAGATGATGAGACGATACCTTTCGTTGAATTGGCGAGGGATACCGTCAGCTTTGTCATGCCTGTTTTCAGCGTGGAAGACGGCGAGGCCAACATCTGGGATTACAAGTTCCGTATCGTGGGCAACAAGGGTGACGGCTACGAGGGAACAGACATCGGCAGGATCATCTGGGTGGATAAGAATGCCCCCGTGATCACCAACGTCTCCATCGGCAACAATCCTGACCCGTTCCAGGATCTGGCGGAGAAGGTGCTGAGCACGCTGACCGGCGGTCTGTTCTTTGACCATGCCACGGTAAAGGTGATGTTCAGCAATCTGGACGATACGCCGGCGGGTGGTGACACCAACGATCTGAAGGATCTGACGGTGAGGTTCCTCAATGAGGATGGCTCTACCTATGCAAGTTTCTCTCCCATAACATATACGCAGGGAAGCTATGAGGACGGTTATTATACCGGCGGCAACACCTATACCTTTGATATTCCCAGTGAACTGATCGCCAATGGTTTTGGAGGCACCCTGCAGATGGTGGCGCAGGATATGGCGGGCAATCAGTCTGATCCGTATGAGACTCACCAGCAGTTCATGGTGGATAATACGGCGCCTACCTTTACTCTGGAATCGCAGGCTTATGAGATCTGGGCAGCTAACGATGCCAAGGTCAGCGTCCATGGTTTGCAGGATCAGGGCGCGTATAAGACCGGCATCGACCACTTGGACTTCTGGGTCGTGGATACGGTAATTCCCGGTGTTGCCGGCAACAGCAGCGCTGCGATCCAAAAGGCCAATGAGCAGGACGCACCCGGCGATAAACTGTCCATTGAGCTGCGCCGTGATCTGACACCGGAAGAGGTGGCAGCCGCCGAGGCGCAGGGCAAGTGGGATAAGACGGTCGTTGACGAGACCAAAATTGATGTCAACGGAGATCTGATCGGCGATTTCTATGATCAGTCCGACAGAAAGATCGGTGAAAACGGCAGCCTGCTGTTCCAGGAGAATGGCGAACATACCATCTTCGTCCGCGTATATGACCAGGCGGGGAACTTTACCACCCGCGCCGCGACCTACAAGAAGGACGATACGATCCCCAAGGTGACAGATATCACACTGCTGGACTTCACCGATAAGGACGAGATCGTGCACGACCGCAGTTTGTATGTGGAACGCACAGGTGCTTATGTGGCACCGACGGAGGGAACGCATTATGCAGTCGATTCGGAGACCGGCAACATCATTCCGGTATCCGGCGGAAGTGCGGTGCAGTCCGATTCCGGCGCGTTTGCCATTCTCTCGCCTAACGGAACAGGTGAGCGTTTTGCCAACCTGGGCGATACGCTGCGCTTTGCACTGGACTTTGATAATGTTTCCGAGAAGGTGAGCAATGCGCCTGCCGGAAAGACGATATCTCCCTATCTGATCACTCTGACCGGTACCAACGTGGACGGCCAGAGCGTCAGCGCGTCCATTGTGGTGGATCGATACAGCCAGAACCTTGACTGGCTGCTCAGCGATCTCTACGATGCCTTGGGCCAGAAGAATCTGAATGCCGAAACCTTTACGCTGACGGTACAGGCCGGCTACAACGGAGAAGACAGACCGGCCGGGACTCCCGAGGCCAGCGGATTCAGCACCACGCTGACGTTCAGCACCGAGGATGCCAACCGTCACGTGGATATGACCGCGCCCAATGTCCCCGTAATTACCAACGATAAATTCTTCTCTGACTACGTAGCGGGGTCTAATAATCTGAACAAGTGGTACAACAACACCACCATGCGCCCGGTGTATGTGGGCTTTACCGGCACAGATGAGCCCTGGGTATCTGTCGGTGCTACGGAAACGCTGGAGTATGCCATCAAGCGCAACGAGGAGTATAAGGAGAACGCGGAAGAATATACACGTCCTGCCGCGGCCGATTTCGGCGCAATTCCCTCCGGCTGGGCGATTACCACAGGTTCGGAGCAGACGGCTCTGGATCCGGGCGCAGCGATACCCGAGTATTACTATGCGATCCCCACATCGGAGTTTGCCAGCGACGGTATCTATGTGGTACAGCTGCGGGTGAAGGACTCCTCCGGCCAGATCAGCGACGTCAAGGAATTGCTGATCTATAAGGACGAAACACCTCCCGAGATGAAGAACGCCGGGTTCTATACCGACGAGACACGCCTTGTAGCTGCAGAGCCCTTTACGCAGCAGGTAACGACCAACTATGGCGGTACCTATAACAATTACAAGAAATTCGGTGACGAAACGGTTTACGCCGGTGAACAGTCTACGGATAATATTTGCCCCCGGCAGTACATGACCATCTATTATCAGGTACTGGCGGCTGGCGCAAGCGCGCCCACCCGCGGCGATAAGGACGGCAATGGCGGCAGCGGCACGTGGGTAAAACTGACGCCGACTCACCAGGCCAATCTGCTGCAGGACAATGATAAGGGCCGCTATGCCTACTATGCCGTTGACCTGGCAGGCAACTGCAGTGAAGTGGGTATCACAGACGACTTTATCAAGGATTCTACGGCACCCGATCCGTTTACCGTTTCTGCCAAGCGCAACAACCAGGCCATGGATCTGGAAGATCTGGCAATCTGGGTGACCCAGGCAACGGAGTTTACCATGACGGATACGCCCAGCGACAACGGGGCTGTTCCCACGGATGTATCCACTCGTATCGACCGCTACGAGTATAAGATCGGCAATGGTAACTGGAAAAAGATCAGCTCTGCCGAATCTTTGGCGGCTTTGGCCGAAAAGTGGAATTTCCAGACGAACGGTGATTACAAGGTGTCTCTCCGTGCCCGCAGCTATACCGGCGTGGTGGGCGAGCCTGTCAGCTTTATCGGTAAGACCGGCAATACACAGACCATTCCCGCTGCGGGTATTACGGTGAGAATGGACAACACCCCCCCCGTTGTGGATATCCACTGCACCAGCAGCAACAATACGGTCTGGACCAAGGATCCGGTGGTATTCTCTGTTACCAATACGAATGCCAATCAGAAAGCACCGGTATCTGTGACCGCCGTTCTGACTTACGGCACCGGTGACGATGCCCATACGGAAACGCTGGAACTGAGCAAGTTTATGCCCGGTACCGGTGAAGAAAGCACCACGCCTCAAAGCGGTACCATCAAGGCGTTTGAGGGGAAGGACTACGAGTCCGAATTTACCTATACCTGGAGCAAGAGCGGTAAGACCCTGACCTTTAACGGCGATATGCCCGCGACCAATGTCAGCATTACCATGACCTCCGCCGCGCAGGATATGGCCAACGATAACGACACGGCGTATGATACCAAGGCCAGCTCGGTACACGGTATTCAGGTCACCCTGCCCAAGGCGATCGTTATCACCGATCTGGGTGCGACGACCGCTCCCTCCGGCTATCAGTATGACGGTACTGCCGGCAGCGGAACATGGTATGAGGACTGGTATAAGCAGGGCGATACGATGCCCGCAATTACTTTGAATACCTATGCAGAGTATCAGAACGAAGCCTACCGTGCTCCGGTCTCGGTCTGCTATTCCCTTGACCGATACGATGAGGTGAGTACCAACGGTGTACCCGCCGGCACCGCCGTGTCTTTGGCAAATGACTATCGCTATCAGATCGCTGACGGTATCGATGGCGCGGCACTCTATAACCTGCAGGCAGAGGTTACTGCCGGCAAGAAGGATCAGACCTATGTGCTGAAAGTCTGGACCCGTGACGAGGCGGGGAATATCAGTGAGTCTGTCCAGCGTTACATCTATATGGACCTGACGTGCCCGACTTCCGTTTTCATTGAGAATGGCGGTATTGAATATCAGGAGGGAACGGCAAAACTCTTCCACAATGCGGCCCAGACCCTGAACAATATTACGTTCGGCATCTTCTTCAAGAATACTGTGACACTGAATCTTCAGGCGAAAGCCGCCATTTCCGGTGTCAAGGATTTCTGGTGGCAGAGAGTAGATGTCGACGGCGATAATGCCTCTTATCAGAACACGTTTGATGAGACCAAGTGGAACTCCGGTAAGGCTGCTTATCTGCCTATGAACTTTACCGGCTATCTGGCGGCAAAGGTGCAGGATAAGGCCGGCAACGAACTGGTGTACATGGTATCCGACGGTATTTACGTGGAAAACAGTGCCCCGGATACTGCCGTCATCGAGATGAAGAAGGTCGACGGTACGCCGGTTACCCAATTGCGTGACAATGCCGTGGAAGGCTGGTATGCGGATGATATTACTTTCGTCATCCGCGCCGGCGATCAGGCGGCGGGTGTAAAGCAGTCCGGTATCCGCACCATCAAGGTGTATGAGACGCCTGTGGGCAGCGGTACGCCCGTGGTAACGGAGTATACGCTGAACGCGGACGATGAGAATTTGCGCCTGACGCCTCCGGCGGGCTCTCAGTTCCTGCCCTATGTGGAATTGGAGCATACTTCCTCTATCAACGGACCTTTCGAGATCAAGGTAGAGGTTTATGACCGCGCCGGTAACTGCACTACTGGTGCCAAGGCACAGAACCTAAATCCTCATCCCGCTGGGGACGGCGATACTCTGTTCAAAATGGACCACGACGACCCCGTGCTGACCATAAGCGGCCAAACGAACCCCAACGGCAGCGATTTCAAGACCTATGAAAGCCGCGTAGGCGGGACCAAGCAGTGGACCAACGGCAGAATTGTGCTGAATATGTCCTCCACGGCGAACCAGTCTCCTGTGGTCTATGAGTACCAGCGTATTTTGGGCAGCGAGACAGATATCTACGGAGTCTGGCATGATGTAAAGAACTATAATAACGGCGGCGGCAATAACAAGGGTACTGTGACAAATGACGGTACGCTGAATGCCACGGCGAAGCTGACTGTGGAGAAGGACTTCCTGCACGAAGCGTACGGCTTCCGCGCCCGCAGTAAGTCGGGCCGCTGGTCTGACCTGACCACACAAAACTGGTGGTTGTGCATTCAGACCAAGGACAATGACCTTACGCTGCAAACCTATACGGATGCCAGCAACCAGACCATCTATCAGCGCAATAATATGGTACTGGAAGATCCGAATGAGCTTTCTGCCACACCGACTGTCCCGAACCTTGACGGTTGGTATGGAGAGCAGGTGCAGGTACAGATTTCGGCACCGTATCGGCCTTTGAGAGACAGTCTGGGTCTGGATGCCGGGGATACGGCCATCCCTCGGACACAGGCACCTTTGTATCTGTGCTACGAACTGCAGGAATACAATAAAAATTTGGCGGATGGCTCTGCCGTGAAGAAAGGTGACCCTGTTGCCGATACCATGAAGGTGGATGTGACTCAGGATCCCGATAATCCGTCCGCTTTGGTACTGGGTGACACCGTATTCCCCGTCAATATCACCGGGGATGGCTACTATGGCCTGACTGTGTGGATGGAGGATGAAGCCGGGAGCAGCTGGAAGGATAACGTAGGCGGCGCAGAAGCAAATCTGAGCTATAACGTTGATGCGACGCCCGTGGCCATCAGTGCCATTACCCGCAGCGACTATACACCGATGGAGCAGGCGGCAGCCAACGTGTTGAGCAAGCTGACCGGCGGTGTGTTCACCTTCGGCGAGATATTCTTCTCCGGGACGGCGGAGAAATATACGATTACGCAGGACTCTTCTATCAGCGGTCTGCGCAGCCGCCACTATATGAAGGTCAATATTGACACGACAGCGCAGATGCAGGCCTGGCAGGCCGCGCTGGCCGGCGCACCGCTGGATGAGGTGAGCGCAGGCGTCAACAGCCAGAACTGGCAGGAGCTGACAAATGACAGTTTCCTGGCAGAGAGCGAGGAATTCCGGGGCATCTATCTGGTTCGCTATAAGGATATGGCGGATCACGTGACCGTGGCGACTACCGACGGTATCATTATCGATTTGATCGAGGACGAGGCAACCGAGGAAACGCTGACGGTGACCAGTGCCGTGGGCTATAAGGATACGGATTCCCTGCAGTATGTCGGTGATGACACGCCCGGCAGTGAACTCTATAACGGGACGTCTTATAACGCAGCAAACTATGGGCTGTGGTATCAGGGTGTGAAATACGACTTCGAGGTAAAGGATGACCAGTCCGGTATCGAGAAGATCGAAGTTCGCCTGAGAGACAAAGACACGAACGAGTACCTGATGCGTAAGAACGCAACGGGCGAATTTACAAGTCAACAGTATTTGCAGACGATCGTGCCGCAGGCAGAAATGCCTGCGGGCGGCGAAGCCTACGCAATTTTCGGTACTGATCCGGATTATGCGGCCCATGCCCTGTTCGACGGTTACTATACCGGAACGATCTCCGGTACGGTATTTATCAGTGAACCCGGCCAGTATAAAGTGGAGATCAAGGCGTATGACCGCGTTGGTAATGTGCGCACCTATCTGGACAGCAATTCGGTCAAGGTGGATAAGGCGCCCAAGTTCTACGTGGAGAAGAGCGTTACCGGCGGAACAGACAACTACCGCGAAGGGCTGAAGAACGGCGTTTGGACAAATAAGAACGTGACGCTGCATCTGTACCAGCTGACGACCACACAGGCTCCCGTTATCAAGTGGTTCAGTGTGGACGGCTATGACAGCGGAAAATACCACGTATTGAGCCCGGCAGGCGTAGCGGCTGCTTTGGCCGATATGCCCGGAACGGGGAACTATACCTACGATGGCACAACGAATACCCTTGTATTTGATCACGATACCAATCTGACGATCCGCTTCAAGACGACTTCCGGCGTGGCTTGCCCCAACGGCAGTGAGGCTACCTTTACTCTGGAAGACGCCATAGCGACCGGCAACGTGATTTTTGAATGCAATGAGTGCACGACATCGGCCGGCGGTCAGCCTGCTGCTGCACCTGTGGAGAATCGTGCGAAGGTGCAGAAGACTCTGCCTGCGGCTATTGAAGAAAAGACCGATGACAGTGATGCCACCGGCAGCAACAATCTGCGTGTTACCGTTTACAGTGCCGGCAGTGCCAATACGTTCTCTACCGGTGCTTATGCGGCATTTGATACGGATGCGGCCAATCTGGGCGGCGTGAACGACAAGTGGTACAACACCGCATTGACAGTCCGCGTTTTGGCACCCACCACGGTGGATTCCACCACGCCGGCTAACACCCATGCGCCCATTACCACGGAGTATAAGCTGTGGCAGGACGGTGCTGCCGAGCCTGCCGACTGGACGACATGGCGCGTTCTCCCCGGTCAGGATCAGAATATCGCGCAGAACCTGACGGAAGATCACAGCTATCATCTGAAAATACGTACGCATGATGAAGCAGGCAATGTGACCGAGGCATATTCCCGCACTCTGAACGTGGATACGACCAATCCCGTCATCAAGTCCCTGACCGGTCTTGACGGGCAGAACAACAGCAGGGATATCCTTTATATAGCGCAGAGTGCGTTGAATACGTTTACCCTGAACAACTTCTTCGCCTTTGAGACAGTAACGATCGAGACCGAATTTGCCATCAGCGGCCGGCAGACGCTGCGCTATCAGCTGCGCGAGGTGGATACGTTCAACGGTACTGATTTCGGCGATCCCACGGCGGACGGCTGGAAGACTTTGGACTTTACGGTTCGCGCCGACGGGAAGTATACGGATACCTTTGCCCTGTATGACGATGCGCTGGACGGCTTCCGCGGTATCATTTACTTTGAACTTTTGGATAACGCCGGCAACACTTCCGGGACATGGGTCACCCATTACGGTGTGTTGGCGGAGAAGTCTGCGCCGAATCTGACGGTCAGCGTGACGGAGAACGGTACTGCCCTTGCCGCTGCTGACTTTACCGCTCAGCCGGCTGCCAATGAGGCCTGGCAGAATCAGCCCCTGAACGTGACGTTTACCGCCGTGGATTCTTACACCAAAAACGGCGTTTCCACCCCCAACCTCAAGCAGGTCACCTACGCCGTATACGATGTTCTGAATGGCGGCACCCAGCTTTGCAATACCACCGTTTCCGCAACGAACGGCGGAGCGCTGACCGACCAGCAGATCACCGTTCCTAATGTGACGAGCAACGGCGCCACCTTCTATAAGGACGGCTCCTATCGGCTGCAGATCACGGCAGAGGATAAGTCCGGCAACCGGACATCTCAGACCTATTACTTCAAGGTGGACCATACGGCCCCTGAAAACGATAAGATCAAGCTTGATCTGGGTACGGGTCATAGTTCCCTCAGCGAGACCAACACCCGAAATCACGATGCCGTGCGCAAACTCAGCGAGGCTGATTCCACGACCGTTCTCTATGTATCCGATCCTACTTTTGCCGGACTTTCTCTGGACGTGGCGGAAGCAGCCAAGGTCTCCAACACGAAGACGCTGGAATTTGCCGTGACAGCACCCGGTGCAGCCCAACCCACAACTTGGACGGCTTATTCTGCCGCTGCGCTGAAAGCAGCCATGGCAGACCAGCTCAACGGCGTGGTATGGATCCGTGTGGTGGACTATGCCGATAACGAGACCGTTGCCCGTTCGCTGGAATACTTCTGCGACAGTACGCCTCCCGTGATCGACTGGGTGAGCGCACCTCCTGCGGAGTGGACGGACGAAACCTGGCGAATCAGTGTGGGGGCTCACGACGATGACAGCGACGGTGCGTTGGCTTCCGGTCTGCCTGCCAAGGCGTATAGTTTCAACAATAAGAGCAGTTGGGTAAGTTCCGCTTATCGGGATTACGGAGCCAATACGAACAATAACGTGGTCGTGGTCCGCGATAAGGCCGGTAATACCACCACGTGGACGGCAGACTGGACGGATGCGTCCGGTAAGTTCAACGTGGATAAGATCGATAAGCTGGCCCCCGACAACGGCGTGATCTACAAGGGCACCAGCGGTACTGCCGCTATGCCTTTGGATCAGTGGTACAACACGGATCAGACCTTCCGCGTCAGCTTCAAGCGTACGGCGGGCACCGAAGGAACCCTGGGCGCTCCCGAGCGTTTGCAGTTCAAGATGCGGGTCAACGAAAATCCGTCCTCCGGTTTGCCCGGCAATACCTGGACGGAGGTCTATGGCGACTGGACCGATGCGACAGGCTGGAGTGACGCTCAAAGCGGCACCATGACTGCCAATAACGGCTATTCCATCACCTGGACCAAGACACCTGCTGCGGATAATTGGCAGGCAGGTTCTACGGTGACCTGGCAGGCGACCGTGACCATGGACGGAAACGGGACGGAACAGGACTTCGACCAGAAGATGGTCCAGTTCCAGTTCCGCGTGGTGGACGAAGTCTCCATGAGCCATACGGATACTGACGGCGAGATCGTTCAGGCTGCCGTGACCGTCCGTGAAAAACAAATCACTTCCGCAGAGGCACCTTTGACGGTGGCTCTGGATAGTACTGCCCCGACGGCCCCCGATGCCGCTACGGAGGATAAACTCACTGTGACATATAATTATGCGCCCGTGACACCGGAAAACGTGACGGACGTGTATCTGCGCAGCGTGTTGGAAAGCCTGACTTTCGGTCAGTTCTTCGATAAACTGGTGACTGTGACCGTTCACGCAGATCAGGCGGCGCAGGTCAGCGGCACGAAGGAAATCTGCTACATCGCGGAGGCTATGAACTATCCCGATGGGGATAGTCCCGTCATTACCAACAAGAACGCTACCGATTCCGCCTGGAATGCCCATAAGGCAACGTTGGATGCTGCGGGCAACGGCAGCTTCACCTTTACCAGCGGTTTCCGCGGCGCACTCCACTTCCGTGTAACGGATAACGCCGGCAACGTTACGGTGTTCAACGACGGCTTCGTGGTGACCGACAACACGGTGCCCAGTGTGCCCACGCTGACGGTGAAAGCCTATACGGGAGACAGCCAGACGACCTATACCGGCAATACCTGGACCAATCAGAGTGTCCGCTTTGACATCAGCGGCAGCGACACCACGGCGGGCGTGGCCTACATTGCCTACCGTACCAAGGACGAGAATGTCCCCGGCGCTGTCTGGTCGGATTGGACGCCGGTGCAGAATGCGCCGGATGGCAACGGCACCTATACGTTTAACAATGCCACAAACAAGGCAACGGCTTCTCTGCTGGTGCCCATTGCGGCAAATACCGCCGACAGCCGCGTGCGCTATCAGTTCAAGGCCGTGTCCCGCGTGGGACTTGAATCTCAGCTGACGGATGAGATCCTGGTAAAACAGGATAACGTGGTGCCCAATGAGGCAGATCTGAAGATCGCCGGCAATGCCATCATACAGGAGGCGACCTATCGTACCCATGATCTGCAAGTCTATGTGGACAGAGAGCTGAACGGTTCTCCCGCCACGGTGCAGTTCAAGGGGACGTATACCAATAACGAGGGCCAGATCACCAACTGCGATTGGACGGATATCGTTACCTACGGCGATGAAAGCCACGGCAGCGGCACGCTGGTGAAAGTATTTGAGCGTGAGTTCGGCTACTACGAGAATATCGAGCTGCGCACCATTGATGAAGCCGGCAATATCACTTACGTGGTGAATGACGCCACCAATAAGGACACGTTCCAGCTGGCTGACGGAATACCCAAGATCACTGTGACGCCCAGCAATAGCTACGCTTCGGGTGATTGGGACAACGAGCAGGTGACATTTGCCCTGAACGTGACCTCCGATGCCCCGCTGGAGACTATCGTGCTCTACAAGGACGGTACGCCCGTCCGTACATGGACGGCGGCCAAGTCCGGTGCTGCCTGGGCAGTGAGCGAAAACGGCGGCGCCGATGCCGGCAGTCTGAGCGCCAGTATCACCAACTATACCTGGACCGGGTCCTATCAGATCGACGACGTTGATACCGATAAGAGCGTTTACAGCGTCTATGCCAGCACACAGAGCTGGGTCGGTACCGGCTACGATACCCTGCTGACCGGCTATGCCCAGTGGTCTACCAAGACGGATCCCTATGAGGCCGGCAGCACCATTGCCTCCGGCAGTGTCAACAGCGGAACGACTGTTCTGTTTACCGATCCGGTCAATGAGACCGGCCCCATCAACACCATGCCCGCATCTCTTGCCGGTATCCCGGCTGAGGGACGCTTCGTGGTGCGCTATGATACCCAGGCGCCGGAGATCGACAGCGGCACCGATCTGGCGGGATTGGAATTCCGTTATCTTAACAATGATCTGATCTCCGCGGTCTATAACTTCCTGACCTTCGGCTTGTACTTCGACAAGACCGTGGAAGTGACGGCGACCTTCAATGAAGCCCATGACGATGTCCTGGGCTCCGGTCTGCATACCCTGTACTACTACGCTGACGGCGATGCAAATGGCGTAAAGCAGGGCGGCGCCGATCAGGCGGCCAAATATACGGGTCAGACCACCGTTGTCAACAACGGTGACGGTACCTGGAGCGCTAAATTCCAGGTGGCGGCACAGTTCCGCGGCGACGTATACCTGTACGCCAAGGACCGCGCGGGCAACGAGACGGTCAGACCTGTTAAGACCCTGCACTTCTTCGTGGCGGACAGTCAGCCCAGCGCGCTGAGCGTGACCTTTGACAAGACGGCCTATACCAAGCAGGCCTCCGGGTTTACGCCGTTCAACAGCAACACGGTCATCGCTGCGGATACGGCTGAGGTCCATTGGTTCCGGGAGAAGCCCGAAGTGACGATCACCGTCAATGATCCCACCGCCGGTATCAAGACATTTGATGCCGAACTTAAGAAACTGGTGGATGCTGCCGGCAATACCGTGGCGGCAGATGATCAGATAGTCAAGATCTGGAGTGAGGACTACTCTGCGGGCGTCAGCGCGGAGTCCGATCTGAGCGATATTTACCAGAAGGTATTTACCTACCAGTTGACGGCGGGCGGTATCTATTGTCTGACTGTCAATACCACGGATATGTCCGGCAACGCGGCAGATCAGCTTGTCAAATACATCTACGTGGACGACAGCTATGAGGGGACGGCCAATAAGCCCACCTTTACACTGACGGCCAAGACCGATGATAATAATGACCTGGAAAGCGGCGTTTGGACCAAGAAAGACCTGACGCTGCGCGTCAGCATACCCGCAGCCGGCACGGATATTTCCGGTTACAGCTTCTGGTACAAGGCAGTAAATGCCGGCACGTCCGTGTCTGCCCCTGCCGACGGCACAGCTCTGACCGCAGCCAACGGCTGGACCAAGATGACCGGGAACAACGGCGTGTTTGAAGAGACGCTCAGCACCTCTACGAAGAAGGATTACTACTTCCTGGTGGAGACCGGTTCCGGCTGCCTGTCCGACATGACGATGTACGAGGTGCGGGTGTCCAAGGCTCACGCAGCTCCTACGGTCACGGCCGAGTCGGCTGACGCCGCCTATACCAACGATACCTGGACGGACAATGACGTGACCTATACCCTGACCGGCGATAATTCGCTGGAGGGTGTGTACCGCTATCAGTACCGCTATCGTTTCAATGACGGCCGGACAACGGCATGGAATGATATCGACTGGAACGATGTGGACGGTACCCGTACCTACAACACCAAGTCCGACCTGCATTCTGACGTTGCTACCGATGAGACCGAGGCCGTTTATACCAGCGAGACTTACAGCACGAATATTGCTGCGGACGATCTGGTGACGCCGGAGGAAGGCGAATATACCGGTATCTACGATATTCAGTTCCGCACGGTATCCAACCTGGACGTGGAGTCCCCCATAGCTACCGTGGGCGGCAATGACTACTTTACCGCTAAGGTCGACCAGCACAGACCTACGCCTACCAACGTTTGGATCACTGACCAGGTATTTGACGATGATGGTCTGCTCATCGGAGAGGGTACGTTCCTGCTGACCCCCGGCGCAGACACGAAATGGCATAACGGCGCAAAGCTGACCTTCAAGATGCCGCAGGAGACTTACGGTTCCCGCAATAGAGTTCAGTATAAGATCAACGATCCCTTGGGTCCCTGGAACGATCTGCCTGTCACGGACAACATGGAAGACGGCGTATTGGTCAGTACGGGTGAGGTTTTATTGCAGCAGAGTCTGAATACCCTTTACGTTCGCACGTCGGATGAGGTTGATCATCACGACTCTCTCGGTAACGATGCGGGTGTGTTCTATACGTTCTATACGGAAATGGATAACCCCACCGTAAGCGTGACGGCCTCTGTTACTGACATTAGTTTCAACGGTGCCGATATAATTGATGCCACCCGTCCAATCACCGTGGATCAGGTAAAGGATACAGATCCTACGACCTGGGTACACAGCGATGTGTCGTTCAGCATCAATTACGAATTGGCAGCGCACCTGGCCAGAGAACCGTATAGCCAGGAGGAGGACGGTATCTGGTACCGTACGGCGGCAACCAAGGAGGACCTGACTGATAATAGCAACCCCTGGACCAGCTTCCGTTTTGGCGATAACCAGCTCTTTACGGACCGTTCCAACGATTACAACGAGGTTACCCCTCCGGATCCCAGCAATGGTGTGGTAACCTTTAGACTGCCCGTGCCGGCGGACCATAGTGCGGATAACGATTACTGGATCCAGTTTGCGGTGCGTACCATGTCCGGCCGCCGTGGCTTCGTAATGTTCCATGTGGGTGCGGATACCATTGCGCCTGTAATTGATGAGGATGCCATCGACTACCGGTATAAAAAGAGCAATACCACGCTTTCCAACATTTTGCGCGACCTGACCGGCGGCCTGTTCTTCGGTGAGCAGATCCAGATCACTGTGACTGCCACTGATGACGGCGGCAGCGGCGTGAAGTATATCCGCTGGTGGGATACTGCGGAACAAAACGGCAGCGCCACGGAGAATTATCACGTTCTGGGGCCCAATATGCCCGGGACAGACAGCTTCGTGGTGAATGCTGACGGCAGCGCTACGGCTAAGTTCACTCTCAGCGGTGACCACCGTTACAGCCTGCACTTCGATGCCTGGGACAACGCAGACAATCAGAGTGCCACCACCGATATGGCGGAGTCCATCGGTCTGGATCAGTTTACCATTGACGATACGGTCATTCAGGCTCCCACTGTGACGGCACAGACGGGGGTCAGCGGCAGCATGGTCGATTATCCCTGCACCGACAATGCCAGCACGAAGTTCACCGACAAGGATATGGTCTTTACGGTCAGCCTGCCCGCCAATGCCGACGTGGGTAAGGCCGGTATCTATGGCTTTGAATACACCCAGGATAACGGTAGCCATTGGCACAGTGTTTATCGCGGCAATCCCAATGTCACGGTTACGGGCAACGGAAATGCCACATTCACTTATACGGAGACTGCGACGACGGCCACCCTGGGCGGCGACAACTACGGTAAGGATATCGTGGGTACACTGACTATTCACGTGGACAACGAGAACGCTTATAAGGCATCTACGGGTATCCAGTTCCGCGCGATCCCTGTGGCGACCGTTGAAAGCAGCGATGGCACGGCCAAACAGATGACCAGTGAAAGCGCCACCCGCTATGCCAAGATCGATAAGATCAAGCCCGTGATCAGCGTGGCTGTGGTCAATACGCCGGCGGACAGCAATGCCGACCACTATCAGGATACCAATTCCTCTATCTTCTGGACACAAAGCAAGGAGATGACTCCCGGCAACACCAAGACCGGGCAGAAGGAACCGGTGGATTACTACTATCGCTCCGCCACTGCCATGAGCGGTGAGACCGTTACCGCGTGGAGCGGCTGGACTAAGCTGAGCGGTACGTCCCTGACCCGCACCGATGCGTTCTATAACGGCGTTTACCAGTGGAAGGCCGTCAAGCACGACACCGGTACCGTGGAGGACGACAATGCCGGAGGCACCGTGTCCGTGCCGATGGATATTCGCCTGCTCAGCAGTACCACTGCGCCCTCGGCGCCCGTGGTGAGCGCTATGAAGGCCGATAAGCCGGAGGATACCACTATCGATACGGTGTATACCGGCGGAAATACCTGGGCCAAGGGCACGGTGGAGCTGAAGGTGAATGTGGCCGACCTGGCCGGCGTCAGCGGCTTTACCTCCAATGACGGTAACTATACCCGCGGCGATTATCGCTACTACTACAAGGTCACTGACCATCTGAACGATGATGCGGTCTCTGCCGATCATCTCTATGGCAGCGCAGGCGATATCAACGACTTTACCCACGACAACGGTACTTACAGCGGCACCGAGGCCCTGTCTGTTCTGGTGGGTCAGAGCGATGAAGCCTACGTGGATGCCACCTATACCTTCTGGGCCGTATCCGTGTCCGGCGTGAAGGGCGCGGAACAGAGCTTTGACGTGAAGATCCGGAAGAACCCCTTCCACGCCAAGGTAGTGATGTCTGACGCGCTGAACGCCAACGGCTGGTTTGCCCGGGATAATAACGGCAGTGTCACCGCGACGCTGTCCATTGATACCAACGCGAGCAAGCTGCCCACCAACATGAGCCTGACGGGGCACTACGTGCTGGACGGCGGCAGTGAGCAAACCTTTACCCCCGGCGCCAATAATACCCCGAAAGTCCTGACTTTGGATGACAATATCCACACTCTGACGGTGTGGGTCACCGATGCTGCGGGCAACTGCGTCTATGTGACCGATAACATTACCGTTAACGGTACCGTTTACAACGGCAAGCGCGACGAGGTAGAAACGCCGCTGGCCGACGGCGAGAGTGCGCCTCAACTGACGGTGAAGGTGGACCTGAACCGTCCCTATTTCAGCACGTTCTATAAAGACCACACCAACAACACCGTGGGCGGCAATATCACAGCGGCCAATACTGCCGAACAGTCCGGCGTCAGCGCTTATTATAATAAGCTCCTGCACCTGGATCTGGACGTGACGGAGCATTTTGCCGCCACTGATGGAAGCTTCGCAACGCCTTACGTGACGATTGAGAAGAATACCAACGGTACTCCCGTGACCACCACGGAGACTTTGACGCTGAACAGCGGCTCTGACCGGGCTTACAGCAAGGGATATGACTTTGATGCCGACGGCGACTACACCGTGACCGTCCGCACCAAGGATGAGGCCGGCCGTACCTTCCTGGAGGGCTACGCGCTCAATGATGGCAATACCGCCAAGTCCGGCAGCAACGGCAAGGTGGACAATGACGGTGTTTACAGTTACACCTTCAAGGTGGATACCACAGCTCCCGGCTTTACATCCGAACTGCGCATGGAGAATGACGGTGCTTTGGCCCGTATTGCCAACGGCCTGAGCTTCGGCCTGTTCTTCGACCAGAAGGTCCTGGTCAAGATCACTTACAATGACGGTGTCCGCGGCTCCGGTATGAAGGAGGTAAAGTATAATACCTTCTCCGACACCCAGAACAAGACGGCGGCGTACAGCGAACTGACGGAGACTGCTGCGCTGACGAAGAACCGCGGCGGCGATGAGGTGGCGAGGTTCTACGTATCCCCCGATTTTAAGGGTACGATCTTCTTCTATGGTGAGGATAACGTGGGCAACCGCACAAATGTTGCCACCGCAGCCCTGGACGGCCGGATGACCGACGGCTATGTGGTAGTGGACAATACCAAGCCCACGGTCACCACCGCGCCAAGCTGCAGCGAGACCCTCTTTACCCAGGATTTGGCGGAGGGTTGGTATCGCAACGACGTTACCGTGACCACCAGCATTGCGGACACCACTGCCGGACTGTGGAAGATGACACAGTATTACGAGCAGATCCGCGATGCCGCGGGGAATGACATTGCCGCTCCGGCCAAGGTCTATATGACCGGCAGTTATGCCGGGAACGGCAAGACCAATGAGACCGACGCCGACGGCGAATATCTGCTCTATGACCGCAGCGTGATGAGCCGTACCGCGCTGACGTACAGCGACAGCTTTACCTATGTCTTCGGCGACGATGAGACGGACGGTGTCTATCAGATCACCACCACCGTCACGGATAATGCCGGCAACGTCAGCACCACCGACGTGCGCACGGTTCGGATCGATAAGACCCAGCCGCAGCTGAACTATACGGCAAAGTCCAACGGCAACGTGCTCAAGAGCGGTTACTTTACCAACAAGACCATCACCATGGCGGTGAACCATATCAATGACAACACCTCCGGCGTGACGTATTGGTACTATAAGAGTGCGCTGAGCAATGCCGTAAACTTTACTGCGGATTACAATGCTGACGGTACCATTGCGGTTCCGGCCAGTCCCGCTATCCCGGCTGACGGCAGTACGGATGCGCAGCTGCAGCAGGCGGGTTGGGTCAAGATCACGGCATCGCCGTATCAGGTGACGGTGAATACCAGGAATAACCCCGGCAACTATACCTTTATCCTGCGCAGCGGCGCCGGTAAGATCTCCGTGCTGGGTGAAAACGCCAACGAGACGGGCGTCACTACTTACCGGGCCCGTTACCACAAAACAGCACTGGCAAAACCCACATTTACCCAAAAGAGCACAGAGGCATTTACCGCCTATGCTGTTCCTGCCAGCGGTGCCTTGACGACAAAGGTATCTGCCGCGAACAAGACTTATACGGAAAATACCTGGGTCAACAGCGATGTGGCCTTTGTCCTCAGCGGCTCTACCGAACGCGAAAGCACCAAGGAATATGAGTATCGTGTCACCACCGGCACTGCCGATGGTGCGGCGGAGCCTGCCTCCGACGGCACCTGGGGCACCTGGACGACCATAGCCGCCAAGGATTACAGCCGACTGACAGACCAGGTGGCTGCAAACCTAAGCGATTATACTTACGGTACTTACAGCACCGAGAACTGGCAGCAGAGTGAGGCAGATGGTCAGTCCCATATCTACTACGTCCAGTTCCGCACCAAGTCCAACCTGAACGTGTCCTCCAACGTGACGGACGTGTTCACCATCAAGCTCGATAAGAAGGATCCTGTTTCCGCCACGGTGAATATCACCGATACCAAGAGTCACGTCACCACCGATCTCAATACGGCGGCCACCCTCAGCGGCGGAAATTATGCCACCGGCGTGTGGTATACCGCTGACCATGTGACGGTGTCCGTGCCGCAGGAGGCTACCGGGGCACCCAACCACATGGAGTATAAGCGTTGGGCAGAGGGAGAGAGCGAGCCCGCCAACTGGACGGCTCTCAACGGCAGAAATGCCGGCGGTACCATGGCTGACTACGATATCTCCGTAGTGGATGGCACCAACTATCTGAAGATCCGCACGGTGGACGCGGTGGGCAACTTCGATGCCACCGGTGGTGAAGACGGCAAGACCTACGTGATCCTGGCTGAGACGCAGCCGCCCAAACTGCACGTGGAAGCTGCCGTGACCGAGGAGTATTTCGACGGTACGACAATTCATCCCAGTACCGAGAATCGTACCGTGACCGACGGTACATGGGTACACAGCGATATCGTCTTTACGCTGACCGGCGAGATGACGGCGGCATTTGATGAGTTCCAGTACAGCCTGGATAACGGCAGTACCTGGCAGGCCGTGTCCGGTGCAGACTTCATCGATCAGTCCTCTGTGACCAAGACTATGCTCAGCGGCGGCGTCCGCCACAGCGAGGTACAGACCATCACGCTGCCCTTCACCGAGGTGACCGGCAAGACAGTCCTCTTCCGGGTCAAGACCATGTCCGGCAGCGTGACCGAGCCGGATGCTGCGCAGAACGGTGATGTTAACGGCGACTGCTATCAGAACAGCTTCGTGGTGAACATGGATCAGACGATCCCCACCGTGACCAATGTGCAGTATAGCTACTATACCTCTGAAAGCGCCATTTCCAGCGCGCTGCATACATTGACCGGCGGTCTGTACTTTGGCAAGAAGATGCAGATCACCGTGACCGCGGCAGATGCCTCTGCCGGCCATCCCAACAGCACGGTGCATTATATCCGCTGGTGGGACAGCGACGCAGGGGAGAGTGCCGCCTCCGGCTATCACGTTTTGGGTAAGAAGAGCGACGGCAGCCTCATATCCGGCACGGACAGCTTCACCGTGGATGGCAATGGCACCGCGGTAGCGAAGTTTACCCTCAGCGCCGATAAGCAGTACTCCCTGCACTTCGATGCCTGGGATACGGCCAATATGCAGGCCGCGGCTTATGACGTCAGTTCCTATGACGTGATCGACAAGACCAAGCTGGCGGCACCTGCGGTTTCCGCCGTGACTGCGGAGAACGACGGCAGTGCCGTCGCCGGTGCTTCCTATCCTGTGGATACCACTGCCAATAACGTACCCTGGCGTTCCAGCAACGTGACCTACACGGTCTCGCTGCCGGCGGGTTATACCCTGGGGCTGGCCGGCATCACGGGATATGAATACTCCGTGGACGGTACCACCTGGTATGCCCTGGGAGGCAGCACCAATGCCACGGTCAGCGGCGCGGCCATCAGCTCGACTCTCAGCGGCAGCTGGGATGCGACAAATCTGGGACGGAATATGACCGGTACGGTGACTGTATCCGTGGCGGATCAGCATTCCTATCAGGGAACGCTCCGCTTCCGCGTGATCCCCAAGGCTACCATGGCAGAAGATGTGCCTATGGAACGCTTTGCCACCGGCGCCTACGTGGTGAAGATCGATAAGGTCACGCCGGAGGTCTCTGTTGCCCGCAACAACAGCAACTTCAGCGGTGCGCTGAACCACTACGGCCAGTGGTATACCAACGTGCTGATGACCCTTACCAACACCAAGGATACCGTGGCGGATACGACCCAGCGGCAGAAGGATACTGTGAAGTATTACTACACCACTCTGCCCCAGGGCAGCAGTACGGCGATCGCGGATGTCCCCGCTGAGAACTGGCATGAGATCACGCCCGTTTCCGGTGCCTACAAGGTGACGGAGAACGGCCAGAACTTCAACGGTACCTATTATTTCAAGATCGTTGCGGATCAGACTCAGCGCGTTTCCATCCTGAGCGCGGCGAATGCAAATACACCGGTACTGGTGACCAATGCCGTTTCCACTGCACCGACGGCAGCGGCAACAGCTGACGGCAATACCTATTCCTCCAACAGTTGGACCAAGGAGACTGTGACGCTGTCCGCCGATGGCGCCGCCGTGGCAGGCTACGTTAAGAAGACCGGTGACGCCGACGATCCCGCTGACGGTGTCTATAAGTATTACTACACGGTCTACGATTACCTGACCGGCAGTTATCTGACAACGGCTGACGGCAAGACCGCCAACAGCGCTTACACCGGCAACGCCTATAATAAGGACGGCGCGGCAATGTCTGCCGGCGGCAAGGTGTTTGACTACACCGCCAATACCGATCTGACCATTGGCGCAGAGGATAACGCCTACGTCAACCGCACCTATACGTTCTGGACGGAGTCTACCTCCGGCGTGAAGGGCCAGCCCCAGAGCTTCCGGGTGAAGATCCGCAAGGTGCCCTATTCTGCCGTGGTGACCTCTACGGTGGCGATTGCCTCTGACTGGTACACGGCGAAGCCCACCATGACTATCGGACTGAGCCAGACCGACCTCAACGGACTGGATCCCGATCTGGGCGCAAAGATCCACTATGTCCTGACAGACGTCAGCGGCAGCCACACCTCCGGTATCACCGGTTCCATGCTGATCAATGGCGGCAGCGGCTCCACCAGCAATGCCCTCAGCGGCGAATTCTTTGTCAAGGACAGCGCAGGTGCCCACAGCAAGACCTTTACGCTGCCCGATGATAAGTACACCCTGAAGGTGTGGGTCACCGATGAAGCGGGCAACTGCCTGTATACGTCTGCTCAGCAGACTACGGCGACTTCCTATGCCGGCAAGGCAATGACCGAAACGGGGATCTCCCTGAACGTTGATACGGTACGGCCTTACTACCAGGCGTTCTATAAGGACTACACCGGTAATGTGATGGGCAGCAATGTGGCTCAGACGTGCGTTTATAGCAACCGCAGTTACTACACCTCTCCGGTGATACTGGATCTGTCCGTGTTCGAGCAGTTCCCTGCTGCAACGATGCCCTACGTGACCGTTACCAAGGCCACCGTCGGCAGCTCTCCCGACGTGAACGAGACTCTGGCACTGACCGGCAGCTTTGATACCTACGCCAAGCAGTATGCCTTTGCCGATGACGGCGACTATACCGTGACGGTCCGAGCAGATGACCAGGCGGGACAGGTGTTCACGGCAGGCGACAGCAACAACCAGAGCAACGCAGGTTCTGTTGCGGTACAGAGCGGTACGTATACCTATAAGTTCAAGGTGGATACGCAGGCGCCTACTTACAGCGTCAGCTATTACACCGTAAGCGACACGCAGCTGAGCCGCGTGACCAATGCTTTGACTGCCGGATTGTTCTTCGGCGAGACGGTCAAGGTGGACGTGACCCTCCACGACGGCGATTACGGCTCCGGCGCCGAGACTCTGTATTATATCGATACTGACTCCGGTACTGCTCCTGCAAAGAGCAGCGCCTGGACAGGTGTACCCGTGACCCGGAATACGACGGACGGTACTGCCAGCACCAACCAGACCGAGGCGAACGTCAGTTTCTTCATTGACGTGGATAACGCCGAGGCGCACCATGTATTCCTGTATGTCAAGGACTACGCCGGCAACGAGACGAATGTGGAGCCCATCGGCAGCAAGGACGGCATCACCGGCTATAACGATGAAGCGGTCTACGTGGATAACACCAATCCTGGCAGTACCTTCTCCTACGGCAACGCCGCTTTCTTCGGCGCGGACAATAACAAGTGGTTCCGCGAAGACGTGACCGTAAAGGTGGACGGCAGCGATAATCTGGCCGGCATCAACTATCATTACGGCACCATTACCCGTACCCGCAAGGCGGACGGCACGGCGGACAACACCGTGGTCTACTGGTGGGACGGCGCTGCAAACGGCACAGATAATTCCACGGCGCACAACACCAACCAATACAGCACGCTGCTGACCAACGATACCCGCAGCTTTACGCTGACGGGCAACGGCGAATACACGGTTACTTCTCATATCCGCGATAACTCCGGCAACGAGTTTACCCGCACGGAGTATGTCCGCATTGATAAGAATCAGCCGGTGTTCTCCGTATCCAGCACGCCCGTGGACAGCGGTTACTGGACCCGCAACGATCTGACCATCACCCTGACGCAGAACAACGGCGTCAGCGGTGAGCAGACCACCAATATCTCCGGTCAGACCTTGTGGTATAAGAAGACGGACAGCACCGATACCAATGATGTCTTCTCCGCCAAGCCTGCAAAGCCCTCTGCCGGCAACGATATGAGCGGTTGGACGCAGATGACGGGTAACAGCTTGACGCTGTCTGCTACCACCGTCAGCGATTACTACTTCGCGATCCGTTCCGGTTCCGGTGTGATCTCCGACGTGTCTGACGTCTATCGGGCACGGGTGTCCAAGGGCAGCTTCAATGCTCCCGGTGTGGCGGCAGAGAATGAGACCGCATTTACCTACGTCAGCGGCAACAATGCCCAGGTGGTTTCTCAGAGCTACAATGAAGGCACTGCCCTTATCAAGGAGCAGCTTGCTACCCTGTGGCTGAACAGCAATGCCAGGTTCACGCTGACCGGTGATACCCGGTATGAAAGCGTCCACCTGTATCAGTACCGTGTAGCTTCCACGGAAGCGGGCCTCAGCTCTGCGACCTGGGCCAACGTGACGGATAAGGATTACAGCAGCCTGTCCGAGCTGATGGACGAATACGATGCGGAGATCGGCATTTATGATACCGAAGCACATACCACCGCACAGACCGATGGTACGTACTATATCCAGTTCCGGACCAAGTCCAACCTGGACGTGGATTCTGCGGCGACGGCTGCGTGGACATTCAAGATCGATAAGACGGCTCCCGTCAACGATCCTGCCAACGACGCCAACCAGCTGGTGCTGAAGGTCAGCGGCGAGGTGATCCTGCAGAGCAACAATGACAACGTGAACAAGTGGTTCCAGACCAGCGTTCTCGACGTGAATGTGACGCAGGAGAGCGACCGTGCCCCTGTCTATGCCCAGTATCAGAAGAAGACGGGCGGCAGCTGGGGCGCATGGACCAACGTACCTCTGACCACCAGCGGGCTTAATTCCACCGGTACCATTACCATGACCGACGGTACCAATGAGTTCAAACTGCGCCTGGTAGATGAGGCCGGCAATATCAGCGCCGAACAGCTCTACACCATCCGTACCGAAACAACACCGCCTAAGGTAGATGCACTGGGCGCAAAGGTGACGGAAGAGAATTTCAACGGAAACACTGTGTCCTCTGCGGAGCGCAGCATTACCAGCGGCACCTGGGTCCATAGCGACATTACCTTTGCCCTGACCTCTGTGAGTGTCGCTATGCCCGACCACTTCGAGTACAGCACCGATGGCGGTTCCACGTGGTCCGATATCAGCGCGATCGGTACGGTGACGACCACCGCCCCGGCTGCCTTGAACGACGGCCTGTATACGCGCACGGATACGGTCACTCTGCCCGCAGTGGATACTGCCGGCACCGATTATCAGTTCCGTATCGTGACGAAGTCCGGCAGTAAATCTGCCAATACCAATAACCAGGCCTTCCAGGTGAAGTTTGATAAGACCCAGCCCACGGTTGATGCAGTGGAGTATGCCCTGGAGACGGCAACAGCCAACACGTTCAGCCAGACGCTGGGCAGCCTGACCGGCGGACTGTTCTTCGGCCGCAAGGTCAGAGTTACCGTGACCACATCCGATCCTGCTGCTGTGGCAAGCGGTGTGAAATACGTGGATTGGCGCGATAATAACGGCACCTGGCAGACTCTGAACGTGACCGGTAACAAGGCCAGCTTCGATCTCACCGCGGATAAGGTGTACGACCTGAGCTTCCGCGCCTGGGATAATGCCAACAACAAGTCCCTTGAAACCTATATCGGCAGTACGGATCTGACGACGGCATCCAGCGATAGAACCACGTTCGTTATCGACAAGACCGTGATGAACGCTCCTACCGTTGCGGTCAAGTTCGCCGAGACTGTGGGTACTGCTGTGGCCGGCAGCGATTATAACGATCAGTGGACGGCCAGCAACCTGACCTATACCGTCACGGCTCCCGACAATCTGACCGCATCTACTCTGGCCGGTATCTACGGCTATGAGTACAGGGTCAAGGAGAGCAGCGGCAGCTGGAGCAGCTGGCAGACCGGTGCTTACACCAATGGCAGCGCCAGCTTTGCATACAGCGAGACCAACAACGGCGGCGCGGCCAACGGCAAGGATATTGCCGGTACGCTGACTGTGACGGTAAACAGCGGCAATACATGGGAAGGCCAGGCCATGTTCCGCGCCCGCCAGAAAGCCAAGATCGACGGTACAGCCACCATTGAGGCCCAGAGCATTACCAAGACAGTCAAGATCGATAAGGTCACGCCTGTGACGCAGGTGGCCCGTACCAACGCCCCGACGACAGCGGTCTATACCGACAACGGCACGCCTTGGACCACCCGGGTGGACTTTGCCCTGAGCAACGGCAAGAGCAGTATCCAGAAGGACGACGTCACCTATTATTACAGCACCAATGGCGGCGCCAACTGGACAGCGCTGACCAACCACGGGACTGCCGTGGCAGAAACCGGTGCGTTCTTCGATGGCACCTATCAGTTCAAGGCCGTGGCGGATCATACCGGTCTGACCTCCGCTATTGAGACCGAGACGGTGTATAACAGCACCACGGCGCCCACGGCTCCCGCTCTGACTGCCGCGGATGCAAATGGCACATACACCGGTGCATGGACCAAGGAGACTGTTACCCTCAGCGCCGACGGCTCTAAGGTGACGAACAATACCAGCAGCCACGTGGGTCCCAATACGGACGGCGTGATGACCAGCTACTACTACAAGTACGTTGACCATCTTGATGGCGATAAGGTGACATCCGGCAGGATCGGAAAGGGTACGTCCATAAGCATTGGTACGGAGGCGGATGCCTACGTTAACCGCACCTATACCTTCTGGGCGGAATCCGTTTCCGGCGTGAAGGGTGCGGAGAGCACCATCGACGTCAAGATCAATAAACGACCGGCGGCAGCTCCGACGGTCAGCGTCAGCGTGCCCAACGGCTACACCAATGGTACCTGGACGAAGAGCGACGTGACGTTCCACATTACCTCTGCACTGACCGTGGAAGGCGTCCAATCCGTGCAGTACAGCATTGACGGTAATAACTGGATCAGCATTGACACTGCGGTCATCAGCGGCACTGCGGCTGAAGTGGTTTCGTTCACTCTGCCCGTGACCAACGGTACGAATGAGATCCGCAATTACCGCTTCCGCAGCGTGTCCTGCACGGGAATTCCCTCTCAGATCAACGAAACTTGGAATGACGTCTGCGTGGACCACAAGCTTCCCGTAGTATCCTCCGTGGATACCAACGGCTATGTAAGCGATACCTGGACGAACCAAAACGTGACCCTGACTGTCACGGCAGGTGACGGCACCGGCTCCGGTGTGGTGGAGTATGCTGTGAGCAATACGGCGACGGCACCTACTGCCGGTTGGCAGACCATGACCGACAATACGGCCAGCGTGACGTACAGCTCCGATAAGAACGAGAACGTGTACTTCTGGGTGAAAGATGCGGCCGGCAACGTGTCCGCGGTGATCACTCCCGTTAAGGTGAAGATCGACAAGAG